>LNAP01001656.1_pt1 | contig 23363 bp, 24 predicted proteins | sample 602601 | NCBI WGS metagenome assembly LNAP01 (sample SAMN02440304, study PRJNA202911) | soil metagenome | biome: Subtropical and temperate rainforests or woodlands; isolation source: soil samples (1 kg each in a 20% v/v slurry with milli Q water) were... ...
ACCGCGGCGGCACCGCGACGGCGGCGGCGCGGCGTCTCGTCATCTTCAGCAATTCGTCTAGGCACGTTTCTTCACCTGATAGGCTTGGTCTCGTGGTTCCAACCGCGACGCCGGAGCCAGCGTCGCGATGTTGCTCGGCGGCTTGACCGCCGGCGGCGGCATGAATGCCAGCGGCAGCGCTACCGTCACTATGGTACCCTCGTCAACCTTGCTCTGCACGGTCATCTCGCCGGCATGCAGACCGACCAGGCTTTTCACGATCGACAGTCCCAGCCCGGTGCCTTCGTGGCGCCGCTGATAGGTCTTGCCGGCCTGGAAGAACGGATCGCCGATCCGCTTGAGATCGTCGGCCGCGATGCCGACACCGGTGTCGCTGACGCGCAGCACCAGCCGCGATGCCTCGACCGCGGCGGAAACCGTCACCGTACCGCCGCGCTCGGTGAATTTGATGGCATTGGCCACTAGGTTGAGCACGATCTGCTTGAATGCACGCGGATCGCCGGTCATGACTGGCAAATCCTCCGGCGCGCGGCTGACGAGATCGATGCCGTTGTCCCGCGCCTTCAATGCCAGTAGATTGCAACAATTGAGCAGCGCGGCGCGCGGCGCAAAGGGCTCCGGCGAAATCTCGTAATTGCCGGACTCCATCTTCGACATTTCGAGGATGCCGTTGACCACCGACAACAAATGCTGGCCGGAATCGTTGATGAGCTGGGCATATTCCTTGCGGCGCGCGGCATCGACCATCAACACATCTTCCTGAACGATCATTTCAGAGAACCCGATGATGGCGTTGAGCGGAGTCCGCAACTCGTGGCTCATGGTCGCAAGGAAGCGGGTCTTCGAAGCGTCCGCCTGCTCGGCCGCAGTGCGCGCCAGGTCGAGCGCCTGTTCCCCGAGTTTGCGATCGGTGACATCACGCAGAACCGCAACGACTTCGGCCTCGGACGAATCCGGCATCTCTGCTGCCTGCCCCAGCGGCCGGCAGCGCATTTCGACCCAGATGAAATCGGCCGGATTGTTCTGAGCCCGCACGCCGCTGCGCGGATTATCGCGCCGGAGGCGAAATTCAACGCTGCGCTCCTCAACGCCGCGGGCTGCGTCCGAAAGCGCGGTGAGATAGGCCGGGCGGTCGGCGACATGGACGCGATCGAACAGGCCATGTCCCAAAAGCCGCGCCACCGGCGCTCCCACCATCGTCTCCGCCGCCGGCGAAATGAACTGTACCGCGCCGTTGCGGCGATGACGCGAAATCACGTCGCTCATGTTGCGCGCCAGCAGCCGGTATCGGTCTTCTTCAACATAAAGCAGCGAGACGCTGGTGCGCGCCAGCGACTCGGCGCCGAAGGCAAGGCCTGCGCCATAGAGCGTCGCCGACGCCACGCCGAATGCCATGAACAGGCCATGCGGAGCCGCATTGGCGCCCACTGCCGGCAACAGGTCGAAATGTCCGAAAGCGATCAGCGCTCCGATGCATGCCAGCGCCAGCGCGGAGGCGAACGCAACCACGCGGCGCGATGCCGAAAGCGCTGCCTCGAGTGGCACCACAACCAGCCAGATCGCGGCAAAGGATTCGATGCCGCCGGTGGTCATGGCCACTGTCATGACCAGTCCGGCCAGCGCCAGCGACGACAATACATGCGCGCCCTCGTAACGGCCGGTGCGCGACAGGAACCACGACAGCAGGATGGGAGCGATCAGCCAGGCGAATGCCACGGCCTCGAGCGCCGTCGGCGCGCCGCGCATCGCCAGATAGACCGGGAATGCCGCGAATGCCGCAAGGCTGCCGAGCAGCCGCGGCGCCATGAAGGCGCGGTGACGCGCGCGGGTCAGCGCGTCGTACCGAGTCGACGGATGCAGCAGCGCATCGAGACAATCGCGGATGATACTCAAAACTCTCACGGTTCTCGCGCTTCGGCCTGTTCGTCGCAAAGACGCGCCGGAACGCCCCCTTTATCGTTGCCTCAACCTGTCAGAGTGAAATTAAGCGAACGCTAAGGCGTGCAGGTCCGCGATCGAGGACATTGCATTTCGTTGAGGTTTTCCCGTGTGGCGAGACGTTCGATCGGTGCGGATGGTGAATGATGTGTTGCCGGCGAGACGGCATGGTTTCGAAATGATGGACGTGGCCGTATGGCCGTTCAATGGCACCTTCCGCCCGTCAATCGAAAATTTACACCGAATCAAATCAATCGGATTTTTCGAAAAAAATCGGCGAACTAAATTCAATGCAAACACTTGCGATTTATCGAGGGCTGCTAGGTCAGGGCTGATTGCGAGAGATCAATCGCAACGGGATCAAAAGAGACGACCGGGGACGCGAGATGTTTTTTCTGCTTCGCATGGCATTCTGGCTCGGGCTGGTGCTCGTGCTGTTGCCCCGAGACAAGACGCCGGAATCGGACAAGCTGCCGCAGGTCGGCGCGTCGGAAGCGGTCTCCGCTGCGACTGCGGCGGTGTCGGACATGAGTCAGTTCTGCAAGCGCCAGCCGGCCGCGTGCGAAGTCGGCGGCCAGGCAGCCACCGTGATCGGACAGCGCGCCCAGGATGGTGCGCGCAAGCTCTACCGGATCATCACCGACAAGAAGCCGCCCGATCATACCGGCTCGATCGGCGGCGCCGAGAATGCCGGCACGGCGGTTGCCCAGGCGGGGCAGGACACGCTGACGCCGGACGATTTGGTGGTGGAATGGCACGCCGCGTCGGCGCCCTGACGGCGAATTAAGCGCCGGAACTGTATCGCTTTCGTTCGCCCACGATCCTATATATGGCTTGGGGATTGAGCGCGGGACACGATGACGATCGACGAAATCAGGGATAATTTTGCGCTGCTGGACGAGTGGGACGACCGCTACCGGTACGTCATCGAACTTGGCCGCACCCTTGCGCCGATGCCGGAAGCGGAACACTCCGCCGCCAACAAGGTGCAGGGCTGCGCCAGCCAGGTCTGGCTTTCGAAGCAGATCGATCGCAACGACGGCAAGCCGCACTTGAAATATCTCGGCGACAGCGACGCGCATATCGTGCGCGGACTGATCGCGATCCTGCTGACGCTGTATTCCGGCCGCACGCCGCAGGAAATCCTTGCGACCGATGCCATCGCGGTGTTCGACGAGTTCGGGTTTCGCGAGCACCTGACGCCGCAGCGTTCCAACGGCCTGCGTGCCATGGTCGAGCGGATTCGCTCCGACGCCCGCGAAGCGCTGGCCGCGGTGTCGTAACAATATTCTTCGTTACTTCCGCCGCTGGCGCTGCTGGCCCAGTCCCATTTTTTTGGCGAGTGCTGAGCGCGCCACCGCGTAATTCGGCGCGACCATCGGGTAATCGGCCGGAAGGCCCCATTTGTCCCGGTATTGCTCCGGCGTCATGTTGTATCGCGTGCGCAGATGCCGTTTCAGCGATTTGAAACGCTTGCCGTCCTCAAGACATACCAGATAGTCGGGGGTCATCGACTTCTTGACGGAAACCGCGGGTTTGGCCGGCTCCGACGGCGGTTCGCTGCGGCCGGTCGAGACCCGTTGCAGGGCCGCGTGAACCTGGCTGATCAGGGCGGGAATTTCGGAAGCCGGCGTCGGATTATTGCTCAGATAGGCCGACACGATGTTTGCGGTCAGGTCGATGAAATTCTTGCCGGGAGCATCGCTCATGGCTGAACCTTTTGCAGGTTGTCGTCACGCGGGGATCGGACAGTATCGCGCGGCATAATGCGTCCCCGGGCGTCTGCCACTACTTGCGAATATGCGCGATTTACTACTCAAGTGACAAGAACAGCGGCGCTTTATTTTTCAGGGCAACCCGCCGCAAGTATTGGCTCAGGTACGCTGGTCGAGATGCGCGCGCAACTCTTCAATGGAGGCGAATCGCATCATGCCCTCGGGCATTTGCGCCTCGATCGAACCGTCGGAATAGAGCGAATAAGCCATTCCATCGACCACGCCGGATTTGAGAACTGTCACCGGCGGCGGCTCCTCGGTGCGCGTGGCCGGCGCGTCGCGATCTGCGCCGGCGGTCGCTTCAGGCCTGGCGTCGGTAAAGGTCGATGGAGTCCGACCTTGGCGCCGTGGCAGGTCGCCTCCCCTGGCGCGCTCCGATTTTAGCCAGCTGTCTTCGAACGTCGGCTGCGCCCCGCCTGGTTCGACTGACGGTGGCGTGGCGGCCGGGGCGGAATCAGGATCAGTCGTCGATGGCTCCACAGGCCTCGCCTGGGCGGCGCGCTCGCGCTCTCTCCGCAAGGTCGATGAAAACAGCAGATTGCGCCGCTGTTTGGCGGCCGGGGCGGCTTCGACGGGCTCCGGTGCGGACGGCGCTTCGGTGCGTAGGCGACTGCGCGATTCCTCGCGCCAAGGCGCCGGCGAAGCCGATTCGGCGCGCCCTGCACTCTCGGTCGCCAACTGGTCGCGGCTAAACAGGAAACCGCCATTTTCCGGAATTTGGCCGCGCGGAATAGCGCTGGCCATTTCCGGTTCCAGCTCCATTTCGGCCTCCGGTACCGCGGGCAAGCCGGGACCAAGCCGCTCCGCAATATGCTTCAGTTCCCGGACTACTATCGCAAGGCCGAGCATGACGGCGCCGGTACAGGCGGCGACCGCACCCGCGAGGATCAGGGTGTTGCCGAAGCTGAATTCCTTGACGGGAACCCCGGAAACTATCGCCACAAGGCCGGCTAGAAGAAAGCCGATCCCGGCGACCAACAACAAAGCCATCATTGAACCCATCCCCGGGCTGCGCTCGAAATACTCGCAGCCGCCCCTGCCACGATACCGTCATATCGGAGTTGCGGCCACAAAATGTCTGCCTGGGGAGGAGTGCTTTCCCGTATTTTTACTGGCAATTGTTGCATTGCATCAGGAAATTACGCCACAATTGCCAATTACTTGGAAAGGGAACTGCGCTATATGGATGCCGGGGAATGAGGCTCACAGGCGCCAGAGTTGGGCCGAGGGGACACCGGGTTACCAATAGCCATGTCATCCATCACTACTTCGGCCATCGATACGCCCGCGCGGCGCTCGGTGGAGCGGACTTGCGACGACCTCGCCATCATGGCGTTGGCCGTGGTCGCGTTGATCGCCAGCCTTACGTTTCGTGATTATGGATTAGGCTGGGACGACTACACCCACGCCGAATACGCCGATCTGCTGCTGCGGATGTATGGCTCCGGGTTCAAGGATACCGGCGCGCTGTCGTTTGCCAACCTCTACATGTATGGCGGCGGCTTCGATATGGCCGCGGCGCTATTGCACAAGGTCATACCGCTGGAGCTGTTTGAAACCCGCCGCCTGCTTGGCGCCGTGGTCGGCGTGATCGGCCTCGCGGTGACGTGGCGGCTTGCGAGACGCGTCGGCGGCCCTCTTGCCGGGCTTGCAGCGCTGCTGCTGCTGGCACTGTGCCCCACGTTCTACGGCCACATGTTCATGAATCCGAAGGATGCGCCGTTCGCCGTGGCGATGGTGGTCCTGATGCTGGGCCTTGTCCGTCTGGCCGAGGAATATCCTGCGCCCTCGCCACGGACCATCCTGATCGTCGGTCTCGGTGCCGGGCTGTCGATCGGTTGCCGGATTCTCGGCGGACTTGCCCTGATCTATGCGCTGGTCGGCTTCGTGCCGCTGTTGCTGGAGGAGATGCATAGCCACGGCGCGCGCGGAGCGGCGCAGCGTTTCGTCCATGTCGTTTACGTGCTGATGCCCGGCCTGATCCTCGGCTATCTGGTGATGGGACTGATCTGGCCGTGGTCGATCATGGAACCGGGCAATCCATTTCATGCACTGACCTATTTCTCGCACTTCTTCGAGAAACCATGGAAGGAAATGTTCGACGGCGCGCTGGTGTCGGTGCCGGATATGCCCTGGTCATATCTGCCGACGCTGTTCGCGCTGCAACTTCCCGAAATCCTGCTCGGTCTTTGCATCGCCGGTGTCGCCGGCGCCTTCATGTCGCTGTCGCGCACCGATATATCGAGCCGCCGCAAGACCATCCTGCTGATGCTGGCGCTCGCGGCCACGCTGCCGCTGGTGATTGCGATGGTGAAACGCCCGGCGCTCTATAACGGCATTCGCCATTTCATCTTCGTGATCCCGCCGATGGCCGTGCTTGCCGGCACGGCGTTCGCAGGGGCGATGAGCTGGCTGAAGGACAAGCGCCGCAGTTGGCAGCCGGCCGTGCTGGCCGCGTTCGCATTCGGGCTGCTGTTGCCGCTCAGCGAAATGATCCGCCTGCACCCCTATCAATACACCCACTTCAATCACATCGCAGGCACGGTGCGGGGCGCCGACAGCCTGTTCATGCTGGATTACTGGGGCCTCGCGCTAAAGCAGGCCTCCGACGGATTGCGTGACGAGCTGGTTGAGCGACAGGAATTCCCGCCCCGCGGACAAAAATGGAAGGTCGCGGTGTGCGGTCCGCAGCGTCCCGCGCAGGTCGCGCTTGGACCCGACTTCACGATAGGCTGGGACAGCCAGAGCGCCGACTTCGCGATGACGCTCGGCGAGTTCTACTGCAAGGGCCTGATCGCGCCGGTCATCGTCGAGATCAAGCGCGACGACGTCGTGTTCGCGCGGGTCTACGATATCCGCGGACGCAGCATTTCCAGCCTGCTGGCGATTCCGGCGCCTTGAGGCGCCGATACCGCCATTGCAACCGCATGACTGCCACGCCCGCTCGGCACCTTGCTGCCAAGCGGCCGCAGGGCTACGCTCGCCGCTAAATCAACGGTTCAACAGGAGAAGCCGGCCATGTCGCCAGCGGAAGCCCGCCTGAAGGAAGTGCCGTCGGAAATGACGGATGCGGAATGGAGCCAGCGCGTCAACCTCGCCGCCTGCTATCGCCTGATCGCGCATTACGGCTGGGACGATCTGGTCGACACCCATATATCGGCGCGGGTGCCGGGACCGGAGCATCATTTCCTGATCAACCCCTACGGCCTGATGTTCGATGAAATCACTGCATCGAGCCTGGTGAAGGTCGATCTCGACGGCAACCAGCTCACCAAGAGCGACTACAGCATCAACCCGGCCGGTTTCACGATTCATTCGGCGATCCACGAGGTCCGCGAGGATGCCGGCTGCGTGCTTCATCTGCATACGCCGGACGGCACTGCCGTCTCGAGCTGCATGGAAGGCCTGCTGCCGCTGAACCAGACTGCGCAGCTTGTCACCCACGATCTCGCCTATCATGACTATGAAGGCATCGCGCTCGACCATGACGAACGCCCGCGCCTGCAAAAGGATATCGGCAACAAGAACCACATGCTGTTGCGCAATCATGGCACGTTGACGGTCGGCCGCTCGGTTGCGTCCGCCTTCGAGCGCATGTTCCATCTGGAGCGGGCCTGCACCATGCAGGTACGCACCCGCATGTTGGGTCCTACCGCCTATCCGGTCGAGCAGGCCGTGATCGACAAGAATGCCGCGCTGTTCGTCAACCCCGACCGGCAGGAATTGCGCTCGACGACGCTGGTATGGCCGGCCTTGCTGCGCAAGGTCGATCGCCTCGATCCCAGCTACAAGACCTGACGCTCGCACGCGGGGCAATAGCGATGCCGATGGCCTCGCGCCGCTGGCGCAGGCCTCCGTTAGAATGAAGATCGGATGGACGAATCCGCGCAGATGCGCTATGCTTTAGCTACACACCCTCTACACGCTTCGAATCCGAACGCCGCCCAATTCCGGGCGGCGTTCGGATTTTTGGGTTTGCGGTCAGCGCGGCCCGTCTGCAAGTGCGGCGAGAATCCGTGCCCAGGAACGAATGCCCTTGTGAAAGCTTTTCAGGTCGTATTTTTCGTTCGGCGAATGGATGTTGTCGTCGTCGAGACCAAAGCCCACCAGCACGGTGTCGAGGCCGAGCGTACGCTTGAAATCCGCGACGATCGGAATCGAGGCGCCCGAACCCATCAGGACCGCTTCCTTGCCCCACTCGTCGGTCAGCGCCCGCCTGGCGGCTGCGAGCGGCTTCATGTTCCAGTCGAGCGCAATCGCCGGAGCGCTGGAATGGTCACCGAATTCCGCCTTGCAATCCCCCGGCAGCCGCGCCGTGACGTAATCGCGAAACGCCTTGCGGATCTTGTCCGGCTGCTGCCCTTCCACCAGCCGGAAGGAAATCTTTGCCGAGGCTTCCGCCGGGATCACCGTCTTGGAACCCTCGCCGGTGTAGCCGCCGACGATGCCGTTGATATCGCAGGTCGGGCGCGAGGAAATCTGCTCGATCAGCAGGCGGCCTTTTTCGCCGGCGGGAATCGAAAGACCGATCGGCTTGAGGAACGAATCCGGCGTCAGGTCGAGCTTCGACCACTGCGCGAGAACGTCGGGCGGCAAATCCTTCACGCCGTCATAGAAGCCGGGGATGGTGATGCGGCCATCGTCGTCAAACAGGCTGCCGAGAATGCGCGTCAGCACCCGGATCGGATTTTGCGCGCCGCCGCCGAAAATGCCGGAATGCAGGTCGCGGTTGGCGGCCTTGATCTTGACCTCGTCGTAGACCAGCCCGCGCAGCGACGTGGTGATCGCCGGCGTATTCGGATCCCACATGCTAGTGTCGCACACCAGGGCGAAGTCGGCCTTGAGGTCTGTCTTGTTCGCTTCAAGAAATGGAACGAAATTCTTCGATCCGATTTCTTCTTCACCCTCGATCACGATAGTGACATCGACCGGCAGCGAGCCGGTGACGGATTTCCAGGCCCGGCACGCCTCGACAAAGGTCATCAACTGGCCCTTGTCGTCCTCGGCGCCTCTTGCAACGATGATCTTTCGCCCGTCGGCATGATCGGTGACCACAGGCTCGAACGGCGGACGGTGCCATAGATTGAGCGGGTCGACCGGCTGAACGTCGTAATGCCCATAGAACAGCACATGCGGCCGCCCATTGCCGCCATTGGCCTTCGCAACGATGGCCGGATGACCGGCTGTCGGCCGCACGTCGGTCTCGAAACCCAGCGTCGCGATATCCTTGGCGAGATGATCGGCCGCCGCCTTGCAGTCGCCGGCAAAGGCCGGATCGGCCGAGATCGATTTGATCCGCAATAGCGCAAACAGCCGCTCTAGGCTGTTGTCGAAATCGGCATCGATGCGATCGAGGACCGGTTGGAGTTGCGGCGCATTGGACATCGTCTTTTTCCCTAGCTGGAAGGCTGGCTTTGCATCGCCGGTTGGAGCCCGGCCAGTTGCGGCTCGCCGACCTGCGGAGATAAGGAAGTTATCTTCTCGTCCGCCGGCGGGTGCAGCATATGCCAGACCAGCCCCCCGGCAAGGACGGCGGTCGCCGCGAGATTGTTCCCGTAGGCCTGCAGATCATTCGGAAAGATGGGCAATGACAGGCACAACAGCAACCCCGCGATGGCGAGCAGCGCCCATGTGCCGGCCCGCACGGCACCGCGCGGGTCATAGGCTGCCCGATGCATCAGGACGGTCATCGGAAAGAACAGCCACATGAAATAATACTGCCGGGCCAGCGGCGACGCCGCCGTCATCAGGCAGAACAGGAGGCCGAGTTCTTCGGCGTCGGACCGCCGGGTCCTGCGCGAGGCGGCCGGCATGACGGCGAGATACCCGACCCCGATCAGGAACGATATCGCGAGCACGATCCAGTTGGCCGTCTTGAAACTCAGATCAGCCAGATTCATGTAGCGCGGCGGCTTACTCTGCTTGTTCGGATCATCCAGATTATAGTTCACCGGCCGCGTCAGCCGATGCGTCATCGCGATGATGGATTGGTTGACCCAGGACCAGTTCTGCTCGTCGCGCTGGCCAAAGCCCTTTTCCGAGCTCGAGCCTACCATTCCCTGGTACCAGGTCTTCAGTTCGGACACGTTGTGTTGAAAACCACGGAACGGCGACGGCAGCACAAACAGAAGTATCCCGAGGAAGACAACCATGCTCGCCAGTGTGGTCCACCGCCTTCGCCAGATCAGATAGGGAAACACTGCGACCGGGAAGACCTTGATTGCGGTCGCCAGCGCGAACATGCTTCCGGCCATCCACGGGCGCTCGTGCTGCAGCAGCCAGAATCCGTACAGCATCATCGCCAGCAGCACGAGGTTTGGCTGTCCGAGATCGAACATGTCGAACACGAACGTCACTGTGACAATGCCGGGCAACGCCTCCAGCCACGGACCCGGCTTCCGGCCCGAGCCCGCCATCGCGTGCGAGAATTGCGCCGTCATCCACCACGCCGCCGCATTGAGGAACGACAGGCATAGATAGAGCGGTATCTTGCCGAAATAGCTCGGTATCGCGAGCAGCACTGCCGGCAGCGGCGGATAGATGAATTCGAAATAAGCGCTGGGATCGCTGGGATAGAGGTCCTTGCCCTGCAGCACCTGCTGGCCGGCCCAGAACCACAGCGGATAGTCCTTGGTCTTGCCGTTACCCCAGAGTTCCGGACCGAGAACGTCGGCCGTCAGCACGACGCAGCAAACCAGAAAAAGGATATCGAGCGGCGCTCGCAACGACGGGTATCTCAGCACACTTAACTTTCTGAAGGAATTAAAGGGAGACCACGCCGCCGTTCATGTCCATTATCGCCGCAGCAAGCCGCCGAGCGCGCCGCGCACCAGCGCACGGCCGACCGAACTGCCCATCGCGCCGCCGACCGATTTGCCGAGATCGGCAACGACTCCGCCGACGACTTTATTGGTGACCGAGCGCGTGACGCTGCGCGCGATGATCTGGCCGGTCGACATCCTGCCGCGTTTCACGTTAGTACCGAAAATCGTCCCGACGATCGAGCCGATCTGTCCGAGGATTCCCCCGCCCTCCCCACCGGCAGACTCGTCGCCGGGCGCCGCCGTTCCGGCCACGCGTTTTTGCAACAGTTCGTAGGCGGATTCGGAATCGATCGCGGTGTCGTATTTGCCCTTCACCGGGCTATTGCTCATGATCGCCTTGCGTTCTTCGGGCGTGATCGGTCCGATTCGCGCCGACGGCGGCCGGATCATGACGCGCTCCACCATCGAGGGCGTACCATTGCCTTCCAGGAACGATACCAGCGCTTCGCCCTTACCGAGTTCCGTGATGACCTTGACAGTATCGAGCTTCGGATTGGGCCGGAATGTCTGCGCGGCGGCAGCGACAGCTTTCTGGTCGCGCGGGGTAAAGGCGCGCAAGGCGTGCTGCACGCGGTTGCCCAACTGGGCCAGCACCTTGTCGGGCACGTCGATCGGATTTTGCGTGACGAAATACACGCCGACGCCCTTGGAGCGGATCAAACGCACGACCTGCTCGATCTTGTCCATCAAGCCCTTGGGCGCATCGTTGAACAGCAGATGGGCTTCGTCGAAGAAGAACACCAGCTTGGGCTTCGGCAGATCGCCGGCCTCCGGCAGCTCTTCGAACAGTTCCGATAGCATCCAGAGCAGGAAGGTTGCATAGAGCCGCGGGCTTTGCATCAGCTTATCTGCAACCAGGATATTGACCATGCCCCGGCCATCGCTGTCCGTCCTCATGAAATCCTTCAGCGTCAGCGCCGGCTCGCCGAAGAATTTCGTCCCGCCCTGGTTCTCCAGCACAAGAAGCTGGCGCTGAATGGTTCCAACAGTGGCCCTTGATACGTTGCCGTAGCCTTGCGCGGCTTTACGGACCGGCGCCAGCGCGTCCTCCTCGTCATCCTCAGCCTTCTTGCTGCCATTGGGGGCGATCGCATCCAGCAGCGCGCGCAAATCCTTCATGTCGATCAGCGTCAGACCGTTTTCGTCCGCGACGCGGAACGCAACATTGAGCACGCCTTCCTGCACGTCGTTGAGATCGAGCATGCGCGATAACAGGAGCGGCCCCATTTCTGTGACAGTAGCGCGCACTGGATGACCCTGCTCGCCAAACACGTCCCAGAACACGGTCGAGAATTGATCGGGCTGGAACGCCAGGCCCATCTCGGTTGCCCGCTTGACGATAAAATCCCTGGCCTCACCCACTTCGGAGATGCCCGAGAGGTCTCCCTTGATATCGGCTGCGAACACGGGAACGCCGGCCCGCGCGAACCCCTCGGCCATCACCTGGAGCGAGACGGTTTTTCCGGTTCCGGTCGCGCCGGTAACGAGACCATGGCGGTTTGCAAGCGCAAGCGTCAGCCATGCTGGCTGTTCTCCCTTGCCGATAAAAATCTTTTCAGCCGTATCGACCAGCTTGTTGTCGGACGTAGCCATTGCAATCGCCTCTTCGCGCGCATCGGGATTTTCGGTCGCCCAGGCAGCGCCATCATACTGCATCTTGCAAGCCGATTGAAACCGGTCAACGGCATTTGAAGGCGTCTGAAACTCCCGTTCGGCGAAACAAGGCGACCGGCTCCGTACTTTTCCGGCGTTGAAAGTTTGGAACGACTGTAGCTGCGGCGAATTCGCTGCTGATCGCTCGACCGCTCTTGCATTGCTGCAACACTTGCAGCGCGATTGAAGACGAAAGGCCGTTTCGGCTATGGTGATCGCTTGTAATTCGGGGCGCAGAAGATCAAGATAAATTCTCAAGCAAGGATCCCGGCAAGCAACCGGTTGAGGCGGGGCAATATGGATGAATTGATTGGGCAGCTGGCTGTGAAGGCCGGCATCGATGAAGCTGTGGCTGAAAAAACTGTCGGGATCATTCTGGGCTTCCTTCGCAATGAGGGTCCATCCGACAAGGTACAGGCCTTGATCGACAAGATTCCCGGCGCGGAAGCCGCCATCGCCGCCTCAAGCAATGGCGGCGGCCTCGCCAGGCTGATGGGCGGTGGCCTGATGGCGCTCGGCACCAAGCTGATGGCGCTCGGTTTGGGCATGGGTGAGATTCAGAACATCGCGCGTGAACTTTTCCGGTTCGGCCGCGACAAAATTGGGGCGGATCAGATGGGCGAGATCATCAAGGGGACACCGGGGCTCAGCCAGTTCGCTTAAAGCACACCATTTCCACGCGTTGCGAGCCGTCTCGCCCTGGCACTTTTTGCATATCGAGCACTATGACATATCCCATCTCCGAGATTGACGGCCTGAACGCCTACTGCGCTTTAAAACTGAAATCGCTTGGCATCCGCACGACGGACGGGCTGCTTGAAGCCACGCGCACCGTCAAGGGGCGCAAGGTATTGGCGGCGAAGACCGGCATCAGCGAACAGCAACTGCTGGAATGGGCAAATTTCTCGGACTACATGCGCATACCAGGCATGGGCAAGGCAAAGGTCAGCCTGGTACGCGCCGCCGGCGTCACCACGGTTCGCGAGCTTGCGCTGCGCAATCCGGCGCGGTTGGCGCAGAACATGAAAGAAGTGAATACCAAGCGCAAGCTCGTCCGCGTCCTGCCTTCGGAAAAGTCGGTCGAACAACTGATCGCACAAGCGCGCAAGCTTCAGCCCAAAATCTCCTATTAAGCCTGAGATCATCCTGGAGCGAGAGCGCGCTGCCGCGTCCCCCGGGCATCTTGACTCCCCCGGTCGGACCGCGCAAAGCGACCGCATGATCGCGACCTCATCCAGACCTGCCCCGGCGGACGCCCGGATGTTGCCAGCACTTTTGTCGCGGCCGCATCCGGCCGTGATGGGCGTCTTGAACGTCACGCCGGATTCATTCTCCGATGGCGGACAGTTCATTGCGCCGGAACGCGCGCTGGCGCAGGCGCGGCGGATGATTGCCGAGGGCGCCGACATCATCGATATCGGCGCCGAATCCACCCGGCCCTATGGTTCCCATCCGATCTCGGCTGACGAGGAACTAAAGCGTTTGCAACCGATACTGGCTGAGGTCGTTTCCCTCGGTGTGCCCGTCTCGATCGACAGCATGAAATCGGCCGTCGTGGCCTGGGCGCTGGATGCAGGTGCCGCGATCGCCAACGACGTCTGGGGCCTGCAGCGCGATCCCGGCATGGCCGGCCTGCTGGCGGCGCGCCATGCGCCCGTCATCGTCATGCACAACCGCGACCAGGTCGATGCCGGCATCGACATCATGAAGGACATCGCCGAATTCTTTGCGCGCTCGCTCGACATCGCGGCGAAGGCGGGTGTTTCACGTGGAAACATCGTGCTCGATCCCGGTATCGGCTTTGGCAAGACCCCCGAGCAGAGCATGATAGCGCTGGCCCGGCTCGATGAATTTTCTGTTTTCGGCCTGCCGCTGCTGGTCGGCGCATCGCGCAAGCGGTTTATCAGTTCGGTCACGCCGTCGGAGCCGCATCAGCGGCTTGGCGGCTCGATTGCCGCGCATCTTATTGCCGCTAAAGGCGGCGCGCGGATCATCCGGACTCATGATGTGTCGGAAACCGTACAGGCGCTGCGCGTGGCGGCGGCAATTTGGAACAAGCAATGACCGATACGATCTTCATCACCGGCGTCGTCATTCATGCCCGCCACGGCGTCATGGAACATGAGACCGAGGTTGGGCAGCGTTTTGTGATCGATCTCGAACTCTCCACCGACCTGTCGGAATCGTCCCGCACCGACCGCCTCGTCGACACCGTGTCCTATTCCAATGTGGTCGCAACCGCGACGGCGGCCTTCAACAATACCAACTACAAGCTGCTGGAACGCGCCGCCGGCGCGGTGGCCGACGCCGTGCTGGCGGCGTTTCCGCGCATCAGCGCCGTCAAGATCACGGTTCACAAGCCGCACGCCCCGATCGCCGCGATTTTCGAGGATGTCGGCGTGGTCCTGACGCGCACGCGGCAATCGCCCGCTCATGGCTAGCGTCCTGATCGCGCTTGGCGGCAATGTCGGCGACGTCCGCGCGACATTTCAAAAGGCGATCGCCAATATCTGCGGCATGACGCAGGGCGCGCTGCTGGCGCGGTCGTCGGATTATGCCACCCCGGCCTGGGGCGACGAACAGCAGCCAGGCTTTATCAACGCCTGCATTGAAATCGAAACCAGCCTCGATCCCCATGCGCTGTTATTCACGCTGCACAAGATCGAGAAGAAGTTCGGCCGCGACCGCGCACACGAACGGCGCTGGGGCCCGCGTACCCTCGATCTCGACCTGATCGCCTACGATGACGTGTCGATTCAAAAGCCGGAACTGACGCTGCCGCACCCCCGGCTGTTTGAACGTGCCTTCGTGCTGGTGCCGCTGGCCGAGATCGTTCCCGACCGTCTCATCGCGGGACGCGGCGTCAAGGCAGCACTGGCGGAGCTATCGACCGAGGGGATCGAGCGGCTGGCCGACCCCGCCTAACGCAAAGAGACCGAAAACAACCGTTTGGCTTGGCGGCCGCCACGTGGCAATTTCGAGGCCAATGGCGGAAAGCGCTCCAGGGAATGATGGGCCGAATGACAACTGCAACTGACGACCTACGGCTAGCCGGGGATTTTGCGCCGGCGACCTATGACGACTGGCGCAAGCTGGTCGATGGCGTGCTGAAGGGCGCGCCGTTCGAGAAGCTGGTCGGCAAGACCTATGACGGCCTGAAGATCGAACCGATCTACCCGCGCGCACGCGATGCGGCACCGATCGCAGGCCGCGCTGCGGCTGCGCCCTGGCAGATCATGCAGCGGGTCGACCATCCAGATGCAGTTGCGGCCAACGCGCAGGCCCTGCACGATCTCGAAAACGGCGCCACCGGGCTGACGCTGGTGTTCGCGGGCGCCAATGGCGCCTATGGTTTCGGGCTGGAGCCGACAGCGGAAGCGATCGAAAAGGTACTCGACGGCGTCTTCCTCGATGCCGGCATTGCCATCGAGCTTCAGATCGGACCGCAGTCGCGGACAGCCGCGATACACGTCGCCGAATACATCAAGCGTAAAGGCTTCTCGCCTGCAGCCTGCGATATCCGTTTCGGTCTCGATCCGCTCGGCGCCTGCGCCGTCTGGGGATCCAGCCCCTATACCTGGTCCGAGATCGAGCCCGCGATCACCGGCGGGATCAAAGGCCTCGCGGCAATGGACTTCAAGGGACCGTTCGCCCCTGCCGATGGAAGGGTGATCCACGATGCCGGCGGATCGGAGGTGCAGGAGCTGGCGTTCGTGCTGGCAACCGCCGTCGCCTATCTGCGCGCGATCGAGGGTGCCGGCATTGCGCTGGAAGATGCGCAAGGCATGATCTACGCACGGCTTGCCGCCGACGCCGATCAGTTCCTGACACTGGCAAAATTCCGCGCGCTGCGCCTGCTGTGGGCGCGGATCGAACAAGCCAGCGGCCTGACGCCCAAGCCGCTGTTCATTGCTGCTGATACCGCCTGGCGGATGCTGACCCAGCGCGACCCCTATGTGAACATGCTGCGCGCAACGATGGCGACATTCTCCGCGGGGCTCGGCGGCGCCAATGCCATTGCCGTGCTGCCGCACACGCTGGCGCGCGGCCTGCCCGATCCGTTCGCCCGGCGTGCCGCGCGCAACACGCAACTGGTGTTGCTGGAGGAATCCAACCTCGACAAGGTGTCCGATCCGGCGGCCGGCTCCGGCGGCATCGAAGCACTGACACGTGAGCTTTGCGAAGCGGCATGGTCGCTATTCCAGGAGATCGAGCAGGCCGGTGGCGCATTCGCGGCGCTCGAGCAAAACCTGATCCAGCGCAAGGTCGCCGCGACGCGGGCTGCGCGCGAAGCCAATATCGCGAAACGCAAGGAAGTGCTGACCGGCGCCAGCGAGTTTCCGAACCTGCATGAAGCCGACGTCGCGGTGCTGGATGCGAAGCCGGTTGTGCTGCCATCCTACGGCGCTGCAAAATTCAAGTTCGAGCCGCTGCCGCCGATGCGGCTGGCGGCGCCGTTCGAGCGCCTGCGCGACCTCTCGGACCAGATACTGAAAGCCCAAGGCGCCCGGCCGAAGATCTTCCTGGCCAATCTCGGCACGCCGGCCGATTTCACGGCGCGCGCCACCTTTGCGAAAAGCTTCTTCGAGACCGGCGGCATCGAGGCCGTCGACAGCGAGGGATTTACCGATACGGCTGCGCTGGCCGCCGCGTTCAAAGCTTCCGGCGCGGCGCTGGCATGTGTCTGCTCATCCGACAAGGTCTACCCCCAACAGGCGGCGGCCGCAGCAAAGGCCCTTCAAGCCGCCGGCGCAAAGCATATCTATCTGGCAGGGCGGCCCGGCGACCAGGAAACCGCACTCCGCGCCGCCGGCGTTAACGATTTTGTCTTTGCCGGCGGCAACGCGTTGGCGACGCTCGAGGAGGCCTATCGGCTGACGGAGGGAGCATGACATCGGCGACCAAACCCGTTCTGACCGGCGGCTGCCAATGCGGCGCGGTTCGCTTTGCGCTGTCGGCGCCACCCGTGAGGGTCAGCATCTGTCATTGCCGGATGTGCCAGAAAGCGGCCGGCGCGCCGTTTGCGTCCTTCGCCGATATCGAACGCCGCGATTTCAGCTGGACCCGCGGCAAGCCGGCGGCATTCAAATCCTCGTCGATCGCCGAACGCGATTTCTGTGCCGATTGTGGCACGCCGCTCAGCTTCCGCCGCATCGACGGCCCCCGGATCGAGATCATGACCGGTACGTTCGATCGGCCCGACCAGATCATACCGACCCGGCAATACGGAACCGAATCCCGGCTCGGCTGGGTCGTCGGCATCGCCAATCTGCCGAGCCAGACCACGCTGCAGAATTACGGTCCGGACAAGCTTAACGGCATCGTCAGCCACCAGCATCCGGACCATGATTGAGGGACTTCAGGCTGCTTATCATGGACTCTAATCGTGCTAGGATCAGATCATGTTTTGGTTCCTGATCGAGCTCCTGATGGCGCAGCCACTCATGTCGCTGTGGGAAAAAGTCATGTCGAAGAACCGTCTCGACGATCCGGTTTACAAGAAGAACGTTCGAGACCTGATCGAACGAAACAGAAGGTTTGAGGAAGCCAAGGAATGACCCGCATTCCCAATTTCGCCGATGTCGCATTCGAGCCCGTCGCGCCGGCCCCGCCCGCCGGCAATACCGAGCCGTGGCTGACGCCCGAGGGCATCCTCGTAAAATCCGGCTATGGCGAAGCCGACCTCGAAGGCATCGACTTCCTCGAGACCTGGCCAGGCATCGCGCCCTATCTCCGCGGTCCCTACCCCACGATGTATGTCAACCAGCCCTGGACTATTAGGCAATATGCCGGCTTCTCCACGGCGGAGGATTCCAACGCGTTCTATCGCCGCAATCTCGCTGCCGGCCAAAAGGGCCTGTCGGTGGCGTTCGATCTCGCCACGCATCGCGGCTACGATTCGGACCATCCGCGCGTGTCCGGCGACGTCGGCATGGCTGGCGTCGCGATCGACTCGATCTACGACATGCGCACGCTGTTCGCCGGCATCCCGCTCGACCAGATGAGCGTGTCGATGACCATGAACGGCGCGGTGCTGCCGATCCTTGCGCTGTTCGTCGCGGCCGCCGAGGAACAGGGCGTACCGCCGGAGAAGCTTTCAGGAACGATCCAGAACGACATCCTGAAAGAGTTCATGGTGCGCAACACCTACATCTATCCGCCGACGCCCTCGATGCGGATCATCTCCGACATCTTTGCGTATACCTCGCAGAAGATGCCGAAATACAACTCGATTTCGATCTCCGGCTATCACATGCAAGAAGCCGGCGCGACGCAGGACCTGGAGCTCGCCTACACGCTGGCGGATGGCGTCGAATATCTGCGCGCCGGGCTTGCGGCCGGGCTCGACGTCGACCGTTTTGCACCAAGGTTGTCGTTCTTCTGGGCGATCGGCATGAACTTCTTCATGGAAGTCGCCAAGATGCGCGCGGCGCGGCTGCTCTGGGCCAAGTTGCTGACGCAGTTCAATCCGAAAGACCCGCGCTCGCTCAGCCTGCGTACGCATTGCCAGACCTCGGGCTGGTCGCTGACCGCGCAGGACGTCTTCAACAACGTGATGCGCACTACTATCGAGGCGATGGCGGCAACCCAAGGCCACACCCAGTCGCTGCACACCAATGCGCTGGACGAGGCGCTGGCGCTGCCGACCGACTTCTCGGCCAGAATAGCGCGCAACACGCAACTGTTCCTGCAACAGGAAACCGGCACCAACCGCATCATCGACCCTTGGGGCGGCTCATACTATGTCGAGCGGCTAACCCGCGATCTCGCCGCCAAGGCCTGGGGCCATATCCAGGAAGTCGAAGAGCTCGGCGGCATGGCCAAGGCGATCGAGGCCGGCGTTCCCAAGCTGCGGATCGAGGAAGCCTCGGCCAAGACGCAAGCCAGGATCGATGCCGGCAAGCAGGCGGTGATCGGCGTCAATAAATACAAGCCGGTCGATGAAGCCCCGATCGACGTGCTGAAGGTGGAGAATTCCACCGTGCGCCGCTTGCAGATCGACAAGCTGTCGCGGCTGCGGAAGGAGCGCAGCCAGAAAGACGTCGACAACGCCTTGGCGGCGCTAACCCGCAGCGCCGGCGAAGGGAATGGCAATCTGCTGGCGCTCGCAATCGATGCCGCGCGCGCCAAAGCGACTGTCGGCGAAATTTCCGATGCCATGGAGAAGGTGTTCGGGCGACACCGCGCCGAAATCAGATCCATCACCGGCGTCTACAAGCGGGAGGCGTCCACCATGTCCAACCGGGTCGAAAAAGTGCAGGCGCTGATCGATGCGTTCGAGGACGCCGAAGGCCGAAGGCCGCGCATCCTGGTCGCCAAGATCGGGCAGGACGGCCATGACCGTGGCCAGAAGGTGATCGCATCCGCCTTTGCCGACGTCGGCTTCGACGTCGACATCGGGCCGTTGTTTGCGACCGCCGAAGAGGCGGCGCGGCAGGCGGTCGAGAACGACGTGCATATTCTTGGGCTTTCATCGCTGGCAGCGGCGCATCTCACCGCGGTCCCGGAATTGAAGGCCGCGCTCAAGAAACAGGGCCGCGACGACATCATGATCATCATCGGCGGCGTGGTACCGCCGCAGGACTACGACGCGCTGTACAAGGCCGGCGCCGAAGCGATCTTCCCGCCGGGCACCGTGATATCCGATGCCGCCGAAGAGCTGATCCACAAGCTCAATGCGCGGCTCGGGCATAGCGAGGCGGCGGAATAGTTCCGCGTTCCCCGCGGGTGTGCTAATGTTCACTCATGAGTGACGTTGTCGACATTACACTGGACACGATCATCGCCAGGCTGCGCGAAATCGAGCCCGCGATAAAAGCGCAAGGCGTCACGCACCTTGCCGTTTTCGGGTCGCGCGCTCGCGGTGATGCACGGCCCGGCAGTGACCTTGATGTCCTGGTCGATACGACGTCGCGCGGGGAATCGCCGCCCTTCGACGTTTTCAGCGTTCAGCACTTGATCGAAGATGCCACGGGGGTTCCTACCCAGATATCGATGCAAGAGATGCTCAAGCCCCGCATGGCCGATCGAATCGTCGATGACTTGGTTAAGATATTCTGAATGCCGCCCAGTATCGAAGACCGGCTGCAGGATATTCTGGAGACTATCGACGCTCTCGATGAGATGCTTGCAAGCATAACCCTTGAGCAGTTCAGCAGCGACACGATGCGGCGCATGGCAACTGAACGTTACCTCGAAATCATATGCGAGGCCGCGCGAAAACTTCCCGACGAGGTCAAACAGGGGGCGCCGGATATTGATTGGCGCCGAATGAACGACTTTGCCAATTTACTGCGCCACGCCTATCACGCGACAAGGGTGGATATCGTCTGGGACATCATTCAGAACCACTTGCCTCCGTTGAAGTCATTTGTCGAACGAACGCAGGCCTCCCGCACATGATCAACAACAAATACAGCCATCGTGATTATCACTCAATGACCCGAATACTTCGAGCCTGCCTGACGATTCTCCTGACGAGCATCACGTTTGCGGCCCTTGCCGCGGAGCCCAAGCCCGACGCTTCGATCAAGAACAAGAACATCGAGGCCACCGTGTTCCTTGACGACAAGATCAAGGCGGATGCTGCGCTGGCTGCCAATTGCCTTGCCGAAGGCAGGAAGTGGATCGCCAAGAATGCCGCGGAGGCCGCAGCCTCGCGCAAGCAGGACCCGGTGATGTTTCGCAACGGCGCCTGGGCCTTCGAGCGGAAATACACAGTCCGCTCCCTGGTCGAAGGGCGCTATGTCAGCGTCGTCCGCTCCGACTATATGAGCAGTGGTGGTGCTCACCCCAACTCGGACGTCAATACCATCCTGTGGGACGAAGACACGAAGAAGCGCATCAGCATTCGGCCCTTCTTCACCGAGACTGCCGACAATGGCCCGACCATGAAGGCGATCCTCAACGGCGTGATCGCATCGCTGAATATCGAAAAGAAGAAACGCGGGACGGAGGCGACCGCGACGGCCGAGTGGTACAAGGAGCTTGAGCCCAAGCTGCTCAAGATCGGCGCGGTAACGCTGGCGCCATCGACCGAGGCCGGCAAGAGTTCGGGCCTGACGTTCCACTATCCGCCCTACGCGGTCGGCGCCTACGCCGAAGGCCAGTATGTTGCGTTCGTGCCATGGGAGACTCTGAAGCCATATCTGACGCCGGAAGGCACAAAAATCTTCGGTGGCACACGGCCAGAGGGCGATGATGACGGCATGCGATGACGGGGCGTAATCCGCTCGATATCGACGCACTGGCAAAAGACCTTCGTGCCGGCAGCCGCACGGCGCTGGCGCGCGCGATCACGCTGATCGAAAGCCGGCGCGGCGATCACCAGGCCGCGGCGCGCGATCTGGTGCAGGCGCTGCTGCCCGACACCGGCAAGGCGGTGCGCGTCGGAATCACCGGTTCGCCCGGCGTCGGCAAATCCACTACCATCGACGTGCTCGGCATGTTCCTGATCGAACGCGGCCACAAGGTCGCAGTGCTCGCGGTGGACCCCTCCTCCGCCCGTACCGGCGGCTCGATCCTCGGCGACAAGACGCGGATGGCACGGCTGTCTGCCTCCGACAGCGCCTACATCCGGCCGTCGCCGGCTTCCGGCACGCTCGGCGGCGTCGCGGCGAAAACCCGTGAGGCGATGCTGCTGTGCGAAGCCGCCGGCTTCGACGTGGTGCTGGTGGAGACCGTCGGCATCGGACAATCCGAGACCGCGGTCTGCGACATGACCGATTTTTTCCTGGCACTGATGCTGCCCGGCGCCGGCGACGAATTGCAGGGCATCAAGAAGGGCCTGGTCGAACTCGCCGACATGATCGCGGTCAACAAAGCCGATGGCGACAATGTCAAGCGCGCCAATCTCGCCGCCGCGGAATATCGCGGCGCGCTGCATATTCTAACTCCCCGCTCGGAGCACTGGCATCCGCCGGTCGTGACCTATTCGGCGTTGACCGGTGCGGGAATCGGCGAGCTCTGGCAGAAAATTCTCGAGCACCGCACGGCGATGAATGCCTCGGGCGAATTCGCCGAGCGGCGGCGGCAGCAACAGGTAAAATGGATGTGGTCGATGCTGGAGCAGCGGATGATGACGCGGCTGCGTGCCGACGCGGCGATCCGTGCCAAGGTGAAGAAGATGGAAACCGAGGTGGCCGACGGCCGCATCGCGCCGGCGGTGGCGGCCGAGCAGATCGCGGAGATGCTGCGGTGAGCGAAAAACTCCGTATCCTCGTTACCGGCTTTGGCCCGTTTCCGGGCGCGCCCTATAATCCAACCATGCCATTGGTAAAACGGCTGACGCAGCTGCGCCGGCCGGCGCTCGGTGATGTCGAGCTTATCAGCCACATTTTTCACGTCACCTACAATACTGTCGACCGCGAGCTGCCACAGCTCATCGCCCGACATCGTCCGCAGGCGCTGCTGATGTTCGGTCTTGCCGACCGCACCCGCCATGTCCGGATCGAAACGCGCGCCCGCAACGCCGTGACGACGCGCTTTCCTGATGCCGATCGCAACCGCGCGCGCAAGGGATCGATCGTCGGCGGCGCCGAAGCAAAAATGTTCGGCCCACATACCGCCAAGCTGCTGCGCGCGGCCGTCGGCACCGGCATCGATGCGCGTGCCTCGCGTGATGCCGGCAGCTATCTCTGCAACTACCTGAGCTGGCGCGCGATCGAGGCGACTTGCGACGGCCATGGTCCCCGCCTTGCGGCGTTCGTGCACATCCCGCTGTTGCCGCGCGGCATCGGATCACAGCGCAATGGCGGACGGATCACGCTGGAAGACTTGGTCGACGCCGGCGAAGCGATGCTGCTGGAGATGGTAAAGCTGACGCGCAGGCGGCCACCGCTTCCTAGGCTGGCGCAAAGGCGCGCCTTGCCCACCATTTCAAAGCATTGAATATTTTGGTGGGCACGCTGCGCTTTGCCCACCCTACGGATTCAAATCGCCAAACTGCGTTCCGAACAATTAACCCTACCCCCAATAATCGTCTTTTTCCGCTATCGCCTCTGCCCTGCGCGGACGCATTTCTGCGCTACTTCTACGTGGCGGACGGATGAAATGCGCCGCAGGAACAAGCGATCATGGACGTCAATCGCCGCCATCTCATCGGGGCATCCGCGGCCGGCGTTGCCGGCGCACTGGCGATGTCGCCCGATGCCGCGCGCGCCGCGCCGCCGAC
>LNAP01001657.1_pt1 | contig 23354 bp, 25 predicted proteins | sample 602601 | NCBI WGS metagenome assembly LNAP01 (sample SAMN02440304, study PRJNA202911) | soil metagenome | biome: Subtropical and temperate rainforests or woodlands; isolation source: soil samples (1 kg each in a 20% v/v slurry with milli Q water) were... ...
GATCCAGCCGCCGAAGCGGCTGCTCGCCGGCACGAAGCCGGCGCCGCGGAAGCGAACGCGCCGAGTCGTGTCGTCCTTTGCAGGCGCGCCTGCGCGCTCAAGCATGCAGAACCTCGCGTTCAGCGTCGATCGCCTCGTTGCGGATCAGCGACCAGATCTGGTCCTGCAGCGCGAGCAGCTTTCCACGCGCCACCGTCTCGCCGCGCTCTGCGCGGGTCATCGGCACCATCACGACCTCGCGAATCCGGCCCGGCCGGCGCGACAGCACCACGATGCGGTCGGCCAGCCGCGCGGCTTCTTCGAGATTGTGCGTGACATAGACCGCGCCCATGCCGCCATCGGCGAGCAGGCGGACGAAATCCTCCATCAGCAGCTCGCGGGTCTGCGAGTCCAGCGCCGACAGCGGTTCGTCCATCAGCAGGATCGCGGGCCGCACCGCCAGCGCCCGCGAAATGCCGACACGCTGGCGCATGCCGCCGGAAAGCTGTTTTGGATAGGTCTTGCGGAAATCGGTGAGGCCCGTGCGACGCAGGGCGTCCTCGACCTGCGCACGCCGCTGCGCGGCCGAGAGCTGGGCGTGCAGCAGCGGGAATTCGACGTTCTCCTCGACGCTCGCCCAGGGCAGCAGCGCAAAATCCTGGAACACGAAGGTCAGCGGATTGAGGCTGTCCGCCGGCGGCGTCCCGCGCAGCTCGGGCGCGCCGGAGGTCGGCTGCAGCAATCCGCCGAGGATCGACAGCAGCGTGCTCTTGCCGCAGCCCGACGGACCCACGATCGCCACCACCTCGCCGGCGCCGACGGTGAAGGAAACGTCGTCGAGCACGGCGAGGTCGCCGAAGCGATGGGAGATGTGGTTGGCGATCAGGTCCATGAAGCGCCCCTCGATCCGTCATCCTGAGGCGCTCGCGAAGCGAGCCTCGAAGGATGCACGGCCCAGATACATCTCGGCCGCTCATCCTTCGAGGCTCCCATCGCGATGCTTACGCATCGCAATGCTTGCACCTCTGGATGACGGGGATGGTTGGGGGAACGCAGCATCAATCCGCCTTCACAAAGTCCCTGGCGATGATCGCATTCGCGTCAAAACCCTTGTCCGCGAATCCCTGCTCCTGCAGCCATTTGATCTGGTTGTCGACGTTCTTCACGTCCAGCTTGCCGTCCGGATCGATATAGGCGCAATTGCCGACCACCTGCTCGACCGGAAGGTTGGTGTACTTTGCGATGATCTCCAGCAGCGGCTTTGTCTGCTCGTTGATCGGTGCGACACCGTCTTTCATCGCGGCGAGGATCACGTCGTGATATTCGCGGTCGGCTTTTGCGAGCGCACCGAGCAGTTTCGTCACCAGCACCTTGTTGGTCAACGTCTTCGGCGCGGCGAACACTGCGCCCAATTGCCAGGGCGTCTCGTCCCCGACCCACCCTAGGAATTTCGCGCCGCCTTCGTCCATCAGCTTGCGCGCCGTCGAGACGGGGAGCAGCGCCGCGTCGACGGTCTCGCCCTTAAGCGCAGCGGCCGCGTTCGACAGCGATTGCAGCGGGATGACCTTCACCTCGGCGAGCTTGAAGCCATACTTGTCGGCGAGCAGGCCGAGCGAATAATGAAAGGATGAGCCGACCTGCGTGACCGCGACGCGCTTGCCCGCGAGGTCCTTCGGCGTCTTCAGGCCGGCGGCATAGGCGTTGTTGCTGGCGAAATAGCCGATCAGGGGATAGCCTGATTTCTCGCGGCTCATGCCGCCGATCACCTTCAGCACGCCCTTGCCGGCGAGATTGTAGAGGCCGGCGGTGAACGCGGTGACGCCGAAATCGATGTCGCCCGAGGTGGCGGCGACCGCGATCGGCTGGGCCGCATCGAAGAACTTCAGCTCCACATCGAGGCCGGCCTCTCGAAAGTAGCCCTTGTCCTGCGCGATGAAGACCGGCGCGGAGGACGACAGCCGCAGCACGCCGATCCTGGCCTTGAGCGCATCCTCGGCCTGCGCCGTGCCCATCGCCATGATCGTCAACAGGCCAGCCACCGCGAGCCGCGCAATCCCGATCATCCCGCTTCCTCCAGTGGTTCTCTTGTCGGCCCGTCACAACCCTTCGGGCACGGGCTGGTCCCGCCCGATGAAGGCGCCCTGTTGTTTCAACGTTTCCTGCAACTTTTCAATGGGGATGTCGCGTGGAATCCGGTTTCCGGAGAGCGCCAGCGCCGCGGCGGAACCGGCCGCCTCGCCCATCGCGAAGCAGGCACCGGACACCCGCGCGGCCGACTGGCCCTCATGGGTCATCGAGGCGCAACGGCCGGCGACGAGCAGATTGTCGACGCCTTCGGGCACCAGCATCCGGTAGGGCAATTCGTTATAGCCGCGCGATTCCGGGATCGGCGGGAAGGGGAACACGACGTCGCCGGGAACATGGGCCTCGATCGGCCAGCCGTTGACACCGATGGAATCCTCGAAGGAGGCGCAGCCGAGCACATCCTCGCCGCTGAGCTGGTAGCCCCCCTTGATGCGCCGGGTCTCTCGGATGCCGAGCTGCGGCGGCAGGTCGACGATGTAGGACTTCTCGAAGCCGGGCACCGTGCGCAGGAATTCGAAGGCGGCCAGCGCCTGCTTGCGGCCCTCGATCTCGCCGCGGGTGAGATCGTCGGGCTCGACGCCGTTGATGGCGTGGCCGTCCTCGCGCGCGACTTGCGTAAAGTTCACCCGCCATTCGATGCCGGATTTCTGCGGCCGCACGATCGCGCTTCTGCGCGGGAATGTGTGGGTCCCGGCGGCGAGCGCCTTTTCCATCAATTGCGGTATGGTGCGCCAGGCATCGCCGGCCTTCACGGGGTCGATGCCGTTGAGGCGCAGCATCATCGAGGGATACATGGGATGCCCGTGTTCGTCGCCGAGCTCGAAGGGCGCGCCGGCCCAGACGGCAAGATCGCCGTCACCGGAACAGTCGATGAAGATCTCCGCGCGTACCGCCTGGCGGCCGGCCTTGGTCTCCACCATCAGCGCGTCGATGCGGCGGTCATCGTCCATCACGACGCCGGCGCCGAGCGCGTGGAAGAGGATTTGCACTTTGTGACTGGCGAGCAGTTCGTCGGCCGCGATCTTGTAGGCCGCGGTGTCGTAAGCCTGGGCGAAGACCTTGCCGAGGATCAGATGCGGCGCATTCAGCCCGTTGAGGCGATCGATCCGCGCCAGCAGCTCGGACGCCATGCCCTGCACCAGCCGCCGATGCTCGCCGTGAACATTGCCGTGCAGGCCGCAGAAATTGGTGACGCCGGCCGCGGTGCCCATGCCGCCGAGGAAGCCGTAACGCTCGATCAGCAACGTCTTCCGCCCCGCGCGTGCGCTTGAGGCCGCAGCGACGATGCCGGCCGGACCGCCGCCGAGCACGACGACTTCATATTCGCCGTAAAGCGGCACCCGGCGTGCCGGTTCTTCGATCGTCATGGCCCGCATGGCGCGTCCTGTCCCTGAATTTTCTTTGAGTTCGTGGATTAGCCCGGCGCACCCAGGGTCGCAAGATCGCGGTTGCTCCCGGTCGGCGGACCTGAGACAACGGCGGCCATGGATTCGATGTGCGTGAAACTTGCCCTGCCTGTCTTGATCGTCCTCGGGATGGCCCCCGCACCGGCCGCAGCCCTGGAGCAGAACTGCCGTTTCATCCAGGCCAAGGCCGATCGCGAGGCCTGCTACAAGCGGCAGGAGGAAGAACTCGCGGCGAAGCGCAAGCCCGCCGGGCCGACTGGCGAGACCAGGACGCTCGAAACGCTGCAGCAGATGCGGCGGGACGATGATTCCGTCTATCGCAGCATCAACAACATCTGCCGCGGCTGCTGAGAGGACCGCATTTCTTTGATGCGGAGATAGCGAAATGAAACTCGTGAAGATACTGGAAACGATCGAGACCGTCTCTCGTACCACGGGGAAACCGCAACAGCGGCGTATCGCAATACTACAACGCGACGACGGGTATTTCGCGTTCGCTGAAGAATACTCGTACAGATCGGAATATGAAGGCGAAGTTATTGCCGAAGGTTGGCAACAACTTCCACCAGAAGGCATCTATGAGAACGAAGAAATAGCTGAGGTCGAAGGCCGGTCCACTTTCCTCAAGAGGCACAAGCGATAGAAGGAAACTGGCGCCGGTCTGCTCGATGCAGCGGATGCCAGCAGCCTACAAGCCTCCGCCCCAGTTTGCCGCCCGTTTCTCCGCAAACGACGCCAGCCCCTCCGCCGCCTCCGCGCTCTGGCGCTTGACCGAATGCAGGTGCACCAGCCGCTTGTAGGCGGCATCGTCCACCGCCATTCCGCCGAACGAGCTCTCCAGCGCGAGCCGCTTGGTCTCTGCCATCGCCTCGGGTCCGTTGGCGAGCAGCTGCTCGACCACCTTGGCTCCGGCGGCCTCGAGTTCGGGGAGCGGCACGACGTCATGCACGAGGCCAATGCGGCGCGCGTCTTCGGCGCCGAAGCGTTCGCCCGTGAGCGCATAGCGACGGACTTGCCGTACGCCAATGGCATCGCAGAGCTGCGGGATGATGATCGCGGCCGTCAGGCCCCAGCGTACCTCGGTAATGGAGAAGAGGGCATTGTCGGCCGCGATCACGACGTCGCAGGCCGCGATCACGCCGGTGCCGCCGCCGAAACAGCCGCCCTGCACCAGCGCGACAGTCGGGATCGGCAGCGTGTTGAGCCGCTGCACCGCCTCGAAGGTTGCCCGCGACGCCGCCTCGTTGGCCTCGATCGATTGCGGCCGCACGCCGTTGATCCATTTGAGGTCGGCGCCGGCCTGGAAATGCTTGCCGTTGCCCCGGAGCACGACAACCCGGAGGCCCGGCTTCCGGCCGAGATCGTCCATGGCCGCGAGCACGCCGGCGATCAGCCCGCCATCATAGGCGTTGTTGACCTCCGGCCGGTTCAACGTGACGGTCGCGACGCCGCGCGCATCGAGGCTCCACAGGACAGGGCTGGCAGTCATCGGCGATCCTCCGGTCGTTTGTTTGGCCCGCACTATGGCCGAGGCCGCGCGCCCTGATCCATATCTTTGTGGCGTAGCGCGGCCGCGCCCATCGCATGGCAGCTTGTGTCATGCTGGCGCCGGGCGGCACTATGGGATCAGGGACGGGACATATCCATGCGCATCTGCATTTTCGGCGCGGGCGCCGTCGGCAGCCACATCGCGGTTCGGCTGGCACGCGCCGGCCATGACGTCTCGTGCGTGATGCGCGGGGCGCATCTGGAGGCGGTCCGCGCCAACGGCCTCAAGCTGCGCGTCGGCGATTCCGAGGTCACCGCCAAGGTGAATGCCTCCGGCGATCCAGCCCAGCTCGGTCCGCAGGACGTGGTAATCAGCACGTTGAAGGCGACCGCGCTCCCGGGGCTGGTTTCCAGCATCAAGCCGCTGCTGCAGGACGACACCGCGATCGTGTTCGCGCAGAACGGCATTCCCTGGTGGTACGGGATCGGCCTGCCGCCGCGGCACCCGACCCCGCCCGACATGTCCTTCCTCGACCCGGGCGGGCGCCTGCGGGCCTGCATTCCGAAGGAGCGGATCATCGGCGGAGTCGTCTTCTCCTCCAACGAGGTGGTTGCGCCCGGCGTGGTGCAGAACCTGACGCCGGACCGCAACCGGCTCCTGATCGGCGAATGCGACGACCGCAATTGCGAGCGCATCACCAGGCTCCGCGGCGTCTTCAACGACGCGCGACTGGAATCGCCGCCGGTGGCCGAGATCCGCGAGGCGATCTGGTCGAAACTGCTGATCAACATGTCGCTCTCGGTGCTGTGCCTGCTGACCGGCCAGACCGCGCGCGGGGTGCGCGACGACCCGGCCTTCGCCGAGGTCATTCCGCGCATGCTGAACGAGGCCAACGACATCGCCCAGCATTTCATCCCCGAGGTCAAGCGCGTGACGCGCAGCGGCCCCGCCCCCAACCACAAGCCGTCCCTGCTGCAGGATTACGAGCTCGGCCGCGCCATGGAGATCGACGTGCTGGTGAAGGCGCCCGCCGCCTTCGCCCGCGCCGCCGGCCTGTCGACGCCGACGCTCGACTTGATCGCCGCGCTGGCGGTCCAGAAGGCGCGCGACAAGGGGCTTTATTCCGCGTGAAACTCAGCCGAGCTTATCGACCCAGGCGGTGAGCGCGTCGAGCACCTCTGTGAGCGCATCCTCGTTCGTACGCCCCGACTTCTTGAGCACCGCGAAGGAATGATCCCCGCCTTCGACCTCATGCAGCGTCGCCTTCGCTCCGAGCGCCGCGATCACAGGCTTGAGGAGGCCGAGATCGGCAAGTCCGTCGTGCGTGCCTTGCAGGAACAGCATGGGGATCTCGACATCGGCGAGATGCTCGGCGCGCTCGGTCGACGGCTTCTTGGCGGCATGGAGGGGAAAGCCGAGGAAGGCGAGCCCTTTGACGCCAGACAATGGCGCCTTGCACTGCGCCTGCGAGGTCATGCGCCCGCCGAAGGACTTTCCCCCGGCCACGAGCGTCACGCCCGGGCACAGCCGCGTCGCCGCTTGCACTGCCGCGCGGATAGCGGCGTGCGCGACCGCCGGCTGGTCGGGACGGCCCTGTTTCTTTTCCATGTAGGGAAAATTGAAGCGGAGGGTTGCGATGCCGCGGGTCGCAAGGCCCTTGGCGACCTTCTCCATGTAGGAATGCCTCATATCGGCGCCCGCACCATGCGCCAGCACGTAGCAGGCGCGCGCATGGTCCGGCCGCGTCAGGAGCGCCGAAACCATACCGATGCGTTCGATGTCGAGCTTGAGTTCGCGCGTCTCGACCAAGACCAGATGTTCCCGATGAATTCCCTCGATGGTACCTGCGCGACCGCGATCTGAAAACAGCAGACCTCGCGCTTGACCCTGATGTGTGCGGCCCGCGCGAACGAAGGTCTTTAGCTGACCCGCCGTTCCCGACCATCCCAGAACGGCCTGCGCAGCTCGCGCTTCAGCACCTTGCCGGCGCCCGACAGCGGCAGCGGCGTCTCGGTGATCTCGATGCTGCGCGGACATTTGTAGCCGGCAATCAACGTCTTCGTGAACTCGATCAGCTCGCCGGGCGAAACCTCCACGCCGCTGCGCTTGACCACGACGGCATGGACCTGCTCTCCCCATTGCTCATTGGGAACTCCGATGACCGCGCATTGCAGCACCGACGGGTGCTGCGCCAGCGCGTTCTCGACCTCGATCGAGTACACATTCTCGCCGCCCGAGATGATCATGTCCTTCACGCGATCGACGACATAGATGAACCCGTCCTCGTCCATGTAGCCACCATCGCCCGTGTGCATCCAGCCATCAATGACGGCCCGCGCGGTCTCCTCGGGCCGCTCCCAATAGCCCATCATCACGGTATCGCCGCGCACCACGATCTCGCCGACGGACCCTGCCGGCACGGGCCGGTCGCTCTCGTCGACGATCCGCACCTCGCAGCCGAGCGTGGCACGGCCAGCACCGCGATGACGGCCCTTTCTGCGCCCCTCCCCGACATGCTCGTCGGCGTGCAGCAACGTCGCGATTGGAGACAATTCGGTCATGCCGTAAGCCTGGGTGAAACGCACATGCGGCAATGCGCGCGCGGCACGGTCGAGCACCGCCTCACTGATGGGCGAGGCCCCATAGATGATGTGCCTGAGCGACGACAGGTCGTAGTTTCCAATCGCGGGGTGATCGACAAACATCTGGATCATCGTGGGTACCAGCAGCACGTCGGTGACGCGCTCGTTCTGCATCGCAGCCATCACGCCCTCGGGAGTGAACCCCTGAACGATCACGTTTGAGCCGCCGGAGAGCAGCAGCGAATACATCGCGGCCCCGTTGGCGAGATGAAACATCGGTGCCGCATGCAGATAAGTCGTGCTCGCCGGGAAAAGGCCTTCTCCGAGAGCGTTGAGAGCATTGGCGATCAGGTTCTGGTGACTGAGCATCACGCCCTTCGAACGTCCGGTGGTCCCGCCGGTGTAGAAGATGCCGGCGAGATCGTCGCCCTTGCGCATGGCATCGGCAACCGGAGCGCTGGCCGCGACCAGATCCTCATAGCTCTCTATTCCGGCCGGCACCTCGCCGTCGTCGGCATAGATCAGCTTCAGCCCCGGAATGGCGCCAGCGAGCTGCGCGCCAACCTGCGCAAAGGCCTTGTCGACCAGCAGAACGGAAGCACGGCAGTCGCGCAGCGCATCCTCGTTTTCAAGGGCGCTCCAGCGAATGTTGAGCGGCACGATCACGCCGCCCGCCCAACCCGTCGCCAGATAAAGCTCGAGATAGCGATCCGAGTTGAACGAGAGCACGGCGACGCGATCACCGTCTTTGATGCCGCGGGTGCGCAGGCCGCCCGCCAGCCTTGCAACGCGTTCGCCAAGCTCCCCCCAGCTGCGGCGCCGCTGGCCATAGACGGTGGCGGGCCCGTTCGGGTTAATCTGCAACGCGCGCCGTAGCCCATGTGTGACGTTCATCCCGTTCCTCCTCCTGTGCGCTTCGTCCCTGTTGTTTTGCGTCCTGAGTTGCGCCCCTTCGGCACCCTCGGCGTCTTCTTTGTCATCTGCGGCCTGCCCTCGGTCGCCAGACCTTCGGTCAGCCGAACCGTGAACTCGTCGGCGATCGCGGTCGGCGACAGCCCGCCGTCACGGCGATACCAGTGGCCGATCCAGTTGAGCGAGCCCGCGATCGCGAATGCCGCAAGCTTGGGATCGCAAGGCCTGATCGAACCGTCGGCAATGCCCGCGGCGATGTATCGCCGGAACGTGGCGTCGATCCGCTTCTTGGCGGTGCGGGCGACACCGGCGTTTCGCTCGGCCAGATCGCGGAGGTCGAATCGCACCAGGCTCGCGCCGAAATCGGTTGCCATCAGCCCGGCATAGGCGTGCACCAGCCTGCGCAGCCTGGCGAGGCCCGAACCACCGCCGGCGGCAATCTCCGTGATCACGTTGTCGACGAGCTCGGCGCCCATCGACCAGCACTCGAACAGGATTTCGTCCTTGCCCCGAAAGTAATTGTACAGCGCGGGCTTGGTGATGTTCAGCCGATCAGCGACCTCGTTCAGGGTCACGCGATGATAGCCCTGCTCCAGGAAAAGCTGTACGGCGGCGCGCAGCACCGCCTCGCGCTTCTCGTCGCGGGCGCGGCGCCTGCTCTCGAACGGCAGCCAAGGGGAAGGCGGCGCCGAGGGCGGCGGAATGGACGGCGCTGAAGCCATGCTCGATCGGTTGACTCTGGTGGGCATCGGACGATATGTTACCTTCGGGTAATAAAAAGTCCAATGGGTAATTTATTGGGAGGACGCGATGTCTGACGTCATCGTCGCAGGGGTCGGCATGATCCCCTTCACCAAGCCGGGCGCCAGCGCGCCCTATCACGAGATGGGGACGGAGGCGACCAGGCTCGCACTCGCCGACGCTGGCCTCGGCTACGAGACGGTTCAGCAGGCCTATGTCGGATATGTCTACGGCGATTCCACCTGCGGGCAGCGGGCGCTCTACCATGTCGGGATGACCGGCATCCCCATCGTCAACGTCAACAACAACTGCTCGACCGGCTCGACCGCGCTGTTCATGGCGCGGCAGATGATCGCGAGCGGCGCGCTGGATTGCGTGCTGGCGGTCGGCTTCGAGCAGATGAAGCCCGGCGCACTCGGCAGCGTCTATACCGATCGTCCGAGCGCATTTGAGGAATTTGACGCGGCTGCGGACCAGCTGATCGATGCCCCCGGCATTCCGCTGGCGCTGCGCTATTTCGGCGGCGCCGGCCTCAGCCACATGAAGAAATACGGCACCCCACTGGACGCCTTCGCCAAGGTGCGCGCCAAGGCGAGCCGCCACGCCCGGAACAATCCGCTCGCACTCTTTCGCAAGGAGGTCACAGCGGACGACGTGATGAACGACCAGGTGATCTGGCCGGGCGTGATGACGCGCCTGATGGCGTGCCCGCCGACCTGCGGCGGCGCCGCCGCCGTGCTGGTGTCCGAACGGTTTGCGGACAAGCATGGCATCGGCAAAGAGGTACGCATCGCGGCGCAGGCCATGACCACCGACACGCCGTCGACCTTCCAGGCCGGCGACATGATGCAGCTGGTCGGCTACGACATGGCAAAGGAGGCGGCAAGCCGGGTTTATGAGAGCGCCGGCATCGGGCCTGACGATCTCGATGTCGTCGAGCTGCACGACTGCTTCGCCCACAACGAGCTCATCACCTACGAGGCGCTCGGCCTCTGCGGCGAGGGCGAGGCCGGCAAGTTCATCAATGACGGCGACAACACCTATGGTGGCCGGATCGTGACAAATCCGTCCGGCGGATTGCTGTCGAAGGGGCATCCGCTCGGCGCCACCGGACTTGCGCAGTGTTACGAGCTGACGCGGCAGCTGCGCGGCACGGCAGGTCCGACGCAGGTCGAGGGTGCAAAAGTCGCGCTCCAGCACAATCTGGGCCTCGGCGGCGCCTGCGTCGTTACGCTCTACAAGCGGCACTGACATCCATGGTCGATCAGTCAGCCGTAGGGCGCTGCTTCACGCCTGTCACCGCGCGCGTGGAGCCGGGTCGCCTTCGCTACTTCCTCAATACGCTGGATGAAGGGAACCCGGTCTACCGCAACGTAGACGCTGCGCGGGCGGCGGGTTTCACCGGCATGCCGGTGCCGCCGACCTATTTGTTCTGCCTGGAGATGATGGACGTCGACGACCCCTTCGAAATGTTCACCGCGCTCGGCGTCGACCTCGCCCGCGTGCTGCATGGCGAGCAGAGCTTCGTTTATCACGCGCCGGTTCTAGTCGGCGACACCCTGACGTTTCGGCCGAGCGTGACCAGCGTGATGGAGAAGAAGGGCGGCGCGATGACGCTGATTGGCATCCGATGCGAGGTGACCAATCAGGACGGCGTGCATGTCGCCGATACCGCGCGCACCATCGTCGTCCGCAACGAGGTGGCGTCATGACGGCATCCGGAGACATCAAGGCCGGCGACCGTCTCGCCCACAAGGTCTTTCCACCGATCACCCGCCACACGCTCGCGCTCTACTGCGGTGCATCGGGCGACCATAATCCGATCCACGTCGATATCGACTTTGCCAAGGCAGCCGGATTTCCGGATGTGTTCGCGCACGGGATGCTGGTGATGGCCTATCTCGGGCAGGCGCTCACGGATGTGGTGCCACCGTCGAGGCTCCGTAGTTTTTCGACCCGGTTCGTCGCCATCACCCAGCTTGGCGCCAAGCTGACCTGCGAAGGCACCGTGACCGAACTCTTCGCCATAGACGGCGAGCGGCGCGCAAGGCTCGCGCTCACCACCAGGGACGATCGCGGCGAGGTCAAGCTCGAAGGCAGCGCCGTCGTCGCGCTGTAACAGCAACAGGACACATGCAAATGGCAAAACTGCAAGGAAAGGTCGCGCTGGTCACCGGCTCGGGCCGCGGCATCGGGCGCGCGATCGCACTCAAGCTGGCGCGCGAGGGCGCCAAGGTCGTCGTCAACGATCTCGATGCCGAGCCCGGCGACGCCGTGGTGGCGGAGATCAAGGCGCTCGGTGGCGACGCCACCGCCGTGAACGGCAGCGTCTCGGAAGCGGGCTTCGCCGACCGCTTCGTCGGGGCTGCGCTGGACAAGTTCGGCGGACTCGACATCATCGTCAACAATGCCGGCTACACCTGGGACTCCACAATCCAGAAGATGACGGACGAGCAGTTCCAGGCCATGCTCGACGTCCATCTCGTCGCTCCATTCCGCATCCTGCGTGCTGCCGCCGAGCCGATCCGCGTCTTCGCCAGAAAGGAAGCCGAAGAGGGCCGCGAGGTGTTCCGCAAGGTCGTCAACATCTCCTCGATCGCAGGCCTCTACGGCAACGCCGGACAGGCGAGCTATTCCTCGGCCAAGGCCTCGCTGATCGGGCTGACCCGGACCATGTGCAAGGAGTGGGGCCGCTACAAGGTCAACGTGAATTGCGTCGCCTTCGGTCTCATCAACACCCGCCTGACCCAGCCGATCGAGACGCAGCAGAAGACCATCGACGTCGCCGGCCGCGACATCAAGGTGGGCGTGCAGCCGCACATGCTGGAGGCGATGTCGCGCATGATCCCGCTCGGCCGCGGCGGCACGCCGGAAGAGGCAGCCGACGCCGTCTATCTGTTCTGCAGCCCGGAATCCAATTATATCAGCGGCCAGGTGGTCGTCGCCGGTGGCGGCCTGATTGTCTGAGAGCGAGGCACTGATGCATTACCGATCGTCGTGGATGACCGAAGAGCTGGATACGTTCCGCGACCAGTTCCGGAAATATCTCGCCAAGGACCTGGCCCCGCATGCCGAGAAATGGCGCGAGCAAAAGATGGTCGACCGCTTCGCCTGGCGCGGGCTCGGCGAGATGGGCGCGCTGCTGGCCAGCGTACCGGAGGAATATGGCGGCCTGGGCGCCACCTTCGCCTATGACGCGGCGGTGCTGGAGGACCTCGAAAGCACGGTGCCGGAGCTGACGACCGGCGTCTCCGTGCACAGCGCCATCGTCGCGCACTACATCCTCAACTACGGCTCGGAGGAGCAGAAGAAGCGCTGGCTGCCGAAGATGGCCTCCGGCGAGATGGTCGGCGCCATCGCCATGACCGAACCCGGCACCGGATCGGACCTCCAGGCCGTCAAGACCACCGCGAAGAAGCAGGGCAATTCCTACGTCATCAACGGCCAGAAGACGTTCATCACCAACGGCCAGGCCGCCGATCTCATCGTCGTCGTCGCCCGCACCGGCGATGTCGGCGCCAAGGGTATTTCCCTGATCGTCGTTGAGACCGCGGGCGCGGACGGTTACAAGCGCGGGCGCAACCTCGACAAGATCGGCCTGCACGCCTCCGACACGTCGGAGCTGTTCTTCGACAACGTCACGGTGCCGCCGGAAAACCTGCTCGGCAATGAGGAAGGCAAGGGCTTCGTCCAGTTGATGCAGCAATTGCCGCAGGAGCGCCTCGCGCTCGCGGTCGGCGCCGTCGCCGCGATGGAGCGCGCGGTCAGGCTCACCACCGAGTACACCAAGGAGCGAAAGGCGTTCGGCAAGCCACTGATGGACTTCCAGAACACCGCCTTCACGCTCGCCGAGCGCAAGACCGAAGCGATGATCGCGCGCGTCTTCGTCGACTGGTGCATCGAGCGCCTGATCGCCGGGGATCTCGACACCGTCACCGCGTCGATGGCGAAATACTGGTGCTCGGACAAGCAGGTCCAGACCGCCGACGAATGCCTCCAGCTGTTCGGCGGCTACGGCTACATGCAGGAATACCCGATCTCGCGCATCTTCATCGATTCCCGCATCCAGAAGATCTACGGCGGCACCAACGAGATCATGAAGCTGCTGATCGCGAGGTCGCTGTAGAACGGCAAAATAGTGCGCCATGGCTGCGATCCGCCGCGGCGGCATGCTATCGTCGTCCGACGCGAGCAAGTGACAGGCGGGGTGTCATGGGAAGTCGACGTACGGCCTGGATGCCGTCCCCGGGCAAACCATCGTCCAGCGGGAAGTCTTCGGAAAGGGCTTTTGTCTTCATTCCAAAGCTCGTCTGCCCCGGCGACATCCTGCTCACCAGAGTTCCGCTGAATCTGCTTGATCCTTCGACGTTCACAAGCGCCGCGATCCGAGCGGGAAGCCGGACGCCATTCAGCCACGCGGCTCTGTGCGTCGAGCCAGGCTTGATGATCGAAGCGGTTGGAACCGGGGTCTGCAGATTTGCTCTCGCTCCGACGGGAGTACACTCGAGGAGCAACGTGAGGCTCCTCAGGCTCAATCTCGACGTCGTGGGTGGGCCGTCGCGTGCACAATCGGCTGCGAATCGTGGGCACCAATATTTCTCGCGTGACTATTCGCTGTCCGGAGCAATCGGAGCGCGGATCGCCGCCTTCCGCAAGAAAGGGCGCGGAGACCTGTTCTGTTCAGAGCTCGTCGCGCAGGCGTATGAGGAGGCCAAATGCCCGCTATTGCCCGGCAAGACGCCGGGTGAGATCGCCCCGGGGGATCTGTTGAAATCTGACATTCTGCGGGATGTCACCGACCTCGCGCTGCGAGCCGTCAGGATCGACAGTCCGTTAATGTATTATCTGGATGACGGTTCGCATTTTGAACGAACAGCGCATTGGGAAGTGCGCACGAAGATAAAGATCCTGCAGAGCGAGCCCGTCCAGCGCGAACTGGCCGCCCTCGGCGTCAGCGCTCAAAGCTTCTACGAGCTCGAGAAGGAGCTGAGGAACGACAAGTCTCCCGGCCTCGATCGGGCCGTGCACGACGAGCTGGTGCGGCACGACTTCTGCAGGGAGTACATGCGCCGAACGCTTGCATCGATCGGTGTCGCGGACGCTCGCGAGATCGCCGAACCGGTCTTCGCCGCGCGTTTCGAGCCGGGCGAAGAACAGCTCGCGCACATGGACACGGATTCCCTGAACTTCCACAAACAGGATGCCGAGTCCTCGATCATCTCGCTTCAGAACGACGCCATTTCACGAACGGCGGACATCCAGACATGGGCACGGTATCGGGGCAGCGGGAATTCGCGGACCTTCGACTACCTCGCGGCGATGCAGCAGCCTTTGCTTGATCTCAGCGCGCGATTGCTCGGGCTCTTTCAAAAGGAGAACGACTGTCTCGCAGCCGAGCAACGCAAAAGGGCCGCACAATAGCAGGTAGGCAATGCTGCAGCCTGCCAGACCGTGACGCCTGAAAGCCCCGGCCAGTACCGATCAATTCGGATGCCACCAGCGGCCGCCGATGACGACGCCCTCCGAGACGATCTTGCGGTCGCCGGTCAGGTGCTCGCCGACGACGTCGACATAGTCGAACTGGCCCTGCCTGACCGTAACAAGCGTGGCGTCGCCGACGCTGCCGGGCTTGAGGCTGCCGAGCTCGGGACGCCGCAACGCCATTGCGGCGTTCACCGTCGAGGTTGCGATCACGTCCGAAAGCTCCATGCCCATGCACAGGAACTTCGACAGGGTCGTGACCTGGTCGAAGGCCGGACCGTCGATGCAGAGCTGGTGGATGTCGGACGAGATCGTGTCCGGATAGAAGCCGTTGGCGAGCATCGCGCGCGCGGTCTTGAAGGCGAACGAGCCCTTGCCGTGGCCGATGTCGAACAGCACGCCGCGCTCGCGCGCGTCGAGCACCGCCTTCTTCACCGTGCCTTGCGCGGTCGCCGGCGTGTTCGGGAAGGGGCGGAACGCATGGGTCAGCACGTCGCCGGGCCGCAGGCGCGCCAGCACCTCTTCATAGCTCGGCGGCGGATGGTCGATATGCGCCATCAGGGGCATGCCGACCTCGTTCGCGACCTCGAGCGCGATGTCGAGCGGCACGGCCCCTGATGTGCCCGACGAGTGCAGGCCCACGCGCACCTTGATACCGACGATGAGATCGCGATTCTCATCGGCGACCTTGGCCGCCTCGATCGGATTCATCAGCCGCAACTCCTCGCTCTCGCCGACCATGATCCGATGCGAAAAGCCAAAGATGCCGGCATGCGAGACGTGAAGATAAGCGAGGATGCGGACCTGGCTCGGCTCGATCACGTGCTTGCGGAAGCCGGCGAAATTGCCGGGACCGGCGCTACCGGTATCGACCGCCGTGGTGACGCCGGAGAGGCGGCAGAATTCCTCGGCATCGATGCCGAGCGAGGTGCCGCCCCAATAGACATGGGTGTGGAGATCGATCAGCCCCGGCGTCACGATGAACCGCGAGACGTCGCGCACATCCGTGCCCGGATCCGCCTTGAGCCCGCTGCCGATCGCGGCGACCTTGCCACCGGCGAAGGCGACATCGGTCACGGCGTCGAGCTTCTGGGAGGGGTCGACCACACGGCCGCCGCGCAGGATCAGATCGAAAGGCATTCTGGTCTCCGGATGTCGTGCTGAGATGGCCGACCGTCAGTCGGCCAAAAGGAAGGAAGCCCACGCTTCCAGCAATTTTTGCGCCGGACGGACGGAAAAGCGCAACCATGTTTTGGCCGACGCTGCTCCATAGCGCCGCGCTTCGTCCGCCACATCGGCGTGACACCTGCCGACTATCGCAAGCGCCTTGCGCCGATGTCGGCTTAAGCGGTGGGAGGGGAGACAGTTATGGCGATCCCGGCATGACTCGAACATGCGACCTACGGTTTAGGAAACCGCCGCTCTATCCGGCTGAGCTACGGGACCGCGGAACCCGCCGGTCAGGCGGGTTGCCTGGAGGTGTTCATATCAAAGCGAGGGCGGGATCGGAAGCCCTCCGCCGGCCGAATGCGGAGGTCTTCCCGTCCCTCACGCCTTGATATTGTTGTCCTTGACCACCTTGCCCCAAGTGGCGACCTGCTTGTCGAAGAAGCTCTTGAAGGCGGGGCCGTCCTCGAGCAGCAGCGTCATCTGCTGGGTCTCCTTGAGCTGGGCGGCGGTCGCGGGCTCGCTCAGGATCTCCTTTGACGCCGTCGCCATGGCGGAGACGATGTCGGGCGGCGTGCCTGTCGGCGCGAAGATGCCCCACCAGGCCAGCGTCTCGAAGTCCGGAAAGCCCGCTTCGATCGCGGTCGGCGTATCCGGCAAGGCCGGCAGCCGCTCGCGGCCGAGCTGCAGGATCGGGCGCAGCATGTTGCTGCCGAGCTGGGCTGCGACCAGCGCCGCCGATCCCGCAATCAGATCGACATGGCCGCCGAGCACGTCGTTCATCGCAGGCCCGCCGCCGCGATAGGGCACATGCATGATCTCGACGCCAGCCTTGTTGCCGAGCACGGTCATGGCGAGATGGCCGAGCGTGCCGATGCCGACGGAAGCGTATTTCACCGCGCCGGGGGTCGCCTTGCAGGCCGCGACCACGTCGGCAAAGCTCTTGTAGGGGCGGCCGGCACCGGCCGCGATCACATAAGGCGCGGTACCGACCAGGAACACCGGCATCAGCTCACGCTCGACGTCGAGCGGCGGCTTGTCGAGAATGGCCGGGATTACCGCGTGGGAATCGAAGGTAACCAGGAACGTCGAGCCGTCCGCCGGGCTCTTGGCGACCTGCGCGGCGCCGAGAGCGCCGGCGGCGCCCGACTTGTTCTCGACCACGACGATGCGGTTGAGTCTCGTCTGCAGATTGCTCTGCAGCAGCCGCGCCATCGCATCGGTCGAGCCGCCCGGCGGAAACGGCACGACCAATGTGATCTTGCCGGCCTGAGCCATCGCCGGCGTCATTGCAAGAATGGCCGGCGCGGCCAGCAGCGTGCGTCGTGTGATCGTCATGGTCCCCTCCCTTGATTTGTTTTGCGCTTAGCTTTTTTGCTTTTGAGCGCTTCAGGTCGTTCCGAAACCCGACCCCGCCTTTTTGTACTCGGGTCGTGGTGGACTGAAGATGTCCAGCACCCTGGCGCCGTCGGGGCCGGCGCGCATGGTGTGCGGAACGTTGCCGGGCGTGCGCCAGAAATCGCCCTTCTTCACCGCGATTTCCTCATCACCCTGGACGCGGATGGCGGAGCCGTCGAGCAGCACGCCCCATTGCTCCTCGGGATGATGGTGCAGCGTGCCCTGCGCATGCGGGCCCAGCGTCACCACCGACAGCATCGCCTGCTCGCCGGAGAATATGCGCGTGGTGACGCCCGCCGCGAGCTCGCGGAACAGCCCGTCGGCGGGATTGTCGATATTGTGGAATTCTTCCTTCTGGCTCACGCCATCCTCCCCTTCGTTTTTCTCTGATCAGGATTTGCCGTAGGAGCCCTGGTAGCGGCCCTCGCGGATCGCCTTCATGGTCTCCTCCTCGCGCGCGACCTGGGCGCGGACTGCTTCGAGCAGCGCGGCCGCACCGGCAGCTGGAAACGACACCACGCCATCCTCGTCGCCGACCACGATGTCGCCGGGCGAGATCACGGTGCCGCCGATCGACACGGGTACGTTGATCTCGCCGGGACCGTTCTTGTAGGGGCCGCGATGAATCACCGCGCGGGCGTAGCAGGGGAAGTCGTCGCCGGCGAAGGACGCGACATCACGGATCGCGCCGTCGATCACATAGCCTTCGGCTTTGCGCCACTGCGCGATGGTCTTCATGATCTCGCCGACCAGCGCGCGGGTCTCGTCGCCGCCGCCGTCGACCACGATGACGTCGCCGGGGCCGACCAGTTCCAGCGCGCGGTGGATGGCGAGATTGTCGCCAGGACGGGTGCGCACCGTGAAAGCCGTCCCCACCAGCTTGCCGCCGCGATGATAGGGCTTGAGGCCCACCGCGCCCGGCAGCCGGGCGAGATTGTCTGAAATGACCGAGGTCGGCGCACCTCGAAAGCCCTCGATGATCTCGGCAGGCGGCTTCGGCACGCTGATCGCAGCGATCGTGATCGTCATGTCAAAAAAGTCCTTTCGTGAATTTTCTTATTCTGCGTGCGCCTGTGCCTTTGCCGGCCAGATCCGGAAAGCGCGCCCTTCCTTCATCCACGCTGCGCGTTCGTCGCGCAACAGGGTGCGTCGGACTTTTCCGGAATCATCACGCGGCGGGGCGGCCACGATCTCGAAACTTTCGGGGTGCTTGTAGCGGCTGAGCCTGTCCTTCAGAAAGCCCACCATGCCGTCGGCGATGGCCTGGCCATCCGCATTGGGCTCCGGCTCGATGATGGCGTGCACGCGCTGGCCCAATTCCGGATCGGGCAATCCCACCACGACGCAGGACCGCACACCGGGTGCTTCGGAGACCGCGGCCTCAACCTCGGCCGGATAGATGTTGGCGCCGCCGCGCAGCACCATGTCGGCGAGGCGATCGCCGAGATAGAGATAGCCTTCCGCATCGAACCTGCCGATATCGCCGAGCGATTCCCAGCCGTCGGCGCGACGCTTCGGCTCGGCGCCGAGATAATGGTAGGTGGCGTCCTTGCCGTCATTGTTGAGGAAATAGATCTCGCCGGTCTCGCCCGGCGCGACGTCGTTGCCGTCCTCGCCGAGGATCCGCAGTTTGGCCATCTCGCCGATCTTGCCGACCGAGCCCTTGTGGGTCAGCCATTCCGTACCTGATATGATGCACGAGCCCTGCCGCTCGGTGCCGCCATAGAGCTCCCAGACCCGCTCCGGGCCGAGCCAGTCGATCCAGTTCTCCTTCAGCCAGGGCGGCATTGGCGCGGCCATGTGGAACACGGTCTGCAGGCTCGAGACGTCGTAAGAATTGCGCACGTTCTCCGGCAGCGCCCAGATCCGGTGCATCATGGTCGGCACGAAATTGACCCATTGCACGCGCTCGCGCGCGATCTGGCGCAGCGTCTCCTCGGCGTCGAACTTGACGAGGCCAGTGAGCTTGCCGCCGCCGAACAACGCGTAATGCGACACGATGAACGGTGCATTGTGATAGAGCGGCCCCGGATTGAGCAGCGAGGCCCCGAAGGGAATGCTGAGCGGCAGCGCCGCCGCCGTGTCGATCACCGCCGGCTGGTGATCGAGGATCACTTTCGGCCGGCCGGTCGAGCCGCCGCTGGTCATGGCCTTCCAGTAGCGCGACACTGGCGGGTCGAGCAGCTCATCCGAAAACCCTTCCGGCACGAAATCCGCGGGCAAACGGTTCGGCGCGTTCCAGTCGGCCTCGCCGCCGACCACCAGCGCCGGCTTCAGGATCTCGAGCACCGCAGCGGCCTCGCCGCGCGGCAGCCGCCACGACAGCGAGGTCGGCGTCGCCCCGCACTTCCACACTGCAAAAGACGTCTCGAAGAACGCATTGCCGTTCGGCAGGCCGACCGCGACGAAATCGCCAGGCTTGACGCCCTTGGCGGCAAACGTCCGCGCACGCCGGTTGGCGCCGCGCTCAAGCTCATCCCATGTCAGCGTATCCTGCCCATGTTGGACGGCGATCGTGCCTTGCGGTTTGCGCTCGGCGTACCAGCGCGGCACATCGGACAGGGGCAGCAGCATCAGGCGTTTCCACTCCGTCTTCTTGGCGCCGCCTCAGGATGAGGCGCTCACGGTGCGAAGTGTAACAGCCGGAGCAAACCCTTCAAGCTATCTGCCTTCAATGCATCACCGCTCCGCCCCGCAGCCCGGAATATCGAACAGCGCCGCAAGACCGCATTTCGAGGTCAGCATCTTGTCGCCGTCGTGGCCGACGCCGGCGACGTCCCAGACCCGGTGATTGGGCGTTCCGTGGCCGCGCTTGGCCATCGCGTCCGTATAAGCGTGGCCGCGGACGTAGCGGGTGGGGCCCTGCGCCTGCGCCATGCAGCTCTTGTCCAGTTCAGCGTGCTTGGGATTGGTGTCGAGCGTACCGAGCAGGTAGATCACCTCGCGCTCGACATAGCGCTGCTCGAGCGCCGCCGGTGTCGCATCCGCGAGATAGGGCGGCCGGTCGCCCATGCCGTATTTCCAGTTGTTGTAGCCGGGACAGGATGCGGCAATCGCGGGCGCGGGCCGGTCCGTACCGAAATACGCATAGGAAGAGGAATTGGCAACGACATAGCGGATGTCGATGTGCTGGCGCGACAGCTTTGCCTCGCCCTTGCCGGCGATAGCGTAGCGCTGCACGACCTGACCGCCGCCGGAATGACCGGCCACCACGACCTGCTTCAGGTTTGGAAACAGGCGCCGGTCGGAGAGTTTTGCCAGAATCGCATCGAGCGCCTCGAAGGACGACACCGGGGTGGGTGCGAGCGCGGCATCACCGCCCTCCCATCCCTCCAGCGACCAGCGCAGCATGTCCTCCGGCAGCTTGTGCGCTTCGATATCGATCTCCGTCAGAAATTGCGGCACGATCATCAGCGCGCTCTTGCCGTCGTCGCCCGCTGCGGCCTGGGCGTTGTTGGCCGATATGTAATATTCGTCGGCATTGCGCAGGCGTCCGTGCAGCAAGATGATCGCGCGCGAGATCACCGGCAGCGGCATGGACCAGTCGCGGGAGAGGTAGAGCGGCAGCATTCCCCGGCCGCCGACCGCAAGCCGCGCATCGCCGATGGCCTTCACCGGCTTGCGGTTGGGCGCATCTTCGTCGGCTGCGAAAGCATGGCTGGAAACGATCGCGAATGCGATTGCGGCGAACCAGGCCAGCGCTCTCATGACGGACATTCCCCTTCGCATTCAAACCGATAAAACTTTAAACGCAACACGTGCCACGCGGCTGTGACTCGCGGGCCACGTCAAGCAAAAAATGTCAGCATTGCAGCCATGAAATTCCCGGGTTCCGAGGGTGACAAGCCGGCGATAAAGGGGCAAAAATCCGGCTCGACTCAGTTCGGGTTGAGTTTTGCAAGGAATGCTCTCGTAGAATGTCGGTCGTGTCTGCATCGCGTCGTGCGGCGCTTCTCGCTGCCACAGCAGGATTTTTTCTGCTGACGCCGTCGCATGCCCAGGCGCAATGGTGGAAACGCGCACCGGTCGATTTCGAGGAATGCGCCGACGCCGCCGAAAAGGCCGCGACCAAGACCGAGAAGACCTCCGCCCTAGCCGATTGCAATGCGAGGTTCGCCGGCCGGCGCAAGGCCGGCGGCGGCTATTCCTATTACGACTTCCTCCAGGACCGCACCTTCGACATCGCAGGTCCCAATCCGACGCCGGACGAGCAGAAGAAGATCGACGAATCCTACACCGCCTATCTCGCCAATCAGCGCCGCAGCAATGAAGCGGCTCAGGCCGCCATGCGTCAGCAGCGCGAGCAGCAGGAACGACAGGCGCAGCAACTTCAGCAGGTCGCGCTGCGCACCGAGGTCCAGCGCGTGCCCGTGCCGGTGGAGCGACCGAAGGTGCAACAGGTCGTCAACCCGCGGCCGAAGGGCGCCCCCTGCGTCAAGGGTTCATTCTCCTGCGAATGGCCGCGGCTATCGGAAGGCTTGAACGATCTGAAGAAGCTGTTCAACCCGACGCCGAGCAAGCCGGCGAAGAAGGGGTGAGCCGCTAACGCGGCAAACTCCGCTGTCGTCCCGGACAGGCGTAGCGAAGCGGAGCGCTGATCCGGGACGACAGCGGAGAGTGTGGCCTCAGTTCGGATGCTTCTTCTTGCCGCGCTTCGGTTTGACCTCCGGTGTACTCGCCGGCTCCGTGACCGTCGGCGAGCTGCCCAACTGCGACCGGCTCTCCTGCAATCGCCTGTCATAGCCGGGAGAGTTCATGACGGTCGGCGGCCTCGCCAAGGCGAGTGTCGATGCGCCGCAGAGCGCGGCCAGCGCGAGCCCGATCGTTAGACAACGCCTCATCGCGTCCCTCCATCACTTTCAAGCCACGCCCCGAATCTGCTGCGGCGTCAGCCGCGGCGGGCCGTTACCCGCCGCCTCGGCCTCCTTGATCAGCGCAACAATGCGGCGCATCAGCGGCACGCCGATCTTGTTCTGCTCGGCAAGAGCAATGACCGCGCCTTGGAGGTAGTCGATCTCGGTCTTGCGGCCCAGCTTCAGATCCTGCCACATCGACGAGCGCGCCTCCGGATCGATCTTCATCGTGCGGCCGAGGATCGCATTGAAGATCACATCCGGCAGCTTCAGCAAGGTCGGCGTCCAGTTCGCCGGGATCGGAGTCGCCGAGACCGGCGCAATGCCGGCCGCCTTCAGCGCAGCCAGGCCCTCCGCCATCTGGTCGGCGAACAATCTTCGCCAGTCCCGGTTCGCCAGTTGCGCGGCGAGCGGCATGTCGGACAGCGCGCTGAGTGCGTTGTTGAGATTGATGATCAGCTTGCCCCATTGCACGCCGGCGATATCGCGGCTGGCGCGCATCGTGAGGCCGGGCACCGAGAGCGCCGCGGCCGTGTTCGCTTCGTCCTCGCCAACATGAATATCGCCTGAGGTCGAGCGGTGGAAGCGCCCCTCGCCCATCGCGATCACGTTGAACGGCACCATGCCGGCGAGCACGCGCCGCCCGCCCAGGCGCCCGCGCAGAACCGCGACATTGCCGACGCCGTTTTGCAGGGAGATGATGACGGCATCCTGCGGCGCATGCTGCGCGATCTGGTCCGCGACATCGGCGGTGTCGGCGCTCTTCACCGTGACCAGCACGATGCCGGCACTGTGGAGGATCGAAGCATCCTCCGACAGCGCGAGCTGGCCCGCGCCCAACTTTTTCTCGGAGCCGTCGAAATCCGTCAGCCGCAGGCCGAACCGCTCGATCTCGGTCTTCACCCGCGGCCGCACCAGCAGCGCGACGCGGCGACCGGCGGCCGCCAGCATGCCGCCGACGAAGCATCCGATGGCGCCCGCGCCGGCCACCACGATCGGTCGATCCGTAACCACCAGACCTTAACCCCCCTGAACGACACGCCTTCGATAGCAGAGGAGAGGCCTGCTGCCCATGGAACGGTTGCGGTGCAATCGCCTTGTATCCGTCATGAGAGCCTCATATGTTTTCAAACGGGGCTTGTTTCCGGCAACAGATCGCCAAGGGAGAACGCCATGGTCGATCGCCGGCCGGAGCGGCGCGGGGGCCGGAGCCGGTGCAGGCGATGCGGCTTCCAGCAGACGGGCGATCAGCGCGTTCTTT
>LNAP01002460.1_pt1 | contig 23353 bp, 20 predicted proteins | sample 602601 | NCBI WGS metagenome assembly LNAP01 (sample SAMN02440304, study PRJNA202911) | soil metagenome | biome: Subtropical and temperate rainforests or woodlands; isolation source: soil samples (1 kg each in a 20% v/v slurry with milli Q water) were... ...
ACCCACAGCCGAAAAACGCGACAGTGAGATCAGCGAGCCGTAGTCGGTGTATTTGTACTCCGGCAACGCCTTGCCTTCGATCCGCAGTTTCAGCGATTTTGCCAGTAACGAGGCCTGCTGATGTGCGGCTTGCGCGCGCGGCGGTACGTTACGATCGGTGCCCGGTTGAGGGCAGGCCGCGCAGTCACCGAAGGCGAAGATGTTTTCATCGCGGGTGGTTTGCAGAGTCGGCAGCACTTGCAGCTGGTTGATGCGGTTGGTTTCCAGGCCATCGATGTCTTTGAGGAAACCCGGCGCACGAATGCCGGCGGCCCAGACTTTCAGGCTGGCGTTGATCACGTTGCCATCGGCGGTGATCAAGCTATCAGCGGTCACTTCGCTGACGGCGGCGTTGGTCATCACATTGACCCCGAGTTTCTCCAGGGTTTTATGCACAGGCCCGCCGATGCGTTCCGGCAGGGCTGGCAGCACTCGTGGGCCGGCTTCGATCAGGGTGATGTGCATGTTTTCCGGTTTGATCCGGTCCAGGCCATAGGCCGCCAGCTCGTGGGCGGCGTTGTGCAGTTCTGCTGCCAGTTCGACACCGGTGGCACCCGCGCCAACGATGGCGACGCTGATCTGCTCGACCTTGTCGGTCTGCCCGGCATGGGCGCGCAGGTAGTGATTGAGCAGTTGCTGGTGGAAACGCTCGGCCTGTTTGCGGGTGTCGAGAAACAGGCAATGCTGCGCCGCGCCCTGCGTGCCGAAATCGTTGGTGGTACTGCCGACGGCAATCACCAGCGAGTCGTAAGCCACTTCACGCGCCGGTACCAGTTCCAGGCCGGCTTCGTCGTAAGTGGCGGCCAGCTGGATTTTCTTCTGCTCGCGGTCGAGGCCACTCATGCGCCCCAGCTGGAACTCGAAGTGGTTCCATTTCGCCTGGGCAACATAGTTGAGTTCGTCTTCGGAAGAGTTCAGCGACCCGGCCGCCACTTCGTGCAACAACGGCTTCCAGATGTGGGTCAGGTTCGCGTCGACCAGCATCACGCTGGCCGTGCCACGTTTGCCCAGAGTCTTACCCAGACGGGTAGCCAACTCCAGACCGCCGGCGCCGCCGCCAACGATGACAATACGATGAGTCATAGGGATATCTCGCAAGGCTAAAAGAAATCGGTGCAGTCAACCGAGCGAGCGCGAGGCAGCTCATAGCGTCAGGTAACTGATAAATCGGCTCAACAGGCCTAAACCAATGGTCACTGCCAACACCACCACCAAAGGCCGGCGCTCGACTCGGTGCTGGGACAGGTGCAGGTACTCTTCGACATGCTTCTGGTCGTCGGGGTTCAGGCGGCTGGTCATATTGGGCCTCGTCAGGTAGACGTTGCTGAAGGTGTAGAAGCTACAGGCTGATTAACGAACGTTGAACGGAGCATAGCCGCTGTCGGGAATGGGCTCGACGCTCACCCTGTCGTCCAGGCGAATGATTCCACCTTGTAGCACTCGGGCCGTGATTCCGCCATGTCCGCGCACAGCCTGAAACGTCCCGGGGCCGAGGTTGTTTTGCAGGCGCGCGCAAGGCTGGCACCAGCCGGTGGTTTCGAAAATTGCCTGGCCGATACGGAAGCGACGACCCTTGAGGCTGAACAGGTTGATACCACTGATAACGAGGTTGCGCCGCAAATCTTCAGGCAAGACCGGTTTGTCGTGCGGGCGGCCCATCAGCGAACTGATCACCGCCAGATGCTCCCACTGAATCAACGTCACTTGCCGTGCGTTACGGACTCCCGGGCGGGCTCGATCGCCGGTCAGGCCGGCTTCAAGTCGCGCCTCAACGGCATCCAGTTCGATCATCGGCACGTGAGGTTCCGGGCGCACGCCGATCCAGCGCACGCGGCCGGCTTGCGGGACTTCGGCGATTAATGCCTGCAATGGGCTCACAGGCTGATCCCGACGTCGAAGACGATGCTGCGGCCAAGGTTACTGCGCAGGAAGTCCGGAGCGTCCGGATGTGCAAACAGCACTCGGGCGAAGGTCGGACCGACCAACGACAGCGAGCGCCAGCCCTGGCGCAAGTATTCGGTCGGCGGCGGAAAATGGCTGTTGAGGTCCAGCACTTCACGCTTGAGGCTGGCGAACGCGATGATGTCCAGTTCCCCCAGGTCCATGCCGCGTTCTTTGTAGTTGTGGGCTTTTTTACGCAAGGTCGGCGCCAGTCTCAGCAGGAATTCATTGGCGGGAATGCGTCGGGGCTTGGCCTCGCGACGCACCAGTTGGCTCAGGGAAAACGCGCTGCGCCGGCGTTGCAGTTCATCGCGCCATTCGTCGTTGAGGCGCCGCCCCTCGTCGAGGACGAAGAACACCTCGAAACTGGCGTCGCGGAACAGCACGTCCGGCGGCTCCCCGGCAGGCGCGAACTCGTCGGCGCGATAGGGAATGTTCAGGCCTTGCAGCAGGCGCTGACAAACCCAACGCTCACGCTCCCATTTGCGGGCATTGGACAGAAAGGCGTTGGCTTGCTCGGCCGCGATGGTCAGCAGGCGTAAATAATCTGAGTCATCCATAGGCCCAAGCTTAGCGTTCAAATGCGACAAGCAGAAAGCGTTTACCGGTAAAGGACGTCACTGGGCTGTCGGATCGGGCGGTGTAGACTGATGGCCACTGTGTGTAATTGATCCGACAAGGGGGTGAATGTGAAATATTGGCCGGTGTTGCTACTGGGGCTTCTGCCCTTATGGGCCCAGGCGGTGGAGGTGGGCGAGCGACTCGCGCCCTGGACCTTGCTCGATCAATTCGACCAGGCCTATACGCTCGATCATCAGACTCAGACGTTGCTGGTGGCGCGAAGCATGGACGCCGCCAAACTGGTTGACGCTGCGCTGAAAGGCGAGCCCAAGGGTTATCTGGAGGCGCGCCACGTTGTGTTTTTAGCGGACATCCAGCGCATGCCACGGCTGATCGCGAAGATGTTTGCCGTTCCGGCCATGCGTGATTATTCCTATCGGGTCATGCTGGACCGCGAGGGGCGTGTGGCGCCGCGTTATCCCGGGGCTGTGGATAAAGTGCTGTGGCTGCAACTCAAAGATGGCCAATTGGTTGCGCAACACGAATATGCCACGGCCGCGCAGTTGCATGAGGCACTGGAGAAGGCTGGACCATGATCGGTGCCGAGCTGCTGTCCCAGCAAACGCTGACAGTCGGCTGGCTGATTTATGTGTCCGTGCTGCTCTGGGCCCTCTGGCGTGCGCCGTGGGTTGAGCTGTTCACCGACAGCCGCCGTCAGCATTTGCTGTTTGGCACAGTGTTCGCGCTGTTCATGCTGTGGCTGGTGCGACGTGATTTCGATACAGGCGTGTCGTATCACTTTATCGGCATGACGGCTGTGACGTTGCTGCTGGATTGGCCACTGGCGATCGTCGGTGCCTTGGTGGCGCAATGCGGGCTGGTGCTGCTCGGGCGTCAGGACCTGGCGGCCGTCGGGGTCAACGGTGCGCTGCTGATTGTGCTGCCGGTGCTGGTGACCGAATGCTGTGCGATCCTGGTCGAACGCGCGCAGCCACGTAATCCCTTTGTGTATATCTTCGTTTCCGGCTTCTTCGCCGCGGCGTTGTCAGCGTTGCTGTGTCTATTACTGGCGCTGTGGCTGTTGTGGTTCAACGAACGTTTCGAGATGCCGTACTGGCTTGAGGATTTTGTCGGTTATCTGTGGCTGCTGATTTTTCCCGAAGCCTTCATCAACGGCATGATTGTCAGCGCGCTGGTGGTGTTCAGCCCGGAATGGCTGGAGACCTTCAACCGCACGCGCTACCTTTCGGCGCCCTGGAAAGACGACGATCCCAAATCTTGATCCACATCAAATCGATAAAACGCTGACGCTTTCATGCTCCACAAAACCTACAGGAGCATCGATATGAGTGTGTACGAATGGGCAAGGCAGGAACTGCGTCAGAGTCTGGATAGTGCACAGGAAGTGGGGTTTGATCCGGGATTGAGCCTGCGCGCCTTGCTCAGCGCGGTGGTGCAGCAGAGCAAAGCGGTGCGCAGTGCCGAAGACCTGGCCGACGAGTTGCGCTTTCTGGCGGAAAACCTCGATGAAGACCAGGACTACGGCTTTATGCGGCCTTGAGTGTCAGTGACGCGGGTCGAAGTCTTCGCTGAACATCTCGTCTTCGGCGTCCGGGCTGACCGGAATCTTGTGTTCTTCCGACGCCCAGGCGCCCAGGTCGATCAGTTTGCAACGGTCCGAACAGAATGGCCGGAACGTGCTGTCGGCGCTCCATTCGACAGGGGCGCCACAGGTTGGGCAATTGACGGTTGGGGTTTGGCTCATGACTGGCCTCCACGCAAAGTAAGGTAAAAGTGATGCAGGCGTTCGACCTCGCTGTGCAGCCAGGCGAGGTCGCGGTCGTTGACCACCACATCTCAAGCGGTCCTGGCGGCTGGATTGCGCCTTGAGGATCGCCTGGACCTGTTGCTCGCTGGTCTGGTCACGCTGCAAGGTGCGTTCGATCTGTAGCTGTTCCGGGGCATCGATCACCAGGACCCGTTGGGTCATGGCGTACTGCCCGGACTCGATCAGCAACGGCGAAACCAGAATCGCGTAAGGCGATTGTGCCTTGGCCAGGTGATCGGTGATTTCCTTGGCGATCAGCGGATGCAGCAACGCTTCGAGCCAGCGGCGTTCCTCCGGCACCTCAAAGATCAGTTTGCGCAACGCCGCGCGATCCAGTTGTCCGTCGGCTTGCAATACGCCGGGGCCGAAATGTTCAGCGATCTTCGCCAGCGCCGGGCGCCCCGGCTCCACCACCCAGCGCGCCGCATGATCGGCGTCCACCACGTGCACGCCCAGGTCGATGAAGTGCTGGGCAGCCGCGCTTTTGCCGCTGCCGATGCCGCCGGTCAGGCCGAGAATCCAGGGTTTTTCCACAGGGGTATTCATTAACTGCCAATAGAAGCCGGTTATTTGACCACCCCAGAGCAAGGCAATCCAGCCGGCAATTGCCAGAAAGGGTCCGAAGGGGATCGGAGTCGAGGTTTGCGCGTTGCGCAGTCGCAGCAAAATCACCCCGATGATGGCCCCCACGAGCGATGACAGCAGAATGGTCAACGGCAATATCTGCCAACCGCCCCAGGCCCCGAGCAGGGCCAGTAACTTGAAATCGCCGTGGCCGATGCCGTCCTTGCCGGTGAGCAGCTTGAACAGCCAGAACACCGACCACAAGGTCATATAACCGGCCACTGCGCCCCACAATGCCTCATGCAGTGACACGAACAGCCCGAAGCTGTTGACGATCAACCCCAGCCACAGCAGTGGCAGTACCAGCACATCCGGCAACAGTTGATGCTCGGCGTCGATCAGACTCATCGCCAGCAGGCCCCAGGTCAGCACCAGCACCATGCAGGCCTGCCAGCCGAAGCCGAAATGCCAGGCGATAAACCCCGAGAGCAGACCGCAGGCCAGTTCAGTCAGCGGATAACGTTTGCTGATTGGCGCGGCGCAGTTCGAGCATCGACCCCGTAAAAACAGATAACTGAGCAGCGGGATGTTTTCCCAGGCGCGGATTCGATGGTCGCACTGCGGGCAGTGGGAATGAGGCAGCATCAAGTTGTAGGCGGTGCCCGGTGCCTCGGGCGGAACACCCAACACGTCATGGGCTTGAAGCCGCCATTCGCGTTGGAGCATTTTCGGCAGGCGCCAGACCACCACGTTGAGGAAACTGCCTACCAGCAGGCCGACTGCCAAGGTGATGACCACGAACACCAGCGGATAGAGGATCAGGACTTCGTTCAAGGGCATGTCAGATCGCTGAGCCGAGTTGGAAGATGGGCAGGTACATCGCAACCACCAGGCCACCGACAATAACACCCAGCACCACCATGATGAACGGCTCCATCAGGCTGGTGAGGTTATCGACCATATTGTCCACTTCGTCCTCGTAGAAGCTCGCGACCTTATCGAGCATGTCGTCCAGAGCGCCGGATTCTTCGCCAATGGCGGTCAGCTGGATCGCCATACTGGGAAAGATGCCGGAGGTGCGCATCGAGAAATTCAGCTGCATGCCGGTCGACACGTCCTGCTTGATGCGCAGCACCGCCCGCTTGAACACGATGTTGCCGGTCGCGCCCGCCACTGAATCCAGGGCTTCGACCAACGGCACGCCGGCGGCGAATGTGGTCGACAGGGTGCGGGCGTAACGGGCCACGGCGGACTTGTACATCAAGGTGCCGATCAGCGGCAGCTTCAGCAGCCAGGTGTCCGTGCGGTCCCGAAAGGCCTCGGATGTTTTAAAGGCGTGGCGCACACCGAAGATCGCGGCGATCAACGCGCCAAGCATCATCCACCACCAGGCCTGCAAGAACTCCGACAAGCCGATGACCATCACGGTGAAGGCCGGCAACTCGGCGCCAAAGCCCTTGAACACCGACTCGAACTGCGGCACCACCTTGACCAGCAGAATCCCGGTGACAATGATCGCCACAAAGACCACGGCCAGCGGGTAGGTCATGGCTTTCTTGATCTTGGCCTTGAGGCTTTCGCTCTTTTCCTTATAGGTCGCCACCCGTTCCAGCAGGGTATCCAGAGCGCCAGCCTGCTCACCTGCGTCGACGAGGTTGCAGTACAGCTCGTCGAAATACTGCGGCTTTTTACGCAAGGAAGCGGCGAAGCTGTTACCCGCCGCGACTTCCTGCTTCACCTCGTCCACCAGTTTGCGCATGGCCGGGTTGTCGAAGCCTTCACCGATGATGTCGAACGATTGCAGCAGCGGCACGCCGGCTTTCATCATCGTTGCCATTTGCCGGGTAAACAGGGCGATTTCCTGAGCCTTGATCCGATTGCCGAAACTGAAAATCGAGGCGGATTTCTTGCGCACCTTGCCGGGGTTGATCCCCTGCTTGCGCAACTGAGCCTTGATCAAGGCCGGGTTGAGACCGCTCAACTCGCCGGTCATCTTTGATCCTTTCCTGTCCGTGCCTTCCCAGGCGTAGACGCTGATTTTTGCTGCTTTGACCGCCATGTTCAGTCCTTGGTGACCCGGTTGATTTCTTCAAGGCTGGTGACGCCTTGCATGGCCTTGATCAAGCCCGAGGTGCGCAAGTCATTAAAACCGTCCTTGCGCATCTGAATGTCGATTTCCAGGGAATTGCCTTCGGCCATGATCAGCCGTTGCAGGTCCGGTGTGTTTTTCACCACTTCATAAATCCCCACTCGCCCCTTGTAACCGCCATTGCACTGATCGCAACCGACCGGCTCATAGATCGTGAACGAGCCGATGCGTTCCTCGGGGAAGCCTTCCTTGAGCAACGCCTCGCGGGGAATCTCGATGGGTTTCTTGCAATGGCTGCACAGTTTGCGCGCCAGCCGCTGGGCGATGATCAGGGTGACCGAGGTGGCGATGTTGAAGCCCTGAATGCCCATGTTGTGCAGGCGGGTCAGGGTTTCCGCGGCGCTGTTGGTGTGCAGGGTGGAAAGCACCATGTGCCCGGTCTGGGCGGCCTTGATGGCGATTTCGGCGGTTTCGAGGTCGCGGATCTCACCGACCATGATCACGTCCGGGTCCTGACGCAGGAACGAGCGCAGAGCCTGGGCGAAATCCAGCCCTTGCTTGGGATTGACGTTGACCTGATTGATGCCTTCCATGTTGATCTCCACCGGGTCTTCGGCGGTGGAGATGTTGATGTCCACGGTGTTGAGGATATTCAACCCGGTGTAGAGCGACACGGTCTTGCCCGAACCGGTCGGCCCGGTGACCAGGATCATGCCCTGTGGCTGCTTCAGCGCAGCCATGTACAAGGCTTTCTGTTCAGGCTCGTAGCCGAGGGCGTCGATACCCATTTGTGCGCTGGACGGGTCGAGGATCCGGATCACCACTTTCTCGCCCCACAGGGTCGGCAGGGTGTTGACCCGGAAGTCGATGGACTTGGTCTTGGACAGGCGCATCTTGATCCGTCCGTCCTGGGGTTTGCGCCGCTCGGAGATGTCGAGGCTGGCCATGACTTTCAGCCGCGCCGCAATGCGGTTGGCCAGTTGGCTCGGCGGCTTGGCGACTTCTCGCAGCATGCCGTCGGTGCGCATCCGCACCCGGTAGGTTTTTTCGTAGGGCTCGAAATGCAGGTCGGAAGAGCCACTCTTGATCGCATCGAGCAACATCTTGTGGACGAAGCGCACCACCGGCGCGTCATCGGCATCCTGGCCGGCGATGGCGTCCTTTTTGTTGTCGTCGACCGACTCGATGTCCAGCCCGTCAAGGTCAACATCGGCCATGTCTTCCAGGCCGGTTGCTTGGCTGTCGAAGAACTTCTCGATGGCATCGCCGAGCTTATCGTCCTCTACCAGAATGGCTTCGGTGTTCAGCCCGGTGCTGAACTGGATGTCGTTGATGGCTTGATGATTGGTCGGGTCGGAAACCCCCACGAACAGTTTGTTGCCACGGCGCCAGAGGGGCAGGGCGTGGTGCTGACGGATCAGTTTCTCGCTGACCAACCCTCGAGGCTGGGCTTCCTTGTCCAGGCAATTGAGGTCGAGCAGCGCCATGCCGAAATGCTCCGAGGCAATCTCGGCAACCTGCCGGCTCTTCACCAGCTTGTTCTGCACCAGGTAACTGACCAGAGAGATTTTGCTGCGTTGGGCTTGCAGATACGCCTGTTGCGCGATTTGCTCAGTGAGCAGTTCGGCCATGACCAGTTGCTTGGCCAGACCGCTTAGGGCGATGTCATTCATGGGGATACCGGACGCAGACAGTTCATGACTTATAGCCTAGTCAAGGCGCTGAGCCAAACCAGCGGCCGTCAGGTGACAAATAGTGTCAGATAGTGCGGATCCTGGGGGTAGGAAAGGTCCCTGACCTGGCTTCACGCCCCGCCAACTGGAGGCGCAGCGCTTGGCACGGGCTGTGCTGAAGTTCATTCAGATCATGAGATTTCGACTCATGCATGGAGCCTGTCTATGAATACTCAAAAAGGTTTTACCCTGATCGAACTGCTGATCGTGGTGGCGATCATCGGGATTCTGGCGACGTTTGCGTTGCCGGCTTATTCGAAGTATCAAGCGCGTGCCAAGGTGACGGCCGGTCTGGCAGAGATCACGGCGTTGAAAGTCCCGTTTGAGGACCTCATGAACTCTGGTACCAATCCGGATCTGACAAAAGTGGGCGGAACCGCCACGACTTCCAATTGCACAACCACGGCAGCGGGTGTCGCGACTGATGGTACCGGCACCATCGGTTGCACGATCCTTAACGCTCCAGGTCCGGTCTTGAGCAAAACCATTACCCTGACGCGCTCTCTGACTGGCTGGACTTGCGCCACCACAGTGGCTCAGGAGTACGCACCTAAAGGCTGCACAGGCGTCTGATACTCGCGGTTAACAAATGCCCCGCCTTTCACGAGGCGGGGCATTTTTTTGTCTATTGAAGGGAAAAACGCGTTAAAGAAAGAAATTCTCGACAATTCATGGCCTTAGGCCCACGTCAAAACCCGCAACTTGCATGTAGAGAATCACAAAGTCATGCATTTTGCATGATTCCGAAAATCTGGTGTTTTTATAAGTTGTTGTTTTATAAGGATTTATTGTCTGTCTCAAAGTTGGCACAGCGTTCGCAATATATCCAGTAACCCTGCTGACAAGACACGCAGCAGACTTTCTAGAAAAACAGGAGTTACTCGTATGAAGAAGTTCGCTATCGCTGCCGCTACTGCTACCGCGCTGACCCTGACCATGGCCAACGCTGCATTCGCTCAAACCCAAGCGACTCAGGCTCCAATGGTCCTGGCCGCCGGTGAAGTGACCCAAGCCAAAGAAGCTACCTCCGATACCTGGATCACCACCAAAGTCAAAGCAGACCTGGTAACCGAAAAAGGCATTCCTGGTACCGACATCAAGGTTGAGACCAACAAAGGTGTTGTTTCCCTGTCGTCCACTGTTGCAGTGACTGAAGCACAGAAAACCACCGCCGTGGCCATCGCCAAGAAAATCAAAGGCGTCCAGGCGGTCTCCGCTGACGGCCTGAAAGCCGAGTAAGGCAAGACTTCTCGCCTGGACTGGGAGAAGGCGCGGCAGGCGGGCCGAGCAATACGCCAGCCGCATCTGGAGAGTTCATGCGAAAGGCCACAAGGATGTGGCCATTACAGGCCTCCGACATTCGTGTCGGGGGCCTGTTCTATTGTGGGCGTCGCACAAACCAATGTGGGAGTGAGCCTGCTCGCGATAGCGGTGTGTCAGCCAACATCAATGCTGGATGACACACCGCTATCGCGAGCAGGCTCGCTCCCACATTTTGTGATGTAACCACTCCGGATCGGAGGTTCAGTTACCGCGCTTGCTGGTGATCTGTTTCAGGCGATTACCTTCAAACCGCAGGTATTGATACATCCCGCCATTGGGCCCGTAGGTCCATTCCTCGACCTGAAACTCTTCCCGTCGGTTGGCGCTGCGCTTGTAGCCCAGCAGATCGCGGCTGACCGGTTCACCGCACTTCTGCAGCACTTCGCTGGACCTGTCCCCGACGCTGACCAACTGACTGCCACAGCGCAGGGTATCGGCCGCCGAGGCCTGACTGGCCGCCAGCGCCAGGGTCAGGCTGATCAACACTTGTCTGATCATCACTCGGCATCCAAGTGCATCGGCGTTACCACCCGACCGTCACTTTCCGCCTCGCCCAGTTGGGCGTCGATGAAGTAGACACGGTCATCGGCCATCTGGGCCTTGTCCACCAGGTAATCCTTGATGCTGCTGGCGCGTTCCTGACCCAGTTGGCGCAGCAACACGTCGCTGGTGCTCCAGAATTTGATCACGTCTGCGCGCATTTTTGCGGTGCGTTCTTCCTTGCCCAGATCCTTCCACTCAGCCGGTGGCTGGGTCTTCAGGCGCGTGCGGTAGATCCCTTCCAGCAGCGGACCTTTCTCGCCGTCCGGCACTTGCAGCAATGAAGCCTGGGCCGGAACCTTGTCACCGCGTCGCTGGAGCATTTTGTAGTAGTTGTACTGGTATTCGCGCTCAAGCCGTTGCTCGGCAATCAGCGGACCGTCGCTGCTGGCGGCTGCGGTGCCTTCGATTTCCAGGCGCAGGGCAGGGCGTTCCTTGAGGGCCTGGGACAGTTTGATCAACGAACCCTCGGCGTCCTTGCTCAGCTCACTGGAGCCCGGCGCAAACGAGACAGTGCCCAAATCTTCTGAACCCCCGCCACTGACCAGCCCACCTATCATTTTGAACGGTGCGGCAGCCGCTTTGACGATCAGGTTGCGCAGGGTCTGCCAGACAATCGGCATGACGCTGAACTGCGGGTTGTTCAGGTCGCCGGTCACCGGCAGCTCAATTGAAATCTTGCCGTCGACGTCCTTGAGCAACGCGATCGCCAGTTTCAGCGGCAGGCTCACGGCGTCCGGGCTGTCGACCTTTTCACCCAGTTGCAGTTGCTCGACCACCACTTTGTTTTCGGCCTTGAGCTGGCCCTTGACGATGATGTAGTGCAGGTCGAGATTGAGCCGGCCCTTGCGGATGCGGTACCCGGCGAACTTGCCGGAGTAGGGCGTCAGCGTGGTCAGTTCCACACGTTTGAAACTGGTGGCGATGTCGAGGCTGGCCATCGGGTCGAACGGGTTGACCGAACCCTTGATGGTCACGGGCGCGTAACGGTCGACCTTGCCTTTGATATCGACGCTGGCCGGTTTCGCCTGACGGCTGTCGATGGTGCCGATCTGACCGTTGAGTTGTTGCACCGCCGTGGCGAAGTTCGGGGTCAGGCTGAAGTCGGCGAAGTTCGCCGAACCGTCATTGATGGCAATGCCGCCAATGTGGATGCCCAGCGGTTTGTCCTTGCTGGCGGGTTTGCTGGCGGCTGTCTTGGCAGCTGCGGTGTCGGCCGGTTGCGGGATCAGCAGGTCATCGATGTTGGTGGTGCGGTCATCGTTGATCATGAAACGCACGTAAGGCTGGAACAGGTTGACCTTGTCGATCGACAGGCTGTCGCCATGCTGATAGTTCAGACCTTCGAGCACCAGCTGCTGCCACTTGAGGAAGTCGCGGGTCTTGAGGGTGTCGAGGGTGTGCAGTTGATCGACCTGCGCTTTACCGGTGACGCTGAATGCCAATGGCTCGGTGCTTTTCAGATCGACTGCCAGATCACTGCCGAGCATGCCGCTGCGCAGCTCCAGGCGAATGAACGGGTTGATGTAGGACTGGGCGACACGCAGGTCGATGTCTTTGGTTTGCACATTCAGTTTGGCGCTGACCGGTGCCAGATTGACCACGCCGTCGGCCATGAGCTTGCCCTGTTTGCCCACGCCGGTGTCGAGCTTGAGGTTAAAAGGCGAGCCGTTGAGGCTGTCGAAATTCTGCAAGTCGAGGTTCAGCGGACCGACATCCAGTGCCACGGCCGGTTGTGCCTTGCGGTCGGCCAGATGAACCTGGTAATTGCGCAGTTGCACGTCTTTGAGCAGCACTTGCCACGGTTTGCTCGGTGGCGCGGGTTCGGCTTCAGGCGAATCGGCTGCCGCCGGCGTTTTCGCCGGTTCGGCGTTGGCTTTTACTGCAGCTTTGGATGGTTGGCTGGCGAACAACTTTTGCCAGTCGAGTTGTCCGTCGGCTTCCAGGGCGGCCCAGGTTTCCAGTTTATTGCTACGGATCTTGCCGACCACCACTTGCTGTTTGGCCAGGTCCACCGTGGTTTCACTGATGTCCAGGCGCTCGAGTTTGGCCAGTGGTCGACCGTCCGGGGCCTTGATGGCAAATGGCGCGACGCTGACGGCGACGTTGCTCAGCAGCAGCTCGGTTTCCTTGGACAAGTTGAGCTTGTAGTCAGTGCTCAGGTTGACGACACCGTCTTCGAGCACCAGGGGCAACGCGTCACGCACATAGGGCCAGAAGGCTTTCATCTTGCCGTCGGTGATCTTGAGCTTACCTTCGGAGGCAATCGGGATCAGGCTGAAGTTACCGGTCCAGTCGAGCTGCCCACCGCCCGGGCCGATGGCCACCAACGTCATGTCGGCACTGTCTTCCGGCAGCGTGCTGAGGTTCTTCAGCTCGAAGTCGAGTTTGTCGTAGAGGAATTCGATGGGTTCGCTGGGGCGCAAATCCTGAAAGTGCACATTGCCGCCCGCCAGTTTGATCCGCTCGATACGCAACGGGAACGGCTTGGCTTCCGGGTCGGCCGGGGTCGGTTCGCTGGCGGGGATCTTGAACAGGCCCAGCAGATTGAGCTTGCCGTCCTTGCCGAAAAGGATTTCGGTCTTGGGTTTGTCCATTTCGATATCGGACAGGTGCAGCGCCTTGGTCCACAGGCTGTCGATTTGCAGGTTGGCGTACAGGCGTTCGAAACCGACCTGTTCTTTGCCCGGCTCGCCGATGACCAGGCCCCAGAGGGTCACTTCCAGGCTGAAGGGGTTGAGTTCGATCCGGGAAATCGTCGCGGGCATCGTGGCGTAATTGGCCAATTGCTGGTTGGCGACCCGCAACGCGATGCCCGGCAAAATCAGAAACCCCAGCAGGCTATAAAGGGCCAGAGCAGTCAACAATGCGCCAATAGCGCGAATCAATCCTTTGGGCATGTGTGGCTTCATCTGTCTGAATCGGAGTGCGTTGGAGTATGGCACGCGATTCCGGTTCCGAAGTGAACGCACTCTTCTGGTTTTTCAGAAATTTGCGTAGGAAATTTCCTGCGTGATCAGAGTTGCAGAATCAACGTCTTCAGCGGCGGCTGTTGATCCATCGACGGGAAATCACCGCCCGGTTTCATCACCGTCCACTCACGCACAGGCCGCCCGGCCTTCTCTGCGCAACGTAAAACCTGCTCGCGCCAATCGTCCATGCTGACCTTTGCCAGGTTGTTGCAGCAGATCAGCACGCCGTTCTCGGCGGTGGTCAGCAGCGCGGGTTTGAGCAGGCTCTGGTAGTCGCGCAGCAGGTCGACCGTGCCGAACGCGCTCTTGGCCCAGGCGGGTGGATCGAGCAGCACCAGGTCGTACTGACGCTGGTCGAGACGCGTGTAACTCGGCAGTTTCTGCCCGCGTCGCTGACTGATCGGCAGCCCCGCCAGTTGGCGGATGGCCGGGAAGTAATCGGACTGGATGAACTCCATTGCAGGCAATTGCGGATTGAGCAGACCGTTCTCGCGGCCGACCGCCAGATTGCCCTCGGCGAAATCCAGGTTGCACACCTCACTTGCCCCGCCGGCCGCAGCACTCAGGCCGACACCACAGGTGTAGGCGAACAGGTTGAGCACGCTTTTGTTTTTGCTGTGCTCCTTGACCCAGCCGCGCGTGTTGCGCAGGTCGAGAAACAGCAGCGGATCCTGGCCGGCATGACGGCCGCGAACCCGGTAGTTCAAGCCCCATTCGTGGCCGATCAAGTCTTGAAGGGCTGCCTCGTCGGCGCGGTAGACGGTGTCTTCGCGGTCGATACGCGAGTTGCCCCGGGAACGGTCGTTGTAGACCAGCAGCGTATCGAGGCCCAGGTGTTGATTGACGGTCTCGTGCAGTTGCAGCAGTGCGTCACGTTCCAGCGCCTGGTGGAAGCTTTGTACCAGCAGTTGCGGGCCGTAGCGGTCGATGGTCAGGCCGCCGGCGCCTTCCTGGCTGCCGTGGAACAGGCGATAGCAATCGGTGCCTTGCTGATGCAGCTCGGCGAGCAGGTCCTGGCGATGATCGAGGGCGGCGCGCAGCGCCTGATTCAAGGAAGACATGCTGTGCGCCTTGCAGGAGGGAATTTGGCGCGGGAGTTTAACAGCATTGGCGGGAAGTCGAGGTGTTGCCATCGCGAGCAGGCTCGCTCCCACAGAGCTAATTGTTGGCTGAGCGTTTTGCGTTTCGCACAAAGCCAATGTGGGAGCGAGCCTGCTCGCGATGCTGTCAGGTGCGTTACTGGTTCAGACGTTTGTCGATCAGCCCCTGCACCACGCTTGGATCGGCCAGTGTCGAGGTGTCCCCCAGACTGTCCAGTTCGTTGCACGCGATCTTGCGCAGGATGCGCCGCATGATCTTGCCCGAACGGGTTTTCGGCAAGGCCGGGGCCCATTGGATCAAGTCCGGTTTGGCGAAACTGCCAATCTCCTTGCTGACGTGAGCCAGCAATTCCTTCTTCAGTTCGTCATTGGCCTCGGTGCCGTTCATGGGCGTGACGAAGGCATAGATGCCCTGGCCCTTGAGGTCGTGGGGATAACCGACCACGGCGGCCTCGGCGATGCTGTCGTGCAGCACCAGCGCGCTTTCTACCTCGGCAGTGCCGATGCGGTGCCCGGAGACGTTGATCACGTCGTCGATGCGCCCGGTGATCCAGTAATCGCCATCCTCATCACGCCGCGCGCCGTCGCCGGTGAAGTAGTAGCCGGGGTAGGGCTTGAAGTAGGTGTCGACCATCCGTTGCGGGTCGCCATAGACGCTGCGGATCTGCGCCGGCCAGCTGGATTTGATCGCCAGCACGCCGCTGCCGGCGCCTTTGATTTCCTTGCCCGTTTCATCCAGCAGCACCGGTTGCACGCCGAACATCGGTTGGGTGGCGCAGCCGGGCTTGATCCGTTGCGCGCTGACCAGCGGGCTGAGCATGATGCCGCCGGTTTCGGTCTGCCACCAGGTGTCGACGATCGGACACCGCTGTTCGCCGACGACGTTGAAGTACCAGTCCCACGCCTCCGGGTTGATCGGCTCACCGACGCTGCCGAGTAATCTGAGGCTCTGGCGAGAAGTATCCTTCAACGGCTCGGGGCCTTCACGCATCAGCGAGCGCAGCGCAGTCGGGGCGGTGTAGAAAATGTTGACGTGGTGTTTGTCGATCACCTGCCAGAAGCGCGAACTGTTCGGGTAACTTGGCACGCCTTCGAAGATCAGCGTGGTCGCGCCGTTGGCCAGCGGGCCATAGACGATGTAACTGTGGCCGGTGACCCAGCCGACGTCGGCGGTGCACCAGAAGACTTCACCATCGCGGTAGTCGAGCACGTACTTGAAGGTCATCGCCGCTTGCAGCAGATAGCCGCCGGTGGTGTGCAGTACGCCTTTGGGTTTGCCGGTGCTGCCGGAGGTGTAGAGGATGAACAGCGGGTCTTCGGCGTCCATGGGCTCTGGCGGGCAATCGTCGCTGACGTCGCGTAGCGCCTGGTGATACCAGAGATCGCGACCTTCAACCCAGTCCACTTTGCCTTGGGTGCGCTCGACGACGATGACGGTGCTGACGTTCGGGCAACTTTGCAGCGCCTCGTCGACCTTCTGCTTGAGCGGCACGAATTTGCCGCCGCGCACGCCTTCATCGGCGGTGATCACCGTGCGGCAGTCGGCGTCGAGAATCCGGTCGCGCACAGAGTCTGGAGAGAAGCCACCGAACACCACCGAATGCACCGCGCCAATCCGCGTACAGGCGAGCATGGCGTAGGCCGCTTCGGGAATCATCGGCATGTAGATGCACACGCGGTCACCCTTTTTCACGCCACGGCTTTTGAGCACGTTGGCCAGGCGACAGACGTTGTGATGGAGTTTCTTGTAGGTGATCTGCGCGGATTCGGCGGGGTCGTCGCCTTCCCAGAGGATGGCGATCTGATCGCCGCGTTTTTCCAGGTGACGGTCGATGCAGTTGTAACTGACGTTCAACTTGCCACCGGCAAACCAGCTGGCCTCGCCGGTCTTCAGGTTATAGCGCTGGACGGTGTCCCACGGCGTGCTCCAGTCGAGAAAGCGGGTGGCCTGCTCGGCCCAGAACTCACTGGGGTGCTCGATGGATTGACGGTAGAGGCGGTGGTAGTCGTCTTGACTCAAGTGTGCAGCCCGGCGGACGGCATCGGCTTTGGGGAACGTGCTGATATCGAACATGACGGTTCCTTATTCTTGTTTTGCGACAAGTAATAAAGATGCGCCGAGTAGCGAAAGGGTTCAAGCCAGACACAAAACAACGGTAGGAGTGAGCCTGCTCGCGATGGCGGTGGATCATTCAACATCGATGTTGAATGAAAAACCGCTATCGCGAGCAGGCTCACTCCTACAGGGATTGGTGTTGCCCACAGCATTTGTGTTTGGCACAAACCCTGTGGGCAGGCGTCAGATCAACCGCGGTGACGACCGCGGAAGTAGTTGATCAGGCCTTGGGTGGAAGCATCGTCAGCCGGGGATTCTTCGCTGCCGACCAGGCGGTTGTAGACGCCTTTGCCCAGCTCCTTGCCCAGCTCCACGCCCCACTGGTCGAAGGCATTGATGCCCCAGACCACGCTTTGCACGAAGACTTTGTGTTCGTACATCGCCACCAGCGCACCGAGACGACGGGGGCTGATGCGCTCGACCACGAGGGTGTTGCTCGGACGGTTGCCCGGGATCACCTTGTGCGGCGCGATTTTATGCACGTCTTCTTCGCTCATGCCTTTGTCACGCAGTTCGGCTTCGGCTTCGACAAGGGTCTTGCCGAGCATCAGAGCCTGGCTTTGCGACAGGCAGTTGGCGTACAGCCACTGGTGGTGGTCGGAGACCGGGTTGAAGCTGACAATCGGCACGATGAAGTCGGCCGGAATCAGTTGGGTGCCTTGGTGCAGCAACTGGTGATACGCGTGCTGACCGTTGCAACCCACGCCACCCCAGATCACCGGGCCGGTATCGGTGGACACTGGCGTACCGTCCTGGCGCACGCTCTTGCCGTTGGATTCCATGTCCAGCTGTTGCAAGTGCTTGGTGATGTTGCGCAGGTAGTGGTCGTAAGGCAGGATCGCGTGGCTTTGCGCACCCCAGAAGTTGCCGTACCACACGCCGAGCAACGCCAGCAGCACCGGCATGTTCTGTTCGAATGGCGCGCTCTGGAAATGCTGGTCCATGGTGTAGGCACCGGACAGCAGCTCCTTGAAGTTCGACATGCCGATGGCCAGCGCGATTGGCAAGCCGATGGCCGACCACAGCGAGTAACGGCCGCCGACCCAGTCCCACATCGGGAAGATGTTTTCTTCGCGGATACCGAACGCCACGGCCGCCGCGTTGTTGCTGGATACGGCGATGAAGTGACGATACAGCTCGGCTTCCGAACCGCCCTGAGCCAGGTACCAGGCGCGAGCGGCCTGGGCATTTTTCAGGGTTTCGAGGGTGTTGAAGGATTTCGACGACACGATGAACAGCGTGGTTTCAGCGCGCAGCTTCATGGTCAGTTCGTGGAACTCACTGCCATCGATGTTCGCCAGGTAATGGCAACGCACGCCTTTCTGGGCGTAGGACAGCAGCGCTTCAGACACCAGCTCAGGGCCGAGGAACGAGCCACCGATGCCGATGTTCACCACGTCAGTGATCGGCTTCTCGGTGTAGCCACGCCACAGACCGTCATGGATGCGGCCGACGAGGTCGGTGATCTGGTTCAGCACTTTGTGCACTTCTGGCATCACGTTGACGCCATTCACCGACAGCTTGTCGCCAACCGGGCGACGCAGTGCGGTGTGCAGGGCTGGACGACCTTCCGACGAGTTGACGATTTCGCCGTCGAACAGCGATTTGATCGCGCCCTTGAGGTCGACTTCATTGGCCAGGCCCACCAGCAGATTGCGGGTCTCGGCGTTGATCAGGTTCTTCGAGTAATCGAGAAACAGGCCGCAGCTGCTGAGGGTGAATTGAGTAAAACGCTGCGGATCGGCATTGAAGGCCTCGCGCATGCTGAAATCCTGCATGGCTTGGCGGTGGTCATTCAACGCTTGCCAGGCGGGCAGAGCGGTCACGTCGTGAGGAGTGCGGTAGTACGCCATCGCTGCGGGTTTCCTTTTTACTTGAACGGCTTTTTTGAACACTGAAAATCCCGGCGCGCCGTAGGCAGGCGTCCGGTCAACTGCGTCGACACGATTTCAATGACACAGGGCGAATACAGTAAACCTCGCGCTGCGATCTGTCTTGACTTTGTCTAACACGTTCCCGGTACTTTTTTATACACAAAGCAGGGAACGGTTCGACAAACGGGAGGGGCGTCGGTTCGATCAGGCGACCTGAACCGGAATGGCATTGCTGGTGTGGCTCAGTTCATTGCCCGGTGCCATGTAAAGCATGCGCGGTTTGAAGTTGAGCAGCTCGGCTTCGCTGTAATGGGCGTAGGCGCAGATGATCACACGGTCACCGACCTTGGCCTTGTGCGCGGCAGCACCGTTGACCGAGATCATCCGCGAGCCTTCTTCGCCACGAATCGCGTAGGTGGTGAAGCGTTCGCCGTTGTCGACGTTATAAATCTGGATCTGTTCGTACTCACGGATGCCGGACAAGTCCAGCCATTCGCCGTCGATGGCGCAGGAACCTTCGTAATCGAGTACGGCGTGAGTGACTTCGGCGCGATGCAGCTTGGCTTTGAGCATGATGGCGTGCATGAGTGTTTTCCCAGGTCGGAATCGAACGGCGGGCAGTTTGCCCGAAGGCATAAAAGGCAGCAATAAGGGAGCGAAGCCACGCAATTTTCTGTCGGAGCGAAGCTTGCTCGCGAACGCGGCGTATCAGTCGACACAAATGTCGAGTGTGACAGGCTGTTCGCGAGCAAGCTTCGCTCCTACAGGGGGGCGGTGCTTAGGCGGGGGCGTCGAGGTTCAGGTGCAGGTTGTCGATCAACCGTGTGGTGCCCAGGAACGCCGCAACCAATATCACCAGGTCCCGATCTTCCGGAGTCGCTGGGCGCAAGGTTTGCGCGTGACGAATCTCCAGGTAATCGGGGCGCAACCCGGCTGCTTCAAGCTGCTTGATCTGTGCGTCGATCAGCGCCGGGAAATCCCGCTCGCCCTGTTTGATCGCCTCGGCAATCTGGCACAGGCCGCGATACACCACCGGCGCAACGGCGCGCTGCTCTTCGCTGAGGAAACCATTGCGCGACGACAGCGCCAGGCCATCGGCTGCCCGAACGGTCGGTTCGCCAATGATCTGCACTGGCATGTTCAGGTCATGGACCAGGGATTTGATCACCGCCAGTTGCTGGAAATCTTTCTGGCCGAAGACCGCCAGGTCCGGCTGGACCATGTTGAACAGCTTGCTGACGACCGTCGCGACACCTTCGAAATGCCCGGGACGGCTGGCGCCGCACAGGCCTTCGGAGAGTTGCGGGACGCTGACGCGGGTCTGGCCGGCCATGCCGTCGGGGTACATTTCTTCGACGGTGGGCGCGAACAGCAAGTGGCAACCGGCCTGGAGCAGTTTCTCCTGGTCAGCCGCCAGGGTCCGCGGGTATTTGTCGAGGTCTTCGCCGGCGCCGAATTGCAGCGGGTTGACGAAAATGCTGGCGACTACGAAATCCGCCCGTTGGGTCGCTTTGGTAATCAGCGCGACATGACCGCTGTGCAGGTTGCCCATGGTCGGCACGAAGCCGATGCGCTTGCCTTCGCTGCGGGCACGGGCCACGGCGGCCCGGAGTTCGCGTACTGTTTTTACGGTGTTCATGCAGAGAATCCGTGTTCGATCCCAGGGAAAGAGGCGGCTTTGACTTCACTGACGTAGGCGCTCAGAGCTGCGTGAATGCTGGTCTGGCCGTTCATGAAGTTCTTTACGAATTTAGGTACGCGACCGGTAATGGACAGGCCGAGCATGTCGTGCAGGACCAGGACCTGGCCATCGGTGTCACTGCCGGCACCGATGCCGATCACCGGAATGCCCACTGCCTGGGTAATTTCCTGGGCCAATTCGCTCGGTACGCACTCAAGCAACAGCATGGCGGCACCGGCCTGTTCCAGCGCGATGGCGTCGGCGCGCATCTGTCGCGCCTGGTTCTCGCTGCGGCCCTGGACTTTGTAACCGCCCAGCATGTTCACCGATTGCGGTGTCAGGCCCATGTGCGCGCACACAGGGATGCCTCGTTCGGCCAGCAGGCGGATCGAGTCGGCGAGCCACAATGCGCCTTCAACCTTGACCATGTGCGCACCGGCCTGCATCAACAGGGCGCTGTTGCTCATGGCTTGTTCGGTGGTGGCGTAGGCCATGAACGGCAGGTCGGCGAGGATCAGCGCATCGGCGTTGCCGCGTTTGACGGCTGCCACGTGGTAAGCCATTTCCGCGGTGGTCACCGGCAGGGTGCTGTCGTGACCTTGCAAAACCATGCCGAGGGAGTCGCCCACCAGCAGCACTTCGACGCCAGCCTGATTGCAGGCGTGGGCGAAGGTCGCGTCATAGCAGGTCAGCATGGTGATTTTTTCACCTTTTTGCTTCAAACCTTGCAGAGTGGTCAGGGTGATGGCTGGCATGAAAAGTTCCTCATTCAGGCGCTTGGAAACTACTGCGAGTAACGCGCGTGATTCTTCGTTAAATACAGGCGCACGCTCTGATGTCGTGCTTTTAAGGCCTGGATTGCGCCCTTCAACGCCGTGTTGGCGGCAGCGGGACGCCTATAGTCGTGAGGAGAACTCGGGAAGTCAATTGCATGTGTTACCGCGTTGTTACGCGGGGGGTGTTACCGGGGTAACTGATGCGATTCAGCAGCGGATTCTATGTTCAACACAAAAACCAATGTGGGAGTGAGCCTGCTCGCGATTGCGTCCTGACAGTCAACATCTTCGGTGAATGTTAAGTCGCTATCGCGAGCAGGCTCACTCCCACAGGGGATTTGCATTAATTCGGAGGGAGGCGTTCCAGGCCGACGAACGGACAGGCTGCGAGTAATGCCTTCAGGCTGCGGCCATCGGCCAGACGCAAATCCGCAGGCGCCAGTTCGGCCAGCGGATACAGAACGAAAGCCCGCTCCTGCATATGGTAGTGCGGCACCTTGAGGCGCGGTTCGTCGATCAGCCGGTCGCCAAACAGCACGATGTCGAGGTCCAGCGTTCGTGGACCCCAACGCTCAAGACGCTCGCGGCCTTGTCCGTTCTCGATGGCTTGCAGCGCATCAAGCAGGTCCAATGGCGGGAGCGTGCTGTCGAGGGCGGCGACCGCGTTGGTGTAACGCGGCTGGCCGGGCAGAAGCGAGTCGCTTTGATAAAACCCGGACACCCCGACCAGTTGGGTCTGCGGCAACTGCGCCAGCGCCTCGACGGCGCTGCGCAATTGTTCGGCGGGGTCAGCCAGATTGCTGCCCATGCCGATGTAGATGCGTTCCATGGATTACTCGCCCGTAGCACTCGGTGCGCCGGCCGCGCGTTTGCGCTTGGCGCCACCGCTGCGACGCCGTTTGCGTGGTGCGCCGGTGCCTTCATCCTTGCCGCTGAGGTCGCGGATCATGTCCCGACGCTCACTGTCATTGGCGTCCTGATAGTCGGTCCACCATTCGCCCAGGCCATCGGTCTGCTCGCCAGCGCTTTCTCGCAGCAGCAGGAAGTCGTAACCGGCACGGAACCGCGGGTTGTCCAGCAACAGGTCGGCACGCTTGCCGCTGCGGCGCGGAAGACGCTCCTGCATGTCCCAGATCTCGCGGATCGGCATGGTGAAGCGTTTCGGAATCGCGATCCGCTGGCACTGCTCGGCAATCAGCTCGTGAGCGGCTTCCTGCATCGCCGGAATCGGTGGCATGCCACGTTCTTGCAGGCGCAGGACGCGGGCCGGCAGGGCAGGCCACAGCAGGGCTGCAAACAGGAACGCCGGGGTCACCGGTTTGTTCTGTTTGATCCGCAGGTCGGTGTTGATCAACGCTTCGCTGATCAAGGTGTGGGTGTACGTCGGGTTGTATTCCAGCGCCTCGGCACTGGCCGGGAACAGCGGATCGAACAACTGCAGGTCGACCAGCATCTCGAAGGTGTCCGCGGCATGGCCGGAGAGGAACAGCTTGAGCACTTCTTCGAACAGACGGGCTGACGGGATCTCGCGCAGCATCGGCGCCAGGTCGCGGATCGGCAGGGCGCTGTGTTTTTCGATGCCGAAATTCAGCTTGGCGGCGAAACGCACGGCCCGCAGCATCCGTACCGGGTCTTCCTGGTAGCGTTGCTTCGGGTCGCCGATCAGGCGGATCAGGTGATTGCGGATGTCGTGTACGCCATTGGCGTAATCGAGAATGCGCTCGCTGACCGGATCGTAATACAAGGCATTGATGGTGAAGTCGCGGCGTTGCGCGTCTTCTTCCAGCGTGCCGTAGACGTTGTCGCGCAGGATGCGCCCGCTCTCGTTACGGGAAGACTGGTTGCTGTCTTCTTCCTCGTCGTTTTGCGGGTGATTGGCGCGGAAGGTCGCGACTTCGATGATTTCGCGGCCAAAGTGGATATGCACCAGCTTGAAGCGGCGACCGATGATCCGCGCGTTGCGGAATTCGGCCCGCACCTGCTCAGGCGTGGCACTGGTGGCGACGTCGAAATCTTTTGGCGTGATGCCAAGGAGCATGTCACGCACACAGCCGCCGACCAGGTAGGCCTGGTAACCGGCGTTCTGCAGGCGTTCGACGATGTTCACCGCGTAACGGCTGAATTGGGCCTTTTGCAGCGAATGTTGGCCGCTGTTGAGCACTTCAGGCGTACTGCGAATGTGTTGCGTATGACGCTTGGGAGAACGGAATGACTGG
>LNAP01001659.1_pt2 | contig 23345 bp, 20 predicted proteins | sample 602601 | NCBI WGS metagenome assembly LNAP01 (sample SAMN02440304, study PRJNA202911) | soil metagenome | biome: Subtropical and temperate rainforests or woodlands; isolation source: soil samples (1 kg each in a 20% v/v slurry with milli Q water) were... ...
CTCGGCCAGGGCGTTGTCGTACGAGTCGCCCTTGCTGCCCACGGAGGGCTCGATGCCGGCCTCAGCGAGCCGTTCGGTGTAGCGAATGCTGACGTACTGCGACCCGCGGTCGGAATGACACACGAGGCCATCTTCGCGTTGGGGCCGACGGTCATAGAGCGCCTGCTCCAGCGCGTCCAGCACGAAGTCCGTGCGCATGGAGCTGCTCGTGCGCCAGCCCACGATGCGCCGGGAGAACACGTCGACGACGAAGGCCACGTACAGCCAGCCCTGCCAGGTGGATACGTACGTGAAGTCCGACACCCACAGTTGGTTGGGTCGCTGCGCGTTGAACTGGCGCTTGACCCGGTCCAGCGGGCACGGCGCGTTGGCGTCACTGATCGTGGTGCGCACGGCCTTGCCACGCACGACGCCGCGCAGACCCATGCGGCGCATCAACCGCTCCACGGTGCAGCGCGCCACCGTGACGCCCTCGCGCCGCAACTGGTGCCAGACCTTGTCGGCGCCGTAGACCCGCAGGTTCGATTGCCACACGCGCTCGATCTGCGGCATCAGTACCGCATCGCGCTTGGCACGGGCGCACAGCAGCTCAGGGTGGCGCTGGCGCGCCGCATGGCGCCGGTACGCCGACGGGGCGACCTGCAGTGCCTTGCAGATCGGCTCGACCCCGTGCACGGCGCGATGCGCGTCGATGAATGCCTTCACGACTTCAGACGGCGGTCGAGCTCCGCCTGGGCGAAAAACGCGCTGGCCAGCTTCAAGATCTCGTTGGCCTTGCGCAGCTCGCGGTTCTCCCGTTCGAGTTCCTTCATGCGCTGCTCCTGCGTCGTCGTCACACCCTCGCGCTGGCCCGTATCGCGCTCGTGCTGACGCACCCAGTTCAGCAGCGTCTGCGGCGTGCTGCCAATCTTGCTGGCGATCGACACCACTGCAGCCCACTGCGACTCGTACTCACCGCGGTGCTCGAAAACCATGCGTACCGCGCGCTCGCGCACCTCAGGCGAAAACTTGATCGACTTCCTCATGGCTCCATCCTCTCAAAAGTTGGAGCCTCCTCAAAAACCGGGGCGGTTCATATGAGGGTTTTCAACAACGCTCAGCTTCGCCGAAGTACGCTGGGACGCCCTAGGGCCCACTCAATGGTTTCCGAGGGCCGGAAACCCGTATGAATACTAGCTTTGCAGGGTCGGGACATCGTACTTTACCGTCATTTCTACCGTCGAAAAACGAGAGCTTTTACTGGCGCGGGAGATGGACTCGGTTTGCGGGGCGGCAACTCCAGCGCATCAATCATCAAGTATCGCCGCAGCCTGTAACTGTATTCTCCATGCTCGACGGCTCTGTCGCGCCACGGCTTTCGCTCCACGATGCGGGCCGTCGGGAGTGTCATCACACCTTGGCAGTACCGTCCGCAACACCGGTGAAGACGATCCACATGACAACCAAATTATTTGACGTAGGCATCAGTCCTGACCTGAACGCCTGTGTTGGGAACAACACAGGTAGCGACGATGACCACGGGTACGTCACCGGCTTCGCGCAAGCCGCACTGGCACTCATCGCAACCGCGAAGCAACAAGGTTACGTGGACACCGATTCGAACGAGCACGTCGCGGTTTACGTTGATGCGCTGATCTACCCGATCGGGTACTGCGCCCGACATCACATCGAACTCTTCCTCAAGCGGCAGATAGCCCGCGTGTCGTCACTGAGAAACACGCTGCCGATAGTGCTGGACTCGACCCATGTATTGGACGATCTGCTGGACACGTTGAAAGAACTCTGTACGACCGCCGATCGCCGGCTTCCAGCGCTGCTCGCGCCACTGGAGGCGGCCATCGCGGAATTCGCCCGGATAGACAAAACAGGTGAGGCGTTTCGATACCGCAAGAGCAAGGGCGACGAAACGCACCTCGCCGAGATAGGCATCATCAATCTCCAAGCTCTGGGCCAAGGTTTTGCCCGGATGGTCGCCGAAGGTGAGGAATTTGAGCGGGTGGCAGATGCGATCACGTACGAATACGGCCAAGGAACGTACACGGACAAGCTGTCCCGATGGGACCTTCGCGCCCTGGCCAGGGCCCTCCCTCCGCGCGACTCCTGGAAAAGTTCGACCGCGTTCGTCAGCGTCCGCGACGACTTCATGCACACGCATGGGCTATCGGGGAGGGATTTCACGAAGGCAATTAAGGTCATCGAAGCGCACTACGAGCTCGCGGCCATCATCGGCGCTCCACTACCGCTGCTGGATGTTGAACCAGCAACGCTGGAGCGCCTGGCGACGATGGAATTCGATGAGGCGTTCCTGGAGAGCATCAGGGAACGCTCGTGGAAAGCACTAGATGCCATCTACGAGGTGGGGCATGTCGATGCCTTCAGCGAGCTGTACGCGCATCGGATGAAGGAATTCGACGACGCAGCGGATGGACGCACCACCGTGCCACCCGACGTAGCCCGCTACATCGTGCGGTCACCCGATCGATTCCGCGATGGACTCACGAAGCTGGGGCAATCCAACTTAGTGGTCAGCTTCGATCGAGGAGTCGCCAAGCGCAAACCGCGAGCAAGCGCGAAAAGCCAGAAGGCGTTCGAAAAGACGGCCTCTGAGTACGAGAAGCAGGTTCGACGTCTTTTCTTTGGCCCAGCCCCTTCGCAGTCGAAGTACGCTTGATCGCCTATCGGTGCGCGGGAGAGCTCCCGCGAGAGCCGTTCAGAAGCTAAGCACCCGGAGGCACAACACTCATTCGCCGAAGCAACTCTTGTTGAATCTGCATGATTGTGAGCTTCTTCTTGCCGGCCTCCGTCTTGACATACACGTCTTCCGAGCCTGTAGCGTAGAGGTATGTGCCCAGTACCGCCTGCACCCTAACCTCTATCACATACAGCGGAACCGCATCTGCCGTCGTCACTGGGTGAAACTCAATGCTCAGGCCACTCGGCGCAATGGGAGGCATGATGTTGCCGACCTTTTCCACTACGACTCGACGAACTTCGTCACATTGCGGGTCGGTCAGCGGGACTCCCACGACAGTTCGGCCCTCATCCGTGATGCCCCAAAAAATGCTGCCCGTCTGCTCGATGCCCGCATTCAAGAATGCGACAACGTACTGGTCGACGACTTGACCGATTGATCCGACAGGGTTTCTCCCCTTCACTTCCTTCAGCTCGCAACCTCTGTTCTCTGGCGTGGGAAATCTCTCCCCAAGCTTGAAGCTCTTTTTTCGGTCCCTCATGGCGATCTTTCGCCGGACTTCTTGAAACCTCGCAGGCCTGGTGTAGTTCGCCAAGGCTCGCAACGGGGATTCATGCAACGGCAACCGGATCAGCTCATGGCCGAGGTGAATGTCTGCAAACGAAGGGCTCACCACGATGACCTGGGAGTGACGGCCTATCTGCCGGAGAAGATCCCCGCAGAATTCAGACGCACGCCTGTCCAGTTGGCCAAAGACGCCGTCGACCAAGAGGGGGAAATGTCCCGTACTGGCTCGGGCAATGAACTCATGGACAACATCGATTACGACTCCCACGCCCCCGGAATGGGCGCTTGATTCGAGCCAACCGCTGCTTTTCATGTCCTGCCAGAAGTCGCTCCGGACAAGTTCAGGCGGTGCGAGCTTCTCGAACTCGCCACAGTCGCGTTTGCTGAGGCGATTCACCCCAGTGGTTTCGCCCAGGAGCAAGCGGGGTCGTGAGTTCTCACTCAAGTTCGCCAACAAGTCCTGGACCATCGGCGTTGAGGTGTGCGTAATCTCAATTTGCGGGCCTCTGCCGCCCGGCCTTGCCGCGACCGCAGATACCGTCAGCGATGCAACCTCTCTGGCGCTCCCATCCCCGAGCTCGAGCGCAACATTCGACGGCCCAACTCCCGTCGGGTCTAGTGCAATAGCGCGTTTTCCAACGATGGCCGCGACCGCCGCGCCGAGCAGCTGGCTCTTTCCCGAGGCGTTCGGACCTGAGACGACGAAAACGCCGCTTGGCTGGAAGTCAACGGCCATCTCGCGAAACGGGCCGAAGTTTGTGAGAGTGAGGCGGATGAAATGCACAGGCGCAACCGCTCGCCGAGTCGAATGGTCGCTCCGGGAAGGCAATTTGGACTCCATCTAATCTCTCTTTCGCCGTGGCTATCGAGTGGCCAGCTGCGACGCAGGTGGAGTTGCCAGGCGTCGTCTGGACGCTTGAGCCACGCGGTCCGCCTTCTCGAGCGGATGGCCAAGGAAGTGCTCCTGGAGAGTTTTCTTCAAGGCGGTGTTGTTCGACGCTTTGCCAAGCGTCGCGAGATCGCGAGCTGACACCAGTTTGATTGCGTACTTGTGCGTCCTTGCGGCCGCAGCAGCTACCAAGGCTTCCGCGGCAGGTGTCAGCGTGCCCGACGTCCAGAACTCGAACTCGAACCTGCACTTCTGCCAAAACGTATTGGACGCCGCAGCCTTTCGAAGGAGCGGAATGCGGTCTTCCAGCCAGCGTTCCACCATCTCATCGGGCACGGTGCCGCCGGGCCGGTAGCCTTTGCACTCAATGAACCGGACACTCTGATTGCGGTGCTCTACCAGGACGTCAACTTCAGCGGATCCACTGTCTGAGCGCAGCACCTCATTCATCTGTATGGTGTCGTGCACGCTGTTGGTCCGCACGATCTCGGCGACGAGATACTCGAACAGAGCACCGCGCAGATTGTTCGCCGCGCCTTCGATGTGACTGAGCTGCGCGAACACGGCGTCCACCTTTTCGAAAGTGCCGGCGCGCGGATAGACATCCCGCAGCAGCTCTGCCAATTCCCTCAGCGCCTTGGCCACTTCCACCCCGAACAGCGTTTCCGTCGTCGCAGGTATGACACCTTGCTCCTTGGCGAGCGCGTACGCCTGTGGTGCATACCCATCGGCGACAAAGATCTGCAGGCAGGCTCCTACCTTGGTAAGGCTTCTCAAGGTGGTGCATTTATTGATGAAGGGCCGCAGTTCGACCGATGACACGTTCACCCCCAGCAGCACATCGCAAACCAGGAAGCCGGGCTTGGGTTTTGCGTTGGCTGCCCGCTTCGCCAGCGGCCCCAAGTAAGAAGGCCCGGCCATGTCCCAATGGAAGGTTCCGACTTTGGGCTGACGGCCTCCCTCATCCCGAATTTCCACCTTGTTGTAGCTGACCAGACCCAAGTTTCGCGCCCAATCCTTCACCGCGCCCAACAGCACTTGCTCTGTGTGCAGGCGGGCGCGCATACGCGCCAGCTCGTAGGAATCGGCAGAACTCTGGTGGGACAATTCGACGCACTCACCGATGCCTGGCTCGGTGACGATTTGCACCAGCTGGGCTGCCTTCAGTCGTTCCAGGATTCCGGCGGGGGACACGTGCCCTCGTTGGGCCACAGGCGCGCCGCAGGCAATTGCAAAGTGCGCGACCGGCATAGCACCGCCTCGTGCCAGCAAGGCTGCCAATCCGCCTCCATAGGACACTGAGTTCGCGAGCAGTTCACGCGTCAGCGCCACCCAGAAATCCGGTGACCCATAGTCCGACTGGAGATACAAAAAGCGCGCGCGATGGGGAAACAGGATGTGCGCCAACTTCTTGATCGAGGTGGAGCGGGAGACCTTCTGCCGCGCGTTGTCTGCGGTCAGCCCGTGTTCCTTGATCAGCGCGGCTACCAAGGCGGTACTGACGCAGGGACCGATTTTCCTCAGGGCAGTTTCGACCAGATCGGGCATCGGCAGTGTCTCCTGTCACACTGCGCTATTTATAACACGTTAATACGTGGTCGGGTCTTCATGTTTCGACGGCCACCAAATGGTGCCAATCCAAGCGCCTTTCCGGACCATGGAGCGGCGTTTTTGGATGCTCGCTGTCACAATGGGAGACAGCACAGCGCCAAAGTGCCCCTCGTCGTACTTCCCATTTCCCGTTCGCATCGGACTCCCGCATCCCTGGACGGACGTAAGAAAGTCTAGCTTTGCGAGCCCTCTTCCACTGCGCCTTCGCCTGGTCGATCGTCGAACCACCACTTGTCGATGGCTTCACGGTCCTCCAGGTGCGAAGCCCAGCGGTCGTCGAACAACACATCTACGCTGAAAATCGGCTTCGCGTCGTAGGCGACCTCGTGGTCGAAGAATCGCCCCTGCAAGGCATCACAATGCACGCATCCATTGGACAGATAGGTCTCACCTACGGTGCGGCTGCGGCGTGGCTTGATCGCTCCAATGTCATGGGCCGCAAGGGTCTCGGCCGGCAAGGTTGACATCAACAGAGCGGTCCCCCTGCCCTCGTCATCAAAATCGTAGATATCGGCGGTGACATCTGCGGCGCCGGCAAGCACGCGGCTGGCGGCGAAGCACAGGTCGATGACGAGGCCTGTCGTCTTCTTGCATCGCCAGCACTCTGTGTACGCTGCGCACACGTCCAACGGCAGGGTGAGGCCAATTTGCGGCGCAAAGCGCAGTTTCCTGCCCAGCGCACCCTCGACAAACCGGCTCAGTTCAATGTGTTGACGCCAGTGATTCGGACCGTCGCTGTTCTTGCTGGTGGCGAAAGCTGGATGGTAGTGCGGCCCGGGTAGCGAAACAACGCACGTGTTTGCCTCGGCATCATGGCTGAGCCTGAATGCCGGAGCAGCCTTTTCGATAGGGATGCTCTGCTGCCGCATAAGCCACAGCGTGCGGACTCCCGCTGCCTGAGATCCGGCTTGGCGGCGAGCCACTTCGTCGAGCGGCAGGCGCCCCCACTGAATCTTGAACGCGACTGGCTTGCCAACCTCTTGCTTTGCCAGCACATCGACCATCCAACCGTCCTCGCTACCCGACACAACAGCCTCTTCGACCGAAAATTTCCATCCCGCCCGACGCACAGCCTTGGCAATCACCTCCCTGGCCAACATGACCTCTGCCGGGTCTGTGCCAGCTGCGCAGCTCCCCTTCTTGGCATGCGCGAAGTACTGCGTGCCGAGCTTCGTTTGCCGAAGCGTCACGTCTGCGCCGCAGCAAGTCATCTTTAGCGCACGATCTTTACGGTTTCGAACCCGCAGTTCTTCCCAACCCTCTGCATCGAAGTCGATGGAGAGCAGTTCTTGATCGCCTGAAATGCATTTGAACGACATATGAATTTGAGGATCAGATGGTCACGCAAGCGGTGCTGGCAGCATCTTCGGCAAACCTTGACATTGGCTTCGAATCTCCATTTCTATCTGCTGGCACGTGGACCGGGTCAGGGGTGCTGCCCCGATTGCTCCTCTTCCCAAAAGCGTTGCATCGCTTCGAATGCTTCTCGCTCAGCGTCCTGCATTCGTGTCAAAGCATGCGGCTCGGGCACGGGCCGGAAGCTTGCGGAAATCTGCTCAACGTCTCGTCGAGCGGCCAGCCAGGCCTGGAGCAAAGGCTGCCACTGTCGATCCCAGTGGCCGAAGGGCCGGGAGTCCGGCGACGACACCTTGCGTAGCGCCTGATGCATGACTGCTCCGGCGGTCCGCGTTGGATCATCCCATTTAACCGGAATGCGCCAGCCAGCGTCGCGCACGCCGGTGCCTCGGGCGTCTGGACCAACCACAGCAACAGGTCCGCCCGCGACGGATCCAAACCCGAAGAGCTTGTGATCGATGCGGTCACCTTCCTCAAACGGACAGTTCGAACTACTCATCAGGGTCTCCTTTAACTCCTTGGGGTCATATAGGCGCTGCTCAAACCATAAATGCTGGTTGAGCGATAACGATCGGGCTCACCACGTCGCGAATCTCACTTAGCCCCGCAATGAGCAGGTCGTATTGTTCGGTACGCCGTCCTTGATCCCAGATGATTGGAAGCACTTTCCGATAGGGGCTGCCGCGCTTCAAGTAGAGACTGACATCCTCACCAATCTGCGAAATCAGGTCCTGCGGCGAGCTTTTGGTCCGCCAATACTTGACCTCGATCACCAGGTGCAACGACGGGATCACCAAGTCTGCCCGCGGCTTCTTTTGTCCCACCGACGCGAGCCACTCTTCATCGCGCAGGTCGGGCACCACCGGCGCAAGCACCGCGCACAAAAGATTTTGAAAGTGATACTCGTTTTCAACAGCCCACTTCTGCGCTGTCGAGTTCGGTGTCTTCTTCTGATCGTCCCAGGTCCATCGGCGCAAGCCGGACGGGAGCCTGCGAAGCAGGAGACCGACATCGTCGAGGCTCGGTGCGCGCAGATCGATCTGGGCCGCGCCCTGTGCGAGGTAGTGAAAGGCCGCCAAGTCCAAGGCCGCCTGCTCAGGATCGTCGTAGACCACCGACTTGATGCGGCTAAGCAGCCGCGATGCAAAGTCGTCATCGACCGCCGGAGAAGCGGCCGCCAACCGACGTGCAACATAGACAGCCGCGCAGGCGCTGGCGGGCACCACTTTCAGCTCACCGTCCAATCCCACCTCGGACCGCGTCTTGATTATGGATAGCAGTTCATGGCGCCAGCCGACGTCCGCTGGCAACAGCGGTTGCAGCCTTGCATAGAGCGACGCAAACCATGTTCCGAACTTCGTCCATCGCACCCCATCCGCAGTGGCCGACAAGCCAGCCAGAACGCCGGTATGCGCTAACGGTTGCATCAGGCTGACGAGGGCCGTCTGTGAATCACCGCTACGCCCCATCAACCAATCAACCCCCTGCGCAAACACATCTCGGCAGGCATCGCTCAAGGTCCGATCGATGCTCAGCAGGAACCCCAAGGCCGCAACGGCATGAATCGACCGACCGCCGCCGGAAAGCTCCTCGCATAGCTCTCGTGCCATTCCTGCGCCTTGCTGGGTGGGCAACCCCTCGCCGAGCACCCAGTGATAAAAGGCTATCGACACAGGGCCCGCACTCGTCAGCGTCTCGGCCTGGGCTGCTACGGCTCTTAGCGCCTCGTGCAGCATCGGGTTGCCGGCGGTCATAGAAACCACCGCGTTGTGCCGATCTTGCCGAGCATCACACTCGGACTCCACCGGCTACCCAAACGGTCAAGCCGCCCTAAGAGGCCCGCGACAAGGTCGGAATAGTAGATGGTGACCGGCATCGCCGCCGGCAGGAAGCTGCGCCAGGAATGGTTCGAAAACCAATACACCTGCTTGGTGAGATAGATGATGTCCGTGAACGTCGAATCGCGATGCAGGCTTAGCAGCAGCGGTTTGGGTAAGCCATCCGTCGGGCGTTTGAGCTGCTGCGGCCCCGTCAACGTCAACAACGTCTCGTTGTGCCCGACTTCCGCAAAGAGGCCTCGAACCGGCGTTTTCTCTCCCCTGCCCTTGATCCCGACGGAGTCGTCGTCGAACAGCAGGTACGGATGATCCTGTTTGACGTGCAGGAAGGCGAACTGCAGATCGAATTCAGAGAACTCCTTCAACGCCGCCTTGACTGATTCCACCTCGGTATTGCGCATCGGCTTGAACGCATGAACGATCACGCGTACCGAATCGCCCTTGATCCAGTTCATCTCGTTGCGCACACGCTGAAGGGTCGCCTGCAATGATTCCGTCAGGGCCTCGCCGTACTTCGACATGGGGACGGCGTTCGACAGATTCGATAGCAGATAGCCGCCGTCGCCGCGAAAGACGCTGGTAATGCCTACGATTCTTTCTTTCCTGGAAAAGCGGGATTCGCCAATCGCCGCGCTGCCTAGGCCAATGACCACTTCGTGCGCGATACCCTTGTCCGACTTGATCAACCAAGGAATGCCGCCGAGCTTGGCATAGACCGCAAGAGCGAGATTGCTGAGGGTGTAGGCGAGATTGAGCGGCGCCATCGAGAACGTCTCGAATGCGACGAACTGGGTGGGGATCTGATTGGAGAGAAACGCCGCCTTGGCCACCAAATACGGATTCTTCTGCGGCGCCAACTGGCGCGAGTCTCGCTCGGTCTGCACCAAGGCCAGATGCCAGGGCGTGCCCTCGGCGCCCATTCGGACCGCCTTGGACGCGGCCGCATGGTAGGCGTCGGCCGTGAAGGCGTCCGCCTCCACGAACGTCAGGTTGATGTCCTGCAGTCCGTAGATGCCGAGAAATCCTCGGCCGAATGGCAGTGACTTGCCGTCGACCGACAGGCCGTCCCGAAACTTTCGAAGGAAAAGCTCAAATTGACCACGCCGCGCGCGATCGCAGATCACGCAGACATTCGGTCGCGTGGGCGTGAAGACGTGCCGGCTGTAGGGGCCAAACTTGCTTAGACCGACCGCTGCCCGCGACTCCGACTTGAGCGTGCCTGCGTCGAAAACATAGGTCGGTGTCGTGCCCTCGGTGAAACGGGGGAAGTTCTGGGCATCTCTCTCGCTCAGCAGGTTGCCGATGCCAACGCTGAGACCTTCTTGCAGCTCGATCTCGCCGAGGCCTCGGAGCCAGTCCGAAATCCGGGCAATATGCTCCATGCGCGCACGCCCTCTGCTGTTCTCGAACACGATCTCATCGATCTTGCTCTGTACTCTGCCCGACGTGTTCCGCGTGAAGTGCTGCAGCAAGTGCCTAAGATTCTCAGGTGAGGCCTCCAGGTACAGCTCGTCGAGTGGAAGCAATTCCTCCACATTCTGAAACCGCTCGGACAGGCGTGCGTGGCCGTCCGTGATCGCGCCGACTCGACCTACCAGCCGTCGATAAGGCAGCATGCGCACATCTTCGACTGGCACCAGGCGCTCGACCGTCAACCCATCCAACCGAACGCCTTGCTCATGCAAGACGGCAAGACTGGTTGCGCAGGTCTTCTGGATCTCAATGTCCCACAAAAGACCGAGTGGTTCTGCGTCCGGCAGCTTTAACGAGCGGATCGCGATCAAGACGCGCGACTGCAGATGAAGATGGCGGTCGGCTTCGACGAAGCCCGTCGGCAAGGTGCGCCCGACCGTGGTAATCGGGTTATAGCGCGCCACCAGTCGCCGATTGGAACTGAGCAAGGTCACGAGACGTTGTTCGAGCAGTGGACGAATGAGCGAAGCATTCTTAACCACCGAAACAACCTTCTCTTCGCCAAAGGGCGTGGCGCCCAATGCAAGCGGCAGCGCCACGATCTGATCCGAGCGACGGGTGACGGCGTAGTGCGCGCGGTGCTCGTCACGCAATTCCCGGAACTGCTGCGCGTCCTTGAAGGGCAAGGTCTGCAGCCGAACGGCATCACCGCGCACCCGCAACGGCGTGAAATTGAGCTGCAGCTGTCGTCCCATAGGGCGTCACATCCTCTTGTGTTGCCGGATCAGCATCCGAATTTTTAGGATTGATTTCTCGATGAACCAAATCCAGCGCATCCGCCAGGACGGCCTGCCGAAGCCGTTGTCGATGCCACCAATAAGCGCTTCGATAATCTGCCGGTTCTTGCCAGGATAGATGCCGTTGTCGTGCAACATGACCAGCAGCGGCTCGATCGAGATGGCGCTCGAATAGCCTGTCTCAGCGTCCTTGCCATCCATCACGAGCGCCTCGACCAGCACCCCTAGCAAGAACCCATATTCACTCAGTACGGGGCCGCCGCTAAAACCGCCCCTGGCAGGACAGGAGATGATGAAATGCGGGTGAGGTCCACTGTATTTGTCAACTACAGCATTGACCTCTCCTTCCGAAGCCAGGAGAACGGCTTGCTGCGAAAACGGAATCGGCGGGTAGCCCATGAGCAGCACTTTCGACAGCACCAGCTCGTCGCCGAGCCAGTCATCCAAATGCCCACCGATCTCGATATGGTCCGTTTGCACAAAGCCTTTCGGCGAGCCATGAATTGTCGTCATGTGCAGGTAGTGCGACAGATCCAGATCGGTCTTCATCAGCGCCAGGTCGATTCGATCGTCCTTGTTGAAGATCACTGACTGCACGCACAATGGCTCTGACGAATGTTCGGCCACCACTTCCTGCAGGACACCGCCCCTCAGCACATGGGCCGCCGTGACAAGCCAACCGTCCCCGATGTGAAAAGCAGTGCCGGTACTCAAATCGCCAGCCGGCGTCTGCACCGTGACGCGCACCAAAGCTCTCTTGTAACTTTGGAAGAGCGCCAGCAGGTCCATAACCGTCAGCCTTATGGTTATGGGATCAATGTCAGCAGAACCTGCTGAGCGACGCCACTGGTGGCGCCGGGAAACCATCCCGGCGCGGCGGCGTTGAAGCCGCCCGCGACGACCGGCTGATACGGATCGGTCTTGATATCGATCTCGTAATAACGCAGCTGGTTGCCGAACTTCCCCAGCGCGACGCCCGTTACGGAAGCCGCACCGGCCTTGCGCAAGAAAGCGGCGGCGACGCCGAAAGACACGCCATATGTCGTGCAGTCGTCCACCACGATCACATGCTTTCCGACCAGTCGACTGCTCTGCTTGTAGAACGGGTTCAGATGAATGGTCAGAATTTGGCCGGTCGGATCGGTCCGATCACCACCGCCGCCAGCCGAGCGCTTGGGTGAAGGCGCATGTCGAATGAACAGCGGCTCCTCCCGCTTCGAGAACCGAACGCGGGACACCGTTGTCCGCAAGCGATGCGTAAAATCGCTGAGAATTTCGTCATCGTCGTTAGCACTCTTCGACGACGGATAGACCCCCCACACCAGTCCATCCAGTTGGTTGACTTTCTCCATCAGCAGCGAACGTGATGTGACGGCCAGCAACGCATTCAGTCGCCCCCCGCCTCCCTTGACGGTGGCAGTCAGTCGCTGCGCGAACAATTGCTGCGTGACGCCCTTACCGAGGCCGGACAAGTCGCTGAGCGCGCGCACACGATAGCGGCCAGCGTCGCCCGCGTACCACCACTGCCCTGACCAGCCGGCCGTCAAGGCAATGATCTCCTGCAGCTGCGCAGCGTTGTCAATGCGAATGCCCAGTGAGGCGACCTGCTGTGCTGCCGACCATCCGGCAGCAACGAGAATCGCGCCACCGTTCTTTCCCATCTGGACGTCTTCGTCCTTCGCCGCGAGAACGAGCGCGTCGAATGGATTGAGTGCAAACTTCTTGGCGTTCTGCGAAACGATCTCGCCCGACTGCCGCCCACGACTCTGCAAGAACTGAACGCCACTGGCGCCAAACGTCCCCTGAAACCAGGCCGGTTCCGCATGGTTGGAGATCAAGCCCACGGGATTTCCGGTCGCCTTGGCGTTGATCAATACCTGAGCCAGCTGCGGATCGGGTTGGCCGTTCCGCAGGACTGCATCCGGAGATGTCATGACGATCAGCATGTTGCGTGTCCCCTGGTTCTGGTCTTAGATACTGTCAAAATCCAAATCGATCGACTTGGGCGCCCGCCGTGCGATAAACAGCCCGACGATGCGCGCCTCGGAGAATCGTCTCTCCAGCACATGCTTCACAGCCTTGAAATGGCATCCCGTCGTCAGCACGTCGTCGACGACAAAGATCGTTTCCGGCGCCGGTTCCGCTACGCTCTCGTCGAGTCGATAGTTGGCGACCAGTTCATCCGGCGTCGGGCGCGTGTCTGACAGATGGGCGGCTGCCAAGGACTGACTCTGGACCACCAGCTCGCGGATATCCGTGTGACGCCCCTTGCAGACGGCTTGCAGCAACTGCAGCATGCGGTCGTCGTAGAGCGGGTCACTCTTCGCCTTCGATGGCGGAATCGGTACGAAGGTGATCGCGGCATCGGCCTTGATCGCCGCGCGAAAGAACGCAGCCGCCTGCAGGATCGCGCGCTCTTTGTATTGCCACTGCGCGGTCCCGCGCTTGTCCAAGGACTTCTTGAAGTTGTGGATTAGCTGGTTGGTCTCGCTGTAGGCATGCCCTTCGCCCGCGGTGTATTCACCTGCGTAGTAACAAATGTCTTGCGCGTCCAGATAGTGATGATCCGGAAGCGTCAGGGCATCGATCTTGAGAACGCGCTTAGCCAAGAGCTGCCCTAATGTCGTCGATGCCTGTTACGCGAACGGCTCCTTGAGCTTCAAACCGAGCCGGCCAGGTCAGCTTTGGATCGCGAAAGCAGTTATCAAGGATGAACAACTTGCGCCCCTGCTGAAGCGCCGCCCGTGCCTGCGCCAACGTGCCCGACGTATCGCTGGCTTCGACGATGACGGTTGCCTGCGCCAGCGCTGACATCGTGGCATTACGTTCCGGGAAGAACAGGCGATTGCTACGGTAGTCCTGCGTCGAGTAGCGCCAAATCGGCACCTGGCTCACGAGCAAGAACTTCTCGGCAATCAAGTCTTGCAGCGCCTTGTTCTCAGGCGGGTAATACTCGGTAATCGGTGTGCCGATCACTGCGATCGTACTGCCGCCATTCTCAATCGCCGTCGTATGTGCCGCGGTGTCTACGCCTTTCGCCAAGCCAGAAACGATGGTGTAGCCATCCTTGACCAGCAGCTTTACCAGCCTTCGGGTTCTACGCAGGCCATCCTCGGAAACGCTGCGAGAGCCAACGATGGCGATCCTCTTGGGCGAGTCGATCAGATCCCACCACCCTCGGTAGTACAAGAGCTCGACAGGATGCGAGGCGTCGCGCAGCCGATCGGGGTAGTCCTCCGAACCATGCACACGCACACCAAAATCATGAATGTTCGCGTGCGCAATCTTGTTTCGTACCTGCAGCAGCGCGGCATCAATCTCGTCTTCCGAGACGAGCTCAGAGGGCATCGCATTCGGACTGTCACGGAAGCAGTCCGCGATCGTCTTGAAAGTCGCTTTTTGATGCGCCCACAACGCTTCGTATGCCGCCATCTCCCGCGATGGCGAAATCGGCTTGTCGCTCAGTACTGCGTCAATGTCATTCATCGGTTCACTGACCTCCATGGGCGCGCCGGTCAACGCTTCGGCGAAAATCTAAACGGCACGACATTGCCTTCCTTGGCAACAGGTGCATCCGGGCTGGGCACTGAACGCAAACGAGCCAACTGCACAACCTTGGGTTTGCCCTGAAAATATCCTTCCGACAAGCCCGCCAGCATCTCAATGTCATGGGCCGCCAAGCCAATGTGCCTGGGGATCGAGTCGAGGGGCATCACGTTCTCCTCGACAAGAAGATCGATCGTTCGACGTAGCAGGCGCGGCCGTTCTGGCGACCTATCGTCATCGCCCGGCTCGGACTTGGCGCCCCAACGTGCGGACCGTCGTTTGAAGAGCGACTGCGCCGCCTCTTCATCGAGAATCTTCAACGCACGCAAACGCATCACGATCGCCGCGACGGAAACACCCCATCTGCGTTTGAGCAAGAGAAGATCGTCCAGCGTCACTGGCGTGCGGACCTCACTCGCGAATGTTTCCGCCGGCAGCAGAAACGCGCCCGCAAAGCGATGGGCTTGCTGCTCCAGCTGCTTATGGCGGTCACGCTCGGTCGGTCGGGGAATGAACCGATGCAGGATCAGGTGGCCAAGTTCGTGCGCCAAGTCGAAGCGGCTTCGATAGCCGTTATCCTTGTCGGCCGAGAGCAAGACCAGCGGACGCCCCAGCGCATCGCTCCATGCCGACAGGCCCTCGATCTGCGAAATGCCAGTTTCCTCGCGGATCAGGACCACCCCAGCGCCTTCAATGGCCAGCGCCAAGTCCGGCACAGCCGTGCGGCCGATACGCCAAAGATCGCGGCATTCGCTCGCCGCCAGTTCAATCTCGTCGGGCGTGATCTCATCGGGCTCCTTGAACTGCCGGGTCGGCAAGTTCAGCGCCGGATAGTCCACGAACTCCGACAACGCGAGCGCGACGTCCTGCGCCCACTCCATGCGCGCTTCCAGCATCGCGCGGGCCGCCACGTGGGCGGACGCGTTGCTGCGAAACAGCGGCAGCGAGACCTTGGCAGAGGGTGCCCGGGTGAACCATTCAGGCGTGACATTGACCACGCCAGCAAGACGCTCCAGGGTTTCACGTTCGGGGGCCTGATTGCCCGAGCGCCATTTGCTTACCGTTGCGGGGGACACGCCGACCAGCGAGGCAAGTTGCGCCTGGCTCAAACGCCTCGCGGAAAGAATCTGACTGAGGCGCTCACTCTCAAAGCCTTGAATACCACCGCGGCTCATGGCGCGCTGCCATCGCTGCTCTGCTTCTTGATTTTCTTGAGCTTGGGCTTGGCCAAATCGTCTTGCACCACAGGCTTTTGCTCGTATCGCTGCAGGAATGCAGTCAGCGGCTCCTTGAACAGCCAGCCCCGCATCTCACGGTCAGGGACCGCGATCTGGATCGACACGGGCGCATCCGGATGTATATGCAGCGAGCCCGAGAAGCACGCCACGAAAAACGCGACGGCATCGGAGGGCGCGGTGTATTGATCGAACAATTCCGGTTGCACCAAGGGCTCAATGGCCTTGTTGGCAAATGACATCTGGCGGCGCGTGTGGCTACGTCGGCCATTGACCCAGAAGCCATCCGGAATGTTGAATCTGGCCAGTGTGAAAACGCCTGCCCGGCCGCTAACGATGCCATTACCACGAATAGCAGTCGGCGAGGCCTCTCCCATCGCCAGCGCTCGGTGAAACGCCTCATTCATGTGGAAGTGCCGCAGCTGACCAACCACATGTGGCAAGTGGCCCTCGTCCATGCCTTTGGACGCCGCGTGCGCGCGTTGGGCACCGACGCTCAAGGCTTCTTCGACGGCCATCACTAGCTCGCGCGGCAAGCAGCGCTGCAAAAGGTCCGGAATTGTGTCTACGGGCGGCTGAGTCATGCGCTCTCCAATGTCTGATTTCGCTTGTCGGCAGATTACCACGAAAAAGTTTCGTTTAGAGAGAAATGATACCTGATTGATTGCTTCCATGACAGGCGGCACCGTGCGCACCCCTTGAAAAGTGTCAGAAAAAAGCCCATACTTCTACCAATTAGGAGATTTCCATCGTGCAGACCCTCGCCAAACAAGTTCTAGAACACGCCACCGAGTTGCCGGAAGGCACGCCCTTGGTCGCAAAGGAACTACTGCACCTGGGGAACCGGGCCGCCGTGGATCAGGTTCTGTCTCGGCTGGTGCAGCGCGGCGCCCTGCTGCGCGCGGGCCGTGGCATCTATGTCTTGCCGGTCGAGAGCCGCTTCGGTTCCCGTGCGCCCTCGACCGCCAAGATGGTCGAGGGGCTGGCCAGTCAGCGCGGGGAAACCATCGTGTCGCATGGCGCGTCCGCAGCCAACTCACTCGGGCTCACCACTCAGGTGCCGATGCGGTCCGTCTATTTGACGTCCGGCCCCAACCGTCGCTTGAAGCTTGGCGCCCAGACCGTGGAGTTGCGGCATGCGCCGGTGTGGCAGCTGATCTTTCCCGGCCGCGCTGCCGGCGATGTGGTACGAGCGCTGGCATGGTTGGGGCCGGAGCGAGCCGGTGAAGCGCTGCGAACGCTACGTGCCAAACTGCCGCCGGCCGAGATGAAAGAAGTCGCATCCGCACGTGCCCGCCTGCCGTCATGGATGGCGCAGGAAGTAAGCGCGCTGGTGCCGCATGGCTGAGTTCTTCGAGCTCTCTGCCGACGAGCGCCTAGAGGCCCTTGTCCAGGCCGCCGACGCGTCTGGGCGCCCTCCCCACCTGCTGGAAAAGGACGTTTGGGTGGTGTGGTGCCTGCGGCATCTTTTTACCGCACCCTATGCGCCCCATCTTGTCTTCAAGGGTGGCACCTCCCTGTCAAAGGCCTATGGCGTCATCCAGCGGTTCTCGGAGGACGTGGATCTCACCTACGACATCCGCGCAATCGCCAGTGACCTGATCGGCGATGCGGGTGTGCCGCTCCCGGCCAGCAAGAGCCAGGAAAAGAAGTGGAGCAAGGAGATCCGGGCCCGTTTGGCTGACTGGGTTGGCACCGATGTCGTTCCGCGGCTCCAGCAAGACCTTGGGCAGCATGACCTGCCGGCCACGGTCCGGGCCGAAGGCGACAAGGTGTTCATCGACTACACGCCCTTGGCTTCGGGAACGGGCTATGTCCCGTCGGCAGTCATGCTCGAATTTGGCGCGCGATCCACCGGCGAGCCTAGCGAACTGCGCTCCGTTCACTGCGATGCAGCCGCACACCTGCAGGGCGTCGAATTTCCCGAAGCGACGCCACAGGTGATGCGTGCCGAGCGGACCTTCTGGGAAAAAGCTACCGCGATTCACGTCTTCTGCGCGCAAGGTGCCTTTCGCGGCGGGGATAGGTTCGCGCGCCATTGGCACGACGTGACGCGGCTGGATGCCGCCGGCTTCGCCGACTCCGCGATTTCGGACACGGCGCTGGCGAAGGCGGTGGCCGATCACAAGAGCATCTTCTTTGCGGAGAAGAGCCTCGATGGTGGACTGATCGACTACCACGCCGCAGTCGCGGGCGGTCTTCGCCTCGTTCCCGACGACGGCGCCTTGGCCAAGTTGGCCGCCGATTACCAGCACATGGTTGACGACGGCTTGTTCCTTGATGAGGTCGAGTCGTTCGACGCTCTTCTCCAGCACTGCCAGACTATTCAAGAGAAGGCGAATGCGGCATGAGGCCTGGACAACTGAGCCCCCTGGATCGCATCGAACTGCGATGGACGCATCATGGCTGATCTATCGTCCATTGAACGGCGCAAACTGGAGCGGCTATTCCGAATGGGCAGCGGCTATGTGCTCGACTTCTCGGACCGGACCTTCAGTGAATTTTTTGAAGAGCACACGCGCCGCGACATCGATGCAGCAATCTACCGCGAACGTGGAACCTCGAAGGCCAACCGTCTGCGTGGCTTCTGGACGGTCGAAGGCAATCACCTGGTCGGCAAAGTCATCCAAGCACTAATCCAGTACGGCCAGGCCGAAGACTGCCTGGGCAATGAAGTGGGATTGACCGACCTCACCGATGACTGCTGGAAGATCGCCGCCTGCATGCTGAAGGACACGCCGGTGGCCGAGCTGGACGCCCTCACGGCCACGGCCGACGAGCGCGATTTCGAGACAGTGGCGCAGCACGTGCGCGAAGCGATCGAAAAGAATCAGCCCGAAGCCGCCCTGGATCGCCTGCACACCTTCGTCATCAAGTACCTGCGCACCGTGTGCGCGCGTCGCGGTGTCGAGATCAATCGCGACAAGGCGCTGCATAGCATCTTCGGCGAGTACGTGAAGCGCTTGCGCGACGCCGGGCTGCTTGAATCGCTGATGACTGAGCGCATCCTGAAGTCCAGCATCTCCGTGCTGGAGGCCTTCAACGACGTACGCAACAACAAGAGTTTGGCGCACGACAACCCGATCCTCAACTACGAGGAAAGTCTGCTCATCTTCAACCATGTGGCCAGTTCGGTGCGATTCATCAAATCGATCGAGGCCAAGGCGAAGCCAACGACTTCATCCCAAACGACTGCAGACTTCGCGGACGATGCACCGTTCTAGCTTGTTCAGAAAACTGTCAAATTTACTGTGCAGTAAAAAAGCAAAAGCCGAAGAGCCCAATCTGAAAAGCCCACACCAATGCCTACACAGGTCCCACCGAGCCGGCGCTCCCCAAGGAGCCCAAATTGACAAAGCCGAAGGAAGCGATCTTCAATGTTCTGATCGACACGAGTGTATGGCTGTCCCTCGCAGAGGATCAAAAGCAGACACCTCTGCTCAAGCTGCTCGTCGGGTTGTTGTCGGCGGGGCGCATAAACATCCTCGTGCCGCGGATCGTACTCACCGAATTCTTGACGAACAGGGATCGCGTGTCGAAGGCAAGCGCCAAAAGTTTGCAAAGCCATTTCCACCTTGTGTCGGATGCAATACGTACGACGAGCGGTGAGCAGCGCGAGAAGGTCAAGGTGCTCGACTTCCTCATGAACGCCAACCACCAGATCCCCCTCTTGGGAGGGGCAGCGGAAGGAACGTTGAAGCACATCGAAGAGATCCTGAAGACTTCAATTCCGATAGAGGCAAGCAACGAAGTTAAGGTGCGTGCCGCAGATCGCGCCTTGAATCGCAAAGCCCCTTGCCATCATGAGAACAAGAACTCCATGGCTGACGCCGTTCTGATCGAGACCTACTTCGACTGTGTGAAGAAGGGCAAGGCTGGCGATCGGTTTGCATTCGTCACGCACAACAAGCTTGACTTCAGCCTCATAGGAGGCAACGCGAAGCTGCCGCACCCCGATATCGCTGGCGGCTTCACCAAGATCAAGTCGCTGTACTACATCAACCTCGGCGAGTGCCTGCGCAAGATTGATCCGCAGCAGATGCAGTACGTGAACTGGGATCGGGAATTGGAGACCGAGCCACGCTCACTGGCCGAAATCCAAGAAGCGGCACACCGGCTCACGCTGCAGGTCTGGCACAACCGTCACAAGAATCGCGAGTGGGAAATCAAGCAAGGCAAGTTGCAAGTGGTCTCGCGTGAGAAGTGGTCCAAAACCAAGGGGTACAACCATTCGGAAATCATTGACGAAGTTTGGAAAGGTGCCTGTCAGTCTGCGAAGAAGGCTGAGCGCGAGCTTGGAACGGGAAACCACGGTCCATACAGCGACTTCGAATGGGGAATGATCAATGGGAAGCTGTCGGCCATTCGCTGGATGTGGGGCGAGGATTGGGACGAGCTGCATACCTAGCGTGTTTCTCAACTGCCGACATGCTTAAAGACCTCGGTCAGCTTAGGACACCACCCATACTTGTGCGTCACCCGGCATCGCCGGGTCGCGCTGTTGTGCTGCGCATCGAGCCGCTGATGCCGTCTCGCCCCTTCGGCATCCATCGCTGACGCCTTCGCGCGTGTCCGCGCTGCGCGCTTCGCTTGTCAATCCGGCAACGGGGTGTGTGGCGGTGGGCTGGCTTGCTGTTCCCTTCACCGTATCACGCCGTTCTCGTCGTCAAGGTCTGCGCGCCCTGCCCTGCGGTTGTGCGCTTGCGTCCTGGCGGCCGTCTTCGAACCCTGACCACTGCGCTGCGCCGTGCTGGTGCCGGTCTCGGGCAATCCCGCCCGATTCACGGAGCCGACGATGGCACACGATCTCTTCTCTTTCGATTCTTCCGTTCTTCTGGTTCGCGATGTCGCGGGCGACTATCGGCCGGCCAATGTCGGCGAGGTGCTGCAGGCCGCGCAGCGGCTGCTGGGACAGCAGTTGCAGGGACGCGAGGTGCTGTCGTCGCCGCAGGTGGTGCGCGACTTCCTGCGGGTCAAGCTTGGGGCGTTGGAGCACGAGGTGTTTGCCGTGTTGATGCTCGATGCGCAGAACCGGCTGATCGAATACGTCGAACTCTTCCGCGGCACGGTGAGCCAGGCATCGGTCTATCCGCGGGAGGTAGTCAAGGAGTCGCTGGCGCGCAATGCTGCGGCTCTGGTCCTGGTGCACAACCATCCATCAGGAGTTGCTGAGCCGTCGCGAGCCGATGAGCACCTGACACAAACGCTGAAGGCGGCGTTGGCGCTTGTGGACTTGCGGGTGCTGGACCACCTGATCGTCGCGGGCAACGACGTGCTGAGCTTTGCGGAGCGCGGGCTGCTGTGACACAAAGGGCCTGCGGGCCCTTTTGATTCTTTCTTCGTCGTGCGCGCTGCGCGCGTGGTCGGTGATTCTCCAGGGGACTGGCTGGCGCCAATCCCCGTCGCGCAGGCTTGGCGCCCCTCGATACCGCCGACCAGGTGGCGCCTGATCGGCCAGTGCATGTTGCCGATGCGCGCTTCGCGCTTGCTCACCTCTAGCCTGGCGCGCCTACGGTGCGCGAGGGCGCTCGCCGCGCGGCCGTGGGTTCGTCGCTCCCCTGGCCGTTGGCCGGGTTTCCGTCTTTCCCTCCTTCATCGCTGATCCCGCGACCGTAGCCGCCGGTGCCTGGCCGTCAAGGCGCGCAGGGCCGTGTCCTCGCCTGCGGCTGCGGGCCGCACCAACCCTGCGCTTGTTCCTTGACGGCCAATCCTCGCCGGCCCGGTTTTTCGCGGGCGATGAACTCAGGAAAGACGGCGGCAACAGCGACCAGCCCAGGTCACTGCGCCGAACCCACCGAAGCCAACACCGGGCTCCGAATCTTGGAATCCGGCTGGGGTGGGAAACCACAGGAGAGCCGCGCATGCAGACACCGACACCTTGAAACCCCTCCCTCTTTTTCTTCCTTCACTTTCAACGTCCCAGAGTGGGACAGGAGATTTCAAATGAACACCGCTACCCTTCACGAAACCACCGCCATCGCCGCTGCTGTCGCAGCCGTCACGGCTGCGCAGGAACTGCTGCTGATTCCGCTGTCCAAGCTGCGGCCTTCCAGCCGCAACGTGCGCAAGAGCGGCGGCACGTCAATACCCGAACTCGCTGCCAGCATCGCCCGTGTCGGCTTGCTGCAAAACCTCAACGTGGTGCTGGCCGCCGATGGCGAGTACTACGAGGTCGTGGCCGGTCGCCGCCGCCTTGCCGCGCTCAAGCTGCTGGTCAAGCGGCGCAAGCTCGCCAAGGACTTCGAGGTGCCCTGCCTGCTGGGGTCGGATGCGGCGGCGCGCACCGTGAGCCTGACCGAGAACGTGCAGCGCGAAGCCATGCACCCGGCCGATCAGTTCGAGGCCTTTGCCGATCTGGTGGCCGAGGGACGGCCCATTGAGGACATTGCCGCCGACTTTGGTGTGACGCCCTTGGTTGTGCAACGGCGCTTGAAGCTCGCCAACGTTTCGCCGCGCCTGCTGGCCGATTATCGGGCCGATGCCGCGACGCTGGAGCAGTTGATGGCGCTGGCGATCACCGACGACCATGCGGCACAGGAAGCCGCCTTCTACGAGTCGCCGCAGTGGCAGCGCAGCCCGGAGGCGTTGCGCGACCACCTCACGCACGAAGAAATCGACGCGGGCCGCGATGCGCTGGCGAAGTTCGTGGGCGTTCAGGTCTACGAGCAGGCTGGCGGCGCCATTCGGCGCGATCTGTTCGCGGACGAGCAGAGCGGCATCTTCCTCACGGATGCAGCGCTGCTGGAGTCGCTGACGAAGGAAAGGCTCATGCCGGTGGCTGAGCAGGTGCAGGCGGAGGGCTGGGGTTGGGTGGACGTGGCGCCGCGTGCCACCTACGCGGACCTGCACCAGTTCCAGCGGATGCGCAGCAAGCGGCGCGAGCCAAGCAAGGCCGAAGCCAAGCGCATCGCCAAGCTCGAAGCGCAGCAACGCAAGCTGCAAGACCGCCTGGACGACGAGAACGAAGACATGACGAACGGGCAGGTGCAGGCCGCGCAGGACGAGATGGACAGCCTGGGCAACGAGTTGGAAGCCATCGAGCGCGCGCTGGTGGTGTATCCGCCGCGCACGATGCCAACGGCGGGGGCCGTGGTGTCACTCGACCACATGGGCGGTGTGATCGTGCATCGCGGGCTGCTGCGGGAGGAACAGGCCAAGGCGTTGCGGGAGCAGGAACGCGATGGGCACAGTGCGGATGACGAAGCCGAGGGCGGCAGCGGGCAGCAGGAAGACAAGCTCACCATCTCGGAGAAGCTGGTCAAGCGCCTGAGTGCCCATCGTACCGCCGCCCTGCAGGCCGAGGTCGCCCGGCATCCGCATGTGGCGCTGGTGGCCGTGGTGCACCGGCTTGCGTTGCGCGTCATCCATGACGCGCACTACGGTTCGCCCATCAACATCACC
>LNAP01007692.1_pt1 | contig 23338 bp, 17 predicted proteins | sample 602601 | NCBI WGS metagenome assembly LNAP01 (sample SAMN02440304, study PRJNA202911) | soil metagenome | biome: Subtropical and temperate rainforests or woodlands; isolation source: soil samples (1 kg each in a 20% v/v slurry with milli Q water) were... ...
GGCCAGTTCCAGGCTGCGCACGCTTTCCTGGCGCAGCAGGTCGGTTTGCAGGATCACATCGAGAAAGCCTTTTTGCAGCTGATCGCAGAGGTTGAGCGAGGTATCGGCCACCAGTTCGATTTCCACCAGCGGGTAGTGATCGGTCATCTGCGCCACCAACGGGCTGAGCCAGGTATGGATCACCGTGTCCATCACGCCGATGCGCACCCGTCCGGCCTTGCTCGAGCGGGTCTCGATCGACTGCTTGAGCGCCTGCATGGTGTCCATCATCTGCTCGGCGTAATCGAGCACCTTGAGGCCTTCGGGCGTCAGGCTCACACCGCGCGAATCCCGCAGAAACAGCTTTACCCCCAGCTCGCTTTCAAGCACTGCGATGCGGCTGGAAATCGAGGCCTGAGTGGTGAAGAGCTTGTCGGCGGTCAGGCGGAAACTCTTGAGTCGGGCGACCCAGACAAAGGTCTCGAGAAACTTCAGGTTCATGGGATAAAGATTTCTTATGTCTAAGGCGGGTTTTTATTAGTTGGACGCAGCAGGGGCGCGCGTCCAAAAATCGGCGCATCCGGTTCCCACGATAGGCGTCGTCGGGGCTCAGAACAATACCAATAAAATCAGCGCGGAGATTTGCCATGAGTGCGCCCGACACCACCGCCATTCCGAAAGCCTCGGCCCGTCCGGGACCTTTCGACTGGTATCGCAACATCAATCAGCAGGAACGCCGCACCTTCTGGAGCTGCAAGATCGGCTATGGCCTGGACGGCATGGACACCCAGATGCTCAGCTTTGTGGTGCCAACCCTGATTGCCATGTGGGGCATCACCACCGGCCAGGCCGGGCTGATTCACACCAGCACGCTGATCGCTTCGGCTATCGGCGGCTGGGTAGCGGGGATTCTCTCCGACCGCATCGGTCGTGTTCGCACCTTGCAGCTGACGGTGCTGTGGTTTGCCTTCTTCACCTTCCTCTGCGGCTTTGCCCAGAACTACGAGCAACTGCTGATTGCACGAACCCTGATGGGCTTCGGTTTCGGCGGAGAGTGGACGGCCGGCGCAGTGCTGATCGGTGAAGTCATTCGAGCCAAGGACCGTGGCAAGGCCGTGGGCATGGTGCAGTCCGGCTGGGCGCTGGGCTGGGGGCTGACGGCGATTCTGTATGCGCTGCTGTTCTCGGTATTGCCACCGGAAGACGCCTGGCGTGCGCTGTTCATCCTAGGCATCGTGCCGGCAATCTTCGTGATATTCGTCCGCCGCTTGGTCAAGGACCCGGAAATCTATCGTGAAGCCAAAGCGAGGCAGGAGCCGAGCAACCCGTCGAAGTTCTACGAGATTTTCGCCCCCGGCATGCTCTTCACTTCGTTGCTGACCACCGGCGCCCTGGGCGGCTACTACGCGATCACGTCCTGGTTGCCGACTTTCCTGAAGAACGAACGCGGTTTGAGCGTGCTCAATACCAGCGGTTATCTGGCGATGGTGATCGTCGGGTCCTACGTGGGTTATGTCATCAGCGCCTATTTGACCGACATCCTCGGACGTAAAAAGAACTTCATCCTGTTCGCCGTCGGCTCTTTCACCATTGTGTTGTTGTACACGCAACTGCCGGTCAGCAACGGCGTGATGCTGTGGCTGGGCTTTCCTCTGGGCTTCTTTGCCTCCGGGATCTTCAGTGGCATGGGTGCATTCCTGACCGAATTGTTCCCCACGCGCATTCGCGGTTCGGGCCAGGGTTTTTGCTACAACATCGGACGGGCGCTGGCGGCGTTGTTTCCACTGTTGATTGGCCTGCTCAGCCAGACCGTGCCGCTGAGTGTAGGCATCGGTGCCTTTGCGGCGGTTTCCTACGGCGTGGTGATCCTCGCGGCCTTGAGTTTGCCGGAAACCCGTGGCAAGCAACTCGACGCCCAGTAACTGATAATCTGCGGGGCTGTCTTACAGATATGTCCCGCAGCTGAAAAGAATAAAGCCTACAGGAGTGTTCAGTGTGAGCCGCCTGCTATTGAACTGCGACATCGGCGAGAGTTTCGGCAGCTGGACCATGGGTCTGGACGCGGAAATCATGCCCTTCATCGATTGCGCCAACATCGCCTGCGGTTTTCACGCCGGCGACCCGAGCATCATGCGCAAGACCGTCAGCCTGGCCCTCAGCCACGGTGTGCAAGTTGGCGCGCATCCGGCCTATCAGGACCTGGTGGGGTTCGGCCGCCGCTCCATGGCCTATGCCCCCCAGGAACTTCAAGACATTCTGCATTACCAGATCGGCGCCCTCGACGGCATCTGCCGGGCCCAGGGCGGTCGTGTCAGTTACGTCAAACCCCACGGCGCGATGTACAACGACATGATGGCCAACCCGGCACAACTGCGCGCGGTGCTGCAAGCGGTAGCGTCCTATGATCGCAACTTGCCGTTGATGTTGATGGCCACCCGCGACAACAGCGCCGCCCAACAACTGGGCGATGAATACGGTGTGACCCTGTGGTTCGAGGCTTTTGCCGACCGCGCTTATGACAGCGCCGGCAGGCTGGTGTCGCGACAACTGCCGGGAGCGGTGCATCACGATCCGGAAAAAATCATCGAGCAGGCGCTGACCATCGCCCGTGGCGATCCGCTCACCGCCAGCGACGGCAGCGCCGCCAACACCCTGTGCGTGCACGGCGACAACGCCAGTTCGGTCGCTGCCGTGCAACGCATCCGTGACGCCTTGAACCGGCAGAGCGCGTCATGAAGCTGCGGGTAGAAGTGGTGGCGCTGGATTGTCTGATGGTGCGCCTGTTCGATGAAATTGCCGAAACCAACATGCCGTGGATGCTGGCGGCCAGTGAAAGTCTGCGCACGGCATTCGCCGGGCATCTGATTGATCTGGTGCCGTCCTACACCACCTTGATGGTGCATTACGACTTGACCGCGCTGAGTCCCGCGCAGGCCCGGGAGTTGATTGCCCAGGCGCTGATCGATCTGTCGCCCAATGCGCGTACGCGCGGTACCTGCCATGTGTTGCCGGTGTGGTACGACTTGAGCGTGGGTCCGGAATTGAGCCTGTTGTCGCAACGTAGCGGGTTGGCGGTGGAGGAGGTGATCCGTCGTCACTGCGAGCGTGAATATCAGGTGTTTGCCTTGGGCTTTGCGCCGGGCTTCGCGTTCATGGGGCTGGTGGAAGAGGTGCTCGCCGCGCCGCGTCTGAACACGCCACGCAAGAAAGTCGCCGCAGGCAGTGTCGGCATTGCCGAACGGCAAACGGCGGCCTACCCGGTAGTGTCGCCGGGGGGCTGGAACCTGATCGGCCGCACGCCGGCCAAATTGTTCGATCGCAACCGTGACGGCTACAGCTTGATGCAACCCGGCGACACCGTGCGGTTCGAAGCGATCGGCCATGCCGAGTTCATTAACCTGGGCGGTGACGATACGCCACTGGAGGCCCAGGCATGAGCCGTCTGATCATTGAAGCGAGTACGGCGCTGTGCCTGTTGCAGGATGCCGGTCGATTCGGCGTGCGGCATCTGGGCGTGACCCAGGGCGGAGCAGCCGATTGGCGTTCGATGTCCTGGGCCAACTGGCTATTGGGCAACGGGCTGGATGCGCCGGTAATCGAAATTACCCTTGGCGGATTCACCCTCGTGGCCGAGGAAGATTGCGTGCTGGCCTTGGCCGGAGCGGATCTTGGTGCGCAGGTGGACGGCGAAGCGCTGGCACCGTGGCGCAGTTTCAGGTTGCACAAAGGTCAGCGGTTGCAATTCACCCGGCCGCTACTCGGCGCCCGGGCCTATCTGGCGGCGCCGGGTGGGTTTGATGCACCGAAAGTGCTGGGCAGCAGCGCGACGGTGGTCCGTGAAGAACTGGGTGGCCTGGACGGAATGGGCCATGCGCTGGGTGAAGGCGCGTCCATGAGCTACTCGGGGAACTCGCTGGTATTGCTGCGGGAGTTGCCAAGCCAATGTGTGCCGGATTTCACCGGCGAGCCTTTGCTGGATCTAGTGCTTGGTGCACAGATTGGCGATTTCAGCGGGCAGAGTCTGTTCGATGCGTTCAACAGCGTGTGGAGCCTGGACAGTCGTGCTGATCGAATGGGTATTCGCCTGTTGGGCCCGGCGTTGCAGTACCAGGGCAAGCCTATGATTTCCGAAGGCATCCCGCTGGGCGCGGTGCAGGTGCCGCCGGACGGGCAGCCTATCGTGTTGCTCAATGATCGGCAGACCATTGGCGGTTATCCGCGGTTGGGGGCATTGACGCCGTTGGCGCTGGCGCGGTTGGCGCAATGTTTACCGGGGGCGCAGGTGCGGTTGCGGCCAGTGGTGCAGGAAGTGGCGCATCGAGAACAGATTCAGTATCTGCGTCAGTTTGTTAGCCTTTAAAAGCATCGCGAGCAAGCTCGCTCCCACATTGGGTCTTTGCCGTACATAAGACCTGTGGGAGCGAGCTTGCTCGCGATGGCGTCAGTCCAGACAACAGAACTACTTGGACAGAAACCGCATCCCTTCTTCCAACCCACGAAGAGTCAGCGGATACATCTGGTCTTCGATCAGATCCCGCACGATGTTGGTCGAAGAGGTATAGCCCCACGTGTCCTTCGGATACGGATTGATCCAGATGAGCTTCTTGTACTTCTCCTTGAACCGCTGCATCCACACGTAACCGGCTTCTTCGTTCCAGTGCTCGACGCTGCCGCCCGCCTGGGTGATTTCATAGGGCGCCATGGCGGCGTCACCGATGAAGATCACTTTGTAGTCGGCGCCGTACTTGTGCAGCAGATCCATGGTCGAAGTACGCTCGGAGGTGCGGCGCATGTTGTTCTTCCACACCGATTCATAAATGAAGTTGTGGAAGTAGAAGTACTCCAGATGCTTGAACTCGGTCTTGCAGGCCGAGAACAGCTCCTCGCAAATCTTCACATGGGCGTCCATCGAGCCGCCGATGTCGAACAGCAGCAACAGCTTGACGGTGTTACGCCGCTCCGGCCGCATCTGGATGTTCAGCAGGCCGGCATCCTTGGCGGTATGGTCGATGGTGCCGTCGATGTCCAGCTCTTCGGCCGCGCCCTGTCGGGCAAACTTGCGCAGGCGCCGCAGGGCGACCTTGATGTTGCGGGTGCCCAGCTCGACCGAATCGTCGAGGTTCTTGTATTCGCGCTGGTCCCAGACCTTGACTGCCTTGCCCTGGCGCTTGCCGGCATCGCCGACCCGAATGCCTTCCGGGTTGAAACCGCCGGAACCGAACGGGCTGGTGCCACCGGTGCCGATCCACTTGTTGCCACCGGCGTGGCGTTCCTTCTGTTCTTCCAGACGTTTCTTGAACTCTTCGATCAGCTTGTCCAGGCCACCCAATGACTGGATCGCCGCCCGCTCTTCGTCGGTCAGCGAACGCTCGAATTCCTTGCGCAGCCAGTCTTCGGGAATCAAGGCCTGCAAGTGGTCGTCGAGTTTTTCAAGACCATTGAAGTAGGCACCGAACGCCCGGTCGAACTTGTCGAAATGCTTTTCGTCCTTCACCAGGATCGCCCGGGACAGGTAATAGAACTCATCCATGTCGGCGAAGGTCACGCGTTGTTTCAGCGCGTTGATCAGGTCCAGCAGCTCACGCACCGAGACCGGCACCTTGGCTGCACGCATTTCATTGAACAGGTTGAGCAACATGGCGTTGACCCTTATCGGCTGCCGCGACGGCTCATGAACGCCAGACGCTCCAGCAGTTGCACGTCCTGTTCGTTCTTGACCAGCGCACCGGCCAGCGGCGGGATGGCCTTGGTCGGATCACGCTCGCGCAGCACTGCTTCGCCGATGTTGTCGGCCATCAACAGCTTCAGCCAGTCCACCAGCTCGGAGGTCGAAGGCTTCTTCTTCAGGCCCGGCACCTTGCGTACGTCGAAGAACACGTCCAGCGCTTCGCTGACCAGGTCTTTCTTGATGTCCGGGTAGTGCACGTCGACGATCTTTTGCAGGGTGGTGCGGTCCGGGAAGGCGATGTAGTGGAAGAAACAGCGGCGCAGGAAGGCGTCCGGCAGCTCTTTTTCGTTGTTGGAGGTAATAATGATGATCGGACGTTTTTTGGCCTTGATGGTCTCGTCGATCTCGTAAACGTAGAACTCCATCTTGTCGAGTTCTTGCAGCAGGTCATTCGGGAATTCGATGTCGGCCTTGTCGATTTCGTCGATCAGCAGGATCACCCGCTCTTCGGACTCGAAGGCTTCCCAGAGCTTGCCCTTTTTCAGGTAGTTGCGTACGTCGTGGACTTTTTCGTTGCCCAGTTGCGAGTCGCGCAGGCGGCTGACCGCGTCGTACTCGTACAGGCCCTGGTGGGCCTTGGTGGTGGATTTGATGTGCCAGGTGATCAGCTTGGCGCCAAAGGATTCGGCCAGTTGCTCGGCGAGCATGGTCTTGCCGGTGCCCGGTTCGCCCTTGACCAGCAACGGCCGCTCCAGGGTGATGGCGGCGTTGACCGCCAGCTTCAGGTCATCGGTGGCGACGTAGGCCTGGGTGCCTTCGAACTTCATCTGCTAATCCTCGAACGGTCGAGGCAGGGCGGGGGGCAATAAAAGAGTCAGCCCCGACTATAACGCGGTGCCCGGTCGACTGTGAACGCAGACGGCTTATTCAGTCTCTGAATGGGGCGTCACTTGGTGACTCAGCCTGCATCCGGCTTTGGCCGTTCATACCGCGCATTGAATGCCTGGATGAAACCATTGCGCAAAATCTGTAAAAAAGCCTGGAATGCGCTGACATCTTGCTGATGTACATTACCCTTGAGCTCGACCCGTGTCGCAAACTGGTTTTTGCCCTGGTTTTTCAAGACGGTCTCGGTACCGCCGACGAGGGCTTCCCAAATCGAGCGGAATAGCCCTTTGTCCTCGCTTTGCACGTCCTGCTGCCAGTTGAACACGTCAACATCGCGCAGCAATGGCTTGATATAGCCGGTCAGTCGCCCCTTGCTGGCTGAGGCTTCGATCACCACGTCGCCATGGCCGGCATTGAAGTCGAACTTGCCGTAGGCCGCGGCGAAGTCGTTCAAGCGCTTGAGCTCGATATCCGTGGTGCGCAAGCGAAACTCGAAGTCTTCGAAGTCGCTCAGGGGATCGAAAGTGGCCGTGGTTTCCAGTGGTGCGTGCCCCAGCAGCAGGGCTTTGCCTTCGAAGCGCGCATCACGCTTGCCTTTGGTGTCGACCACGTTGGTCAGGTTGTAGATGTTGGCATCCACTTTTGTGGCATTCATGTTCACGGGTGGCTTGGAGTTGAAGTTGCGAAAACTGATCTTTCCGTCGTTGATCCGCACTTCGTTCAGGGTAATGGGCAGCAGCTTGCCTAATTGTGCTCGCCAGTCGGTACCCTCGCCGGTCTGGGAATTTTGCTTGTTGGCGCCATCGACGAAGTTGACCTCGGGTTTGTCGAACTGCGCCTCGGCCACCACTGCGTGGTCATACCAGAGCGAGTGCCAGCTGACGGAGAGGTCAATCAATGGCGCATTGACGAAAGGCACGGGGACCTTGCCATTGACCTTGACGATGTTCAGTCCATTGATTTTGTAGGCGCCGCGCCACAGGGCCAGGTCCACGTCGGTAATCTGGCCGCGGTATTCCCCCATGTTCGCCAATCTCTCGTTGAGGTAATCGCGCACCAGGTAGGGCAGGGCAATGTGCAAGGCAACCAGCAGCAGACCGAGGCCGGCGAGGGTCCACAGGGGCCAGCTGTATCGACGTTTCATGGTGGCAAATCTCTGGCTGTCTAAAGCCATTGACTGCACTGATAAGCGGACGTTCGACCCGACTGGACGCCTGCGGGCAAGAGGCTTACCTTGATGCCCTATTTCAATGCTGTCGTTAAGGACCCAGCCATGAGCCGCATTTTCGCTGACAACGCCCACTCCATCGGTAATACGCCGCTGGTGCAGATCAATCGCATTGCGCCGCGTGGTGTGACCATCCTGGCCAAGATCGAAGGGCGCAACCCCGGTTACTCGGTCAAGTGCCGGATCGGTGCGAACATGATCTGGGATGCCGAGGGCAGCGGCAAACTCAAGCCGGGCATGACCATCGTAGAACCCACCTCCGGCAATACCGGCATCGGCCTGGCCTTCGTGGCCGCCGCCCGTGGCTACAAGCTGATACTGACCATGCCGGCGTCCATGAGTATCGAACGCCGCAAGGTACTCAAGGCACTGGGTGCCGAACTGGTGTTGACCGAGCCGGCCAAAGGCATGAAAGGCGCCATCGAGAAAGCCGGTGAAATCGTTGCCGGCGACCCGTCGAAGTACTTCATGCCGGCGCAATTCGACAACCCGGCCAACCCGGCCATCCACGAAAAAACCACTGGCCCGGAGATCTGGAACGATACCGACGGCGCGGTCGACGTGCTGGTGGCGGGCGTCGGAACCGGTGGAACCATCACCGGGGTTTCACGGTATATCAAGAATACCCAAGGCAAACCGATACTTTCGGTGGCGGTGGAGCCAGTGGTGTCGCCGGTGATCACCCAGGCCTTGGCCGGTGAAGAAATCAAGCCGAGCCCGCACAAGATCCAGGGCATCGGTGCCGGTTTTGTTCCGAAGAACCTCGATTTGTCGATGGTCGATCGGGTGGAGCTGGTCAGCGACGAAGAGTCCAAGGCCATGGCCTTGCGCCTGATGCAGGAAGAAGGGATTTTGTGCGGGATCTCTTGCGGCGCCGCCATGGCAGTCGCCGTTCGGCTGGCGGAGACCCCGGAAATGCAGGGCAAGACCATTGTCGTGATCTTGCCGGATTCCGGTGAGCGTTACCTGTCGAGCATGCTGTTCAGTGATCTGTTTACCGAACAGGAGAATCGCCAGTAAGTGCCAGATATTGGCGGATCGTGGCTGGCGCTGACGGTTGAGGCGTTATCGCTGGTTGCGATCCATTGATCTGTTCCGGTTGATGATGGATTGCATCAGCCTGCGTTCAGGCACCTTATGTTAATAAAGTTTGTTGCACATTCATTAATATTGAATGTTGAAAAGTGCAGGTTTTCACCGGGGCGGTAGTGTTTATCATGCTGGTAGCCACGTCGGGCAATGGACGTGGTGCGGTGCCGTTTATCTTCAAAGGAGTTGTCGATGATCCCGTCGTTTGCCACGAAAGCCTCGTTGTTGTTGCTGTTTCTCGGTAGCACCCTCTATGTGCATTTGCGCGGCAAGGCGCGCCTGCCGGTTTTGCGCCAGTTCGTAAACCATTCGGCACTGTTCGCCCCCTATAACGCCCTGATGTACCTGTTTTCCGGTGTGCCGTCGAAACCGTATCTGGATCGCAGCAAGTTCCCGGAACTTGATGTACTCAAGGACAACTGGGAGGTGATTCGCGACGAAGCGATACACTTGTTCGACGAGGGGTATATTCGCGCGGCGGCAAAGAACAACGACGCCGGCTTTGGCTCGTTCTTCAAGAAGGGCTGGAAGCGTTTCTATCTCAAGTGGTACGACAAACCGCTGACTTCCGCCGAAGCCTTGTGCCCGAAAACCGTGCAATTGGTCAACAGCATCCCCAGCGTTAAAGGCGCCATGTTCGCGCTACTGCCGGGCGGCAGCCACCTCAATCCGCATCGCGATCCGTTTGCCGGTTCCCTGCGTTATCACTTGGGCCTGTCCACTCCCAATTCCGATGGTTGCCGCATCTTTGTCGACGGTCAGGTTTACGCCTGGCGCGATGGCGAGGACGTGATGTTCGACGAAACATACGTGCACTGGGTCAAGAATGAAACGCAAAAGACCCGTGTCATCCTGTTCTGCGATATTGAACGTCCGCTGAGCAATCGCTTCATGACCCGCATCAATCGCAGTATCAGCGCCTGGCTAGGTCGTGCGACGGCACCGCAGAACCTTGATGACGAGCGGGTGGGAGGCATCAACCGGGTCTATGCCTGGAGCAAGAACTCCAGCGATAAATTCAGTGGTGTGGTCAAGCAATGGAAGCGGCGCAATCCCAAGGCCTACCGTGTACTGCGTCCGGTACTGGCGGTGCTGGTGCTGATGTTGTTGGGGTATTGGTTGTTTGGATAACGCCGGATACAGAATAAAAGAACCGCTCGTTGTGAGCGGTTCTTTACAGGTTTTCGCGCAGTCCCTGAATGCCCCTCCAACCGCACAATGCAGACTTTGTACCGACTGTCGTAGCTGGCCTTTTGTTCGAGTCGTTGCAATCCATGTCGAACGCTGGTTATAGTCGGCGCAAGGTGAGTTTCGGACTCACTTTTTTATCCCTCGAACAAAGATCAGCCCAATGCCTGCATCCCTCATCAACGCGGTAGTCGATTCAGCGGTCAACGCTGGCGTCGTGCCGTGCGGGAATCAGCAGCCGGGGCAGATCTCCTGTCAGTCGCACGCCAGTGTGCGCGGTGGTCTCACCGCCAGGCGTTGGCATTTCGGGCTGATCAGCTGCTCTCTGCAGTTCCCAAGCAAGTCTGAAAAAGCGCCCGCCTGAAAAAAACGACTGAATTTCAGCTTTGGCTGAGTTGGCTTTTTGCCTGACTACAGGTGGTATTCATGTTTGTCCTTTCGAAAAACTCCGCGCTCGCGGCGGCGTCCACGAGTCTGTTCGTTCTGCTGTGGAGCAGCGGGGCGATCTTCTCCAAATGGGGGCTGGCCCACGCGTCGCCCTTTGCCTTCCTGATGTTCCGTTTCGTCATCGCCCTGGGCGGCCTGATGTTGCTGGTGCCGTTGCTCAAGCTGAAGTTGCCCAAGGGCGGCAAACCGATGCTGTATGCGATGGTCACCGGCGTGGTGTTGTTGGGGGCGTATCAGATTTTCTATCTGCTGGCCCTGGACCTTAAAGTCACGCCCGGGGTGATGGCGACCATTATGGGCGTGCAGCCGATCCTCACCGTGGTGCTGATGGAGCGCCAGCGTTCCTGGAGCCGGATGTTCGGTCTGGCCCTGGGGCTGACCGGGTTGGTCATGGTGGTCTATCAGGGCATCGGGCTGGCCGGGGTGTCGCTGGCCGGGATGCTTTTCGGTCTGCTGGCGCTGGCGAGCATGACCTTCGGTTCGATCATGCAGAAACGCATCACCGACAATCCCCTCGGCACACTGCCGGTGCAGTATCTGGCCGGACTGCTGTTGTGCGGGATTTTCGTACCCTTCCAGCCGTTTCACTTCGAATTCATCCTGCCGGTGCTATGGATGGGGCTGGTGGTGTCGGTGCTGGCGACGCTATTGCTGTACCGCTTGATCGCTCGAGGCAATCTGGTGAACGTCACCAGCCTGTTTTATCTGGTGCCGGCGGTAACGGCGGTGATGGACTATCTGATCTTCGGCAATCGCCTGGCGATGTTGAGCCTGTTCGGCATGCTGCTGATCATCGTCGGTCTGGTGTTTGTGTTTCGTAAAGCCGCGTAATTGTGTGCAAACCCGCAAGGGCCTGGAGCCATGCTCCGGGCCTTTGTGATTTTTGGCGTCATCTGAAACGCCACAACACTACCGGCCAGCCACTAAACCCGGTTTCACCGCAGCCGGCTTCAACACCAACCACAACGCCAGTGCAATCAACAACCCGCCATAGATATGCGCCATCGACAGTGGCTCATCGAGAAACAACGCCCCCCACAGCACGCCGAACAGCGGGATCAAAAAGGTCGTAGTCATCGATTTCACCGGGCCAATCGAGCTCAGGAGGCGGAAGTAAATACGTGCATCCAAGACCCAACCCCAGCAACGAGAGCCATACACTCCAGCCGCCCCAGGTCGCGGGTGGTTGGCTGATCACGCTGTAGCCGAACAGCGGCAGCAGGAACAACGTCGCGCCAAGCATGCTGCCCACTGCCGACAAACGGCTGTCGAGACCACCGGCCTGATCGAGCCAGCGGCGGGCCAGAAACCCCGCAAATCCATAGCAGGTGGTCGCGAGCAGGCAGGCGACGGCACCCATCAGCAGTTCCAAATCGAACGCCACCGGACCGGCACGGGTCAGCACGCCCACACCGAACAGCCCCAGGAACACGCCGCCGAGTTTGGCGCCAGTGAGCCTTTCATGGAAAAACAGGCCGCCGATCAGCACGCCCATCAAGGGTGTCGTGGCATTGAAAATCGACGAGTAACCGGCTGGTAGCACCTGCGCAGCCACCGAATAGAGCGTCGCCGGAATTCCGGAGTTGATCACCCCGAGCAGCATCACGGTCTTGAGTTTGCCCTTGAAGTCCCAACTGATGCGCATCAGGCCGAGAATCACCAGCAGTCCGGCAGCGGCGATCGATACACGGAAAAAAGCGGTAGGAATGCTGCCGATCACCGGGGCGATGATGCGCATGAAAAGAAAACTGGCCCCCCAAATGGCCGCCAGGGACAGTAAACGGAAAATATCGACGGGGTTCACAGAGCGGTCCTTCCTTGGGGGAGGGGCGAAAGTGTTGCTGAGTGTGTGATCGATGGCAACCGAAAACCGGGCATTTAATTCACCCGGAAAATTACGCTTCTCCTGCACCCGGTTCACTGGCTAAGCTCAAGCCTCCCGAATTCCCGCAGAGGTCTCACCATGCCGCAGCAATGGCCAGCCGCCGACATCGCCCGCTTGATCCTCGATGGCTTTGACGATTACCGCGAGCATTTTCGCCAGATCACCGACGGCGCCCGGGCCCGCTTCGAACAGGCCAAGTGGCAGGAAACGCAGACGGCGTCGGCGGCACGGATCAATCTGTATGAAGACAAGGTCGGTGAAACGGTGGAGCGACTGCGCACCGCGTTTGACGCCGACACCCTGGACGTCAGCTGCTGGCCGCTGGTCAAAAGCGCCTACATCAGCCTGATCGACCTGCGCTTCGACGATGAACTGTCCGAGACCTGGTACAACTCGATCTTCTGCGGGCTGTTCAGCCATGACCTGATCAGCGACGGCTGCATGTTCATCCACACCACCCGGCCAAGCCTGCGCCGCGCCCGGGCCGCGCAAACCCGCACCTACAAGCCGCAAGGCCAATTGTCGGCGATGCTCGCGAGCATCTTCGCCGACTACCGTTTCAGTGAGGATTACGCCGACCTGGCCGGTGACCTGAAGCGCCTCGAAGCGCAGTTGCGCGATAACCTGCCGGATTGGGTGTGCAAGGATCCGGAGCTGAGCGTCGAGCTGTTTTCCTCGGTGCTGTACCGCAATAAAGGCGCGTACCTGGTGGGGCGCATCTACACCGCCGACGAGCAATGGCCGCTGGCAATTCCATTACTGCACCTGGAGGGTCGCGGCATCCAGATCGATGCGCTGATCACCGATGAAGCCGACGTGTCGATCATCTTCTCGTTCACCCGCTCGTATTTCATGGTGGACGTGCCGGTGCCGGCGGAGTTCATCGGCTTTCTGCGGCGCATCTTGCCGGGCAAGCACATTGCTGAACTGTACACCTCGATCGGCTTCTACAAGCACGGCAAGTCGGAGTTCTACCGGGCACTGATCAATCACCTGGCCAATACCGACGATCAGTTCATCATGGCCCCCGGCGTGCGCGGCATGGTCATGAGCGTGTTCACCCTGCCGGGTTTCAACACCGTGTTCAAAATCATCAAGGACCGTTTCTCGCCGTCGAAAAACGTCGACCGCGCCACGGTGATCGAAAAGTACCGTCTGGTGAAAAGCGTCGACCGGGTCGGGCGCATGGCCGATACCCAGGAGTTCGCCGACTTCCGTTTCCCCCTGAGCAAGTTCGATCCGGCGTGCCTGGAGGAACTGCTGGAAGTCGCACCGTCCACAGTGTCGGTGGAAGACGATACGGTGCTGATCCGCCACTGCTGGACCGAGCGCCGCATGACCCCGCTGAACCTCTACCTGGAGAACGCCAACGAGGCGCAGGTGCGCGAGGCCCTGGAAGACTATGGGTTGGCGATCAAGCAACTGGCGGCGGCCAACATCTTTCCCGGCGACATGCTGCTGAAGAACTTCGGGGTGACCCGTCACGGTCGGGTGGTGTTCTACGACTACGATGAGATCTGCTTCCTCACCGAGGCCAATTTCCGCCACATCCCGTTGCCACGTACTCCCGAAGATGAAATGGCGTCCGAACCGTGGTACTCGATCGGGCCACTGGACGTGTTCCCGGAAGAGTTTCCACCGTTCCTGTTTGCCGATTCGGGACAACGCAAGTTGTTCGATCAGTTGCATGGCGAGTTGTACAACGCTGATTACTGGAAGAGCCTGCAGGAAGCGATTCGGGCGGGGAAGGTGATTGATGTGTTTCCGTATCGGCGCAAGGGTCTCGATAACGAATAACGTCGTAGCGCAACTGCCCTGTGGCGAGGGGGCTTGCCCCCGTTCGGCTGCGAAGCAGTCGTAATCCTAGCGCCGCAATTTATCTGATGCGCCGTGGTGATAGGTTCTGGGGCCGCTCCGCGACCCAACGGGGGCAAGCCCCCTCGCCACAGGGACAGGTAAATCTGCGACAATCGCCACCCTGCGCCACTAGACGACTGAATTGCGTACCCGATGACCGACGAATCGCCCTCCATCGACAAACTGCTGAAAAACCTCGATCACGCCATGCTCGCCGACCGCCACCGGCTGCGGCGGCAGTTGCTTGAGCTGACGAGGCCAGGCTGGGCCAGTGGGTGACGCGGATGCAGGCGTCCTGTGAGCAGGTACTGGCGCGCAAGGCCAGCCTGCCGGTGATCCGTTACGACGACAGCCTGCCGATCGCCGCCAAGCGCGACGAAATCAAAAAGGCGCTGGAAAAGCATCAGGTGCTGATCATCGCCGGTGAGACTGGCTCGGGTAAAACCACCCAGTTGCCGAAGATCTGCCTGGAAATCGGCCGCGGCCAGCACGGCCTGATCGGCCACACCCAGCCCCGCCGGATCGCTGCGCGCAGCGTCGCCAGCCGGGTCGCCGAAGAACTCGGTACACCGCTGGGCACGTTGGTCGGCTATCAGGTGCGATTCGAGGATCAGAGCGATTCCAGCACTCTGATCAAACTGATGACCGACGGCATCCTGCTGGCGGAAACCCAGAATGATCGTTATCTGGAACGCTACGACACGATCATCGTCGACGAAGCCCACGAACGCAGCCTCAACATCGACTTCCTGCTCGGCTACCTGAAAACACTGCTGCCGCGCCGTCCCGACCTGAAAGTCATCATCACTTCGGCAACCATCGACCTGGAGCGTTTCTCCAAGCACTTCGATGACGCGCCGATTGTCGAGGTATCCGGCCGCACCTATCCGGTGGACACCTGGTATCGCCCGCTGACGCTTGAGCAGGACGAAGAGGGCAACCGCGTCGAGGACGACCTGACGGTGGATCAGGCGATCCTCGCCACCCTCGACGAAATCGCCGCCTACGAGCGCAGCGAACGCCGCAGCCCCGGTGACGTGCTGGTGTTCCTGCCCGGTGAGCGCGAGATTCGCGACGCCGCCGACATGCTGCGCAAGGCTCAGCTCAAGCACACCGAGATCCTGCCGTTGTACGCGCGGTTGTCGCCGGCCGAGCAACAGCGGATTTTCCAGTCTCACCCAGGCCGTCGCGTGGTTCTGGCGACCAACGTCGCGGAAACCTCGCTGACCGTGCCGGGCATTCGCTACGTGATCGACAGTGGCACCGCGCGCATCAGCCGCTACAGCTACCGCGCCAAGGTCCAGCGCCTGCCGATTGAAGCGGTTTCCCAAGCCAGCGCCAACCAACGTAAAGGACGATGCGGGCGGGTCGAACCGGGTATCTGCATCCGCCTCTACAGCGAAGAAGACTTCCTCGGACGTCCGGAATTTACCGATCCGGAAATCCTGCGCACCAACCTCGCGGCGGTCATCTTGCAGATGCTGCATCTGCGCCTCGGCGAGGTCACCGCATTCCCGTTCATCGAACCACCGGATGGCAAGGCCATCAGCGACGGTTACAACCTGCTGCAAGAACTGTCGGCGGTGGACCGCAACAGCCAGCTGACTCCGCTCGGTCGCCAACTGGCGCGGCTGCCGGTGGACCCGCGTATGGGCCGCATGCTGCTGGAAGCGGCGAAGCTCGGCAGCCTGCAGGAAGTGCTGATCGTTGCCAGCGCCATGTCGATCCAGGACCCGCGCGAGCGTCCGCCGGAGCGTCAGCAAGCGGCGGATCAGGCCCACGCTCAGTGGAAAGACGCCGACTCGGACTTCGCCGGGCTGGTCAATCTATGGCGTGGTTTCGAAGAGCAGCGCCAGGCGCTGACGGCCAGTCCGCTGCGTAACTGGTGCCGCAAGAATTTCCTCAACTACCTGCGCCTGCGCGAATGGCGCGACTCCCATCGTCAGTTGAGCCTGATCTGCCGCGACATGCAGTTGAGCCTCAATAAAGAGCCGGCGGACTATCCGAAACTGCACAAAGCGGTGCTGGTGGGGTTGCTGAGCCAGATCGGCCAGAAAACCGAAGAGGGCGATTACCTCGGCGCACGTCAGCGCCGGTTCTGGATTCATCCGTCGTCGGGTATCGGCAAAAAACGCCCGCAATGGTTGATGACCGCCGAACTGGTGGAAACCACCAAGCTCTACGCGCGTATGGTCGCCAAGATCGATGCCGACTGGATCGAGCCGCTGGCCGGGCACTTGATCAAGAAGAACCACTTCGAGCCCCACTGGGAGAAGAAGCGCGGTCAGGTCGTGGCGTTCGAGCAGATCACCCTGTTCGGGTTGATCGTGGTCGGGCGCAGGCCGGTGCATTACGGCCCGGTGGATCCGGTGGTTTCACGCGAGTTGTTTATCCGCGAAGCACTGGTGCGCGGCGAGATCCAGTCGAAAGCCAAGTGCCTGACCGCCAACAAACAGCTGCTGGAACAACTCGACGAACTGGAAGCCAAGGCCCGCCGTCGCGATATTCTCGCCGACGAAGAAACCCTGTATGCCTTCTACGACGCACGGCTGCCGGCGGAGATCCATCAGACCGCGACCTTCGACAGCTGGTACCGGATCAACAGCCAGAAAGACCCGCAGCTGCTGATCATGCGCGAAGACGACGTGCTGGCCCGCGAAGCCAGTGAAGTCACCGCCCAGCATTACCCGGATACGCTGCATATCGGCGATCTGGAATTAGCCCTCAGCTACCACTTCGAACCGAATCACCCGCGCGACGGCGTGACCCTGCGCGTGCCGGCACCGCTGTTGCCGATGCTGCCACCGGAACGCCTGGAATGGTTGGTGCCGGGCGTCATCGAAGCCAAGTGCATTGCCCTGGTGCGCAACCTGCCCAAGGCCTTGCGCAAGAATTTCGTACCGGTGCCGGACTTCGTCAAGGCGGCCTTGCAGCGCATGACCTTTGCCGAGGGCTCGCTGCCTCAGGCCTTGGGTCGCGAACTGCTGCGCATGACCGGTGCGCGGGTCAGCGACGAAGCCTGGAGCGAGGCCGCGCAGCAGGTCGAAAGTCATCTGCGGATGAACCTGGAAATCGTCGACGCCCAGGGCAAGTTCCTCGGCGAAGGTCGCGATCTGGCCGAGCTCACCGCGCGTTTCGCCGAGGCCAGCCAGGCAGCGTTGGCGGTGCCGCAGACCGCGAAAAGCCAGCAGCCGGTAGAGCCGAAAGTGTTCGCCGCCGTGGCCGAGAAAACCCAACAGAAGATCGCCGGGCTATCGATGACGGTCTACCCGGCGCTGGTGGAGGAAGCCGGGACGGTCAAGGAAGGGCGTTTCTCCACCCCGGCCGAAGCCGAGTTCCAGCATCGCCGTGCCCTGCAACGCTTGCTGATGCAGCAACTGGCTGAGCCTGCGAAGTTCCTGCGCGGCAAGTTGCCGGGCCTGACCGAGCTGGGCCTGCTGTACCGCGACATGGGGCGCGTCGATGCGCTGGTGGAAGACATTCTGCTGGCCAGTCTCGACAGCTGCATTCTTGAGGGCGAAGATCCGCTGCCCCGTGACGGCGCCGCTCTGGCGTCCCTGGCCGAGCGCAAGCGTGGCGCCTGGACCGAGCACGCCGAACGTGTGGCGAAGCTGACCCTGGAAATCCTCAAGCTCTGGCATGGCCTGCAAAAGCGCTTCAAGGGCAAGATTGATCTCGCCCAAGCCGTGGCCCTGAACGACATCAAGCAGCAGCTCAGCTACCTGGTCTATCCGGGATTTGTCCGGGAAACGCCGATGCAGTGGCTCAAGGAGTTACCGCGTTACCTCAAGGCGATCGAACAGCGCTTTGAAAAAATCGGTGCCCAGGTGCAGCGCGACCGGGTCTGGAGCGGCGAACTGAGCGGCCTGTGGACGCAATACCAGACCCGCGCCAGCAAACACGCCCAGGAAGGTAAGCGCGATCCGCAGCTGGAGTTGTATCGCTGGTGGCTGGAGGAATACCGGGTTTCGTTGTTTGCCCAGCAACTGGGAACCAAGGTGCCGATCTCCGACAAGCGGCTGAACAAGCAGTGGAGTCAGGTAGAGGCCTGACACAATCCCTGTAGGAGCGAGCTTGCTCGCGATGGTCGTCAACGATAACGCTGGGAACCTGACACCCCACGGCGTTCTCTAGTCCATCGCGAGCAAGCTCGCTCCTACAAGTATTGCGTTACTCTCGCAAAAGGCGCCAAAACCCAAGGTTTATGGCAAACTTCGCGACCATAAACGCCAGTTTCGCGCCCTAGAGCCTTCGACCGGTTGCGAGCAGGAATAAAGCGATGCCAGGTTTGCGTCCCCCGGACGGGAATAGACCCTTTACGTGTTGGTACGACGGTGCCAATACTTTCTGCCTGAACAGATTAGAGACACGACCATGCATAACGTCGTCATCAGCGGCACCGGCCTGTACACCCCGGCCAATAGCATTTCCAACGAAGAGCTGGTGCAGTCTTTCAATACTTACGTCGCGCAATTCAACGCCGACAACGCCGATGCCATTGCGCGCGGTGAAGTGGAGGCATTGACCGAATCCAGCGCCGCGTTCATCGAAAAAGCCTCGGGCATCAAGAGCCGCTTTGTCATGGACAAGGATGGCATCCTCGACCCGCAGCGCATGGCCCCGCGCCTGCCGGAGCGCTCCAACGACGAGTGGTCGGTGCTGTGCCAGATGGCCATCGGCGCGGCCGAACAAGCCTTGCAGCGCGCCGGCAAGACCGCCGCGGATATCGACGGCGTGATCGTCGCCTGTTCCAACCTGCAGCGCGCCTATCCAGCCATTGCCATCGAAGTCCAGGAAGCGCTGGGCATCCAGGGTTTTGGTTTCGACATGAACGTGGCGTGTTCCTCGGCGACCTTCGGTATCCAGACCGCCGCCAACAGCGTGCAACTGGGCCAGGCCCGGGCGGTCCTGATGGTCAACCCTGAAGTCTGCACCGGCCACCTGAACTTCCGTGACCGCGACAGCCACTTCATCTTCGGTGACGCTGCCACCGCGGTGATCATCGAGCGTGCTGACCTGGCGACGTCCAAGTACCAGTTCGACATCGTCAGCACCAAGCTGCTGACCAAGTTCTCCAACAACATCCGCAACAACTTCGGCTTCCTCAACCGCGCGGCGGAAGAGGGCATCGGTGCCAAGGACAAACTGTTCGTGCAGGAAGGCCGCAAGGTGTTCAAGGAAGTCTGCCCGTTGGTTGCCGAGCTGATCGGTGAGCATCTGCAGGAGAACCAGCTCAACGTCAGCGACGTGAAGCGCTTCTGGCTGCACCAGGCCAACCTCAGCATGAACCACCTGATCGTCAAGAAACTGCTGGGCCGCGACGCCACCGAACAGGAAGCGCCGGTGATTCTCGACACCTACGCCAACACCAGTTCTGCCGGTTCTGTGATTGCGTTCCACAAGAACCAGGACGATCTGGCTGCCGGTTCGCTGGCCGTGCTCAGCTCGTTCGGTGCCGGTTATTCGATTGGTAGCGTATTGCTGCGCAAGCGCTGAAATTGTTTTAACTGTCGCAGCTGCGATTTTTTTGGCAGGGCTTTTGTGGCGAGGGGGCTTGCCCCCGTTCGGCGACGAAGTCGACGTAGAACAGGCTGATACGGTATGTCTGTCAAATTGCAGTGGCCGGGTTTGGGATCGCTTCGCGATCCAACGGGGGCAAGCCCCCTCGCCACAATGAATATGTGCAGGCGGGGATATGAAAACAGCCCGGCGTTGATGTGTCGGAGGATGATGGGGACCGATACATCAAAGCCAGGCTGTAAAAGCGTCCCGGGCTTCCTTGCCCAAGTCGTGTAGCAGGGTGAATCAGAACTTGGCTTCGGCATCCAGTTGCAGGGTGTTGATGTCCGAATCGGTTTTTTTGATGTTGGCGTTGGTCTGGTCCGAGGTCGCCATGAAGTAGGTCGCGCCCAGGGCAAAGTTCTTGTCCAGGTCGTAGCTCACTTTCAGCTTGCTGCCGCGCGAACCGGTGAAGCCGTTGGCGAAGTCGGAGTCGGTGAAGGCACCCACCACGGCGTTACGCTGTACGTCGCGGTAGTTGTAGTCCACGTTGAAGCCGTAGAGCTTGGACTTCACACCGGCCAACCAGCCAGTGTCCTGGTCGTTGCTGGCATCGGCGTTGTTGACGTATTGACCGTAGATCGACAGCGGAACTGGGAGGTTGCTGAAGTCCAGCTGACCAAAGCCTTCGTACAGTTTGAACTGCTCGCCTGGGCTGTTGCCGTTGACGGCCAGTGCGCACGGCGTGGTGACGGTGCCGCTGGTAGGACAGGCGCTGCTGTCATCGTTGTCGTAGGCGTAGAGACTGCCGCCCAAGGTCATTTTCATACTGTCGGTGATGGCGAAGCGACCGCCCAACTGGCCGGCATACAGGCGCAGGTCGTGCTTGAACTGCACGCCTTCACCGTCGACGTTGTCCTTGAGGGTGTAGTGACCGGCGCTACCGAACAGTTCGGTGCTGCCGCTCAGCGGGTACTTGTAGGTAACGGCCAGACCTTCCGGGCTGATGTCGCTATCCCAGATGATGTCGCCCATGCTCACCCATTGTTGCGGCATCTTGCCACCAACCAGGTGCAGGTTCTTGATCGCATCCGGGTGGTAGTCGATGTAACCCTGGTCCAGCCAGATCTGCTTCTTGTCGAAGTAGTTGTCCAGGCTCTGGTTGGTGGATCGAGCGTCGTCGTTGTTGCCGGTGGCGATACGGATACCGGTGTCGACTTGCGGGTTGATTTCGGTGTAGGCGCCCAGGCGGGCACGAATGCGCTGACGGTCCTGGTCTTTGTTGTTGGATACGCCATCGTTGTGCACGGTTTCCTGACGGAAGCGCACGTCGCCCTTGAACTGGGTCTTGGCAGCCCAGGCCAGTTTCTGGTCGAAAGCGCTCAGTGTGTCGGTTTTCTTCGCGGTGGCCGCGATTTGCTCGTTGGTCTCTTGCTGAGCCTGACGGGCGATCTGCTGTTCTTTCTGATCCCTGGCCAGCTCGGCTTGCAGTTCGCTGTACTGCGCGCTGGTGATCGAGCCGTTAGCCTTGAGCATGTCGAGCAGTTTGGCGTCGACTGCGGCACTGGCTGGAACACTCATGGCCAGCAACAGGCCACCGCACAAGGCCGCCGCAGTTTTCGTGGAAGCAAGACGCATATCAATCTCCGAAGATGAGAGGGGATGACAGAGCCATCCGGGACACAACCGACCATAAGGGGGCGGAAAACAGTGGCCGGGTATAACCCGACGCTCTAAAAACAGGCGCCAGTATCGCGATGGTTTATTACAGGGCGGTGGCAATGTGATGTCATGTCGATGACGATACAAAGCTGCCGTGAACTATTGAGTTAGAGCGCTGCCGTCGTTTTGCTCGTGTGTATTGCAGAGCGATAGGCGATACTCGCGGGGCTTTCACGCCATGAAGAGTGAGGATGGTGATGCCGTTGCAACGCCTGCAAAAACTGTCAGAAATCGCCCCGCAGACGTGGGACGCACTGGTGCCCGAGACTCAGCCTTTTCTGCGTCACGCCTTTTTGAGTGCTCTGGAAGACAGCGGTAGCGTCGGACCCCATACCGGCTGGCAGCCCGAGCATTTATTGCACGTCGAAGGGGATCGACTGATCGCCGCGTTGCCCGGTTATCGCAAGTGGCATTCCTATGGCGAGTACGTGTTCGATCACGCCTGGGCCGATGCCTGTGAACGTGCCGGCATCGACTACTACCCCAAGCTGTTGAGCGCGGTGCCGTTCAGTCCGGTCACCGGGCCGCGGCTGTTGGCGGCCACGGTCGAAGACGGCTTCGAGTTGTTGAAAAGCCTGCCGGGCTACCTGGAGCTTGAAGGGCTCTCCAGTGCCCACATCAATTTCACCGATCCGTTCACCGACGCGGCATTGAGCGAGCAACCGGGCTGGCTGCAGCGTGTTGGCTGTCAATACCACTGGCAGAATCGCGGCTACCGGGACTTCCAGGACTTCCTCGACGTGCTTAGTTCGCGCAAGCGCAAACAGATGCGAAAGGAGCGCGAGCAGGTAGCCGGCCAGGGCTTCGAGTTCGAATGGCTGGAGGGGCGGGAACTGAGTCAAGCGCAATGGGATTTCGTCTATGCCTGCTACGCCAATACGTACGCGGTGCGCCGACAAGCGCCGTATCTGACGCGGGAGTTTTTTAGCCTGGTGGCCGAGCGCATGCCGGAGTCGATTCGCGTGGTACTGGCCAAACAGGGTTCACGGCCGGTGGCGATGGCGTTCAGTCTGGTGGGGGGCGACAGCTTTTATGGCCGTTACTGGGGATGCCTGACAGAGTTCGATCGCCTGCATTTCGAGACCTGTTTCTACCAGGGCATGGACTATGCCATTGCCAACGGTTTCCAGCGTTTCGACGCCGGAGCCCAGGGCGAACACAAACTGATTCGCGGATTCGAGCCAGTCATTACGCATTCCTGGCACTACTTGCGGCATTCGGGATTGAAAGCTGCGGTGAAAGACTTCCTGGAGCAGGAGCGGCTGGGGGTGCTGGCTTATGCAGAGGATGCGAAGTCAGCCTTGCCTTATCGACAAGGCTGAACTTCAGCGTGTCAGCTTTCTTCCTTGCCCAGCCAGCGATACAGCACGCCACCGACCGCTGCACCGAGTAGCGGCGCGACCCAGAACATCCATAGTTGTTGAATCGCCCAGCCGCCGACGATCAGCGCCGGGCCGGTGCTGCGCGCCGGGTTGACTGAGGTGTTGGTGACCGGGATCGAGATCAGATGGATCAGCGTCAGCCCCAGGCCGATGGCAATGGGGGCCAGTCCTGCCGGTGCACGTTTGTCAGTAGCGCCGAGGATGATCAGGATGAACATCGCAGTCATCACCAGTTCACAGACAAACCCTGCCGCCATCGAATAGCCGCCAGGCGAGTGTTCGCCGTAGCCGTTGGACGCCAGGCCTCCCGCCAGTTCGAAACCTGGTTTGCCGCTGGCAATGAAGTACAGCAGGGCGGCGGCAATCACACCGCCAATGACTTGGGCAATGATGTAGGCCGGCAATTCCTTGGCCGGAAACCGCCCACCCACCACCAGGCCGAGGGATACCGCGGGGTTGAGATGACAGCCGGAAATATGGCCGATGGCGAAAGCCATGGTCAGCAC
>LNAP01003540.1_pt1 | contig 23330 bp, 20 predicted proteins | sample 602601 | NCBI WGS metagenome assembly LNAP01 (sample SAMN02440304, study PRJNA202911) | soil metagenome | biome: Subtropical and temperate rainforests or woodlands; isolation source: soil samples (1 kg each in a 20% v/v slurry with milli Q water) were... ...
GGCCTGATCGAAAAGCGCAAGGGGCACGGCTGGCAGTTTTCGCCGTCGCTGGAAAACCGCGACGCGCTCAACGAGAGCTACCGGTTCCGCATGACCATCGAATGCGCCGGCCTGCTCGAACCCACGTTCCGCCTGGACCGCGAGGCGCTGGCGCGCATGCGCGCCGCGCATGAAGCGCTGGCCGCGCGCAGCGACGCCGACATCTCGGCCACTGAGTTCTTCAACCTCAACGCCTCGTTCCACGAAATGCTGGCCCGCTTCTCCGGCAACCGCTACATCCTGCAGGCGGTGCAGCAGCAGAACCAGTTGCGCCGACTGGAGGAGCATGCCGCGTTCTACCGCGACGCGCGCTTCATCAATTCCAGCAGCGAACACCTGCAGATCATCGACGCGCTCGAGGCCGGCGACCAGGAATGGGCTTCCCAGCTGATGCGTCGGCATTTGAAAACGTCGCTGCAAGTCTCCTAGGGGGAGGCTCACCCCACCTGCCTGCGTGCCGAAGCGCTGCGCGTCGAACCGCGGGCATGCCCGACGCTCGCCGCTTCGGGGGCATTTGGTTCGCTCATATTGTATTTATAGATTTATTAATACAAAATAGAGCACCCGAATATCCCCAAAGCCGGATCTCCCATGCCCTCATCAACGCCTCACCCCACACCCGCCATCAACGCCGAAGCCTATTGGATGCCCTTCACCGCGAACCGGCGCTACAAGCGCGCGCCCGTGCTGTTCAGCGCGGCCGAGGGCATGCACTACATCCGGCCGGACGGGCGCCGCGTGCTGGACGGCATTGCAGGCCTGTGGTGCGTGAACGCCGGGCACCGTCGCCCTGAAATCGTCGACGCCATCGCCCGCACCGCCCACGAACTGGACTACGCGCCGTCGTTTCAGATGAGCCATCCCCTGGCCTTCGAGCTGGCCGAGGCCTTGCGCCAGGAGGCGCCCGCCGGGTTCTCAAATGTGTTCTTCTCGAACTCCGGTTCCGAAGCGGTGGATACCGCGCTGAAGATCGCGCTGGGCTATCACCGGGCGCGCGGACAGGGGCAGCGGGTGCGCCTGATCGGACGCGAGCGCTCGTACCACGGCGTGGGCTTCGGGGGCCTGTCGGTGTCGGGCATCGCGGGCCACCGCAAGCCCTTCGGCAATCTGCTGCCCTACGTGGACCACCTGCCGCACACCTATGACCGTAGCCAGATGGCCTATACGCGCGGCCAACCCGATTGGGGCGCCCATCTGGCCGATACGCTGGAGCGCATCGTGGCACTGCATGACGCGTCCACCATCGCGGCCGTCATCGTGGAACCGGTGGCCGGCTCGACCGGAGTGCTGGTGCCGCCCAAAGGCTATCTGCAGAAACTGCGGCAGATCTGTGACGCGCACGGCATCCTGCTGATTTTCGACGAAGTGATCTGCGCTTTCGGCCGCATCGACGGCGCCTTCGCCTCATCGCACTTCGGCGTCACGCCGGACATCATCACCAGCGCCAAGGGGCTGACCAACGGCGCCATCCCCATGGGTGCGACCCTGGTGCAGCAGCATGTCTACGATGTCTTCATGCAAGGACCGGACAGCGCCATCGAACTGTCCCACGGCTACACCTATTCCGGCCATCCGGTGGCCTGCGCCGCCGGCTTGGCGACTCTGGACATCTGCCGCCGCGAGGGCTTGTTCCAGCGCAGCCGCGAGCTCTGGCGCTATTGGGAGGACGCCGCGCACAGCCTGAAAGGACTGCCGCACGTAGTGGACATCCGCAACATCGGCCTCCTGGCCGCCATCGAGCTGGAGCCGCTGGACGGCAAGCCCGGCCAGCGGGCCTATGCCGTGCACCAGGCCTGCCTGGAACGCGGCTGCCTGATCCGTTCGGCGGGCGACACCATGCTGCTGTCGCCCCCGCTCATCATCGAACGCGCGCAGATCGACGAATTGTTCTCGGTGCTGTCGGACGTGCTGCACGCGGAAGCCTGAGCGCCGGCCCTGGCTATGCCAGGTGCCGCGCCACCGCCTGGACCACCTGCCGCACGTCCGCGGCGGACACATCCAGATGCGTGACCAGGCGCGTCGGGCCGCCATAGACGGCCCGCATCTGAATGCCGTCGGCGGCCAGCTTGGCGGTGAGCTCCTCGCAACGCGCGGGCTCGAATTCGGCGAACACCATGTTCGTGTCCTGGCTCAATACCTTGACGCCCGGAATCCCGCGCAGCCCCTCGGCCAGCAGGCGGGCGTTCTCGTGGTCATCGGCCAGGCGCTCCACGTTGTGCTCCAGCGCGTACAGGCAGGCCGCGGCCAGCACGCCGACCTGGCGCAAGCCGCCGCCCAGCATCTTGCGCCAGCGGCGGGCGCGGGCGATGAGTTCGACGCTGCCCACCAGTACCGAGCCCACCGGCGCGCCCAGGCCTTTCGAAAAACAGATGGACACCGAATCGAAGGGCTGGCACAGGTCCGCCACCGGCTTGCCGCTGGCCACGGCCGCATTGAACACTCGGGCGCCGTCCAGATGGGTAGCCAGTCCGTGCTGGCGCGCCCAGTCGGTCGCGGCCCGCACGTAAGCTGCGGGGATCAGCTTGCCGTGGAAGGTGTTCTCCAGCGCCAGCAGGCGGGTGCGGGCGAAGTGCGCATCGCCCTCGGGCTTGAGCGCCGCGGCCAGCTTTTCCAGCGGCAGGGAGCCGTCCTCCGCGTGCTCGACGGGCTGCGGCTGGATGCTGCCCAGCACGGCCGCGCCGCCTCCTTCGTATTTGTAGGTGTGCGCGAGCTGGCCCACCAGATACTCGTCGCCGCGCTCGCAGTGGGCCATCAGCGCCCCCAGATTGCTTTGCGTGCCGGACGGGAAGAACAGGCCCGCCGCCTTGCCCGTGCGTTCGGCAACCGCTTCCTGCAAACGGATCACGGTAGGGTCGTCGCCCATCACATCATCGCCCAAGGGCGCGCAGACCATGGCCTGCAGCATGGCCGCGGATGGCCGGGTGACGGTGTCGCTACGCAAATCGATCATTGAAAATCCTGGAATGGAAAAGGAATTCTGAAAGAGCTTAAATATCCGCTACATCGCGCAGCCGTACGCCGGAGAAGTTGGCCGCACTCAATGCATCAAACATCGCGCGGTCGCAGATGGGAGGTGCTCCCATGCGATCCTGGCGGAAGATATGGGCATCTCCCACAACATCCTGTTTGAACACCAAGCTGGCTCCGCCGACGAGGCTATAAAGTTTCTCGTCCTCGCCGGTCTGATAATTGTGGTCGAGCTTGATCCTCACGCGAGAAGAGGCTTCATCCAGGGCATCGAGTCTGCGCAGCACATTGCCTAGGTAGTACTGAGGGGCGGGGCTGCCGTCAGCAAGGCTGAAGTCGCATGCCACGAATGCAAACGCCTCGGCGTCCAACTGCTCAAACAGTTGCTTCAACGGCTCGGACACAATCCATATGCCAGCGAGCTCTTCCAGATCGCGTGGCATTCCGCCCTTCTCCGGCAGATGAACCAGGTGGGGACGCTCCGGATACTGATCTGGCATTCCATTAGGACGCGAGACGACATTCATCCCCGGATCGATCAGCTTCTCTTCGTTGGCGATTTCGATGCCGGGAACCCTGCCGTTTCCCAAGAAGCTGGCGTCGATCAGGAAAAATTCGCCCTTATGAGATGCGGCTTCGACTGAAACTTCAATGGCGGTCGGTTCGGTCACGGTAGCTTCCATCATGGATGCGGGGGCAGAACGGGAATGCAGTTGAGCCGATGCTAGCGGGGCTTTGGCGCAGCCACAAGTTCCGTCGAAGTGGTCTTCAGCATGCTGATGCCGGGAAATGCTGCCAACCTATCCCAACGTTCATAACACGCTCTAGTCAGCACGCGCCGCCGGCGCCGCGCGGCTCACCACCCAGATGCCGGCCAGTATCAGCGCCATGCCGCCCAGCTCGGCCGCAGTAGGCTGTTCGGACAACAGCGCCCAGGCGAACAGCATGGCCACGACGGGCACGCCCAGGCTGGACAGGCCCGCGATCGAAGCCGGCACCAGGCGCACTACCAGCAGCCACAGCAGCCAGCCCGCGGCCGTCGCGATCAGCACGATGTAGGCCATGCCGGTCCAGAGCTGCCACCCCCAGATGGCGGGCATCTGCGGCACCAGAAAGGCGACAGGCGTCATGACCAGTCCGCCCAGCAACATCTGCCAGGCGGTGAATGTCATCACATCGGGCGCGTGGCGCTCGAACATGCGCTTGGACAATACGGTGCCCACGCCCCAGCACAGGCCGCTGCCCAGCCCCAGCAGCACGGGGCGGATATCGCCCACGCCGTTCCAGGGTTCCACGAAGCAGACCAGCCCGATGGCAGCCAGGGCGATGCCCAGCCCATGCCGCGCGGTGGGACGTTCGCCCAGGAACCACCAGGCAAACAGGATTACCCAGAACGGCATCGTGTAGGCCATGAGCGAGACCTTGCCCACGCCGCCCGACACCAGCGCCGTCTGCACAAAGCCCTGGAACCCGGCCGTCTGGGTCAGGCCGATCAGCAAGGTCAGCTTCCAGGGCGGCATCGCCAGCGGACGCCGCATTGCGAAGGCCAGCGCGAACAGCACCAGGCCGCCCGTCACATAGCGCAGCGCCACGAAGTCGAACGGGCCGATATAGGGGACGATCAGTTTCATCGCGATCCAGCTGCCCGCCCAGACCAGGATGGTACTGAACATCAGGGCTAGCCCTGCACGATCGAAACTGCTGCGGCTCACTGGCACGGCTCCGTAGGAATGAATTCTGGACGCGGAAAAGCAAATACGCCCGTACCGGCGGTTCCGATACGGGCGTATGACATTATGCGCCTGCCTGGCCGCTGCTGGCGGTCACAGGCAAGCCGTTCCCGTCCATGACGCGGACAGCAACGATTACAGGGACTTGGCCAACTGCTCCAGGATGGCCGGGTTCTCCAGCGTGGAAACGTCCTGCGTGATTTCCTCGCCCTTGGCGACCACGCGCAACAGGCGGCGCATGATCTTGCCCGAGCGCGTCTTGGGCAGGTTGTCGCCGAAGCGGATGTCCTTGGGCTTGGCGATGGGGCCGATTTCCTTGGCCACCCAGTCGCGCAGCACCTTGGCGATGGCTTGCGCCTCGTCGCCTTCCGGACGCGAACGCTTGAGCACCACGAAGGCCACCACGGCTTCGCCGGTGGTGTCGTCGGGGCGGCCCACCACTGCGGCTTCCGCCACCAGTTCGTGCGCCACCAGGGCCGACTCGACCTCCATCGTGCCCAGGCGGTGGCCCGACACGTTCAGCACGTCGTCGATGCGGCCCATGATCCAGAAATAGCCGTCGGCATCGCGCTGCGCGCCATCGCCGGCCAGGTAGTAGCCGCGCAATTCGGGCGGAAAGTAGCTCTTCTTGAAGCGCTCCGGGTCGCCCCAGATATTGCGGATCATGGCGGGCCAGGGGCGCTTGATGACCAGGAAGCCGCCATTGCCCTGCTCCACATCGCCACCCGTCTCGTCGACGATGGCCGCGGCGATGCCCGGCAGCGGCAAGGTGCAGGAGCCCGGCTTGGTCGGCGTGGCGCCCGGCAGCGGGGTGATCATGTGGCCGCCGGTCTCGGTCTGCCACCAGGTGTCCACGATGGGGCAGCGCTCGCGGCCGATGTTCTTGTGATACCACATCCAGGCCTCGGGATTGATGGGCTCGCCCACCGTGCCGATGATGCGCAGACTGTCCAGGTCGTAGTTCTGCGGGTGCGCTTCGGGCGCGGCCTCGGCGGCCTTGATCAGCGAGCGGATCGCGGTGGGCGCCGTGTAGAAGGTGGTGACCTTGTGGCGCGCAATCATGTCCCAGAAGCGGCCGGCGTTGGGATAGGTCGGCACGCCTTCGAACACGACCTGGGTCAGGCCGGCCGCCAGCGGGCCGTAGGTGATGTAGGTGTGGCCGGTGACCCAGCCCACGTCGGCCGTGCACCAGTAGACGTCGTCCTTGCGGGCGTCGAAGGTCCACTTCACCGTCAACAGCGCCCACAGCAGGTAGCCGGCCGAGGAATGCTGCACGCCCTTGGGCTTGCCGGTGGAGCCGGAGGTGTAGAGGATGAAGAGCGGGTGTTCGGCGTTGACCGGGACGGGCTCGCAGGTGTCGGGCTGGCCGGCCTCGACGTCGTGCATCCAGAGGTCGCGGCCTTCGTTCCATTGCACCTTGCCGCCGGTGCGGCGGTACACGATGACCTTGGTCACGGCCTCGCAGCCGCCCATGGTGAAGGCCTCTTCCACGGCCGGCTTGAGCGGGATGGTCTTGCCGCCGCGCACCTGCTCGTCGGCAGTGATGACCAGCGACGCGCCCACGTCCATGATGCGCTCCTGCAGGCTCTTGGCCGAGAAGCCGCCGAACACCACCGAGTGCGTCACGCCCAGGCGCGCGCAGGCCTGCATGGCCACCACGGCTTCGATCGACATGGGCATGTAGATGATGGCGCGGTCGCCCTTCTTGTAGCCCAGCGCCGCCAGGCCGTTGGCGAAGCGGCAGACGCGCGCCAGCAGTTCGCGGTAGCTGACCTTGTCGACCTTGCCATCGTCGGTTTCGAAGATGATGGCAGTCTTGTCGGCGTTGCCGTTGGTCAGGTGCACGTCCAGACAGTTGGCCGACACGTTCAGCTCGCCGTCGCCGAACCAGCGGTAGAACGGCGCGTCCGATTCGTCCAGGACCTGCGTGAAAGGCTTGGTCCATTGCAGGTTGTCGCGCGCCTGCCCGGCCCAGAAACCGTCGAAATCGTTCTCGACCTGCGCGCACAGCGCGTTGTAGGCCTCCATGCTGGGAATCGCGGCGCCTTGTGCGGCGCGCTCGGGCGGCGGGAACACCCGGGTTTCCACCAGTACGGACTCAATAGCGTTCGACATGATCTTTGTCTCCAATCGGTAATTCTGTTTGTTTGTGCCGCTTGTTCATTACCCAACCGCAACCGTATCGCCACGCTCTTACGGGCACCTTACGCAAAATGCGGGCCGGAGCCCGCGACGCAAGGCCGGCGCCGGGCAATCAAGGCGTGCCGCCGCTGGTTACAGCGACGTCACCGGACAGTCCATAAGGATAGCAGCCGGCGCGACCCGCAAGAACCGCGCGTCTCAAGCCGCGCGCCGCGCCAGCCCGCGCTTCACGTCCACGCGCGACAAAAGGATGAGGCCGCCCACGAAGAACAGGCCGGTCACCAGGATCGCGAGGCGGTGGTTGCCATGTGTGGCCCAGGTCACCAGGCCGTATGTGAGCGGACCGATCACCGCGGCCAATTGCACCGCGAAGGTCCACAGCGAGTAGAACTCGGCCAGCCGGCCGGCGGGTGCCAGCGCGCCGGTCATGGCCCGGCCAGCGCTCTGCGTGGTGCCCATGCACAACCCGGCCAATGTGGCGGCCACCCAGAACACAGGCGCGGTCACGGCGGCGTAGGCCACCAGCACCATCACGATCCAGCCGCACAGCGTCACGGCCAGCGCCGGCTTGTGGCCGATGCGGTCCTGCACATAGCCGAAGGAGAACGCGCCGGCCGCCGCGCCGATGTTCACGGTGAACACCAGCAGCATGATCTGCGGCGTGGTGAAGCCCATGACTTCCGAGGCATAGACCGCGGCCAGCGTAATCACCACCGAGATCCCCGCCTGATAGCAGGCGATGCACATCAGCAGCCGGCGGAATTCCGGAAAATGCTGGCCGGTTTCGCGCCAGGCATAGGCCAGGCGCTTGAGCATGTGCAGGGCTTCCCGCTTGCCGGTCTGCGGCTTGGCGCGTTCGCGCAGCAGGAAGAACGACGGCAGCGCCGCCAGCGCGAACACCGTGCACGTGACGACGATGACCCAGGGCACGAAATGCTCGGCGGTTTCGCCACGCCCCTCGGCCAAGGTCACCACGACCAGGGACAAGCCCAGCGTGAGCATGCCGCCGCAATAGCCGAAGCTCCAGCCCCAGCCCGAAACGCGTCCCAGCGCCGAGGGCCGGGCCAGTTCGGGCAGGAAGGCCGCAACCACCGATTCGCCGACGCAGTAGCAGTAGTTGGAAACGACGATGGCGGCCAGCGCCAGCCAGACGTCGCCAGGCCCGGCCTGCGTCAGCACCAGCGTGGCGGCCACGCAGCCCACCGTACTCGTGAAGAGCAGGCGACGCTTGCTGGCGCGCACATCGGCGCGGGCGCCCAGGGTGGGCATGGTCAGCATGATGAGCAGATAGGACAGCGACAGCGCCGCGGTCCAGGCCAGCGTGGCCCAGGGCGCGCGCCCGCCGACCACACCGACGAAATAAGTGCTGAACACCGCCGTGAGGATTACGGTGGTGTAGCCGGAATTGGCGAAGTCGTACATGGCCCAGGCCCAGACTTCGCGTTTGGCCACGCCGGGATTCAGGGGGCCATCGCCCCCTGCTCCAGCGTTCTGCGTGGAAGCGCCGGCCGGCGCTTCCGACGGCTCGCCGTGGCTCATAGGCCCAGTGCGGCGATGCCAGCTTGAGCGATCAGCACGTCTTCGCTCGACTTCACGCCCGACACGCCGACCGCGCCGACCACGTGGCCGTCAGCCACCACCGGCACGCCGCCTTCCAGCAGGCCGTCGATCAGCGGGGCCGACAGGAAGGAGTAGCGACCGTTGTTGATCATTTCCTCGTAGACGCGCGACTCGCGGCGGCCGAGCGCCGCGGTCTTGGCCTTGGCCGGAGCGATGTGCGCCGAAATCGGAGCTGCGCCGTCCAGGCGCAGCATGCCCAGCAGATGGCCGCCATCATCGACCACGGAGATCGTGACGGCCCACTGGTTCTGCAGGGCGTGTGCTTCGGCCGCAGCCAAAATCTTCTTGACGTCTTCGGCGCTCAGCACGGGCTTGGTATTCATTGCAGCGACTCCTTTATCTGTTCCAGGGCGGATGGATCTTCTATGGTGGTCAGGTCGCCGGGATCGCGCCCTTCGCATACGGCGACGATCGCGCGGCGCAGAACCTTGCCGGACCGGGTCTTGGGCAGTGCGCCCACGAACCGGATCCTGGCCGGCCTCGCCACGGCTCCCAGCTGATCTTCCACCAGCCGCATGATATCGCCTTCCAGGCGCTTTGCCCCTTCCTCGGTTTCGGCGCTGGCGGGATTCTTGAGCACGGCGAAGGCCATCGCGACCTGCCCCTTGAGCGAGTCCGCCACGCCCACCACCGCGCATTCGGCGATGGCGCTATGGCTGTTGACGGATTCCTCGATCTCGCGCGTGCCCAGCCGATGGCCCGCCACGTTGATCACATCGTCGGTGCGGCCCAGGATGAACCAGTAGCCGTCGGCGTCCACCCGACCCCAGTCGAAGGTGGAATACACCTGGCGGCCGGGAATGGAGGTGAAGTAGGTCTGCACGAAACGCTCGTCGTCGCCCCAGATGGTGGACATGGCGCCCGGCGGCAGCGGCGGCACGATGGCCACCACGCCTTTCTGGTCGGGGCCCAGGTCCTCGCCGGTGGACTCGCTGACGATGCGCGCATCGAAGCCGTATACCGGGAACGATGGGCTGCCGAAACGCGTCGGCACTTTTTCCACGCCGGGTTGGGCCGACAGGATGGGCCAGCCCGATTCCGTCTGCCAGTAGTTGTCGATGATGGGCTTGCCCAGGCCGCCGGAGATCCATTGCGCCGTGGGCTCATCCAGCGGCTCGCCCGCCAGGTAGACCGCGCGCAGCGAGGACAGGTCGTGGCGCTTGAGCAGCTCCGGATCCTGGCGCTTGAGCACTCGCACCGCGGTCGGCGCCGAAAACAGAGTATTGACGCCGAACTGCTCCACCAGCTTCCACAGGATGGCGCCATCGGGACGCACCGGCGTGCCTTCGTACAGCACCGTCGCCTGCCCGCCAATCAAAGGTCCGTAGATGATGTAGGAATGGCCCACCACCCAGCCGATGTCGCTGGTACAGAAGAAGGTATCGCCGGCGCGGCCATCGAACAGGTATTCCATGGACGAGGCCAGCGCCACCGCATAGCCGCCGGTATCGCGCTGCACGCCCTTGGGCTTGCCCGTGGTGCCGGAGGTATAGAGGATGTAGCTGGGCTCGGAGGACTCCAGCCACTCCACCGGCACCCGCGCGCCCAGATGGCGTTGGCGCAGGGTCGCGTAGTCGAGGTCGCGGCCCGCCACGGGCTCGAACGGCGCCAGGCCGCGATCGAACACCACCACCGAGGCCGGCGGCGTCTTGGCCAGCGCCAAGGCGCGGTCCAGCAGGGGCTTGTAGGGCACGACCTTGCCGCCGCGCGAACCGCCGTCGGTGCAGACCACCACCTTGGGCGCCGCATCGTCGATGCGCTGGGCCAGATTGACCGAGGCAAAGCCGCCGAACACCACCGAGTGCACCGCGCCGATCCGCGCGCACGCCAGCATGGTGAACACGGCCTCCGGCACCATGGGCATGTAAAGCAGCACCCGGTCGCCACGCCCCACCCCGAGCTCCTTGAGCATGGCGGCGGCGGCGTTGACCTCTTCATACATTTCCTGCCGGGTGTAGACGCGCTCGCGCTCCACCTCGGTGGACACCCAGATCAGGGCCGACGCATCGGCCTGGGTCGGCAGCCAGCGGTCGACAGCGTTGTAGCAGAGATTGGTGCGTCCGCCCGTGAACCATTTCGCGAACGGCGGCCGGGAGAAGTCCAGCACGGACTCGAAAGGCGTCTCCCAATGGATGCGACCGGCCTCCTCCCGCCAGAACGCATCGCGGTCGTGAATCGAGCGGTAATGGAAATCCCGGGTTTTTTGCATTTATGTCTCCTGTTATCTTTCTTACGCCTTAAGGCTGATTGATTTCTTCTCGAATCTTTTGGTCATTCTGGTAGGCAAACCTTGCACGAGGCTTGCCGCAAGTCAAAATGTTCTGCCAAATGTCCACACTGCATGGACATTAACGCCGGTTTCGTAACGAACTGGTCTTAAAAGTTTGGTAGAATCCCCGCGAAGTTGTAGAACAATGTTGATTTTGCTGACATCTCGGCCACATTCACGGCGAATTCCGTGTTTTTTGCCGTTATCTGCAAATCACCCCCAGGCGCATGCATCGACACTCCAACCACGCGAGACTGAATCCTTCCTCCGGCCAGGCAACTCGCGGTCTGCGTTTGCTGGCGTTGGTTGCATGCGTGGTGGGTCTGGCAGGTTGTGCCGCTACAAATCAAAAGTCAACCGCCCATACGTCCGAGATCGATCCCTACGAAACGGAATGGGTAGCCACCACCGATGATCCCATCGGCGTGCTGGTAAGCCAGAAATTCAAGCGCGAACGCCAGAAGACCCATTCGGGCGTCAATAGCGACAACGCCTTGGTCAGCGAAGCCCTGAACCACTTGGGCATCCGCTACCGCTTCGGCGGCAATTCCCCCGATACCGGATTCGATTGCAGCGGCCTGGTCACCTACACGGCTGAACGTTCGCTGGGCCTGAAACTGCCCCGCAACGCCGCCGAAATGGCGCAACAAGGCGTCTCAGTCGCCAAGAACGAACTCAAGGCCGGCGACCTGGTCTTCTTCAACACGCTGGGCCGCCGCTATTCGCACGTGGGCATCTACCTGGGCGACGACCGCTTCGTGCACTCGCCCAGCGCCGGCGGCGTGGTCCGCGTGGAAAACATGACCATGGCTTATTGGTCCAAGCGCTACAACGGCGCGCGCCGCCTGGACAACAGCCTGATGGCGTCCGCCCGCGCAGCCAACTGACACCTTTCCAGGATAGCCGCCAGGCCTTCCTCACTACAAGCAAAACGCCGCCGGACTTTCCAGTCCGGCGGCGTTTTTCATATCTCTTCGCGGCTTGGGGCCGCAGGCCGTTTTGGCCTCCCCAGTTTTTGTTTGGCGGCGGCAGACCGCGCTGTCAGTGTACCGAGCCCGAACGCGGACACAGGCCGCATTGCTGCAAGGCCTGCTGCATGCTGCATACCGAACGCCGACAAGCCACGACGCGGATGCCACCGCGCTGCGCGGCATTGCGGAAGGTTTTCATGACGTTGTGGCCCAGGAAGTCGGTCAGCAGGATGACCAATTGGGTGCCTGAGGGCAGTTGCAACGTCTTCTTCTGATGCGAGGGATCACGGCCGCTGATGTGGTGCGTGATCGAAATATTGTGTCCTTTGAGCAGATCCGGGATGTTGCCGAGGCGGTCGGCGCCCACTACCACTGCACTTAATCCTGCCGTCATGATGAACCTCACTGGGTCGTTGAGACTGATGTAATGATAATGATTCCTATTTTTTAGTCAACTCAAATGAGATCAGTTCTTATTTAATTATTTTTATGAGCATATGGAAAGGGATAGCGCGGACCGCGGCGCGCCAAGAAAAAAGGCGCGCCGCCCAATGGCGCCGCGCCTCTTGCCCCCCGCAAAAACCGGCCCTTGCTACTTGGGCGCCCCCTGCACCGCCTCGGTCACTACCGCGCGGGTCAGCGAAGGCGCCAGCATTTCCAGGAAGGTGTAGACGTAGTCGCGCAGGAACACCCCTGCTTTCACGCCCACGCGGGTCGTATGCGTGCCGAACAGATGGCCCACCGGCAGGCCCACCAGATTGCCGTCGCGGCGCGGATCGTAGGCCACGCCCGCGATGATGCCGATGCCCAGGCCCACGTCGACGTAGGTCTTGATGACGTCGGCGTCGATGGCTTCCAGCACGATGTCCGGGTGTATGCCCTGGTTGGCAAAGATTTCGTCTATCGTGCTGCGGCCGGTGAAGGCGCGGTCATAGGTGACGATGGGGAACTCGGCCAGCTGCGCCAGCGACAGGCGCTTGGCGGCGCTGGAGGTCAGTTCGGCCAGCGGATGATCCGGGCGCACCACCACGGTGTGTTCCCAGGCGTAGACCGGCAAGGTCGCCAAGCCTGGCGTCAGGGCCAGCGATTCCGTCGCCAGGGCCAGGTCGGCCTGCTCGTGCAGCACCATTTCGGCCAGTTGCGCGGGGCTGCCTTCGGCCAGCGAGAGATGCACTTTGGGGAATTGTTTGCGGAACGCGGGGATGACGCGCGGCAGCAGGTAGCGCGCCTGCGTGTGGGTGCAGGCAATGACCAGGCCACCTTCGTCGCGGCGTGCGAATTCGTCGCTGACCTTCTTCAGGTTGTCCACTTCACGCATGATGCGGTCGATGACCTGCGACACCGCCAGGCCGGGCTTGGTCAGGCCCTTGATGCGCTTGCCGTGCCGTTCGAAGATCTTGATGCCCAGTTCGTCCTCGAACTCGATGATCGCCTTGGAGACGCCGGGCTGCGAGGTGTAGAGCATCCGGGCGGCTTCGGTCAGGTTGAAGTCGCGCCGGATGGTTTCACGCACAAAACGAAATTGCTGCAAGTTCATGAATTGGCCCCTGATAGACGGGCCAATTATAAGTAATAAGGACACCTTGTTATATAACTTATTTATATAAGCTTACACGCAAGGCGTCCCCGGTTCAACGCATCGAGATCGTGGTGTTCACACTCTTGGCATGAGCCGACCAGCGCGCGGTGACGGTCTTGGTCTGCGTCCAGAACTGCACCGCCTGCTTGCCATTGGGGCCCAGGTCGCCCAGCTTGGAGCCGCGCGAACCGGTGAAGCTGAACCAGGCCACCGGCACCGGAATCGGCACGTTGATGCCGACCTGGCCGACGTCGATATTGTTCTGGAAGTAGCGCGCCGCGCCGCCATCCTGGGTGAACAGCGCCACGCCGTTGCCGTTGGGGTTGCGGTTGATGAACGCCACCGCGTCCTCCAGCGTTTCCACGCCCACCACGCACAGGACCGGCCCGAAGATTTCCTCGGTGTAGATGGTCATGTTTTCGGTGACGCCGTCGAAAATCGTCGGGCCCACGAAGTTGCCCTGCTCGAAGCCGGCGACCTTCAGGCTGCGGCCGTCCAGCAGCAGCTTGGCGCCTTCGTCCACGCCCTTCTGGATCAGGCTTTCGACGCGCTTCTTGGCGTTGGGCGAAACCAGGGGGCCGAGGTCCGCTTCGCGGTCCATGCCGGAATTGACCTTGAGCTTCTTGGAGCGCTCGACGAAGTCGGGCAGCCAGTTGCGGGCTTCGCCCACCAGCACGGCCACGGACGAGGCCATGCAGCGCTGGCCGGCCGCGCCGAAGGCGGCGCCCACCAACTGGTTCAGCGCGACCTCGGGATCGGCGTCCGGCAGGATCACGCAGTGGTTCTTGGCGCCCATCATGGACTGGCAGCGCTTGCCGGCGGCCGAGGCGCGGTTGTAGATCTCGGTGCCGACGCGGGTCGAGCCGATGAACGAGACCGCCTTGATGTCGGGGTGTTCGCACAGGCCGTTGGCCGTTTCCGGGCCGCCGTGCACCACGTTCAGCACGCCTGCCGGCAGGCCGGCTTCCAGCGCCAGCTGCGCCAGGAACAACGAGGAGGTCGGGTCCTGCTCGGAGGGCTTGAGGATGAAGGTGTTACCGCAGGCCACGGCGATCGGGAACATGAAGCAAGGCAGCATGACCGGGAAGTTGAACGCGGTAATGCCCGCGCACACGCCCAGCGGCTGGATCAGCGTGTAGACGTCGATGCCGGACGCTGCGTTCTCGGCGTACTCGCCCAATTGCAGGTTGGCGATGGAGCAGGCGTGCTCCACGACTTCCAGGCCGCGGCCGACTTCGCCCTCGGCGTCCGGCAAGGTCTTGCCGTGCTCGCGGGTGATCATTTCGGCCAGCTTGCCGGAGTTGGCGCGCAGCAGTTCCTGGAACTTCAGCATGACGCGCATGCGAGCGCCCTGCCCGCTGTTGCGCCAGGTCTTGAAAGCCTCCTTGGCGTTGGAGACGGCCAGGTCCAGTTCTTCGCGCGTGGCGAAGGGCACCTTGGCGACGACCTCCTGGGTAGCGGGATTGATCACGTCCCGCCATTCGGTGGTTTTGGATTGCACGAGCTTGCCGCCGATCAATAGCGGAACGCGGGGGACTTCACTCATTTGATGCTCCTCACACTGCGTAGTCGATGCGGATGGAATCCGCGTTCATGGATCTGGCCGTGGCCAGCCGGCGCGCCGGGGTTTACTTCTTGACCAGCGGGCAGCTCGAATCCGCCAGGGGCTGGAAGGCCTCGGCGGCCGGAATGGTGGCCACCAGCTTGGAATAGTCCCAGCCGCCCTTGGACTCGGCCGGCTTTTTCACTTCATAGAGGTACATGTCGTGGATCACGCGGCCATCGGGACGGATGGAGGCGTTGCGCATGATCGGATCCTCGATGGGCAGCGCGCGCATCTTGTCGGCCACCACTTTGCCGTCGGTGCTGCCGGAAGCGGCGACCGAGCGCAGATAGTGCCGCACGCTGGAGTACACGCCGGCCTGCGTCATGGTGGGCTTCAGACCGCGGAAGGCCTTCTCGAAACGGGTGGACCACTGGCGCGTGGCATCGTCGTAATCCCAGTAGAAACCGTCCACGTACGACAGGCCCTGGGCGCTTTCCAGGCCCAGCGCACGCAGGTCGGACAGGAAGATCAGCAACGACACCAGGCGCTGGCCGCCGGCCACGATGCCGAATTCGCGCGCCTGCTTGACCGCGTTGACGGTGTCCTGGCCGCCGTTGGCCAGCGCCACGACCTGGGCCTTGGAAGCCTGCGCCTGCAGCAGGTAGGAGGCGAAGTCGGGCGCGTTCAGGGGATGGCGCACGCTGCCGGCCACGGTGCCGCCCAGCGCCTGCACGGCCTTGGCGGTGTCGGCTTCCAGCGAGTGCCCGAAGGCGTAGTCCACGGTGATGAAGTACCAGGATTTGCCGCCCGCCCTCACCGTGGCCTTGGCGCCGCCGGCGGATTGCGAATACGTGTCGAACATCCAGTGGAAGCCCACCGGCGAGCATTCCTTGTTGGTCAGCGCCGTGGTGGCGGGACCGGAGAACATCACCACCTTGTTCTTTTCGCGCGCGATGCCCTGCACCGCCAGCGCCACCGCGGAGTTGGTCAGGTCGGCGATGGCGGTAACGCCGTCGCGGTCGAACCATTCGCGCGCCTTGGCCGCACCGACGTCGGCCTTGTTCTGGTTGTCCGCGGACACCAGTTCGATCTTCATGCCCTTGCATTCCGCGGCCAGGCAGTCGTCGATCGCGAGTTGCGCCGCCGCTACCGAACCAGGTCCTCCCATGCCGGCATAAGTGCCAGACATGTCCGTCAGAATGCCGATCTTCACTGGTGGCTTGTCCGCCGCCTGAGCCTGGCCGACCAATGCGGCGCCCAGACACAAGCCTACGGCCAGCCCGCGTGCGTGCAATTTCATGGATTTGTCTCCTGAGTTTTATGCGTTATGGCGCCGTCTGCGCGGCCTGCGGTCCCAGGGCTTGAGCCCCGGAGAGCCTGTCGACAGGCTTTGAGCCCGCCGACCCAGTGTAGATGTGTGAAAATCAACAAGCAACACTAGAAATGCACATTCCTTGTGCATTAATGCACAATTGGAATTTGGCCGACGGCGCAGTGCGCTGCCGGCCTGGGGGAACCGGAAAAGTGCTTGATTGGGACAGCCTGAGATATTTCCTGGAAGTGGCCCGCACCCAGCGGGTGAGCGCGGCTGCGCGCAAGCTCGGGGTCGAGCACACGACGGTGTCGCGGCGCATCCGCGCCTTGGAAGCCGAGCTGGACACCCTGCTGTTCGAGAAGTCGCGCGGCGCGGGCTTCGTGCTGACCGAAGACGGCCAGCGCCTGTTCGTCCATGCCGAGCAGATGGAAAGCACTGTGCACTCCGCCCGCGAAAACCTGTCGGGCATCGGCCAGGCGCTATCGGGCCATTTGCGCATCGGCGCCACCGAGGGCTTTGGCAGCTATGTGCTGACGCCGCTGGCGGCGGACTTCCAGCGGCGCTATCCGCACATCACGCTGGACATCCTGCCGGTGCCGCGCTTCGTCAGCCTGTCCAAGCGCGAGGCCGACCTGGCCATCACCATCGAGCGCCCCCAGCGCGGCCCCTATGTGTGCAGCAAATTGTGCGACTACACGCTGCGCCTGTACGGCACGCCCGGCTATCTGGCCCGCCATCCGCCGATCAGGGAGCGGGCCGACCTGGCCGGGCACACGTTCATCGGCTATGTCGACGAACTGCTGTTCAGCGAACGGCTGCGCTATCTGGAAGACCTGCTGCCCGCCAGCAAGGTGGTGTTGCGCAGCACCAGCGTGGTGGCGCAATACCACGCCGCGCTGCAGGGCCAGTCGCTGGCGATCCTGCCCTGCTTCATTGCCGCGCAGGATCCGCGGCTGACGCCGGTGCTGGAGAATGAGGTCGAGATCACCCGCTCGTTCTGGATGTATTGCCACGAAGACCTGCGCAAGCTCAAGCGCGTGACGGCCTTGTGGGAGTTCATCCGCAAGTCGGTGCTGAAAAACGCCGACCTGCTGGCCGGCAAGGGCGGCACCATGAAATACCTGCCCTGAAAACGCCGCGGCCCGCTCTGGGCGGGCCGCGTGGCGTCGGGTCTGGTGGCGTCAACCGCTGTTCTTGGGCGCCTTCACGCGCAAGCGACGCCTCAGCAGGAAGACCGTCAGCATCGCTACCGCGACGTGGATCACCCACACGCCGACGCCGAAGCTGAGCTTGCCGTTGGAAATCCAGGCGCGCGAGAGGTTGATCAGGTTCATGTACAGCAGGCCCACCAGGCCCGCAATGAGCAGGTCGCCCGAACGTCCCAAACGCGGATTGACCGCGCCCAGAGGAATCGCCAGCAGCGCCAGGTTCAGCGCGGCCAGCGGCAGCGAGATGCGCCACATCACTTGCGACCAGCTGCTGTTGGTGTTGTCGGCGATCAGTTGGGCCGTGGTGCGCGCCTTGGCGGAACGCTCCGCGTTGGCGCGCGCTTCGGCCACCGGATCGCCGCCCGACTTGCTTTCCAGGCGCAGGCCATATTTGTCGAAATGCACCAGGCGGATTTCGGGCGTGCCCGGCTTCAAGTCGTAGCGATGGCCTTCGCCCAGCACCAGGAAGCGGTCGCCATTAGGCATGGTTTCGCTGTGCGCCTTGCTTGCGGTCAGCACGCTGAGCCATTCAGGGCCGTTTTCGCGCGCGAACACATTGCCCAGTTCGTCGCTGGGCGTCAGGGGATCCTCGGCGAAGAACACGCGGTTGCCGCCGGATGATTCCGCGAACTGGCCGGCCGTGACCTTGGACAGGTCCGACCGCTGCTCGAAGCGTTCGTGGTATTCGCCGATCTGGCGGTAGGCCCAGGGCGCCGCCACCAGCGTCAGACCCGCCACCGCCAGCGCCACGGGGATGGCAACGCGCAGCACCGGCTTGAGCCAATCGGCCAGCGACAGGCCGCTGGCGAACCACACCACCATTTCGGATTCGCGGTAGTTGCGCGTGACGGTGGTGAGGACCGCGATGAAGACGGAGACCGCGAGGATGGTCGGCAATGCCGTGATGGTCGACAGCGCGGCCAGCACCAGCACGACGTCGGCTCCGATGTTGCCGCCAGCGGCTTCGCCGAGCAGGCGCACGAGCAGCACGCTGAGCCACACGACGAGCAACGTGGAAAAGACAACGCCAGCGTGACTGGTGATCTCGCTGACGACAGAGCGTTTAAATAGAGACATGGGAGAAACCGCATTCTACACAGACGTACACGGGAAACCCTCATGGAATTTAGCACACAGACCACTGCTTCCCTGCACCAAGTCAAAACCGCCGCCCTGGCCGTCGGGGTGTACGCGGAAGGCGTGTTGAGCCCTGCCGCCGACCTCATCGACCGCGCCTCCAATGGCGCCGTGCGCTCGGTGGTCAAGGCCGAGTTCCGCGGCCGCGCTGGCTCCACCCTGACCCTGCGCAACCTGCCCGGCGTGTCCGCGCAGCGCGTGGTGCTGGTCGGCCTGGGCAAGCAGGAAGAATATTCGGCGCGCGCCCACGCCTCGGCCGAGCAGGCCTTCGCCGCGGCCTGCGTGTCGGCCCAGCTGACCGAGGGCGTGTCCACGCTCGTCGCAAACCCGATCGCGGACGTGGCCGTCATCGCCCGCGCGCGCAGCGCCGCCATCGCGGCTGGCAACGCCACCTATCATTACGACGCCAGCTTCGGCAAACCCGACCGCGATGCCCGTCCCAAGCTCAAGAAGATCGTCCAGGTCGTCGAACGCGCCGAGGCGGCCCAGGCCCAGAAGGGCCTGCGCGAAGGCGGCGCCATCGCCAACGGCATGGACCTGACCCGCACGCTGGGCAACCTGCCCGGCAATATCTGCACGCCGACCTATCTGGGCGAAACCGCCAAGCGCCTGGCCCGCGAATTCAAGTCGCTGAAGGTGGAAGTTCTGGATCGCAAGCAGGTCGAAGCGCTGGGCATGGGCTCGTTCCTGTCGGTCGCGCGCGGCTCCGAGGAAGCGCTGCGCTTCATCGTCCTGCGCCACGCCGGCAACAAGACCGCCAAGAAAGCCGCCAAGGGCGCGCAGGGTCCCATCGTGCTGGTCGGCAAGGGCATCACCTTCGATGCCGGCGGCATCTCGCTCAAGCCCGCCGCCACCATGGACGAAATGAAGTACGACATGTGCGGCGCCGCCAGCGTGCTGGGCTCGTTCCGCGCCCTGGCCGAACTGGAGCTGCCGCTGGACGTGGTGGGCCTGATCCCCGCTTGCGAAAACCTGCCCAGCGGCAAGGCCAACAAGCCGGGCGACGTGGTCACCAGCATGGCCGGCCTGACGATTGAAATCCTGAACACGGACGCGGAAGGCCGCCTGGTGCTGTGCGACGCGCTGACCTACGCCGAACGCTTCAAGCCGTCCGCCGTCATCGACATCGCCACTCTGACCGGCGCTTGCGTGGTGGCCCTGGGCAACGTCAACAGCGGCCTGTTCTCCAAGGACGACGCCCTGGCCGACGCGCTGGCCGCCGCCGGCCGCCAGTCCCTGGACACCGCCTGGCGCATGCCGATGGACGACGCCTACCAGGAACAGCTCAAGTCCAACTTCGCCGACCTCGCCAACATCGGCGGCCCCCCGGCGGGCGCGGTCACGGCGGCATGCTTCCTGTCGCGCTTCGCCACCTCGTACCGCTGGGCCCACCTGGACATCGCCGGCACCGCCTGGCGCGGCGGCAAGGACAAGGGCGCCACCGGCCGCCCCGTGCCGCTCCTGATGCAGTTCCTGCTGGACCAGGCTTGATACGGCTGCAACGGAACCCGGCATGACGCGCATCGACTTCGCCTTCGGCGCGCCCGACCGCTTGCGCACCGCCTGCCAGGTGGTGCGCAAGCGCTACCTGGCAGGGCAGCGGCTGGTGGTGTACTGTAGGGATGGCGCCCGCCTGGCAGCGTTCGACCGCATGCTCTGGGCATTCGACGACACATCTTTCGTGCCTCACGTGCTGGCCAACGATCCGCTGGCCGCCGCAACGCCGGTGGTGCTCACTGCCGGAGATCCCCAGCAGGCGGCCGCCGCGGCGGGCCAGGGCGAACTGCCCCAGCCGTCCTGGCTGCTGAACCTGGACAGCGACTGCCCTCCCGCTTTCGAGGCCTTCGAGCGCGTGCTTGAAATCGTCTCCGACGACCCCGAGGACAAGCAGGCGGCCCGCCAGCGCTGGCGGACCTACCTGACCGCGGGCCACACGCCGCAAAGCCACGACCTCAGCCGCCAGCAGCCGGACGGCTGAGCGCCCCGACCGTCCGGCGCGCCACCTCGACTTCCGGGAGCCACCATGCCCTCTCGCCCCGCCGACCACGGCATTCCTACCTTGACCCAACGGGCCGAGCCCTCGCTCTATCCGCCGTCGGCCGAGGACGGCGTGGACGCCCCCGTGCTGACCGACCTGGCCGACGACGGCGCGCAGGCCGATGACGACGACGCCTTTCCGCTCCTGACCGAAGTGGCGGACGGCGAAGATACGTCCCTAGCTTCCGCTCCGGCGCAAGCGCCAGTGCCAGCCCCACAGCCGGACGCAACTGTCCTGAGCGCACGCCTGCAGGCGGAGGTCGAGCAACTGATGCGCGAGGCCCTGGCCGAGGCGATTGACCGGATCCAGGCCCGCATGGACGCGGAACTGCCGCGCATCGTGGCCAGGGTGCTGCAAGATGTGAGGCCGGGTTGACCCGTCTGGAACCTATTCCCCGCCTCTGGTCTAATCCTAGGCAGAACTGGATTCTTCAGGGAACTGTAAGGTATCCTTCCCATCTAAGCCTTCCAGGCAACCATTACTCTGCCGTACACAGGAGTTCTCCATGAACGAATATCGTCCGTCCCCTTTTAACCGTTCCGGCGCCGTAGCCGGCGCGCCGGGCGAGGTCGCGCGCAATCAGGTCTTGCGCAACACCTATTGGCTCCTGGCGCTCTCGCTGATCCCGACCGTGCTGGGCGCCGCCGTGGGCATGTACACCGGCATCAACCGCATCATGGGCGCCAGCCCCGGCCTGTCCGCCATCGTGTTCCTGGTGGGCGCGTTCGGCCTGATGTTCGCGATCGAAAAGAACAAGAACAGCTCGCTGGGCGTGGTCCTGCTGCTGGCCTTCACGTTCTTCATGGGCGTGATGCTGTCGCGCCTGCTGGGCTTCGTCATGGGCATGAGCAACGGCTCGCAGCTGGTCATGACGGCCTTCGGCGGCACCGCGATCGTGTTCGGCACGATGGCCACGCTGGCCACCACCATCAAGCGCGACCTGTCGGGATTGCAAAAATTCCTGTTCATAGGCGCAGTCGTGATCCTGGTGGCGGCCCTGGCCAACATCTTCCTGCAACTGCCCGCGCTGATGCTGACCATCTCGGTCCTGGCCATCGTCATCTTCTCGGCCTTCATGCTGGTCGACCTGCAGCGCGTGGTCAACGGCGGCGAAACCAACTACGTGTCCGCCACGCTGGCCATCTACCTGGACGTCTATAACGTCTTCTCGAACCTGCTGATGCTGCTGGGCATCTTCGGCGGCAACCGCGAATAATCGCAAGCAGCCAAACCGGCGCAAAGGGCCTACATTCACGTGTAGGCCCTTTTTCTTTGCCCCGCCAGGCGCCTTTCTGCCGGAACCATGCCATGCCCGATCGCCGTCGCTTCCTCCAGACCGCCGCAGCCGCCGCCCTGAGCGCGCCGGCCTGGCCGGCCCGCGCGCTCAGCGTGGTGACGCCGATGTGGGCCCGGACCATACCCGCATCCGGCGAGGCGCTGCCGGTCATCGGGCTGGGTACCGCCGACACCTTCAACGTCTCTCCGGCTGACAAGGCCGCCATGGCGGCGTTGGCGCAGGTACTGGACACGCTGCTGCAGAAGGGCGGCAAGCTGATCGACACCGCTCCCAGCTATGGGCAGGCGGAAGCGGTCGCCGGCGCGCTGCTGTCCCGCGACGGCGGCCTGCGCGCCAGGACTTTCCTGGCGACCAAGATCAGCACGCAGGGCCATGAATCGGCCATGCGCCAGGTACGGCAATCGCAGCAGGCGCTAGGCAGCGACAAGCTCGATCTGATCCAGGTGCACAACCTGATCGACACCGCCAACCAGCTCGCGCTGCTGCGCGAACTGAAGCAGCAAGGCGTGATCCGCTATCTCGGCATCACCCACTACACCGACCATGCCCATGACGAACTGACTGAACTGGTCGAACGGGAAAAGCCCGACTTCCTCCAGGTCAATCTGTCCGTCGCCGACCGCAACGCCGAAAAGCGCCTGCTGCCCGCCTGCCAAGCCAATGGCGTCGCGGTGCTGATCAACCGCCCCTTTCAGGACGGCGCGCTATTCCGCCGGGTCAAGGGCATGGCGCTGCCCAAGCTGGCCGCGGAGATCGATTGCGAGTCCTGGGCTCAGGTTTTCCTGAAGTTCATCATCAGCCATCCCGCGGTGACCGCCGTCATCCCCGCTACCTCCAAGCCGGCCAATATGGTGGACAACGCGCAGGCCGGCTTCGGGCGGATGCCGGATGCCTCCATGCGGGAACGCATCGCCGCCCTGCTGGCCTGACGCCATGGCGCCCGCCCCCGGCAGCTTGCCAGGCCGCGCCGCGCAGGCCTTGGGCATCCCCCTGGAAGAACTGGCGTCGGCGGCCTGCGGCTTCGCCTTTTTCTTCTTTCTGTTCTGCGGCTATTTCATGCTGCGCCCGATACGCGAGACCATGGGTATCCAGGCGGGCGTCGACCAACTGCAGTGGCTGTTCACGGCGACCTTCGTCGCCATGCTGGCCGTGGTGCCGCTGTTTGGCTGGCTGTCGGCGCGCGTGCCCCGCGACATGCTGGTGACCTGGGTCTACGCCGCCTTCGCCCTCAGCATGGCGGGCTTCGCCGCCCTGCTCTACCTGCGACCCGGCAGCGTGTGGGCGGCGCGCAGCTTCTACGTCTGGCTGTCGGTCTTCAACCTGTTCGTCGTCTCCATCGCCTGGAGCCTGATGGCCGACGTGTTCCGCATGGATTCGGCCAAGCGCCTGTTCGCGCTGATCGCTGCAGGCGCCAGCGCGGGCGGACTGGCGGGCCCGCTGCTGGGCGGCTTGCTGGCCGGCGTCCTGGGACC
>LNAP01001753.1_pt1 | contig 23297 bp, 20 predicted proteins | sample 602601 | NCBI WGS metagenome assembly LNAP01 (sample SAMN02440304, study PRJNA202911) | soil metagenome | biome: Subtropical and temperate rainforests or woodlands; isolation source: soil samples (1 kg each in a 20% v/v slurry with milli Q water) were... ...
GGCTTGCAGCAGGGCTGGTCCGGCGGCGCGGTGGATCGCGCCGTCCACGCCGCCGCCGCCGAGCAGGCCGGGATTCGCCGCATTGACGATGGCGTCCACCGTCAGGCGGGTGATGTCGGCGTGGATGACCTGGATGGGCATGGGGTGGCGGCTTACCTTATGCTTCAGGCAGGCATTCGAGCGCGGCGGGGTGGCGACAGGTCATGGCGAAAACGGAAGACATTTCCTTCGGCTATCTGCTCAGCGACGTGACCTTGCTGTTCCGCAAGCACTTCGACCGGCGCGCGGTGAAATTCGGGCTGACCCGCGCGCAATGGCGTGCGACCAAGGTGTTGTACCACCGCGAAGGCCTGCGGCAAACCGAGCTGGCCGAGTTCCTGGAAATGGAGCCGATCGCGGTGGGCCGGGTGATCGACCGGCTGCAGGCGGCCGGCTTCGTCGAGCGCCGGCCGGACCCGAAGGACCGGCGCGCCTGGCGGCTGTACGTCACCGAGCAGGCGCGGGTGATCGTGGGCGACATGGAGATCATCGCGCGCGAGCTGCGCAAGGATGCCACCCACGGCATCGGCCACGACGAGCTGCAGCAGGCATTGGCGGTGATCGGCCGGATCAAGGACAACCTGCAGGCGCTGGAGCAAGGCGACGGCGGCACGCCTTGATCCGCGCATGCGGTAGCACTGACCAGTGCCATAGGTCGGGGTCGTCCGCAGCGGAATCCGCGGCATAGTGGGAACCTGGCGTGTCTTCCGGCGGGTCAACCTGAAGCCGCCACACGCGTTGTAACGAGCTTGGTGCATGGTCACCGGCCCTGCGGTTCTCCCGACCGCGCAAGAACCCCGCCATCGCCACCGCGCGTGGCGCGAAGATCGAGAAGCCCCCGCGCATGTCCTGGAAAAAAATCGTCCTCGTGGTGGCTGTCCTGCTGGCGATCGCCCTGGCCATGCACTTCGGGCGCGGCGCCGGCGACAGCAGCAAGGCCGCCAAGGCACCGGCAGCGGTGCCGGTCGAAGTGGCCAGCGCCAGCCAGGGCGACGTCGAGCTGTCGCTGAAGCTGGTCGGCCGGGTCGAGGCGTGGTCGACGGTGAGCCTGCGCGCGCGGGTCTCCGGCCAGCTCCAGTTGCTGTCGTTCACGCCCGGCGCGCTGGTGCGCAAGGGCAGCGTGCTGGCGCAGATCGACCCGCGCCTGCTGCAGGCGCAACTGGACCAGGCGCGCGGCAGCGTGGCGCGCGACCAGGCGCTGTTGCAGAAGGCGCAGGCCGACCAGCGGCGTTATGCCGACATGCTGGCCAGGGGTTTCGTCTCGAAGGCGGACTACGACCTGTACCAAGCCAACCTGGCGGTGGCCAAGGCCACGTTGCAGAGCGACCGGGCCGCGCAGGAACTGGCGCAGACCCAGCTCGACTATGCGCGCATCGTCGCCCCGTTCGACGGCATCGCCGGCGCGCCGCTGGTGTGGCCGGGTGCGCAGATCAGCGCCGACAGCACCGACATCGTGGTGCTCAACCAGGTCGAGCCGGTGCGCGTGGCGTTCAACATTCCCGAGGACAGCCTGCCGGCCGTGCGCGCCGCGCTGGCCAACGGCGCCATCGCCGTGCAGGTGACCGTCTCCGGCGACAGGGGCACGCCGCTGGCCGGCGCGCTGGAATTCATCGACAACGCGGTCGACGCCACGACCGGCACCATCGTGCTGAAGGCGCGCTTCGACAACGCCGAGCACCGGCTCACTCCCGGCCAGTTCGTGCAGGTGAGCCTGCCCACCACGCGCCTGGCCGACGTGGTCAGCGTGCCGGTGCAGGCGCTGCAGAATTCCAGCGGCGGCAGCTTCGTGTTCGTGCTCGGTGCCGACGGCAAGGTACAGCAGCGCTACGTCACGCCCGGCCCGACCAGCGCCGGGCGTACCGTCATCGACAAGGGCCTGAAGGCCGGCGAGCAGGTGGTCACCGAGGGCCAGATGCTGCTGGTCGACGGCAGCGCCGCCGTCGTCAAGGGGTGATCGGATGAACATTCCGGAGCTCTGCATCCGCCGCCCGGTGATGACCACGCTGCTGATGACGGCGCTGCTGGTGTTCGGCATCGTCGCCTATCCGCAGTTGCCGGTGAACGAGCTGCCGAACGTCGACTTCCCCACCATCAGCATCAGCGCCAGCCTGCCCGGCGCCTCGCCGGAGACGATGGCATCGGCGGTGGCCACGCCGCTGGAAGGCCGGTTGTCGACCATTGCCGGGATCAGCTCGATGAGCTCGACCAGCGCGCTCGGCTCCACCTCGATCACGCTGAGCTTCGAGCTGGACCGCAACATCGACGCGGCGGCGCAGGACGTGCAGTCGGCGATTTCCTCGGCGCTGCGCCAGCTGCCGAAGGAGATGACCACGCCGCCCACGTTCCGCAAGGTCAACCCGGCCGACGCGGCGATCCTGTACCTGGCGATGAGCTCGTCGACGCTGCCGCTGACCCAGGTCGACGAGTACGCCGAGACCGAGCTGGCGCAGCAGCTGTCGATGATCGACGGCGTGGCCCAGGTGAACGTCTACGGCTCGCAGAAATACGCGGTGCGGATCAGCGTGGACCCGGACCGGCTGGCTGCCAGCGGCATCGGCATCGACCAGGTGCAGAACGCCATCGCCGACGCCAACGTGAACCAGTCCACCGGCTCGCTCTACGGCAAGCGCCAGCAGCTGCCGATCCGCAGCGACGGCCAGCTGCTGCGCGCGGCCGCCTACAACGACGTGGTGGTGGCGTACCGCAACGGCGCGCCGGTGCACGTGGGCGACATCGGCCAGGCGCGCGACAGCGTGCAGGACGACCAGCGCGTCAGCTCGTACAACGGCAAGCAGGCGATCGTGCTGGCGATCCAGCGCCAGCCGGGCGCGAACACCGTGGCCACGGTGGACCGGATCAAGGCGGTGCTGCCCAGCTTCCGCGCCGGGCTGCCGCCGTCGATCACGCTGGACACGCTGTACGACCGCTCGCAGTCGATCCGCGACTCGGTCGACGACGTGCAGTTCACCCTGCTGCTGGCCGGCGCGCTGGTGGTGTTCGTGATCTACCTGTTCCTCGGCAACCTGTCCGCCACGCTGATCCCGGCGGTGGCGCTGCCGATCTCGGTGCTGGGCACGTTCGGCGTGATGTACGCGCTGGGCTACAGCCTGGACAACCTCTCGCTGCTGGCGCTGACCCTGGCGGTCGGTTTCGTGGTGGACGACGCGATCGTGATGCTGGAGAACATCGTGCGCCACATGGAGGCGGGCGTGCCGCCGTACGAGGCGGCGCTGCAGGGCGCCGGCGAGGTCGGCTTCACCATCTTCTCGATGACGCTGTCGCTGATCGCGGTGTTCATCCCGGTGATGTTCATGGGCGGCATCGTGGGCCGGCTGTTCCATGAATTCGCGGTGGTGATCAGCGTGGCGATCCTGATCTCCGGCATCGTCGCGATCACGCTGACGCCGATGCTGTGCAGCCGCTTCGTCAAGGCGCACGACCCTCAGAAGAAGAACTGGCTGATCGCCGGTTTCGACTGCGGCTTCAGCGCCGTTCAGCGCGGCTACGCGAGCAGCCTGCGCTGGTGCATGGACCGCCCGCGCCTGGTGCTGGCCGGTTTCGGCGTGAGCCTGCTGGCCACCGCGCTGCTGTTCTACGTGACGCCGAAGGATTTCATCCCGGCCGGCGACAACGGCCAGCTGCGCGTCAACACGGAAGGGCCGGAGGATGTGTCGTTCGAAGGCATGCTGGGGCGCCAGCAGAAGTTGGTCGACATCGTGGCGAAGGACCCGAACATCGCCGGCTACATGTCCACCGTGGGCGCCGGCGGCGCGCGCAGCACGATCAACAACGGTTCGATCCTGCTGCTGCTGAAGCCGGCGCACGAACGCAAGCTCGGTCCGGACGGCATCATCCAGGAGTTGCGGCCGAAACTGGCGACGGTGGCGGGCATCCGCAGCTACATCCAGAATGCGCCGGCGATCCAGATCGGCGGGCGGCAATCCAAGGCGCAATACCAGTACACGCTGCAGTCGGTGAACCTCGACCAGCTGTACGAGTGGAGCGGCAAGGTGACCCGGGCGTTCGCCGCGCTGCCTGGTTTCGAGGACGTCACCAACGACCTCGACCTCAACAGCCCGTCGATCATGGTCAAGGTCGACCGCGCCAAACTGGCACCGCTCGGCCTCACCATGGCGCAGGTGCAGACCGCGCTGGGCATCGGCTTCGGCGAGAACCAGGTTTCCACCATCTACGGTTCGGCCACGCAGTACTGGGTGATCCTGCAGGTCGAACGCAAGCTGCAGGACGACCCGGCGGTACTGTCGCAGCTGTACGTCACCTCGAACAGCGGCAGCCTGGTACCGCTCAGCGCGGTGGCCAGTTTCGCCCGCGAGCCGCAGGCGCTGACCGTGAACCACCAGGGCCAGCTGCCGGCGGTGACGGTGTCGTTCAACCTGGCGCCCGGCGTGCCGCTCAGCGATGCGGTGACCAGCATCGACGGCGCGATGGGCAAGCTGGGCCTGCCGGCGACCATCAGCGGCAGCGTGCAGGGCACCGCGCAGGCGTTCCAGCAATCCATGCAGGGCATGGGCATGCTGTTGCTGCTGGCGGTGTTCGTGATCTACCTGGTGCTGGGCATCCTGTACGAGAGCTTCATCCATCCGCTGACGATCCTGTCCGGCCTGCCGGCGGCCGCGGTGGGCGCGCTGTTGACCCTGGTGATCTTCCACGCCTCGCTGGACCTGTTCGCCTTCGTCGGCATCGTGATGCTGATCGGCATCGTCAAGAAGAACGCGATCATGCTGATCGACTTCGCGCTGGAACGGCAGCGCGAGGAAGGCATGTCGCCGGCGCAGGCGATCTCCGACGCCTGCCGCATACGTTTCCGCCCGATCATGATGACCACGATGGCGGCGATGGCCGGCACCCTGCCGATCGCGCTGGGCATCGGCGCCGGCGCGGAGGTGCGCCGCTCGCTGGGCCTGGCCGTGGTCGGCGGCCTGGTGTTCTCGCAGATCCTCACGCTGTACCTGACGCCGGTGATCTACATCGCCATGGACCGGCTGCAGCAACGCTTCCAGCGATCGGGCAGGACATCGCCGGCGCGGTAGCTTGCGGCGTTCAGCCGTCCGCGACTAGGCTGGCCGCTCCGTCATCGAGGGAGCGGACATGCGCAGCCTGACATCGGTCGTCACCGTATTCGCCGCCATCGCCGGCATGGCCATCGGTGCCACCGCCTGCGCCGGCACCCCCGCGCAGATGGACACCGCCGCCCTGCAGGCCTGGGCCGGCAAGCCGTGGAACAAGGCCGCGCTGATGAACACCACGGTGGAACTGGGCCGCTACCGCAACGTGCCGGTGGTCGCCGAATTCCCCTGTTCGGACGTCTGCCCGCAATACACCGTGCGCATCATCCACTACCAGCTGCCGCCGGAGGCCTCGTGCGCCGGCGTAGGCGGCGTCGAGAAGGAAGTGCTGGTGCCGATCGCGATCACCGTACGGCCGAAGACGTTCTGTGTCCCGGAACCGCTGGTGGCGTCGGGGCTGTACTACGCGAAGTGAGAGGTGAGTGGAGATGAGTGAGAAACGAGTACGAGCAGAGCGGTGGGCAGTGCCCGCCCTACGAAGCCGCCCCTTGTAGGGCTGGCACTGCCCGCCGGCTCTTGCCGAAGACACGGGCGAAGAGGGATGAGGAACGACTGTGGCTTCCACTCATCTCCCACTCCTCTCCGCTCACTTTCCCGAGAAGGCCTCAGTCGCCGGCGCCGTCCTCCGCGAATGCACCCGGCGCGGAACCGAAGTCGCCGTTGGCCTGGGCGGCCATGTACGAGAACGCCGCGTACACCGCCACGTTCTGCGCCAGCTCGGCGGGATCGATCTTGTCCAGCGTGTCGTTCGGGGTGTGGTGCCAGTCGAAGTACTTCGTGCCGTCCTGGGTCAGTGACAGCGCGGCCATGCCCTTGGCGTGCATCTGCGACAGGTCCGAACCGCCGCCGCCGGGACGCGTGGCGTCGTAGGCCACGCCGACCGGCTCCAGCACCTTGGCGATCTGGCCGATCGCATCGCGTGCCTCGGGCTTCACGCTGGCGCTCATGCGCCAGATCTTGCCGGCGCCGAAATCGGACTCGGTGCCGAGCTGGAACTTCGCCACCTCGCCCGCGTGCTTCTCGGCGTAGGCGCGGCCGCCCCACAGGCCCATCTCCTCGTTCGCGAACGCGATCACCCGGATCGTGCGGTCGGGCCGCCGCGGCAGGTCGCGGATCAGCTTGCCGGCGGCCATCGCGATCGCCACGCCGGCACCGTCGTCGATCGCGCCGGTGCCCAGGTCCCACGAGTCGAGGTGGCCGCCGATCGCCACCACCTGGTCGGGGTGCTTGCGACCGGTGATCTCGCCGATCACGTTGGCGCCGGTGTATTCGCCGACCACGCCGCAATCGAGATCGAGCTTCAGCGTGACCGGCTTGCGGTAGGCCAGCACGCGCTCGAGCTGGTCGGCGTCGGGGTTGGTCAGCGCGGCAGCGGGGATGGCCTTGGCCGGATCGCGGAAACCGGTGACGCCGGTATGCGCAGCGCGCTGCTGCGCGTCGGTGCCGACCGAACGCAGCAGGTAGCCGGCGGCACCCTTGGCCTGGGCGATCACCGCGCCCATCGTGCGCACGGCCGAGCCCATGCCGTAGCCGTGGCCGTCCTTTGCGCGCTCCATGCGGTAACCGACGTAGACGATCTTGCCCTTGATGCTGGCCGGGTCGGCCGCCTTCAGCGCATCCAGCGTGTCGAATTTCACCACCTCGGCGGTCAGCCCGCCCTTCGGCGTGCCGGCCGAATAGCCCAGCGCGGTCAGCACCAGCGGCTGCGGGAACGGCACCACGATCGCGGCATGCTCGCTGCGGCGCACCCACAGCGGATAGGTCACCGCTTCGGTGTAGACCTTGTCGTAGCCCAGTTCCTTGAACTTCGCCACGGCCCAGTCGACCGCGCGCCGGTCGGCCTCGCTGCCAGCCATGCGCGCGCCGACCTCGGTGGTCAGTGACGCGGTGACCTTGTACGCGGTGTCGTCGTGCAGCGCCTGGTCGCGCAGCTGTTCGGCCGTCTTTACGGCCGTGGCGGGAATCGTGGTGTTGGCGGCGCTGGCGATGCCGCTGGCCAGCAGGCCGGCGGCGAGCAGGGTGAAGGGAAGACGGCGCATCGGGGGACTCCGCGTGGGAAACCCCGATTATGGCGTTGTTGCCGGTTGCCGCTTAGGCCAGAAGTCATGGGTGGCCGAATGCATCTGTAGGAGCGCACCCTGTGCGCGATGCCCTGATGCCGATCGGAACGAAGAGCATCGCGCACAGGGTGCGCTCCTACATGAAGCTATGGCTTGTTCTTCAGCAAATCGCGGATCTCGGTCAGCAGGGCCACGTCGGCCGGCGGAGCGGCAGGCGCCTCTTCCTGCTTGCGGCTGAGCTTGTTGATCCCCTTGATCACCATGAAGATCGCGAACGCGATGATGATGAACTGGATCAGCGTGTTGATGAAGGCGCCGTACTGGATCGCCACTTCGGCCACCTTGTGCGCCGGGTCGGTGACGTCGGCTGGCTTGAGCACCCACTTCAGCTGGCTGAAGTCGATGCCGCCGGTGAGCCAGCCGATCGGCGGCATGATGATCTGGTCGACCAGGGAGCTGACGATCTTGCCGAAGGCGCCGCCGATGACCACACCGACCGCCAGGTCGATGACATTGCCGCGCATGGCAAAGGCCTTGAATTCGCTGATCATGCTCATGCTGCTGGTACTCCCTTGGTTGGGCCGGATGGCGCATCGAATGTAGCGCGACAAGGTAGGCGCGAACAGATGAAGGCTTCGTGGAAGATCAGACGATTTGGCCGTGCAGCTCCGCCACGCCGACCAGTTCGGCATGGAAGCGGTCGCCGCGCTGCAACGCAGCAACACCGGCCGGCGTACCGGTGAAGACCAGGTCGCCGGCCTTCAGCTCGAACAGCGTGGACAGCGCCGCGAGGATGTGCGGCACGTCGTGCACCATCTCGCCCAGCGTGCTCTGCTGGCGCAGCTCGCCGTTCACGCTGAGCCGCAGCACGGTCTGCGCGTCCACCGGTGCCGCGTCGGCCGGGCGCAGCGCGGACACCGGCGCGGAGTGGTCGAACGCCTTGGCCACGTCCCACGGGTGGCCCTTCGCCTTGGCCTGCGCCTGCAGGTCGCGGCGGGTCAGGTCCAGTCCCACGCCATAACCCCAGACCAGGGCGGCGGTTTGGTCGGCGCTGAGGTCGCGGCCGCCGGCGCCCAGCGCCACCACCATTTCCACTTCGTGGTGCAGGTCGGCCGTGGCCGGCGGGTACGGCACGTCGGCGCCGTCGGCGACCACCGCGTCGGCCGGCTTGCAGAAGAACATCGGCGTGGACTTGTCCACCGTGGCGCCCATCTCACGCACGTGCTCGGCGTAGTTGCGGCCGATGCAGAATACCCGGCGGATCGGGAAACGCCGGTCGGAGCCGATGATCGGCAGGCTGGGGATGGCAGGCGGGGCGATGGTGTAGTTCATGGGTGCTAGCGTAGCAAAGCCCAGGTTGCAGTAGGCTTCGGGTCAGCGCGAATGACAGCTGTCACCGACGATGGCTGATCCTGCACCCTGATCGCGCGGCTTTCGATCAGCCAATCTTGTACTCATCAGACAGCCGGCAGCGCCGGGCGGGGAGCACGAGTGGATAACGCAGAACTGCTGAAAGAACTGCGCATCGAACGCCACCAGCGCGAGGACCACGGGCGCAACCCGGGGCGCTGGCTGTGGATCGGCGGCGCGATCGTCGTGCTGCTGTTGCTGTTCGGCGGCGCCGCGCAGCTGTTCTTCGGCCATCGCGCGGTGACCGTGCAGACCGCCACCGCGGTGGTGCCCAGTGCCGGCAGCGAGGCGGGTGCGGTGCTGCAGGCGACCGGCTACATCACCGCGCGGCGCCAGGCCACGGTGTCGGCGCAGATCACCGGCACGCTGACCGCGGTGCTGATCGAGGAAGGCGACCACGTCAGCGCCGGCCAGGTGCTGGCGCGGCTGGACGACAGCGGCTACAAGGCCCAGCTCGAAGCGGCGAAGGCGCAGGCCGACTCGGCGCACGCGCAGGTGGCGCAGATCCAGACGCAGCTGACGCAGGGCATCCACGACGCCGCGCGGCTGGAGTCGCTGGTCGCCCGCGGGCTGGTGTCGAAGCAGGCCGCCGAGCAGGCGCGCACCCAGGTCGACAGCCTGCGCGCACAGCTCAACGCGCAGCAGCAACAGGCCAAGGCGGCCGACGCCCAGGCCGCGGTGGCCCAGGTCAACTTCGACTATTGCGTGGTGCGCGCGCCGTTCAGCGGCGTGGTCACCACCAAGGACGCGCAGGTCGGCGAAATCATCTCGCCGCTGTCCGCCGGCGGCGGCTTCACCCGCACCGGCGTGGGCACCATCGTCGACATGGACTCGCTGGAGATCGACGTCGACGTCAACGAGGCCTACATCGGCCGGATCAAGCCGGACATGCCGGCCGACGCGGTGCTGGACGCGTATCCGGACTGGAAGATTCCCGCCCACGTGGTCGCCATCGTGCCCACCGCCGACCGCGGCAAGGCCACCATCAAGGTGCGCGTGGCGCTGGAAAAGAAGGACGCGCGCGTGGTGCCCGACATGGGCGCGCGGGTGTCGTTCCTCGAAGAAAAGCCGAAGGCCAGTGCCAGCCTGCCGCAAGGCGTGCTGGTGCCGGCGACGGCGATCGTGCAGCGCGACGGCCACAGCGTGGTGTTCGTGCTCGACGGCAGCCAGGTGCGCCAGCGCACGGTGAACCCCGCCGCGCAGTCCTATGGCGATTTGCGCCTGCTGCCCGCCGCGGTGAAGCCGGGCGACAGCGTGGTGGTGTCGCCGCCGGCCGGGCTGCGCGACGGTTCGGACGTCCAGATAAAAGCCGCCACACCATAAGCAAATGTAGGAGCGCACCCTGTGCGCGAATGGCGTTTCGCAAAGAGCATCGCGCACAGGGTGCGCTCCTACACAGACCGTCAGACTCATCGGAGAACGTCATGGCCACATTGATCGATATCCAGAACCTGGCCAAGACCTATGAGCGCGGCAAGCAGAAGGTCGAGGTGCTGCATCACGTCAACCTGGCGATCGCCGAGGGTGACTTCCTCGCGCTGATGGGTCCGTCCGGCTCGGGCAAGACCACCTTGCTCAACCTGATCGGCGGTCTCGACACGCCGAGCGCCGGCAGCATCAGCGTGGGCGGCCAGCGCATCGACCAGCTCGGCGGCGGCGCGCTGGCGAAGTGGCGCGCCTCGAACGTGGGCTTCATTTTCCAGTTCTACAACCTCATGCCGATGCTGTCGGCGCAGCGCAACGTGGAGTTGCCGCTGCTGCTGACCAAGTTGTCGGCGGCGCAGCGCAAGAAGAACGCGGCCATCGCGCTGCAGCTGGTCGGCCTGGCCGATCGCGGCAGCCACAAGCCGGGCGAGCTGTCCGGCGGCCAGCAGCAGCGCGTGGCGATCGCCCGCGCGATCGTCTCCGACCCCGAGCTGCTGGTCTGCGACGAGCCCACCGGCGATCTCGACCGGCAGTCCGCCGAGGACGTGCTCGGCCTGCTGCAGCAACTCAACCGCGAACACGGCAAGACCATCGTGATGGTCACCCACGATCCGAAGGCGGCCGAATACGCCAGCCATACGCTGCACCTGGACAAGGGCACGCTCGTCGAGCAGGCGCTGGCCTGAGGAGCACTCCCATGAAATACCTCCACCTGATCTGGGCCGCGCTGTTCCGGCGCAAGACCCGCACGATACTCACGCTGGTGTCGATCATCGCCGCGTTCCTGCTGTTCGGCATGCTCGACGCGGTGCGCACCGCGTTCGACTCCGGCAGCCAGAGCATTGCCGGTGTGGACCGGCTGGTCACCTCGTCGCGCTACTCGATCATCCAGCCCTTGCCGGAATCGCTGAAGACGCGCATCGCCGCGATCCCCGGCGTGCGCGACGTCGGCCACGCGAACTGGTTCGGCGGCATCTACCAGGACCCGAAGAACTTCGTGTTCAGCTATGCGGTGAGCCCGAATTACATCGACCTGTATCCGGAAATCCACCTGCCGGCCGGGCAGCGCAAGGCCTTCGACGACAACCGCACCGGCGCGGTGATCGGCGACAAGCTGGCGCAGAAGTACGGCTGGAAGGTGGGCGACAAGATCCCGCTACAGTCGACCATCTTCCCGCAGAAGAACGGCTCCAAGACCTGGACCTTCGACATCGAGGGCATCTTCACCGTCGAGAAGGGCGCGGCCAACGGGCTCGACCAGATGTTCATGCTGCACTGGAAATATTTCGACGAGGCCAATGCCTTCGGCAACGGCACGGTCGGCTGGTACATCGACCGGCTGACCGACCCGGCGCTGGGCGACCGCGTGGCGCATGCGATCGACGCGCTGTCGGCCAACTCCGACCATGAAACCAAGACCCAGACCGAGCAGGCCTTCAGCGCCTCGTTCGCCAAGCAGCTGGGCGACATCGGCCTGATCGTCGGCTCGATCATGGGCGCGGTGTTCTTCACCCTGATCCTGCTGACCGCCAACACCATGGCGCAGGCGGTGCGCGAACGCACGTCCGAACTGGCGGTGCTCAAGACGATTGGTTTTTCCAGCCGCAGCGTGCTGGCGCTGGTGCTGGCCGAATCGGTGCTGCTGTTGCTGATCGGCGGCGTGATCGGACTGGGCCTGGCCGCCGTGCTGGCGCCTGCTATCGGCAAGGGCAGCGGCGGCATGATCAACCTGCCGCCGGTGGGCACCGGCAGCTGGGCGGTGGGCCTCGGCCTGATGGTGCTGATCGGCCTGGTGGTGGGTGCGTTGCCGGCGTGGCGGGCGATGCGGTTGAACATCGTCGATGCACTGGCTGGCCGCTGAGGAGAATCGGACATGCGCAAATTCAAGTCGTTCCTGCGCGGCCTCGGCCTGGTCGCCATCGTGATCGCGGGTCTGGTCATCTGGTCCAGATTGCCGTGGCCCGCCGTGCTGTTGCTGGTGGTGTTGCTGGCACTGTGGCTGGTGCTGACCCGGCGTGGCCGGCAAACGCTCTCGATCACCGGCGTGGGCATCAGCACGTTGCGCCAACGCATCGGCTCCTCGCTGGTGGTGGTGGTCGGCATCGCCGGCGTGGTCGGCGTGCTGGTGGCGATGCTGGCGATGGGTGAAGGTTTCCAGAGCACCTTGCAGCAGACCGGCTCGGACGACACGGCGATCGTGCTGCGCGGCGGCTCCAACGCCGAGCTGAACTCGGTACTCGACCGCGACAGCGTCAATGTGGTCATCCAGGCGCCCGGCGTGGCGCGCAGTGCCGACGGCAAGCCGGTGGCCTCGGCCGAACAATCGGTGGTTGCCAACCTGCCCAAGCGCAACGATCCCAGCGTGGAGGCGAATGTGCCGATCCGCGGCGTCGGCGACGAAGCGTGGACCTTGCGGCCGAACGTGAAGATCGTGCAGGGCCGCCGCTTCAAGCCCGGCCTGCGCGAGCTGGTGGTGGGGCAGGGCGCGATGCGCCAGTTCGCCGGGCTGGACGTGGGCAGGCAACTGCGCCTGGCCGGGCAGGAATGGTCCATCGTGGGCGAGTTCACTTCCGGCGATTCGCACGACTCGGAACTGTGGGGCGACGCGCAGACGGTGGCCTCGGCCTATCGCCGCGGCAGCAGCGTGCAATCCGTGACTGTGCGGCTGACCTCGCCGCAGGCGTTCGATGCGTTCAAGGCCGCGCTGTCCAGCGACCCGCGATTGAAGGTCGACGTCAGCACCACCCGCGAGTACTTCAGCAAGCAGTCCGAAAACCTGACCAAGGTGATCCGCGTCGTCGGCATCACCGTGGGCGTGATCATGGCGATCGGCGCGATCTTCGGCGCACTCAACACCATGTTCGCCGCGATCGCCGCGCGTGCCCGCGAGATCGCCACCTTGCGCGCGATCGGCTTCCGCGGCCTGCCGGTGGTGGTCTCGGTGCTGATGGAGACCATGCTGCTGGCCCTGCTCGGCGGCGTGCTCGGCGGACTGATCAGCTGGCTGATCTTCAACGGCTACACCGCGTCCACCCTCGGTGCGAACTTCAGCCAGGTGGTGTTCCAGTTCAAGGTCTCGCCGGAACTGCTGTGGCTGGGCATCAAGTGGGCGATGGCGATCGGTTTCGTCGGCGGCCTGTTCCCCGCCGTGCGCGCCGCAAGGCTGCCGGTGACCACGGCCTTGCGCGAACTGTAAAGCTGTGGGAGCGCACCCTGTGCGCGATGCCTTTCGTCACGTCACCGAAAAGCATCGCGCACAGGGTGCGCTCCTACGCATGTTTCAGGGCATCACCGGCGGCACGTAGGTCAGCGTCAGTCCCAGCAGCCACAGCATGCCCAGTACCAGCGGTACGTGCACCACCAGCTGCATGAAGGTGTAGCCGACCACATCGCGCGCCTTCAGTCCCAGCACGCCGAGCAGGGGCAGCATCCAGAACGGATTGATCAGGTTCGGCAGCGCCTCGGCCGCGTTGTACACCTGCACCGCCCAGCCCAGGTGCACGTGCAGGTCGTTCGCCGCCTGCATCACGTACGGCGCCTCGACCAGCCACTTGCCGCCGCCGGACGGCACGAAGAAGCCCAGCACCGCCGAGTACGCGCCCATCACCGCGGGGAAGCTCTCGGTGCCGGCCACCTGCACGAACAGGTTCGACAGCCGGTGCGCCAGGGTGGCGCCATCGGCGCCGGGCACGTGGGTGAGCAGTGCGGCGATGCCGCCGTACAGCGGAAACTGGATGAGCACGCCGGAGGTGCTCGGCACCGCGCGGCTCACCGCATCGAGGAAGCTGCGCGGGCGCCAGTGCAGCAGAATGCCCAGGGTGAGGAACAGGAAGTTGTAGGTATTGAGGTTCGCGATCGCGGTGACCGCCGGCTTGCTGGCGAACTCGTGGCCGAGCCAGCCCAGGCCCAGCAGGCCGATCGCCAGCGACAGCAGCGGGCTGTATTCCAGCCACTCGCCTGGGCGCATGCGCGGCGGCAGCGCCGGCGTCGAGGTTTCGCTGATGTCGAAATCCTTCGAGGTGCGCGCGTTGGCATCCGATGGCGCGGTGGTCCAGCAGATCAGCAACGACACCACGATCAGCACCGCGGTCAGCACGATCGACTGCCACAGGAAGATGGTCTGGCTGAAAGGCAGCACGCCGGTGATCGCCAGCAGCCCGGGCGGCATGCTGGCCGGGTTCGCCTGCAGCTGCGCCGCCGATGACGACAGGCCCATCGCCCAGATCGCGCCCAGGCCGAGATACGCCGCCGCTCCGGCTGCGCGGTAATCCATGCGCAGATCATTACGCCGCGCCAGCGCACGCACCAGCAGCCCGCCGAACACCAGCGAGAAACCCCAGCTGAGCAGCGACGCCAGCATGCTGACCAGCGCGATGTACACGATTGCGCCGCGCCCCGTGCGTGGCGCGCGCGCCAGCAGGTCGATGAAGCGCGCCACCACCGGCGCAGTGGCCAGTACGTAGCCGCCGATCACCACGAACGCCATCTGCATGGTGAACGGGATCAGGCTCCAGAAGCCGTCGCCGAACGCGTTGACCGTCGCCGTCGGCGTGGCGCCAAAGCTGAAGGCCGCCAGCGCCACCACCACCACGCCCAGCGCGGCAAACACCCACGCATCCGGAAACCAGCGCTCTGCCCACGCCGCGCTGCGCAACGCCGCGCGCGCCATCCATCCGTCCTGCCTTGCGTTCATGCTGCCTCCGCCGGTGATCGCGACATCGTCGCGCCACAGTGGATACGCAGGCAAGCCGACCATGGTCGACCCCGCTCCATTGGAGTGAAACCGCGCCGCCAGGCGCCGCCACGTTTGCCCCTGCAAGGCCAGGGGAGGTTGGATGGGGGTGGCTTTTGACTTTGCGACGAAGAGCGACCCCACCCCAGCCCTCTCCTGCAAGCAGGGGAGGGAGCGAAGCCGCTCTGCTCCTCCCCCTGCTTGCAGGGGGAGGTTGGCGACCGCAGGGAGTCCTTTAGGTGAGGGGGTAAGGCTTCTGACCTACCGCCGCCGCTTCGCCAGCGTGATGACCGCCACGCCGAACAGGATGATCGCCATGCCGGCGAGGTCGTAGGGCCCCACGTGCTCGCCGGCCAGCAGTACGCCGAACAGCACCGCTACCGGCGGGTTCACATAGGCGTAGCTGGTGGCCAGTGCGGGCCGCGTGCGCTTGAGCACGTACAGGTACGCGCTGAACGCGATGATCGAACCGAACACCGCCAGATAGGCGATCGCCAATGTGGAACGCAGGCTTGGATGCGCCGGCAGCTGCTCGCCGCTGAGCAGGGCGAAGCCGAGCAGTGCGATGCTCCCGCAGATCATCTGCGCCGCGGTGTTCATCGGGCCGGGCGGCATTTCGCGGCGTCGGCTCCACGCCGATCCGAAGGCCCATGCGGCGGCCGCAGCCAGCAGCGCCAGCGCGCCCAGCCGAGAGCCGGACAGGCTGCTGCCGAGGTTCAGCACGATCACGCCGGCAAAGCCGACCACCAGGCCGACGCTTTCGTGCCGGTTCGGCCACTCGCCGTACATGCCGGTGAACAGCGCGGCGAACAGCGGCATGCTGGCCACCGCCACGGCGGCGATGCCTGAGCTCACTTGCTGTTCGGCAAAACACACCAGGCCGTTGCCGAGGCCAAGCAGAAACACGCTGGTGAACGCGGCGTTGCGCCACTGCAGTGGCGTCGGCGGGGCGACCCCGCGCAAGCGCAGAAAGCCGTACAGCACCACGCCGGCGCACAGGAAACGCACGCCGGCGAGCAGGAACGGCGGGTAGCTTTCCAGCGCGAAACGGATACCCAGGTAGGTCGAACCCCAGATCACGTACAGCGCGAGCAGCGCCAGCGGGATCAGGAAGCGGGGATCAGTCAGGCTGCGCGGCGTTTCGACCGCGACGGAGGCAGGGATGTCGGACATGGGGGTGGATCGTGTGGGGACGGCGCATTATCCGCGCGTCCGTACCGGTTGTCCGCAGCGGGTTGCCGAAAAACGCGATCAGTGCGCGACGGGGCGCCCCTGGCGGATCACCACGAACTCGCCTTCCAGCACGGCCGGCTGTGCGTTGGGCGCCGTCGGCTTCGCCGGCGCGCGGCCCTGCTTCCACTGGCGCACGGCCAGCAGCACGACGCCGCCGACCAGCAGCACGCCGGCCACCACCAGCCCGAACACCAGCAGCACGCCAAGCACCGCCACGCCGAGCAGCAGCGACAGGGCACGGGCCAGCGGATGGCGGGGACGACGCATGGAAGGCATGGCGAAATACATGTGTTAAAAATCCGTGTGGTAAAATCAACGACTTACGCCACAACCATGGGGCCATCCGGCCTACGAGGCAAGTGCCGATGGATACATTTACCCCCGTCGAATCGCTGGACCGGCAGTCGCTGTGCCGGCTGGACGAGATCCCCGACGGCGGCGCCACCGCCGTCGATGCCAGCCTGGCCGACGGCGACGAAAGCCTGATCCTGCTGCGCCGCGGCGACCAGGTGCGCAGCTACCTCAACGTCTGCCCGCACGCGGGCCGTCGCCTCGACTATGCCCCGGGCAAATTCCTGCTGAAGAACGACACCCTGATCTGCGCCGTGCACGGCGCCACCTTCAATCGGGACGATGGCTTGTGCATCGCCGGCCCGTGCCGCGGCGAACATCTGCGCGCGGTGGCGGTGCAGGTGGAAGCAGGCGAGGTAAGGCTGGCGCAGGAAGCATGATGCGAGTGGATGACCGCAAGCACGCCTCCCCATTCAAGCCGACCGTGCAGGATGCAGCGGGTTGGCCCTACAGTCGTCCGTCGACAGCGGCAATGGGCAGCAGACTCTTGATGTCGAACACGGCGCAGTTCTCGCGGCCGTAGCGGCGGATGTCTGCGTCGCCGCGGCCGAGGAAGTCCCGGTGCGCCACGGCCAGCACGATGGCGTCGTAAGCGTGTTCGGCGGGCGTATCGACCAGGGTGACGCCGAGCTTCTGCCGGGCCTCGAGCGGATCGGCCCAGGGGTCGTACACGTCCACCTGGGCGTGCGTGGCTTCGAGTTCGCGGACGATTTCCACCACACGGGTGTTGCGCAGGTCGGGGCAGTTTTCCTTGAAGGCCAGGCCCAGCATCAGGATGCGCGAGCCGACCACGTGGATGCGCTTGTTCGCCATCAGGCGGATCACCTGGTGCGCCACGTACAGCCCCATGCGGCTGTTGATGCGGCGCGCGGCGAGGATCAGCTCGGGGTGGTAGCCGAGGATGGTGGCCTTGTGCGTGAGGTAGTACGGGTCCACGCCGATGCAGTGGCCGCCGACCAGGCCGGGCTTGAACGGCAGGAAGTTCCACTTGGTGGCGGCGGCGTCCAGCACGTCCTGGGTGTCGATGCCCATGGTGTTGAAGATCATCGCCAGCTCGTTGACCAGCGCGATGTTGACGTCGCGCTGGGTGTTCTCGATGACCTTGGCCGCCTCGGCCACCTTGATGCTGGACGCCTTGTGCGTGCCCGCGGTGATGATGCGGCGGTACAGCGCGTCGACGAAGTCGGCGGTTTCGGGCGTGGAGCCGGAGGTGATCTTGGTGATCGTGGGCAGCCGGTGCTGCTTGTCGCCGGGATTGATCCGCTCCGGGCTGTAGCCGCAGCTGAAATCGTGGTTGAAGCGCATCCCCGAGACCCGTTCCAGCACCGGCACGCAGATCTCCTCGGTGGTGCCGGGGTAGACGGTGGATTCGTAGATCACGATGTCGCCACGCTTGAGTACCGTGCCGATGCTGGCGCTGGCGCTTTCCAGCGGATGCATGTCCGGCCGGTTCGCTTCGTCGACCGGGGTGGGAACGGTGACGATGAAGACGTTGCACCCGGCGAGGTCGTCGATGTCGGTGGTGAAGCGCAGCTGGCTGGCAGCAGCCAGTTCCTCCGGCGGGGTTTCCTGCGTGTGGTCGCGCCCCGCGCGCAGCTCGTCGACGCGCTCGCTGCTGATGTCGAAGCCGGTGGTATCGAACTGCCTGCCGAATTCCACCGCCAGCGGCAGTCCCACATAGCCGAGCCCGACAACCGCGATTTTCGTGGATGGCAACGTAGGTATCTGCATGAGCCTGTCTGACTTCCCCCGGGTGGTCGCCAGTCTAATGGGCCGGCGTGGATTGCATATAGCGCGCCGTGCTCCCGCAAACTTTGCTCCCTCCCCTGCAGGGCAGGGGAGGGTTGGGCGACCGAAGGGAGTCCTTTAGGTGAGGGGGGCTCTTGACTCGCCTCAGCCCTCGATCAACGCCGCGATCTCGGCCGTGCGTTCCTGCATCAATGCGCTGTCGCCGCGCGACTCCACGTTGAGCCGCAGCAGCGGTTCGGTGTTGGAGCTGCGCAGGTTGAAGCGCCAGTGGCCGAAGTCGGCGCTGATGCCGTCGGTGTGGTCGAGTGCGGGGGCGAGGTGGGCGTAGTGCGCCAGCACGCGTTCGGTGGCGGCGCGGGCGTCGGCGACCTTGAAGTTGATTTCGCCGCTGCACGGGAAGGCGCGCATGCGGTCTTCCACCATCTCGGCCAGCGACAGTCCGCTGGCCGAGATCAGGTCGGCGATCAGCAACCACGGGATCATGCCGGAGTCGCAGTAGGCGAAGTCGCGGAAGTAATGGTGGGCGCTCATCTCGCCGCCGTAGATGGCATTCTCGGCGCGCATGCGTTCCTTGATGAAGGCGTGGCCGGTCTTGCTCAGCACCGGGATGCCGCCGGCTTCGCGCACCATCTCGATGGTGTTCCAGACAAGCCGCGGGTCGTGGATGATCTTGCCGCCCGGGTGCCGCGCCAGCAGCGCCCTGGCCAGCAGGCCGACCAGGTAGTAGCCCTCGATGAAGCGGCCGTCGGCGTCGAAGAAGAAGCAGCGGTCGAAGTCGCCGTCCCAGGCCACGCCGAAGTCGGCGCCATGCGCGCGCACTGCGTCGGCGGTGGCGGCGCGGCATTCGGGCAGCAGCGGGTTGGGTATGCCGTTGGGGAAATGGCCGTCCGCTTCGTGCTGGATGCGGATGAACCGGAACGGCAGGTGCGGGGCGAGCTGGTCGACCACGAGGCCGGCGCCGCCGTTGCCGGCGTTGACCACGATCTTCAGCGGCTGCAGCCGGTCGCGATCGACGTAGCCAAGCAGGTGCGCGATGTAGGCGGACTTGTCCGTCATCACACGCGGCGTGGCGGTGGCGGTCGGGATCGGCGCGTCGTGGCTGGCGGCGAAATCGCGGATCGCGAACAGTCCGCTGTCGCCGCTGATCGGCCGGGAGCCCTCGCGCACCAGCTTCATGCCGTTGTAGTCCATCGGGTTGTGGCTGGCCGTGACCATCACGCCGCCGGCTGCGCGGAGATGGTCGGTCTGGAAATAGACTTCCTCGGTGCCGCCCATGCCGATGTCGATCACCTCGCGTCCGGCCGCCTGAAAGCCTTCGGTCAACGCTGCCTGCAGTGCGGGGCTGCTCAGGCGTACGTCACGTCCCACTACTACTGGCCCCGGGCCGAGCAGGCCGGCCATGCCCAGGCCGATCCTGCGCGCCAATGTTTCGTCAAGTTCGTCGGGCACGCGCCCGCGAATGTCATAGGCCTTGAAGCAGGGGAGCGGGGGCATCGGGGTGTTCCTGGTTTATGTGGTAAACCGTGAATGATAGCGGGCAAGCCGGGATCAAAAGCCTTGCCCCCTCCTGACCTTCCCCTGCTGCGCAGGGGGAGGAACCGAACTGAAGCCGCATGCCTTGCTCCCTCCCCTGCAAAGCAGGGGAGGGTTGGGCGACTGAAAGGAGTCCTTATAGGTGAGGGGTCGCTCTTCGCTTCAACGGAACATCAAGTTGATCGCGAGCAGGGTGACGACGAGGACCAGGAAGGTCAGCGGCAGGCCCACGCGCAGGAAGTCCTTGCCCTTGTAGCCGCCGGGACCCGTGACCATCATCAGCGCGGGGTGGCCGGAGCTGAGCAGGAAGGTGTTGGAGGAGGACACCGCCACGATCAGCGCGTAGGCCGACGGATTGCCGCCGGTGGCGATGGCCACGCTGATCGCGATCGGCACCATCATCACGGTGGCGCCGACGTTGGACATCACCTGCGAGAACAGCAGGGTGAGCACCGCCAGTACCAGTTGCAGCAGGTAGGGCGAGGAGTTGCCCAGGTAGTGCAGCACCTGTTGCGCCAGCCACGCGGCGGTGCCGGTGGCGTCCATCGACCAGCCCAGCGGGATCAGGCAGGCGATCACGAAGACGGTTTTCCAGTTCACCGCCTTGTATGCCTCGTCCATGTTCAGCACGCCGGTCAGCAGCATGGCGATGGCGCCGGTCATCATCGCGACCGCCAGGTCGAGGTTGGTGAACAACGCCAGACACTGGGCCATCAGGAAGAAGCCCACCGCCTGCCAGATCTTGCCGGGGCGCTGATGCTCCTTCGGGATGTCGGTGACGACCACCAGGTCCTTGTCTTCCGCGGCCAGCGCGAGGTCGCGCCAGTTGCTGTGCAGCACCACGGTGTCGCCGGCGCGCAGGCTGACCGCGCGTACGTCGTCGCGGAACACGTGTTCGCCGCGGGTCACCGCCAGCACCGAGATGCCGAAGCGCTTGCGCAGGCGCAGCTCGGCTACGGTGTGCTTGATGAAGCGCGACACTGGCGGGATCACCACTTCGGAAATGCCGGCGCGGGTGGGGTTGAACAGCTCGCCAAGCTGGCGCATGCGCGAGGACAGCCGGCACAGCTGGTTGTTGGCGAACTGCGCCAGTTGCTCGCGTGGGCCGAACACGCCCAGCACCGAGCCGACCCAGATCACGTGATCGGCCGGTGGCGCCATGCGCGCGTCGTTGCCGCTCTTGATCGCCAGGATCAGCGGCGCTTCGTGCAGTTGCTCGACCTCGCCGATGCTCATGCCGACCAGCGGGCTTTCCGCGGTGACGGTGAGCTCGGCCGTCTCGCCGCTGATACCGTAGGTTTCGGCGAAATAGCTTTCGGTGCGACCCGGTGTCACCTTCAGTCGCTCGTCCTCGTGCCCGGGCAGCAGCTTGCGGCCGAAGAAGTAAAAGTAGCCCACGCCGACCAGCGCCAGCGCCAGCCCGATCGGTGTCACGCTGAACAGGCCGAACTTGGGGATGGTGTGCGCGCCCGGCAGCAGGTTGGCGTTGGCGCTGGCGATCAGGTCGTTCAGCACGATCAGCGAGGAGTTGGCGATCAGCGTGGTGTTGGTGGCGGTGAGGATGCAGAACGCCATCGGCAGCAGCAGCTTCGACAACGGCACGCCGGTGCGCGCGGCCAGCCGGCTGCTGACCGGGATCATCAGCGCGGCCAGCGCCTGGCTGGGGATCACCGAACTGAACAGGCTGGCGACCAGGTTGATCACCACGCCCAGGCGCGATTCCGCGCCGCGCGACATGCGCACCACGAAATGTGCGGTGGCATTGAGCACGCCGGCACGGTCCAGCCCCTCGCCCATGATCATGATCGCGATGATCGCGATCACCGCGTTGCCGGCGAAGCCGTTGAACACGCGCTCGGACGGGATCAGCCCGGTCAGCCCGATCACCACCACCACCAGCAGCGCCACCATGTCGGCGCGGATCCACTCCAGCACCAGCATCAGCATGGTGAAGCCCACCAGCCCGAGTACCAGGATCATTTCGGGGGTGAGCGAGAGTGCCATTAGCTGACGTCCCTGCGGAGCAGCCGGCTGCGGTGGATACGATGGGGCAGTGGAAGCTTCACGCTGCGACGATTCGTCCCTGGGTGGATGCCGTGAGTATAAGCGGGGTGGTGCGATTGCTGGTGAACCGCAGGCCAAGAGCAACCCCTCCCAACCATCCCCTGCGAGCAGGGGAGGGAGAAAGCTTGCAGCTTTTTGCTCCTCCCCCTGCCAGCAGGGGGAGGGGCAAAACCGGCTGTGTGACCTTGCCCTCACCTGCGAAGTAGGGGAGGGTTGGGGTGGGGTCGCTCTTCGCTCAAGTCCTGCGGTAAAGCAAATCCCACACCCCATGCCCCAGCTTCAACCCGCGCCGCTCGAAGTGCGTCTCGATGCGCCACTCCGGCTTCTCGGCGTACTGCCCGGGACCGAGCTGGTTGCGCCAGGCGGGGGCGGCCTCCATCACTTCGAGCATGTGCTCGGCGTAGGGCTGCCAGTCGGTGGCCAGGTGCAGCAGGCCGTTCGGAGCCATGCGCGAGGCGAGCAGGGCAGCGAACTCGGGCTGGATCAGGCGGCGCTTGTTGTGGCGCTTCTTGTGCCAGGGGTCGGGGAAGTAGATGCGCACTTCGTCCAGCGCCCCTTCGGCCACTTCGTTGTGCAGCACTTCCACCGCATCGTGGTGGTAGAGGCGTACGTGGTCGGCGCCGTCCTGGTCCAGCGCGTTGAGCAGGCGGCCCACCCCGGGCGCATGGACCTCGATCCCGATGTAGTCGCGCGACCGGTCCTGGCGGGCGGCAAAGCGCAGCGCCTGCCCATTGCCGAAGCCGATTTCAAGCACCCGTCTGGCCTTGCGGCCAAAGACCGCGTCGAAATCGCGCTGCCGGCCCTGGTAGTCCAGGCCGAAGCGCGGCCACTGGGTCTCGAACGCACGCTGCTGGGCTTCGGTGAAACGTCCCTGGCGCAGCACGAAGCTGCGGATCTGGCGACGGCCTTCGGTGGCGGTGAACGGCTTGGGCGGGGCCTTGGCGCCGGGGCTGGAAAACGGATCGGTCATCGGCCGTTCCTGCCAGCAACGCGGCGGAGTGGGGGTGTTGTGGCATGGCACGGATTATCGCCCAACTTGGCGGCACCGGCGCGTCGTCGGCGCGCGCCCTGGCGATCTCATGAAGGCAGCAGGCGGGCGAGGGATCGGGCCTGGTTGCACGCCGTGCGCCTGGTCTCAACGCCGGTCACTGCGGGGATCATCCGGCCGGCGTCCCGGCGGTGGCCCGTTCGCGGCCAGCGGAAGCGTTCGCGCCAGCCTGTGCCGCGTGCCGCGTTGCAGGGTGAGTTGTCCAGGGGCGCAATGAACCCACGGCGTCCCAATGCGCTGCCGCACGGACGGCGCCGTGCCTGACACCCTCCGCGACACGATGGAGCTGCACATGCACGCATCCCCTTGCCTGTCCAGCCTGGCTGCGGCGGTCGTCCTCGCCCTGGCGGGCGTTACCGCGCAGGTGCACGCCGAGCTGGTTTATTCGCAGACCGCGTTCTTCGGCGACAGCCTCACCGGCTCCGGCCATTTCCGCCCGGCCCTGGCGTTGCGTGCGGGGCAGGCCAGCGCATAGACTGCCGCCTGTCCGACGCGGGTGTAGCTCAATGGTAGAGCTGTAGCTTCCCAAGCTACTGACGAGGGTTCGATTCCCTTCACCCGCTCCA
>LNAP01001662.1_pt1 | contig 23281 bp, 19 predicted proteins | sample 602601 | NCBI WGS metagenome assembly LNAP01 (sample SAMN02440304, study PRJNA202911) | soil metagenome | biome: Subtropical and temperate rainforests or woodlands; isolation source: soil samples (1 kg each in a 20% v/v slurry with milli Q water) were... ...
TGTCGCCATGCGCGAACAGGATTACGCAGTTAATAACAGCGTGCAGGCTGAGCAGCTAGAGGTTAGCCGCGTCCTGCGCAACACTTACGGCTTACTCGCCCTCACCCTCGCATTCAGCGGCGTGATGGCGTTTGTCGCGCAGCAGATGCGTGTCGGCTACCCGAATATCTTCGTGGTGCTGATCGGCTTCTACGGCCTTTTCTTTCTCACCAACAAACTCCGTGATTCGGCATGGGGCCTGGTTTCTGCGTTCGCGCTGACCGGTTTCATGGGTTTCCTGCTCGGCCCGATTCTCAACCGTTACCTGGGTATGCAGGGCGGCGCAGAAGTCGTCAGCTCGGCCTTCGCGATGACCGCGCTGGTGTTTGGCGGCCTGTCGGCTTATGTGCTGATCACCCGTAAGGACATGAGTTTCCTCGGTGGTTTCATCACCGCCGGTTTCTTTGTGCTGTTGGGCGCGACTCTGGCGAGCTTGTTCTTCCAGATCAGCGGTCTGCAGCTGGCGATCAGCGCAGGTTTCGTGCTGTTCTCCTCGGTGTGCATTCTGTTCCAGACCAGCGCCATCATTCACGGCGGCGAGCGCAACTACATCATGGCGACCATCAGCCTGTATGTATCGATCTACAACCTGTTCGTCAGCTTGCTGCAACTGTTCGGCATCATGAGCCGCGATGATTGATCGCCAGCCTTGAGTAAAAAACCCGCTTCGGCGGGTTTTTTATTGTCTGTGATTTGGCTCAGCGTTGGTTTTGATCAGGTTCGTGGCAACACACGCAGAGTTTGTTGCCGTCCGGGTCGCGCATATAGGCGCCGAAGTAATCGGGATGGTAGTGCGGACGCAGGCCCGGTGGCCCCTCGCAGGATCCACCATGAGCCATGGCCAGTGCGTGACAGCGGTTGACGATCTCATGACTCGGCGCAAGCAGGGCGATCATCTGCCCATTCCCCGGTGTGGCCGGCTGTTCGTCGAACGCAGTGCCAATGACGAACAGCGGACGCGGTGCATTCTTGCTCATCCATGCAGCCCAGGGTTTGCCGGAATCGCAAAATTTCATCTGCAGCTGCAGTGCATCCATGATCGGTCGGTAGAACGCTAATGCACGATCGAAATCGGTGATGCCGATAAAAACGTGAGACAACATTCACCTGCTCCTTATTCGGCCACAATGATGCTGCCATCAGCCTGTTGCCGATAAATGGTGTAGGGCAGCAGCATGGTGTCGAGAACGCCGGAAATCACTACGTCGATCAGTACAAAGGGCGTGCCGTTGTTGTATTTGTACTCATCGATGCCCGGGCCTGGAGGCGCATGCAGACTGCAAAAGTCATACGTCACGCCGCTATAGATCCGTGGAACCGCACCGCAGTAGGTTTTCTGTTCCTTGAGACTCTTCGCCGCTGCCTCGTCACTGCGCACCACGGTCTGAAACGTGCCGCAACCAGTGAGTATCATTACCGCCAGTAACATGACTTGAGTTTTCATACCGTCAATCCTTCGCCGGAAAAACCCCAATCTACCCCTTTGCGAACAAAACAGCACTCAAGCCATCGGTGGCAGCCGGCGCTTGACCGGGGTCTTCTTGACGATGGCGGTGTTGGTTTCGGCGTGGCTGTTGAGGCGATCGAGGAGGGTGTCCAGTTGTTCCATCGAGCGCACATGCAGGCGGGCGATGAAGCAGTCGTCGCCGGTGACTTTGTCGCACTCGGTGAATTCGGGGATGGCCTGAATCTGTCGCTCCACTTCCTGTAACTGGCCCGGCAATGGGCGAATACGGACGATGGCCTGGAGTTGGTAACCGAAGCATTTGGGGTCGATCTCGACGGTGTAGCCTTTGAGCACGCCACGTTCTTCGAGGCGGCGCAGGCGCTCGGCGACACTGGGCGAGGACAGGCCGCTGATCTGTGCCAGGGCCTTGAGCGAGCGGCGTGAGTCTTCCATCAACGCGCTAATCAGCACTTGGTCGATGTCGTCGGTCATGGCGAATCCCCTGTTAGGCAATCGGCTGAATTAGCCTTGATAAAAAAGGCAGAAGCCGAGTTTAGCCTGCTTTTTGCACTGGAGTAGCCCCTCGGGTGGTTGGCATACTTTGGGCTCAAATACAGGAGGTGGATGATGGACAAAACATTACGTCGTGGCTCATTCGAAATGACCGCCGCCATGCTGATTTCCGGGACCATTGGCTGGTTCGTGCTGGTGTCCGGGCAACCGGTGCTGGACGTGGTGTTCTGGCGCTGCGTGTTCGGTGCCGCCACCTTATTGCTGATCTGCGCGGCGTTCGGCTTTCTGCGTCCTGGCATTTTGACGTCCACCACTTTTTTGCTGGCCGTACTGAGCGGGGTGGCGATTGTCGGCAACTGGGTGCTGTTGTTCGCGTCCTATTCCCGCGCCTCGATTGCCATTGGCACGGCGGTTTATAACGTTCAACCATTCATGCTGGTGGGGCTGGCCGCGTTGTTCCTGGGGGAGAAGATCACCCTGCAGAAGTTGTTCTGGCTGGGCATTTCGTTTCTAGGAATGCTGGCGATTGTCAGCGCACATGGTGAGCAGGGTGAGGGTGGCAACGATTACCTGATGGGGATTGGTCTGGCGCTAGGGGCTGCCTTTCTGTACGCGATTGCCGCGTTGATCATCAAACGCCTGACCGGCACACCTCCGCATCTGATCGCATTGATCCAGGTGTGCACCGGCGTGCTATTGCTCGCGCCCTTTGCGCACTTCTCGGCGATACCGCAAACGCCCGATGCCTGGGCCAGTCTGGTGACCCTGGGCATCGTGCATACCGGTCTGATGTATGTGCTGCTTTACGGCGCGATTCAAAAACTGCCGACAGCGCTGACCGGCGCGTTGTCGTTCATCTACCCGATTGCGGCGATTTTCGTTGACTGGTTCGCCTTCGGCCATCGCCTGGAGCCGCTGCAATGGATCGGTGTCGCCGCGATTCTGTTGGCCGCCGCCGGGATGCAACAGGGTTGGAGCCTGAAGCTTCGACGGGTGGCGGCGCAGTAAACAGGCCTCAGAAAATGTAGTCAGTGGTCAGGAAACTCGAGTTGCGTCCGCTGATGATCTCGCTGAGAAGCTCTTTGCTGCTTTCCTGGAACTTGGTTGCCACCAGAGTCCGAATCGAAAATACCCGCAGCGCATCGTGCACCGACAGCGTGCCCTCGGCGGAGTTCTTGCGGCCGTTGAACGGATAGGTGTCCGGACCGCGCTGGCACTGGGCGTTGAGGTTGATCCGGCCGACCTGGTTGGCAAACGTGTCCACCAGCCTGCCGACCGCCACCGGGTTGGTGCCGAAGATGCTCAGTTGCTGGCCGAAGTCGGATTCCAGGACGTAATCGATCACGGTGTCCAGATGACGGTAAGGCACGATCGGCACGACCGGGCCGAACTGTTCTTCCTGGTAGACGCGCATCTGCGGTGTCACCGGGTACAACACGGCCGGGTAGAAGAACGATGCGCGGGACTCACCGCCATTGGGGTTGACCACGGCTGCACCTTTGCTGACCGCGTCCGCCACCAGGGTGTGCAGGTAATCGACCTTGCCTGATTCCGGCAATGGCGTCAGGGCCACGCCACTGTCCCACGGCATACCGGGTTTGAGGCTGGCGAGTTTGGCGTTGAACTTCTCGATGAACGCTTCGACCACGTCTTCATGGACGAAGAGGATTTTCAGCGCGGTGCAGCGTTGACCGTTGAACGACAGGGAACCGGTGACGGCTTCGCTGACCGCATTGTCCAGATCGACCTCCGGCAGAACGATACCGGGGTTCTTCGCATCCAGGCCCAGCGCCGCACGCAAGCGGTGAGGCCTTGGGTGGAGTTTTTTCAGGTCGCTGGCGGCCTTGTTGGTGCCGATGAACGCAAAGATATCGATCTTGCCGCTGGCCATCAGTGCGCTGACGGTCTCGCGGCCGCTGCCGTAAATGACGTTGATGACTCCGGCGGGGAAGCTGTCGCGAAAGGCTTCCAGCAACGGGCGAATCAACAGCACCCCAAGCTTGGCCGGTTTGAATACCACGGTGTTGCCCATGATCAGCGCCGGAATCAGCGTGGTGAAGGTTTCGTTCAGCGGGTAATTGTAAGGTCCCATGCACAACGCCACGCCCAACGGCACGCGGCGGATCTGGCCGAGGGTGTCCTGCTCCAGTTCGAAGCGGCTGGAGCGGCGGTCGAGTTCCTTGAGGGCATTGATGGTGTCGACGATGTAGTCGCAGGTGCGGTCGAACTCTTTTTCCGAGTCCTTGAGGTTTTTACCGATCTCCCACATCAGCAACTTGACCACCGCCTCGCGCTGTTCGCGCATGCGAGCCAGGAAGGTTTCGACGTGCTGGATGCGTTCGGCCACGCGCATGGTCGGCCACAGGCCCTGGCCGCGGTCGTAGGCGCGGACGGCGGCGTCGAGCGCGGTCAATGCGGTGTCCGCATCGAGCAGCGGCGTGCTGCCGAGGATCACCTGTTCATCACCATTCGCACCGCTCAGGTACACCGGGCTGCGGACTTGAGCGAGGGGCCCGGACCAGGCTTTCAGTTCGCCATCGACCAGATACTCGCGCTGCTCGGTCGGGCCGTTGAGGCGGTACTTTTCCGGGACGTTGTCGGCGGTGGGAAACAGGTTGCCAAGGATTTGTGCTGTGGTCATATCGCTACCCCGTCTGGATTGGGTGATGCACTGATGAATCGTTTTAGCAGACCTCGGACTCGCTTGTCATGACTCATCTTATGATTTTTTTTGCTCGGCGTTATGGATCGCGAATCTGTCGGCAGCTGCTACGGGTCGATCTTTTGCCCTGAAAACACACAAGTAACGATCCCCCGGTTAAACTTCACGCTCTTTCTCAAAGGAGTTCATATGAGTTATTACCAGCCGGGCATTCTCGCCACCCCTGTTCCGCCTCAAGCTCGTCATATGTTCTTTGCCCTTGAGTCCGTTGAGGCACTGCCGGCTGCGCTGGATAACCTGATGCGCCTGGTGGACGGCAAGTCGGCTGTAGTCGGTTTCGGTGAATCCCTGGTCAAGGCGCTGCACGCACAGATCGATGGGCTGCGCGCTTTTCCTGCGCTGGTCGGTGTCGGTGTCGACAACCCCTCGACCCAACACGCGCTCTGGTGCTGGCTGCACGGTGTTGACCGTGGCGAACTGCTCAATCGCAGCCGTGCGCTCGAAGCCGCGCTGGCACCGGCCCTGCGTCTGGTGCAGATGAACGAAACCTTCCGCCACATGACCGGGCACGACTTGACCGGTTACGAAGACGGCACCGAAAACCCTCACGATGAAGCCGCTGTCGCCGCTGCATTGTTGAGCGACGGCGCGGACGGTCTGGTCGGTGGCAGCTTCGCCGCGATCCAGCAGTGGCAGCATGATTTGAAAGGTTTTCACGCAATGCCGCCCCATGAGAAAGACAACATCATGGGCCGTCGCTTGAGCGACAACGAAGAACTCGATGACGCGCCGATCTCCGCCCACGTCAAGCGCACCGCCCAGGAAAGCTTCACACCTGAAGCCTTCGTGGTCCGTCGCTCGATGCCGTGGATCGAAGGCGATCGTGCCGGCCTGATGTTCCTGGCCTTCGGTTTTTCCCTCGATGCGTTCGAATCCCAGTTGCGGCGCATGAGTGGTCTGGAAGACGGCATTACCGACGGTCTGTATCGCATCAGCCGACCGATCACCGGCGGCTACTACTGGTGCCCACCGCTCAAGGACGATCGCCTTGACCTGCGCGCACTGCGTGTCGGCTAAACCTCGGGCAACGCCGATGCCGGTTCTGCCTTGGTTGAGGCCTTGAGCGACGATTACTGGCAAGTCCGCCTGCGCGCCACTCGCAGCCACGAACGCGGCATCTACCCGTGGCCCTACCTCTCAGGACTCACCTGAAACCTGTAGGAGCTGACGAGTGAAACGAGGCTGCGATCTTTTGATGTTGTTTTTAAAGAGCAAGATCAAAGATCGCAGCCTCGTTTCACTCGACAGCTCCTACACAGCTCCTACAGGTCCTTGTCAGGAAAAGCTCAAAAGAGTACAAATGTACTCCATGACGACTTTAACTCCCCGCCGTACCGCCATCCTGACCTTTATCCGCGATCGAATCGCCGAGCACGGTCAGCCCCCGAGCCTCGCTGAAATCAGCGAGGCCTTTGGCTTCGCCTCCCGCAGCGTGGCGCGCAAGCATGTGCTGGCGCTGACCGAGGCCGGTTTTATCGAGGTCAATGCGCATCAGGCGCGAGGTATCCGGCTGCTGAATCAACCGCCGCGGCCCGAACTGCTGGACGTTCCGGTACTCGGTCGAGTGGCGGCCGGTGCGCCGATCGGTGCCGATGCCGAGATCCACAGCCGTTTGCTGCTTGATCCGTCGATCTTCTCGCGGCTACCGGATTACATGCTGCGGGTGCAGGGCGATTCGATGATCGAGGACGGCATTCTCGACGGCGATCTGGTGGGCGTGCGGCGCAATCCCGAAGCGGTCAACGGCCAGATCGTCGTGGCGCGGCTCGACGGCGAAGTCACCATCAAGCGTTTCGAGCGGGTCGGCGATTCTGTTCGCCTGTTACCGCGCAATCCGGCTTACAAACCGATCATTGTTCGAGCCGATCAGGATCTGGCCATCGAAGGTGTGTTCTGCGGTCTGGTGAGGCAAGGGTAATGGGCGCCGTCGTTGCGTTGGATACGCTGTTCAATGGCGGCCAGGTCTGGAAGGGCCGGCCTGCGCCACCGGCCGTCAGCCCGCAACCCACCGGGCATGCGGCGCTGGATGCGGCATTACCCACTGGCGGCTGGCCGGAAGCGGCGCTGACTGAAATCCTGCTGGCCGGGCAGGGCGTGGGTGAGTTGCAACTGGTGTGGCCGGCGCTGGCGCGGCTGTCGGCGGCAGGTGAGCGCATCGTGCTGGTGGCGCCGCCTTACGTGCCGTATCCCCAGGCCTGGCAGAACGCCGGGGTCGATTTGCGGCAACTGTCGATCATCCAGGCCAGCGAGCGCGATGCGCTGTGGGCGGCGGAACAATGCCTGCGTTCGGGCAGTTGCGGGGCGGTGTTGTGCTGGCCGCACAAAGCCGACGATCGGGCATTGCGACGTTTGCAGGTGGCGGCGGAAACCGGTCAGACCCTAGCGTTCGCCTACCGCTCGCTCAGTGAGTCCATCAACCCGTCGCCAGCGGCCCTGCGCATCGCCATCGACGCCAAACCTGCGCAATTGCGAGTGCTCAAGTGCCGGGGCGGGCTGGCCCGTTCGGCGCCGATTGCCTTTGCCATCGGGCATTGAGGTTGTCATGCGCTGGGTTTGCATTCTCTTCCCGCAATTGGCGCTGGACGCGGTACTGCGTCAGCGTTCCGATCCCGATGAACCGCTGGCGCTGCTGACCGGCCCGGCCCAGCGTCGGGTGCTGCAAGCAGTCAACGGCGCGGCGCGGGCGCTGGGCTTGCGGCCCGGCCAGTCGATGACCGCCGCTCAGGCCCTGAGCAAAGGGTTTGTCAGCGCCGAATACGATGCCGCCGAGATCGAACACTGGCAGCAATTCCTGGCCGCCTGGGCCTATCGGTTCAGCTCTCAGGTCAGCGTGCATTATCCGCGCGCCGTGGTGTTTGAAATCGAATCCAGCCTGGGCTTGTTCGGGCCTTGGCCGCAGTTCGAGGCGCGGTTGCGGGCGGAACTTGGCGAACTGGGGTTTCGTCACCGGATTGTCGCCGCGCCCAATCCAGTGGCGGCGCGGGTATTGGCCAACGTTTATGACGGTCTGGTGGTGCCGGACAATGACGCTTTGCAGCACCATCTCGGGCAGTTGCCCGTTGACCGGATCGCCTTGGAGCCAAGCGTTGCCACGGCACTGTCGCGCATGGGGTTGCGCACCTTGAGTCAGGTGCAGGCGCTGCCACGACATAGCCTGGCCCGGCGTTTCGAAGCCCAGGTGCTCAAGCATCTGGACACCCTGTTCGGTTTACGACATTTGGCGCTGGCGTTTTACCTGCCGCCGGACCGTTTCGATGTGCGCATCGAACTCAACTTCGATGTGCAATCCCATCAGGCATTGCTGTTTCCATTGCGCAGGCTGACCGGCGATCTGGCGGCGTTCCTCTGCGGACGCGACAGCGGTGTGCAGCGTTTTGACCTGCACCTGGAGCACGCCGGGTTGCCAGACACGCTGATCAAGGTCGGCCTGCTCAGCGCCGAGCGCGATCCGGCGATGCTGTTCGAACTGGCCCGGGGGAGGCTGGAGCAGGTTCAGGTCGAGGCGCCAGTGCGCGGTTTTCGTCTGCGCGCCGAAGACTTGCCGACCTTTGTGCCCCAGTACCAGGAACTGTTCGATGATCGTCCGCAGCAATCCTTGCCTTGGGAGCAACTGCGCGAACGCTTGCGCGCACGGCTGGGGGATGACGCGGTGCAAGGCTTGCGGTTCCAGGCCGATCACCGGCCGGAATGCGCGTGGCAGGCCAGTGTCGACAGCCAGACCTGTGAAGTATTGCCTGCCGTGCAACGTCCGGGCTGGTTGCTGACGGAGCCGCAGGCAGTACACGAAGGTTCGACGCGCATCCTCATGGGGCCGGAACGCATCGAGTCGGGCTGGTGGGACGGCGACGACGTGCGCCGCGATTATTACCTGATCGAAACCCGTTCCGGCCAGCAGGGGTGGGCCTATCGGGCGGTGGGTGAAGACGGTCCGTTGTGGCTGCAAGGCTGGTTCGCATGAGTGTCGATTATGCCGAGCTGCACTGCCTGTCGAACTTCAGTTTCCAGCGCGGTGCTTCCAGTGCGCTCGAGCTTTTTCAACGGGCGAAAAAGCAGGGCTATCGAGCGTTGGCGATCACCGACGAATGCACCCTGGCGGGCATCGTCCGCGCCTGGCAGGCGGCCAAGGCCGTGGAATTGCCGCTGATCATCGGCAGTGAAATACGCATCGAAGACGGCCCGAAACTGGTACTGCTGGTGGAAAGCCTGGAGGGTTACCAAACCCTGTGCCGACTGATTACCCGCGCCAGACGCCGTACGCAGAAAGGCCAGTATCAGGTGCTGCGGGAGGATTTCGGCGAGCCGTTGCCGGGGCTGTTGGTGTTGTGGGTGCCGGACGCCGTCGATGACGTTGAGCAGGGTCACTGGCTGAAGCAGACCTTCGCCGAGCGCCTGTGGCTGAGCGTTCAGTTACATCGCGGGCAGGACGACACCCGGCGACTGGCGGCGCTGCTGACCCTGGCGCGGGAATTGCGGATCCCGGCGGTGGCCAGCGGCGATGTGCACATGCACGCCCGCGGCCGACGTGCCTTGCAGGACACCATGACTGCGATTCGTCATCACTTGCCGGTGGCCGAGGCCGGATTGCGCCTGCACCCCAATGGCGAACGGCATTTGCGCAGCCTCGACGCCTTGCGCGATCTTTATCCGCAGGCACTGCTCGACGAAACGCTGAACATCGCCCGGCGCTGCACGTTCAACCTCGGTCAGTTGCGCTATCAATATCCCCGGGAGCTGGTGCCTGAGGGGCGCACGGCCGCGTCCTGGCTGCGGGAGTTGGCCGAAAAGGGTGTTCGGTGGCGCTGGGAAAAAGGCCCTAAAGCCGAGGTGTTGGCGCAGATCGACAAAGAACTGCAACTGATCGCCGAGCTGGGGTACGAAAGCTATTTCCTGACCGTTCACGACATTGTCAATTTCGCCCGCAAGCAACACATTCTGTGTCAGGGGCGCGGTTCTGCGGCCAACTCGGCGGTGTGCTACGTACTGGGGATCACGGAGATCGACCCGGAGCGGAGCACGTTGCTGTTCGAACGTTTTCTCTCCAAAGAGCGCAATGAGCCGCCAGACATCGATGTGGATTTCGAGCATGAGCGGCGTGAAGAAGTCCTGCAATACGTGTTTCAGCGTTATGGTCGGACCCGCGCGGCGCTGACGGCGGTGGTCAGCACTTACCATGGTGCCGGCGCAGTCCGCGATGTGGCCAAGGCACTGGGTTTGCCGCCCGATCAGGTCAACGCCCTGGCCGACTGTTGCGGTCACTGGAGTGATCAGGCGCCTCCCGTCGAGCGCCTGCGTGAAGGTGGTTTCGATCCCGATAGCCCGGTGTTGCGCCGGGTGCTGAGCCTGACGGGGCAGTTGATCGGTTTCCCCCGGCACCTGTCCCAGCACCCTGGCGGTTTCGTGATTTCCGAGCAGCCCCTGGACAGCCTGGTGCCGGTGGAAAACGCCGCCATGGCCGAGCGCACCATCATCCAGTGGGACAAGGACGATCTGGATGCGGTCGGGCTGCTCAAGGTCGATATTCTGGCGCTGGGCATGCTCAGCGCGATTCGCCGTTGTTTCGATCTGCTGCGTCGGCACCGTGGCCGGGACCTGAGTCTGGCAACGGTGCCGGCCGAAGATCCGCAAACCTACGAGATGATCGGACGTGCCGATACCATCGGGGTGTTCCAGATTGAATCCCGGGCTCAGATGTCGATGCTGCCAAGGCTCAAGCCCACGACCTTCTATGACCTTGTGATTGAGGTGGCAATCGTTCGTCCGGGGCCGATTCAGGGCGGGATGGTGCATCCCTATCTGCGGCGGCGTAAGGGCGAGGAAGAGGTGATCTACCCGTCGAAAGAACTCGAAGCGGTGCTGGAGCGTACGTTGGGCGTGCCACTGTTCCAGGAACAGGTGATGCAGATAGCGATTGTCGCCGCCGACTACAGCCCCGGCGAGGCCGATCAATTGCGCCGCTCCATGGCCGCCTGGAAACGCCACGGCGGACTGGAACCGCATAAGGAACGTCTGGCCGACGGAATGAAGAAAAACGGCTACACGGCGGAGTTCGCCGCGCAGATCTTCGAGCAGATCAAAGGCTTTGGCAATTACGGCTTTCCCGAATCCCACGCCGCCAGTTTCGCCTTGCTGACCTATGCCAGTTGCTGGTTGAAATGCCACGAGCCGGCAGCCTTCGCCTGTGCGCTGATCAACAGCTGGCCCATGGGTTTCTACAGCCCGGACCAGATTCTTCAAGACGCCCGCCGGCATCATTTGCAGATTCGTCCGGTGGACGTGCGGGCCAGTGACTGGGATTGCAGCCTGGAACCGATCATCGGCGCGCAGCCGGCCATTCGCATGGGGTTGCGGATGATCAAAGGCTTTCGCGAGGACGATGCCAGGCGCATTGAAGTTGCACGGTCGAAAGGGGCGTTTGCCGACATCGCCGACCTTGGCGAACGGGCGCGACTCGATGCCCGTGCCCAGGAGCAACTGGCCGATGCCGGTGCATTGCGCGGGCTGGCCGGTGACCGGCATCGGGCGCGCTGGGAAGTGGCGGGGGTGCAGAAGCAGCTCGGCTTGTTTGCCGGTTTGCCGAGCCAGGAAGAGCCGACGGTGTCTCTGCCCAAACCCACCGTGGGCGAGGACCTGCAAGCCGATTACAACAGTGTCGGCACCACCCTCGGCCCGCATCCGCTGGCATTGCTGCGGGGTGAATTGAAAGCCCGGCGTTGCCGCAGTTCGAAAGAACTTATGGATGTCGAGCACGGCCGACCGGTCAGCGTCGCCGGGTTGGTGACCGGTCGGCAACGCCCGGGCACCGCCAGCGGCGTGACCTTCGTGACGCTTGAAGACGAGTTCGGCAACGTCAACGTGGTGGTCTGGCGCGACCTGGCCGAACGGCAACGGCAGGTACTGGTCGGCTCGCAATTGCTCAAGGTCGATGGGCGCTGGGAAAAGGAAGGGGAGGTGCGGCATTTGATTGCCGGACGCTTGAGCGACCTGAGTTCACTGCTCGACGGTATCCATGTGCGCAGCCGGGATTTCCGCTGAACCGGCGACATTCAGCTATACCTCTATGAAACCATTGGCGTCGGCGGTGCTCGAAACAAACGGGCACGCACCGTCTCCTCACGCCGTTGCACTGCCTGAAAACATGTCATTCACAAGACATAGGCCAGTCGATGCAGTTTCTAGACAATAGCCACGGATGTACCGGCTGGAGCGGCGAAATGGCTGGACGCATTCGCGCGTTCGACTGGAGCCTGACCGAGCTCGGGAGCATCGATACCTGGCCCGGGAGCCTGTGCAGCACGGTGCAATTATTGCTCGCCTCACCCCTGCCGATGGTGATGCTGTGGGGCCGGCCCGGTTACATGATCTATAACGATGCCTACTCGAGATTTGCCGGTGGGCGCCATCCTTACCTGCTAGGTTCCCCGGTGGAGTTGGGCTGGCCAGAGGTCGCCGAATTCAATCGGCATGTGGTGGACACCTGCCTTGCGGGTGGCACCTTGTCCTATCACAACAAAGCTTTGGTGCTGTTGCGTGATGGCGTACCCGAAGACGTCTGGATGGATCTTTACTACAGCCCCGTCGCCGATGATGACGGGCACCCCGCCGGGGTCATGGCAATGGTGGTCGACACCACTGACCATGTGATTTCCGAGCGCCGCCGCCAGGAAGCCGAAAGCGCTTATCGCGCCGACAACGAAAGAGTTCGCCTGGCTCTTAATGCCGGGGCTTTGCTCGGCTCATTCGTCTGGGATATCAAGGCTGATGTGCTGTCTGCCGACGAACGCTTCGCCCGCACGTTTTCCTATCCGCCCGACCAGGACCTGGCCAACCTGTCACCGCTCATCGCCGAAATGCAGATCCATCCCGACGACCGCAGTTGGGTTCAGGAACGGATCAATCAGTCGGTGGAAACCGGAATACCCTATAACGCCGAATACCGGGTCCTGCGCCCCGATGGCAGTTACCTGTGGGTGCTGGCCAGCGGGTGTTGCGAGTTCGATGAGCAAGGCGAGGCGTTCCGCTTTCCCGGGGTGTTGATTGACATCCATGAACGCAAGAGCGCCGAAGAATCTTTGCTCAAATTCACCCGCAACCTGGAGCAGCGAGTCGCCGACGAAGTCGAGGCGCGGCTGGCGGCTGAAGAGCAGTTGCGCCAGTCACAGAAACTCGAAGCCATCGGCGGTCTCACCGGTGGTGTGGCCCATGACTTCAACAATCTGTTGCAGGTGATCGCCGGCAACCTGCATTTGCTGGCGCGTCACGAGCCGGACAACGCCAATGTGCAACGCCGGGTCAGCGCGTCGATTGCCGCGGTCGAGCGCGGTGCCAAATTGTCGTCGCAATTGCTCGCATTCGCCCGTCGTCAGCCTTTGTCGCCGGCGGTCTGCGATCCACGGCAGATCTTCGAAGGACTGGGAGAACTGTTGCAGCGGGCGCTGGGGGAAACTATCCAGATCAAGGTGACGGCGCCTGACGCTCCATGGCATCTCTACGTGGACCGCAATCAACTGGAAAACGCCATTCTCAACCTCGCGATCAACGCCCGAGACGCCATGAACGGCGAGGGGACCATTGCCCTGAGTGCCGAGAACATTGCCCTCGACCGCAAGTTTTGCGCAGGCAAGGGCATCGTCGCCGGCGACTATGTTTGCGTCGCGGTGGCTGACACGGGTGTCGGCATGTCGCCTCAAGTGCTCGCACAGGCCTTTGAACCGTTTTTCACCACCAAGGCCGACGGCCAGGGCACCGGCCTGGGTTTGAGTATGGTGTTCGGTTTCGTCAAACAGAGCGACGGGCATATCGAGATTTCCAGCGTCGTCGGGCAGGGCACTCGGGTGCAGCTGTATTTCCCGCGCAGCTTGCGCCCGTTGCCCGGTGAAACAACGCGCCATGATCCGCAGCACCGTGGCGGGCACGAAACCATTCTGGTGGTCGAGGACAACGAAGCGGTGCGTGGCTCGGCGGTGGATTTGTTGCGTGAAGAGGGCTATCAGGTTCTGACCGCGGCCAACGGTGACCTGGCCATGCAGATGTTGCTCGATGGCGTGGCAGTGGATCTGATCTTCACCGATGTGGTGATGCCCGGTCTGATCAAAAGCGCGGACCTGGCCGCCTGGGCCAAGGTACAGAATCCACCGGTGGCGGTGCTGTTTACCTCCGGCCACACCCGGGACATTATTTCGCGCAATCACCAACTCAGCCCCGACACTTATCTGCTGAGCAAACCTTATGGCCCTGAAGCGCTGTTGAGTAAGATCCGCAACGTGCTGGGTGGATGAGTCTGGATTTTCATTGATTGCGCAATCCATGTGGGAGCGGGCTTGCTCGCGAAAGCGGTGTGACAGGCAACATCAATATTGACTGTGCCGTCGCCTTCGCGAGCAAGCCCGCTCCCACAGGTTCCGCACCTTGACTGGGTTATTTGTCGGGATGAGCCGCCTGGAGTTTTTTCGCCATATCCAGGTGTTTTTCCAGCGCCGGCAGCATCTTTTGTGCAAAGGCCTTGAGGTCGGTGGCGCCTTTGGTCTTGTCGTCCGTCACTGTATTGGCTTCTTTCTTGAACCGTTCAATGGCTTCTTCGTGAGCCTTCACCTGATTGTTGGCATAGGCCGTGTCGAAGGATTCATCGCGCAGGTCGAGAATTTTTTCCTTGGCCTGTTTAACTATTGTCGTCGTGTCCGGCACTTCGATGTCATGCTTTTTCGCCAGTGCCGCCAGTTCTTCATTGGCTTTGGAATGATCGGTGACCATCATGTTGGCGAACGCCTTGACGTCGGCCGATGAGCTTTTTTCCAGGGCCAGTTTGCTGGTCTCGACTTCCGCGATGCCGCCCGCGACCGCGTCATCGACGAAGTCGTTGGAATCGGCGGCAAAAGCTGTGCCCATGCTGGTGCTCAAGGCAACGGCCAGGGCGAGGTGACGCAGATTGAAGCCGTCCATTGATCATTCTCCACACAGGTTTCTATGGGCGATCCGGGTGATCGTTATTCAATGGAGGCGGGCGCTCGAGTAAAGGTTTTATCGCGTTTGCGACAGGACGACGAACGGACACCGCTGGTCTGATAGACGGTCGACAGAACCGGGTAAGCGAGGCCATTCTGATAGCTGGTGAACGCAATCGATCACGTTTGCCACCGATTAACAAACGGAGGTGTTCCATGCCGGTGACCCATGACCTTTATCAGGATTTGCGCTGCACGAAGGAAGAGATCCAGCAAAAACGCACCAAGGATCCGTTACTGGATTCACTGCTCAACAAGTACTCCCAGGCGGACGCCGAAGTGTTGAAGGCCGAGTCCGCACAATCGGATGCGCCCAGCGATGATGCACTGAAGAAGCTCAAGGAGAAGCGCTTGCAGGTCAAGGACAAGATCGTCCAACAACTCCAGGCACGGTCCTGAGGCGCTATGTCGAGTCACCGACGACCGGTGACTGAAAAATTGGAACGGGGATAAATACCGGCACCTCGAACGATCAGAGCCGACTTTGCGGCCCATGCGAGGTGCCCCATGCCCCATTCAGCCTTTCCCCATAAAGAAAAGTACCCCAGCGAACAACAGGGCGGCTATGACCCGATCCCGACTCATCCCGAACCCCTGAGCCCGGGACGCACCACCGTCAACCCCGAGGATGAACCGGGCATCGATGAATTGCCGGACAATGAGGACATAACGCCTCTGGAACAGGATGACGTCACTGACATCGACCCGGAGCGAGTGCGCGAAGAGACAGACAATTCGGTTCGTGATGGTGAGATGGATCCGCGTTGAGTCCACGAGGGATGATCACAAACCTCGCGGCAACCCCAATTAACTGTGGGAGCGGGCTTGCTCGCGAATGAGGCCATGCCAGTCGACATCAATGTTGAATGTCAGTCCGCCTTCGCGAGCAAGCCCGCTCCCACAGGTTGATCACCTTTACTACTGCAATGCCGTGCTCAACGGCAACCGCGCCATGTGCCGCGCTTTCAGCGATCCCAGATACAACCAGTCCCCATACTCGCGCACGGTGGTGATGGGGGAGTAGTTGCCGCTGCTGGCGTCCTGCAGATTGGCAATCACTTTCCCGTCGAGGTCCAGGCCAAGGGCGAAGGCGCGTTTCTCCACCGGTTTGGGCAGGACCGTCATCGCGCGCACGATCATTTTGCGTACCAGAGGGTAGGGCGCCGTGGCGTCGAGGAGTGCATTGCGCGGTGCATACAGCGCCACCCAGAAACGGTCGCGACCATTGAATGCCAGGTTGTCCGGCAGCCCTGGCAAGTTGTCGATGAACAGATCGTGGGTTCCGGCTTTTGGCCCGGTCAGCCAATAGCGGCTGATGCGATAGGCGCCGGTTTCGTTGACCAACACAAACGCATCGTCAGGCCCCAGGGTCACACCGTTAGCGAACTCCAGTTTGTCCAGAAGAACCGTCGTTTTGCCGGTCTGGAAGTCATAACGCAGCAATCGGCCGTCCCCGCCGTGCTCGATGATTGCCTCGCCATCCTTGCCGTAACCCCAACGGCTGGATGCATCGCTGAAATAGGCGTAATGCCCGGGCTTGTCGATGGCCACGTCATCGGTAAAACCGAAGGGCACGTTGTTGGCCGTGGTGCTCAATGCAATCACACGGCCCTGAGCATCGAGCGACAGCAAACCCTTGACCCCGTCGGCGATCACCAGCAAACCATTGGGATGGCGCGCCAGGCCCAATGGCCTGCCACCGGTATCGGCCAGCACCCTGGTGGTCTTGCCGTCGAGACTGGTGCTAATCAACCGGCCGTCATGCAGGCCGGTGATGAGGATGTTTTCTTCCAGAAGCAATGCTTCCGGGCCGTCGATGTCAGCGGCACCGACACGTTCCACGCCTTTGAGGCGCTGATTGTCTGTGTAGATGCCATCGATGAGGGAGGGCGCTGGTGACGGTATCCAGGCGATCGGCTGGACCTTGGTGGGTAATAGCAACAGGAAGCCGCCAATCACGATGATCAGCAGCAACAGTAAATGCCGAAACCTGAAGGCTCTTTTCACGCGGTGACTCCTGTCGAGGCCAGATGTTTTTGCGCCATCTCGCGTAACGCCAGCATCGATTGCGCCGATTCATGCTCGATGCGCCGCTTGAGCAACAATCGATTGGCAATGCGCATCAGTACACCGCTAAAGCAATACTCCAGGGTGCGGACAAACCGCGTGCCGTCGCCAAAAGCCTCGCACTCGTAAGTCACCACCAGCGACAGTCCATGATCGCCCCGGGCCCGAGCGCTCCAGCGGCGACCGGGCAGGTATTCGTCGACCTCCCAGCGCAAATGCCCCTCGCGTCCGCCGGCCCGAATGTCTTCCTCGAACCGCGCCCCGGCATACAACGGGCCGCTCTGGCCGTCGACCTTGAGGGAGGACGGATGCCACTCCGGCCAACGCGTCGCCGTGCTGGCGTAGGCGAGCACGGCGAGCGGATTTCCAGCGATGTCGATCACGTGCTGCAGGCGGGTGGGCGTTCTCGTCAGGTGTGGAGGCGCTTGTTCCGGTTCCCAGTGCAGGGTGCCGAACAGGTAGTCCATCAGTGGAAACACGATATTGAAATTGCGCTCCTGCATCAGCTCACGGCGGTGATGCAGTTCATGCAGACGGCGCATCTGGCGAATCCACGGCAGACGTGTCAGCGGGTTGCCGGGCGGTAGATGTTCGCAGGCATGGAACACTTCATAAGTCAGGTAACCGAGGACCATGCAACCGCCGAACAGCCCAGCGACGTTGCCATTGAGCTGAGCCAGCAGCCACCACGCGGGCGCGGTAATGACGAGGGTGTGCAACACAATCAGCCAGGCCGGAAACAGAATCACCCGCCAGTCCCGGGCGCTGTCGTAGGTCATGTGGCCGGGGGTGAAAAAGCTGTGATGGTCACCGGCGTGACGGGCGTAGAACATTCGCGCCAAGCGCTTTTTATGGTGCCCCAGATGCCGATGTATCACATAGACGCCGAAGTTGAAGAACAGCAGGGTCAGCGGCACCGCCAGCCATTCCAGGGGGTGTACCTGATGCACGGTGCTCCAGAACGCGCCGATGGCCAGCAACCCGAACAGCAGCACAAACACGCCGTGCAACCAAGGGTTGTAGAGCGGATGAATATCGGCACGGTAGCGCGCGCGGAATGCTTCGGTGGTCTGCCTCACTGCGTTCACCTGTGGTTATTGTTATAACCAGCAGATTAGCCGATCCCGCCGCAGAGGCTGGCCCAACCTTGAGGCCACATGCGCCATGCTCCGGTGCAAGACGCCTGGCGTCAGGTCAAGGGGTTCCAGCGCTGGGACCAGTCGTCGTCCGTCTTGATCACTTCGCGCAGCAAATCAAAGGCTCGTTGCAAGGTCGCCGAGTCGCGGTCCCGGGAGTAAACCAGGTAGGTCGGGTAGCTGAACTCCGGAGCTTTGGGCACTGGCTCCAGCACGCCGCTTTCCAGGTAGCTCTGGACCACGCGGGTGCGGAAATAGCCGCTGCCGCCGTTTTCCAGGATGTATTGCAAGGCCAACGGTCCGAGGTTGAAGCTCAGGGCTGCCTTGGCCTTTTCCGGCAACGCGGCATCGTGTTGACGGCGGAAGTCCGGGCCCCAGTCGATATACACGTAAGGCTCGGGCTGGCCGGCCAGGCGTACCAGGATGAGTTTTTCTTCCAGCACCTGCTCGACTTGCAGGCGTGGCCAGTACTCGGGCTGATAGACCAGCGCCGCATCCAGCACCCCCAGCTCCAGTTGCCGCAGCAGGTTTTCGCCGTCGCGGATTTCCATGCGCAATGCGTGGCTGGGAATTTTCTCGCGCAACTCGCCGGCCCAGCTGAGCATCAACGGGTTGCACAGGCTGACCTCGCCACCGATGTGCAGCACGTCGCGGTAGCCCTCGGGCAGTGGCAAGTCCCGGCGTGCTGCTTCCCAGGTCTGCACCAGTTGATTGGCGTAAACCACAAAGGCCTCACCGTTCGGCGTCAGGCGCGCCCCGGCGCGGTTGCGCACGAACAGCGTGCTGCCGAGCTGGCTTTCGAGCTTTTGCACGCGGGCGGTGATCGCGGTCTGGGTGACGTGCAGCTTTTCAGCCGCCGCGGCCAGGCTGCCGTGGCGGACGATTTCCAGAAAGGTGCGGGCGAGGTCGATGTCCATGGGCAGGCCGATGTGGGAGGTGCGGGCATTGTAAGAGCAGCATTTGTCTTCCGATACCGCGTTATCGTTCTTCGCGAGCAAGCCCGCTCCCACATTCGATCTGCGGTGTTACAAAAATCTATGCCCAACACCCATTCAATGTGGGAGCGGGCTTGCTCGCGAAGAGGCCCTGTCAGGCACCGCAAATCAATCGGTTAACTCGATTTCCTGAACAGTGGCCCACTGCGCCACCAACCGCTGCGGCGTGCCACACACCCTACGCTTGAACACAAAATTTCGGCACTTCTCGGCAAATTGTTTGCGGTTCTGCACCATGTCCAGCAGCATCTCTTCCAGCTCGGCATTGCGACAGTGCTGCATCAGCTGAGTCTCGAGCTGGCTTTTGCGTTCACGCACCGCCTGATACGCCGGATCACTCAACGCACCATTGGCCCGCTGCAACAACCACAAACCAAACTCGTCGGGGCAGCGCGGGCCGATTTCCTGGACCATGCCCAGTTGCAAGGCTTGGGTGGCGCTGATCGGCAGACAGTCTTCAGTGAGTTTTTTCGCCTTTGCCTGGCCGACGGCACGGGGCAGGCTGTAGGTCCAGTACTCGGAGCCGTACAGGCCCATGGTTTTGTAATGAGGGTTGAGCACGATACCGGACCGGGCGAAGACAATATCGGCAGTCAGCGCCAGCATCACGCCGCCGGCCCCGGCATTCCCGGTCAAGCCGCTGACCACCAGTTGCCGGGCGCTGAGCAGTTCCTGGCAGACGTCATCGATCGCCTGAATATTGGCCCAGGCTTCCAGCCCCGGAACCGCTGCGGCCTGGATCACGTTGAGGTGCACGCCGTTGGAGAAACTGCCGCGCCCACCCTTGATCAGCAGCACCTGGGTGTCCCGGGACTTGGCCCAGCGCAGGGCTTCTATCAGTCGCTGACACTGTTCGGTGCTCATGGCGCCGTTATAAAACTCGAAGGTCAGTTCGCCGACATGCCCCGATTCGCGATAGCGGAGCGGTTGATAGCTTTCATTGCTGAAGGGCTGGGAGGCGATCGACCAATCAAGGGTAGGTACTTGCGCCAGCTGTTCGGCGAGCACATGCCGGGCCGGGCGCTTGAAGGTTTCTTCACCGGGCCTGGGTTTATGTCGCAACGAACCGATCCACAGACTGGTATCGCCGGTCGCCACCAGCACTGCATCGTCATGCACCGCGAGAATCTCCCCCGGCGTGCCGCTGCGTGAATCCAGGTGAGCGTCGTAGAGGTAATACTGACCGCCGGCCAGGCTCGCCAATACGCCGGGCTGGCCGTCGGCAGCGTCGATACGGCGTTTGATGAAGTGAGAGCTGTCGTGCCAGCTGAAGGATCGGTCGGCCTGCTTCATGTTCGGCTGCAAGCGGCCAATCACGTGGCGCTGATTGTAATCCAAGGGCACCGGCACGAAACCGTCGATGAATTTTTCCACCACTTCGCGGATGCAGGAGATCGCCGCATCGCTGACGCGCCCGTTGTACAACTCGGATTTACGCAAGCCTTGAGGCAAGTTGAACTCACAGGTGGCCCAGACCGGCCCGGCATCCATTTCCTCCACCGCTTGCAACGCGGTCACGCCCCAGCGGCTGAGTTCGCGGGTGATCGCCCAGTCCAGCGCACTGGCGCCACGGTCGCCGACAATGCCCGGATGAATGATCACCACGGGACGCTGGCGGTTGCTCCACAACTGTTGCGGTACCCGGTCCTTGAGGAACGGGCAGATCACCAGGTCGGCGCCGGAGTGTTCGATTTGCTCGCATACCGCCTCTTCATCGGTGAACAGCACCACGCTGGGCGAATGACCGGCGTGACGCAAGTCCAGCCAGGCCCGCTGGGTCAGGCCGTTGAACGCTGACGCCAGCAGAATGATTTTCAATGACCGCACGATTGACTCTTCCTTGAGAATGACGGGCCGCAGGCTCCCAATGAGCCGTCCGTGGCCTTCGATGGAAGCGCGATAGTAGTGATTGCGAGGGGGGGAGCAACTGATCGAGGTCAAGCTTGTGTCAGTGGGTGTGGGGCAGAAGGTTGAACAGCGATTTAATGTGGGAGCGGGCTTGCTCGCGAAGACGGTTCAACATTCAACAGTGATGTTGACTGTCAGTCCGCTTTCGCGAGCAAGCCCGCTCCCACATTAGATGGATGGTGTTTGGAAATATTTTGTTCAAAACGCAAAACACGAACAGCCAAACGCCCCCCAGAACCCTTGGAAGTCACTGACCGGCGCCGACGACAACCGCGCCCGCTCATGGCTGTGGGCATGCACCGCGCAAGCGCCCACGCATTGATGAACCTGAGCCGTCAGCGGCGCCAGGGGTTTCCAATGCCCCGGTACGTTCACCACTGGCGACCATTCAGGCACTACCGGGATGGGTGGTGGCCCCAGTTTTTCGAACTCGACGCTGCCGTAGACGATCTTGCCGTCGACAATGGTCAGCACCGACTCGATCCATTTGATGGCTTCGTCTTCGATGTGGAAGTAGTCCGCCGACAGTGCAATCAGGTCCGCCAGTTGCCCGACCTTGATCTGGCCTTTCTTGCCTTGTTCGGAGGAAAACCAGGCGCTGCCGTGGGTGAACAGTTCCAGCGCCGTATCACGGCTCAAACCTTGCGGGTACAGCGCCAGCCCGCCGACGGTGCGGCCACTGACCAGCCAGTACAGCGAGGTCCAGGGGTTGTAGCTGGAGACTCGCGTGGCATCGGTGCCGGCGCCCACCGGCACACCCTCAGCCAGCATGCGTGCGATCGGTGGTGTCGCTTCGGCCGCCTTCGCGCCGTAACGGTCGACAAAGTACTCGCCCTGGAACGCCATGCGGTCCTGGATGGCGATGCCGCCACCGAGCGCTTTGACCCGCTCAATGTTCCGTGGGCTGATGGTTTCGGCGTGATCGAAGAACCATGGCAAACCGTCGAACGGAATATCCCGGTTGACCTTCTCGAACACGTCTAGCATGCGGCTGATGGATTCGTTGTAGGTGGCATGCAGGCGGAAGGGCCAACGCTGTTCCACCAGATGCCGCACCACCGGCTCCAGCTCCTGCTCCATGGTTTGCGGCAAGTCTGGGCGAGGTTCGAGGAAGTCTTCGAAATCGGCTGCCGAGAACACCAGCATTTCCCCGGCACCGTTGTGCCGCAGGAAGTCATCGCCCTGACCGTAATGGGAGGTGCTGGTCCAGTTTTTGAAATCGGTCAGCTCTTCCTTGGGTTTTTGGGTGAACAGGTTGTAGGCAATGCGCACCGTGAGCTGTTGGTCTTTGGCCAGTTGCTGGATGACTTGATAATCGTCCGGATAATTCTGGTAACCGCCGCCGGCATCGATGGCGCTGGTGACGCCCAGCCGGTTGAGTTCACGCATGAACTGGCGGGTCGAGTTGACTTGATACTCCAGCGGCAACTTCGGTCCCTTGGCCAGGGTCGAGTAGAGGATCATTGCGTTGGGGCGGGCGATCAGCATGCCGGTGGGGTCGCCATTGGCATCACGCTGGATCTCGCCGCCCGGCGGGTTTGGCGTGTCGCGGGTATAGCCGACCACTTTCAACGCCGCACGATTGAGCAGGGCGCGATCATAAAGATGCAGAACGAATACCGGGGTGTCCGGCGCGGCCTTGTTCAGTTCTTCAATCGTCGGCAAGCGCTTTTCGGCAAACTGGAACTCGTTCCAGCCACCGACCACCCGCACCCATTGCGGCGTCGGTGTGCGATCGGCTTGATCCTTGAGCATGCGCAAGGCATCGGCCAGAGATGGCACGCCTTCCCAACGCAGCTCAAGGTTGTAGTTCAGGCCGCCACGGATCAAGTGCAGGTGAGAGTCGTTGAGACCGGGAATCACCGTGCGGCCATGCAGGTCGATGATTTGGCTGCCGGGGCCTTGCAGGGCCATGGCCTGGGCATCGCTGCCGACCACCACGAAGCGCCCGTCCTTGATCGCGACGGCACTGGCCTGGGGTTTCTTGCGGTCAACGGTGTGCAGGCGTCCGTTGTACAAAATCAGGTCGGCTGGGGTGTCGGGCATGGCTTTACTCCCTGCGAATAGTGGGCTGACCCAGGCACCGACGGCGCCTGCCGAGAGGCCTTGCAGTACACGGCGACGACTGAAGTCGTTGTGCTCGTCAGGTGGACTCATGGCAGCGCTCTCCACAAAGTTCTTCACAAAGAAGCGAGGATCAACAGCCGATGTCTGACGCATGCGGCCAGAAGGAATATAGTCGGCAAATCCACAGATAGCCGTTTCCGAGGGCGAAAAACGACGAATCCCGCCACGAGGGGCGGGATTCGTTTGCAGCCAGACGCGCTCCCGAAAGACGGGAGCGGCGTGCTTAGCCCGGGAACAGCTCGGACAGTTTCATGGCCAGCATCATGTCGCCTTCAGCGCGCAGTTTGCCGCCCATGAACGCTTGCATGCCGTCGGTCGAACCGTCGACG
>LNAP01001663.1_pt1 | contig 23281 bp, 17 predicted proteins | sample 602601 | NCBI WGS metagenome assembly LNAP01 (sample SAMN02440304, study PRJNA202911) | soil metagenome | biome: Subtropical and temperate rainforests or woodlands; isolation source: soil samples (1 kg each in a 20% v/v slurry with milli Q water) were... ...
ATAAGGATCAGCGACAAACTGCGCACGACCACTGGCGGTCGGGAAGACGCCATCGGTGTACAGCCGTGGCGTGCCGGCCTGGGCCTTTGCGGGAAACGGCCATTGCTGCGGGCCGATGCGGTCGAGCAGGGCGTGGCTGAGGCCCGACAGGTCCAGGTCCTGACCACGGGTCAGCTGTTTGTATTCATCAAACACCTGCGCGGGCGTTTCAAAGGCAAACAGGCCGGTTTTTTGAGGACGCAAGCGGCGCTCCAGGCGCTGTGCGAAATCCACGGTAATCGCCCAGTCTGGTCGCGCTTCACCCGGTGGGGCGATGGCCTGGCGCACGTGGGAAATGCGCCGTTCGGAGTTGGTCACGGTGCCTTCTTTCTCGCCCCAACTGGCGGCGGGCAACAACAGGTCGGCAAAGGCGGCGGTTTCTGTGGTGCGGAAGGCCTCCTGCAACACCACGAACGGGCACGCGGCCAGGGCCTGGCGCACGTTGTTCTGGTCTGGCAACGATTGCGCGGGGTTGGTGCAAGCGATCCACAACGCTTTGATCTTGCCAGCCTGTACCTGCTCGAACAGTTCAATGGCAGTCAAGCCGGTGCTGCAGGGCAGTTGTTCAACCCCCCAGTAGGCGGCCACTTCGGCGCGATGCTCAGCGTTGCCGGCGTCGCGATGGCCTGGCAGCAGGTTCGACAGGCTTCCGGTCTCCCGGCCGCCCATGGCGTTAGGCTGGCCGGTCAGGGAAAAGGGCCCGCAACCCGGGCGGCCAATGGTGCCGGTGGCCAGGTGCAGGTTGATCAGCGCACTGTTTTTAGCGCTGCCGGCGGTGGACTGGTTCAACCCCATGCACCACAGCGACAGGAAGCTGGGCGAGGTGCCCACCCACTGCGCGCACTGGCGCAGTTGTTCGACACTGATCCCACACAATTGCGTGACCATCTGTGGCGTGTAGTCATGGACCAGCCGCTTCAACTCGACCAGACCCTCGGTATGGGCCTGGATAAAGTCGCGGTCGATCCAGTCTTCCCACAGCAACAGATGCAAAATCCCATGGAACAACGCCACATCAGTACCGGGTAGGATTGCCAGGTGCATATCCGCCAAGTCGCAGGTGTCGGTGCGCCGGGGGTCGATGACCAGCACTTTCATCTCGGGTCGGCGTGCCTTGGCCTCTTCCAGCCGGCGAAACAGTACGGGGTGGGCGTAGGCCATGTTACTGCCGACGATCATCACGCAATCGCTGGCCTCCAGGTCCTCATAGCTGCACGGCGGCGCATCGGCGCCCAGGCTGCGCTTGTATCCGACCACTGCCGAAGACATGCACAGTCGGGAATTGCTGTCGATATTGTTGGTGCCCACCAGGGCCCGCGCGAGTTTGTTGAAACTGTAGTAGTCCTCGGTCAACAGTTGCCCGGAGATATAGAACGCCACGCTGTCGGGGCCATGCTCGGCGATGGTGTCGGCGAATACATTGGCCGCGTGTTCCAGGGCCGTGTCCCAATCGGTGCGGCCGCGGGCCAGTTCTTTGCCCAGGCGCAGCTGCGGGTACAACGCCCGCGCCGTCAGATCGCCGGTCCGGTGCAGGCTGGAACCCTTGCTGCACAACTTGCCGAAGTTGGCCGGGTGTGCCGGATCGCCGCTGACCCCGAAGATCTGCGTGCCATCGTGCTCGATCAGCACGCCGCAGCCGACCCCGCAGTAGCAGCAGGTCGATGCCGTGACCTGGCGGTTCATCAACCGGCGTCCCGCAGGGCCAGCATCACCCGGCCGTTTTCCACCCGGGCGTGGTGATGGTGGGCGCAGCCGATATCCGGGGCCTGGGCTTCGCCGGACGCCAGGTCGATCTGCCAGTTGTGCAGCGGGCAGGCCACGCGTTTGCCATAGATCAGCCCCTGGGACAGCGGCCCGCCCTTGTGCGGGCAGCGGTCATCGAGGGCGAACACTTCATCGTCACTGGTGCGAAAAATCGCGATTTCCCCTCTCGGGCCACTGACAATGCGCGAGCCCAGGGAGTTGATTTCTTCGAGGGCGCAGATATCCAGCCAGTTCATAGCACTACCTCCAGCTGTTTGACGGCGATGGTGTCGAATTCCTTCTTCAACAGCGGCTGCTCCAGGCGCTCTTTCCACGGGTCTTGTTCAAACGACAGGGAGAATTGCAGGCGCTCATTGAGGGCCTGGCGCCGCGCCGGGTCTTCCAGCACGGCCTTCTTGATGTGGTCCATGCCCACCCGTTGCAGGTAGTGCACGGTGCGCTCCAGGTAGAAGGCTTCTTCGCGGTACAGCTGTAGGAAAGCGCCGTTGTACTCACGTACTTCTTCGGCGGTCTTGAGCTTGACGAAAAACTCCGCGACCTCAGTCTTGATCCCGCCATTGCCGCCGATGTACATCTCCCAGCCCGAGTCGACGCCGATAATGCCCACATCCTTGATTCCGGCTTCCGAGCAATTGCGCGGGCACCCGGACACCGCCAGCTTGACCTTGTGGGGCGACCACATATTGAACAGGTCATGTTCCAGCTCAATGCCCAGTTGCGTGGAGTTCTGCGTGCCAAACCGGCAGAACTCGCTGCCAACACAGGTCTTCACGGTGCGGATGGATTTGCCGTAGGCATGCCCGGACGGCATATCGAGGTCTTTCCACACCCCGGGCAGGTCCTGTTTCCTGATGCCCAGCAAGTCGATGCGCTGGCCGCCGGTGACCTTGACCATCGGCACGTTGTACTTGTCGGCCACATCGGCAATCCGGCGCAGCTCGGAAGGATTGGTCACACCGCCCCACATCCGTGGGACTACCGAGTAGGTGCCGTCTTTCTGAATATTGGCGTGGGCCCGTTCGTTGATCAGGCGCGATTGCGGGTCGTCCTTGGCTTCGCCCGGCCAGGTGGAAATCAGGTAGTAGTTGAGTGCCGGGCGGCAGGTGGCGCAACCGTTGGGCGTACGCCAGTTCAGGTAGCTCATGGTGTCGGCGATGGTCAGCAAGTGCTGGTCGCGAATGGCCTGGCGGATTTGCCCGTGATTGAGGTCGCTGCAGCCGCAGATGGCTTTTTCGCTTTTGGGTTTGACGTCGGCGGCGCCGCCCACAGTGTTGATCAGGATCTGCTCCACCAACCCGGCACAGGAGCCGCAGGAGCTGGCGGCCTTGGTGTGTTTTTTCACCTCATCGACACTGAACAGGCCCTGTTCCTGGATCGCCTTGACGATGGTGCCCTTGCACACCCCGTTGCAGCCGCAGACTTCGGCGTTGTCGGCCATGCTCATGGCTTTGTCCTGGCCTTGGTGGCCTACATCGCCCAGGGCGTTTTCGCCGAACATCAGGTGATCGCGGATCTCACCGATGCCATGGTTCTCACGGATCTGCCGGAAATACCAACCGCCGTCGGCGGTATCGCCGTACAGGCAGGCGCCGACCAGTATGTCGTCCTTGATCACCAGCTTCTTATAGACGCCGCCGATAGGGTCGGAAAGGGTGATGGTCTCGGTGCCTTCGCCGCCCATGAAGTCGCCAGCAGAAAACAGGTCGATGCCGGTGACTTTCAGCTTGGTCGAGGTCACCGAGCCTTTGTAAGTGGCGAAGCCCAACTGCGCCAGGTGGTTGGCACACACCTTGGCCTGCTCGAACAGCGGCGCCACCAGGCCGTAGGCAATCCCACGATGGCTGGCGCACTCGCCGATGGCATAGATGCGCGGGTCGTAGGTTTGCATCGTGTCGTTGACCAGAATCCCACGGTTGCACGGGATGCCGGACTGTTCCGCCAGCTCGGTGTTGGGGCGGATACCGGCAGCCATCACCACCAGGTCAGCCGGAATCACCTCGCCATTTTTGAACTGCACCGAGCCCACGCGACCATTGCCGGCGTCATGCAGGGCCTGGGTCTGCTCGCACAGGCGAAACACCAGGCCCCGGCTTTCCAGTTCGGTTTGCAGCAACTGGCCGCTGGTCTTGTCCAACTGGCGTTCCAGCAGCCATTCGCCGATATGCACCACGGTCACGTGCATGCCGCGCAACATAAGGCCATTGGCCGCTTCCAGGCCCAGCAAGCCGCCACCGATGACCACCGCGTGCTTGTGGGTGCGGGCGGTGTCGATCATGGCCTGGGTGTCGGCGATATCGCGGTAGCCAATTACACCCTGCAAGGTATTGCCGGGGATCGGCAGGATAAACGGGGTCGAGCCGGTGGCGATCAGCAGGCGATCGTATTCGGCTTCCGTGCCGTCTTCGGCGATGACTTTGCGCTTGACCCGGTCGATCTGCACCACCTTGCGGTTGAGCAGCAGCTTGATGTTGTTTTGCAGGTACCAGTCCAGGTCGTTGAGCACGATCTCTTCGAACGTCTGCTCACCGGCCAGCACCGGTGACAGCAGGATGCGGTTGTAGTTGGTATGGGGCTCGGCGCCAAAGACCGTAATGTCATACAGCTCGGTGCTCAGCTTCAGCAGTTCTTCAAGGGTGCGAACCCCGGCCATGCCGTTGCCGATCATCACCAGTTTGAGTTTCTTCATGTCGTTCTCCGCAGTGGCTCGACAAATCACGCGCAAACAAAAAAGGCGTCCCGCTAGTTGCCTAGCGAGGACGCCTTTGTCCTGGTCCCGTTCTCTCGGGAAAGCCCCACCTTCGTCGTTGAAGGGTGGGCTGTATGTGGGGGTGTTGCAGAAGCTAATGCAGTGGTTGTGCCAAGTCGCGCAACGCCGGGTTTACTGGGGTTTTAGTGGATGCTCCAAGGCCTTTACGCACCATTTGAAGGCGGAACGCCCACAACTGGCGCACCTGCCTCCTATAGGGATAACAGATACAGCAACAGCAGATTGATCAGCAACGACACCAACGCCAGGGTTTGCCAGACCTTCAGCGGCTCGCGCTCCAGCAGTGGCCGCGGGCGCAGGCTCAGTTCGCGGCGGTCGGCCTGTTCCAGCACCAGCAGCCATTCCTCGGCGGTTTCGTAACGTTGGGCCGCTTGTGCCGCCACCGAGCGCTCCAGGCTCTGTTGCAACCAGTCGGGCAGGTCGGGTCGATAACGGCTGGCACTGACAGGCGTGTTGAAGCGCGGCCGCTGGAACGCTTCGATTTCACCGTAGGGATAATGCCCGGTCAGCAGGTAATAAAGGCTCACGCCGACGCTGTACAAATCCTGCTGCGGTGTCGGACGTTCGCCGTTGAAGGCTTCGGGGGCGATAAAGCTGGGGGTGCCCGGCAACAGGTGAGCGCGGTCTTCGGATAAGCCGGGGCAATAGGCCAGGCCAAAATCCAGCACCCGCAGTTCGCCGTCTTCCCCCAACAGCAGGTTTTCCGGCTTGATGTCACGGTGCAGGATTTGCCGGCGATGCAGCATGCCCACCGCCCGCAGCAAGCGCTCGGCGATGGACTGCCATTGCGCCAGCGGCAAGGGGCCTTGCTGCTGGAACAGTTCGGCCAGGGTCTGCCCGCTGTATTCACGCATCACATAGTACAAATGCTGACGCCCGCTGCCCGGATGGACTTCAGGAAATGCCCGTCCCGCCACCCGGCGCAAAAACCATTCTTCCGCGAGCAGGGCCTGGGCCGCATCGTTGTCATCGTCGCGACCCGGGGCCAGGGTTTTCAGCAGCCAGGCTTGCTGCTGGGTATCACGTACCCGATACAGCAACGACTGCCGACTGTGCGCCAGCACGCGCTCCACCTGCCAGCCTTCAAAGGCTTGCCCGGCCTTCAACGGCGGCGGCAGTGGCCACTGCTGCAACTGCACCAGCGCATCACCCAGGGTCGCGGCGCCAAGCTGGTCGATGCGCACCAGCAGGGCGCTGGCATTGTCCTGGCTACCCGCCAGGTGCGCCGCATTGACCAGGGTGTTCACGGCCAGATCCAGGTCGGCCTGTTCGCGCAGGATCGCGCGGATGCTGTGATCGGCCAGGGTCGCCCATACCCCATCGCTGAGCAGCAGGAAGCACTCGCCCTGGCGCAGTTCACCGTCGAGAAAATCCACCACCAGATGCTGGTCCAGGCCCAGGGCGCGCTTGAGCACATGCTGCATGCCCGGTTGCTCCCAGACATGTTCTTCAGTGATGCGCTGCAACTCGCCCGCGAACCAGCGATACACCCGGCAGTCACCGACATGCGCCAAGGTAAAACGCTGGCCGCGAAACACCAGGGCGCTGAGGGTGGTCAGCAACGGCTGGCCGCCGCCATTGGCCTGCAGCCAGCGATTTTGTGCGAGCAACAGGCGATCCAGGGCCTGGGCCACGCCCCAGGTTTGCGGCGTGGCGTAGTAGTCCAGGGCCAGGGCCTGCAAGGTCGAGCGCGCGGCCAGGCCGCCGTCGGCGCATTGGCTGACACCATCGGCGATGGCACACAGATAGCCCTTGCTCGCGGCCAGCTCCGGGGCCGGGGTGACCAGGCGCAGGGCGTCCTGGTTTTCCGCGCGCGGCCCAGTGGCGCTGGCCTGGGCCACGCTCAGTTGCAGGCTCATCAGACCCGCGCTGCGGTGACGGCAGCCGAACCCCAGGTGGTCCTCCAACGCCGCTTCACGCCATACAGGCCGAACCACGCCAGCACGCCCAGGCTGGCGAACAGCCACAACGCCAACTGATAGCTGCCGGTGCTTTGCTTGATTGCGCCCATACCCGCCGCCAGGGCGAAACCGCCGATACCGCCGGCCATACCGATCAACCCGGTCATCACGCCGATCTCCCGGCGAAAGCGCTGGGGCACCAACTGGAAGACCGCGCCGTTACCGGCCCCCAGGCCGAGCATGGTGCATACGAACAGGGCCAGTGCAGCGTAGGAACTCGGTAGGTTGAAGCCCACTGCCGCGATGCACACCACCGCCACGCCGTACATACCCAGCAGGGTGCGGATCCCACCGAACCGGTCGGCCAGGGCACCGCCCAGGGGCCGCATCAGGCTGCCGCCGAACACACAGGCGGCGGTGTAGTAGCCGGCAGTGACCGGGCTCAAGCCATATTGGTCGTTGAAGTAGCCGGGCAGGGCGCTGGCCAGGCCGATAAAGCCACCGAAGGTCACGCTGTAGAAGAACATGAACCACCAACTGTCGCGGTCGCCCAGGGCCTTGAAGTAGTCGGCCATGGATTTGGCTTTCGGTCGCTCAGGGGCATTGCGCGCCAGCCAGGCGAATACGATCAAGGTCAGGACCAGCGGGATCAGGGCAAAGCCAAACACGTTGCTCCAGCCAAAGGCGGCGGCGATCAGCGGCGCCAGCAATGCGGCGAACACCGTGCCGGAATTGCCCGCACCGGCGATGCCCATGGCCTTGCCCTGGTGTTCGGCGGGGTACCACTGGGAGGCCAACGGCAGGGCCACGGCAAACGAGGCCCCGGCCATGCCGAGAAACAGCCCCAGCAGCAGCGCCTGTTCATAACTGTGGATCCCCAGTTTCCAGGCACAGAACAGCGCCACAATCACGATCACCTGGCCGATCAGGCCGGCGGTCTTGGGCGACAACTTGTCTGCCAGCATGCCCATCAAGAAGCGCAGGATCGCGCCCGCCAGGATCGGTGTGGCAACCATCAGCCCGCGTTGCTGGGTGGTCAGTTGCAGGTCGGCGGCGATCTGCACCGCCAGCGGGCCCAATAGATACCAGACCATGAAACTCAGGTCGAAATACAGGAACGCGGCAAACAAGGTCGGGGTGTGCCCGGATTTCCAGAAGCTTGATTTCATCACGCACCTCAGATTGGGGATCTTGTAGAAGGCCTGGTGATGGAACGGCCAGCGAAGGCCGCCCCACCCAAACGAAAAAACGCCGCCACCGGGTTCGCCTGGGCAAACCGGATGTGCGACGTCTTTGTCGTGGAGGGGCAACCGCCGTTGGTTACCTGGGATGTTTGGTTTGCAAGTCTTGCGCCAATCGGGACACTGCCATCGCGGGCAAGCCCGTTTCCACAGTGGGCGAGGGTAGTTGTGTGTCTCAGCCTAACAATTCACTCATGGCAATAATCTGCTCGGCCACCTGGATCAACTTCTGCTGGCGGCTCATGGCTTGGCGGCGCATCAGGGTGTAGGCCTGTTCTTCATTGCAGTCCTTCATTTTCATCAGCAAACCCTTGGCCAGCTCGATGCGCTTGCGTTCCGCCAGTTGCTGGTCGCGGGCCTGCAGCTGCGCACGCAGGGCCTGATCGCTCTCGAAGCGTGCCATGGCCACATCGAGGATCGGCTGCAGGCGCTGGGCTTGGATGCCCTCGACGATGTAGGCACTGACCCCGGACTTGATTGCCTGGCGCATCACGTTGGGGTCATGTTCGTCGGTAAACATCACGATGGGGCGGGGCTGGTCACGGCTGACCAGCACCACTTGCTCCATCACATCGCGGCCGGGTGACTCGGTATCGATCAGAATCACATCCGGGCGCACCGTTTCGACGCGCGCCGGCAGGTCGATGGTCAGGCCGGACTCGTCGATCACCTCAAAACCGGCCTCGGTCAGTGCACTTTTAAGGCGCCCGACTTTACGCGGGGTGTCATTGATCAGCAGGATTCGCAACATGGCTGGCCTCCCATCAGCGCAAGGCGTGGCGGACGACATCGTCGGCCAGGGCATGCAGGCGGAAGCTACGGGCGTAGGCGGCCGGGGCTGAGCCATCCCAGACCTTGCCGTCGATCAATTGGCTGCTGCGCATGTCCGCGCCCCAGGCTGCCACACCCACCGCCGTCGCGGCCTGGCGATAAAGGTCCAGTTGCTGCACCTGCCGGGCAACGGCGAGGTAGTCAGGGTCGTCACGCAGCAGGCCCCAGCGGCGGAACTGGGTCATGAACCACATGCCGTCGGACAGGTACGGCAGGTTGACCTCGCCACCGCCATGGAAGCGCAACGCGTGCACGTCTTGCCAGTGGTTGCCCAGGCCATCGTCATAAGCCCCGAGCAGGCGCGGTTCGATGCAGTCGAGTGGGGCGTCCAGATATTCCCTGGCGCTGAGCAGTTGCGCGGTGGAGCGGCGGTTCTCCAGGCTGTCGTCGATAAAACGGCTGGCCTCCAGGATCGCCATTACCAGCACGCGGGCGGTGTTGGGGTATTGCTCGACAAACGCCTGGGTGCAGCCCAGGACTTTTTCCGGGTGATCCGGCCAGATCGCCTGGCTGGTGGCCAGGGTAAAGCCCTGGTTCTGCTGCACCGCGCTGGCGCACCAGGGTTCGCCCACACACAGGCCGTCAATCCGCCCGGCCTGCAAGTGCGCGACCATCTGCGGCGGCGGCACCACCACACTCTCGACATCGCGCAGCGGATGAATGCCTTGGCTGGCCAGCCAGTAATACAACCACATGGCGTGGGTGCCGGTGGGAAACGTCTGGGCGAAGGTGAGTTTTGTCCGGCTTTGGTGCACCTTGCGCGCCAGTGCCTCAGGACTGGTCACGCCCTGGTGCTGCAGGCCCTGGGACAAGTTGATGCCCTGGCCGTTCTGGTTCAGGCCCATCAGCACCGCCATGTCGGTTGGCGCCACGCCGCCGATGCCCAGGTGCACCGCATAGATCAGGCCATACAGGCTGTGGGCGGCGTCCAGTTCGCCGCTGACCAGCTTGTCGCGCAGGCCGGCCCAGGATGACTGGCGCTTGAGGTTCAGCGTCAGCCCGTACGGCTGGGCAAACCCTTGGGTCGCCGCGACCACCAGCGAGGCGCAATCGCTCAAGGCCATGAAGCCCAGGTCGAGGCTGCTCTTTTCCGGGGCATCGCTGCCGTTGACCCAGGCCAGGGGGTTATTGGCCTGGCTGTTGCCCACCTGATCACTCATCAACACCTACCTTCTGTGTGAAAAAAGGCGTCGTTCCGTAGGGCGGCTTGCAAGCCTCCTGCAGGTAACGACGCCTTTGTCCTTGAGCCCGTTCCGTCGTTGGTGCGGGCCGCGATACACAAGACAAAGCAAGGCACATGCCACGGCGCAGGGCGAGCCGTGGTTGATCAGGTTTTCATCAAGATTGCATTGCGCGGGCCTTTCACTATGGCGCTCCTTTGGGCAACACCCTTCAGGAAACCCCGCGTGCTTCTTGATCAATCTATCGCAGCGACCTGCGCTGCCTTTTTGCAGCGCTGGCTGCTGGGCGGGCTGTTGATGCTCGCTGCCCTGCCAGCCATGGGCGCGACCTACCTGGCGTTGGATGAAAGCCTTTCGGGCTTCTTCACTCGACTTGCGGTGCCCTTGGGGCAGCCCATCGTGGTCAGCAAGCGGGCGGCGGGCAAGCGCATCACCGGGCAATTTGATTTTGCCGACGCGCAAGCGGTCCTCGAGACGGTGGCGTTGCAGCACGAATTGATCTGGTACAGCGACGGCCAGGTGCTACATCTCTACGACGCCAGCGAGGCCAAGAGTTCCGGGGTGATTCTGCGGCACATGAGCGTCGACAGATTGCGTGTGGTCATGCGGCGCGCGGGGCTCGACGAGGCGCGCTACCCGCTGCGCAAGGCCGGTGCGCGATTGTTTTATGTGTCCGGGCCCGCCAATTATGTTGATCACGTATTGCGCCTGGCCCAACTGATGGACCGCCAACGCCCGGCACGGCGCCAGGCGTTACCGGAAGTCGGTGTCGTGCAGGTGCTGAATCATGACGTGGCAGACCACCAGTACGACATGGGGCCGCAAAAAATCACCGTGCCCGGCATGGCAACGCTGGTCGAGCGTCGGCTTGCCGAGCTTGGGCGCAAGGCCGGCACTGGCGCAGCGGTAATCGCCTACCCACAGGTCAACAGCCTGTTGATCAAGGGAAGCGCGCAGCAGTTGCGGTTTATCAAAGAACTGGTGGCTGAATTGGATACACCCACGGCTCCCGTGATGGGCTCTGTTTCGACCCCCCTGAGCTCTGATCAATACGAGCGCGTCCGGCGTGCATTTGCTCGCATCGCCGAGCAATGAAAGCAGGCATTACCTATGGCGAACGGGGGCTGTTGACCTCGAAAGTTCCTACGAAACACTCCCGGAAAACTTCGAAGCACAGGGTTTTTTCCTAACGTGCAATTGGCTGCGGGTTTCTATAGTCGCGATATCTCCAGGCGGTGCGATATCAATATTCAAGGCGCCGCGTATGTCAGACAGGAACAGAGGTTTGCATGGTTGCTGCAGTTGAGGGCTTGGTCAGGGGCTCCCTCGCCTTTGGTCATTGGAAGTTGCAGGGTGATGGCCGGCTGACCGCCGAAGGTCGCGACATTCAGTTACCCCCCAAGGAATGTCATGTGTTGCGCTTGTTGCTGGCCACGCCCGGCGTATTGGTGACCAAGGACTACCTGCTGGAGCAGGTCTGGCCCCATATCGACATCGCCGAAGAGTCCCTGACCCGTTGTATCTACTCATTGCGCAAGCAATTGGAGGGCGACAGGCGGTTGATCGCGACAGTGTATGGCCGCGGTTATCGCTTCAATGGCCGGGTAAGGATGCTCGAGCGGCCTGGCCAGGCAGCGCAAGGTGCGGGTGCTCCACGGCGTGCTTGCCCGGCCTGTGGCTGGTACGCCGAAGCGGCTGTCGAGCAGGCATGAAACGAGCCTGCAGGCTGGGGCTGCTGTTACTTACCCTGGGCAAGGCGAGTGAGGCCGGGGCTTATTGTTGGGCCGAGGCCGCCCGCCAATACGATATCGAGCCGGAGTTACTGCAAGCCATTGCCGCCGTGGAGTCGGGCTATCGCGCCGAGGCCATGAACTACAGCAATAACAATGGCAGCCGTGACATCGGCCTGATGCAGATCAACAGCATTCATCTGCCGCGCCTGCTCAAGCAGGGGATTACCGAGCAGCGTCTGTTGGATGAGCCGTGCCTGTCGGTGGAGGTGGGGGCGTCGATTCTGGCCGACTTCATCAAGCAGTTTGGTTACAACTGGACCGCCGTGGGCGCCTACAACGTCGGGCCTGGGGCAGGGGGCGAGCGTGATGCGCTGCGCCTGCGTTATGCGCAGAAGATCTGGGCGCGCTACGAAGAGTTGATGCAGCATCGAAGCGGATGATCGACCGGCGGTGTGCCATGCCTCGCACGTACCCGCCACCCCGGCTATAATCGCCGCCACCTTTCGCCGCCATCCGAGTCAAGCCCGCCCATGTATACCCTGGCCCGCCAGCTGTTGTTCAAACTCTCCCCGGAAACTTCCCACGATCTGTCCCTGGACCTGATCGGCGCGGGTGGCCGCCTGGGGCTCAATGGCCTGGTGTGCAAGGCGCCGGCAAAGATGCCGGTCTCGGTGATGGGGCTCGATTTCCCCAACCCGGTGGGCCTGGCAGCGGGCCTGGACAAGAACGGCGCTGCCATCGACGGCTTTGCGCAGTTGGGTTTCGGTTTTGTCGAGATCGGCACCGTCACGCCGCGCCCGCAGCCGGGCAATCCCAAGCCGCGCATTTTCCGCCTGCCGGAGGCCGAGGCGATCATCAATCGCATGGGGTTCAACAACCTGGGCGTCGATCACCTGCTGGCGCGGGTCCAGGCCGCCAAGTACAAGGGCATCCTCGGGATCAATATCGGCAAGAATTTCGACACCCCGGTGGAACGTGCGGTAGATGACTACCTGCTCTGCCTGGACAAGGTCTACGCCCACGCCAGCTATGTGACCGTCAACGTCAGCTCGCCCAACACCCCGGGCCTGCGCAGCCTGCAGTTTGGCGACTCGCTCAAGCAACTGCTCGAAGCCCTGCGCCAGCGCCAGGAAGACCTGGCGGTACGCCATGGCAAGCGCGTGCCCTTGGCGATCAAGATCGCCCCGGACATGAACGACGAAGAAACCGTGCTGGTGGCCCAGGCCCTGGTGGATGCGGGGATGGATGCGGTGATTGCCACCAACACCACCCTCAGCCGTGCGGGCGTTGAAGGCCTGGCTTTCGGTGACGAGGCGGGTGGGCTTTCCGGCGCGCCGGTGCGTGACCAGAGCACCCATATCGTCAAGGTGCTGGCGGCCGAGTTGGCCGGGCGTTTGCCGATCATCGCCGTGGGCGGTATCACCGAAGGCAAGCACGCCGCCGAGAAAATCGCCGCGGGTGCCAGCCTGGTGCAGTTGTATTCCGGGTTTATCTACAAGGGTCCAGCGTTGATTCGCCAATCGGTGGACGCCATTGCGGCGAGCGGGCTTGCCCCGCGTGGGACTGCAAAGCAGCCCTGAAGCTGCTGCTGCGCAGGCGTTTCAAGCCCATAAAAAAGGGCTCCTCGAAGGAGCCCCTGGGCCGAAGCCCGCCGCCCGGATGGGGCGTGCGTGGTTAAGTCGTTACATTCTTCAAGGTGGTTGTCGGAATTAAGTGCCCTGATTAGCCGACGGCGTGAAGTTCGTTGAGTCTGTGGATCCCCGCAGTGCCGGTCATACCGTCCCAGTTGTCGCCGCGTCCTTCGCGCCAGCCGTTAATCCAGGCTTGGCGTACTGACGGTAGAGTAAATGGGCAAAGCTCACGGGATTTGCCATGAACGCCATACTGATATCCGCGTAAAAATGCTCTTTCCAACGGATCACGCTTAAGTCTTCTCATAGGGTGTTTCCCTCACTTGTTGACTGTCTTGATATCCTTCGACCTCATGCGAGGCCGGGCAGAGTTTTTCTGCCGTTGGTGCGGCTCGCTGCCGGCGTGGCGAGCCAATGTGTCAGCGTCGTTGCGGCGCTAACCTGTGTTGAGTTCTAACCAATAGGTCACATGGATTCAATGATCGTTTTGTCATAAGCACGTAACGATAACGATGCTATAGCCATAAGCTGGGATGGCTTTTCGCCCCATTTATTGGGCAAAGCCAGCTATGATGTGCCCTGTATAGAGGATGGGTTTAATCCTTTAGTGAGAATACCCGCCGCTTGCAGTCGGTTATTATTCGACGAAGGGTCAGAATATTTCCTTTTGTTGCACAAATTATCTCTCTGCCCCGGCAATCAAGGCCCTGCAGGTCTGGACACCGGGGTGGAACGGCACACATTCGTGCCACGCGAGCGCTCTTCAAGAAAAGCGCTTGATTGAAAACCGAACGCGCGATGCGTCGCCCGTTCACTTATTGCTGAAAAGCCTGGAATCCCCATGTCGGACCGTTACGAACTCTTCCTCACTTGCCCCAAGGGCCTCGAAGGCCTGCTGATCGAGGAAGCCGTCGGGCTTGGCCTTGAAGACGCCCGCGAGCACACCTCGGCTGTGCGCGGCATGGCCGACATGGAAACCGCCTACCGCCTGTGCCTCTGGTCGCGTCTGGCCAACCGTGTACTGCTGGTGCTCAAGCGCTTCCCGATGAAGGATGCCGAAGACCTGTACCACGGGGTGCTGGATATCGAATGGCAAGACCATATGGTCCCTGACGGCACCCTGGCGGTGGAGTTCAGCGGCCACGGTTCGGGCATCGACAACACCCACTTCGGCGCGCTGAAGGTCAAGGATGCGATTGTCGACAAGCTGCGCACCCCGACCGGCGAACGCCCGTCCATCGACAAGATCAACCCCGACCTGCGCATTCACCTGCGCCTGGACCGTGGCGAAGCGATCCTCTCCCTCGACCTGTCCGGCCACAGCCTGCACCAGCGCGGTTACCGCCTGCAGCAGGGCGCGGCACCGTTGAAGGAAAACCTCGCGGCGGCAATTTTGATTCGTGCCGGCTGGCCGCGCATTGCTGCTGAAAACGGCGCGTTGACTGACCCGATGTGCGGCGTCGGTACCTTCCTGGTGGAAGGTGCGATGATCGCCGCCGACATGGCCCCCAACCTTAATCGCGAGCAGTGGGGCTTCACCGCCTGGCTTGGCCACGTGCCGGCCCTGTGGAAAAAACTCCACACCGAGGCCAGCGAGCGTGCGGCCATCGGCATGAACAAGCCGCCATTGTGGATCCGCGGTTACGAAGCCGATCCGCGCCTGATCCAGCCTGCGCGCAACAACATCGAGCGTGCCGGCCTGAGCCACTGGATCAAGATTTACCAGGGCGAAGTCGGCACCTTCGAGCCGCGCCCGGACCAGAACCAGAAAGGCCTGGTGATCTGCAACCCGCCGTACGGCGAGCGCCTGGGTGACGAAGCCAGCCTGTTGTACCTCTACCAGAATCTCGGTGAGCGTCTGCGCCAGGCGTGCATGGGCTGGGAGGCGGCGGTGTTCACCGGCGCCCCGGACCTGGGCAAGCGCATGGGCATTCGTAGCCACAAGCAGTATTCGTTCTGGAACGGCGCGTTGCCGTGCAAGCTGCTGCTGATCAAGGTTAACCCGGACCAGTTCGTCACCGGCGAGCGCCGCACCCCGGAGCAGCGCCAGGCCGAACGTGAGCAGGCCGCCTACGCCCAGGCCCCGACCGAGCCGCAAGAGCGCCAGTACAACAAGAACGGTAACCCGATCAAACCTGCGCCTGCACCGGCGCCAGTGGTTGAGCAGGCGCGCTTGAGCGAAGGCGGGCAGATGTTTGCCAACCGCCTGCAAAAGAATCTCAAGCTGCTGGGCAAGTGGGCCAAGCGCGAGGGTGTCGATTGCTACCGCGTGTACGATGCCGATATGCCGGAATACTCCATGGCCATCGACCTGTACCACGACTGGGTGCACGTCCAGGAATACGTGGCACCAAAGTCCATCGACCCGGAAAAAGCCTCGGCGCGCATGTTCGATGCCCTGGCCGCCATTCCCCAGGCGCTGAACATCGACAAGAGCCGTGTGGTGGTCAAGCGCCGCGAGCGTCAGAGCGGCACCAAGCAGTACGAGCGCCAGAGCGCCCAGGGCAAGTTCACCGAAGTCAGCGAAGGCGGGGTGAAGCTGCTGGTCAACCTCACTGACTACCTGGACACCGGTCTGTTTCTCGACCACCGCCCGATGCGCATGCGCATCCAGAAAGAAGCTGCCGGCAAGCGCTTCCTCAACCTGTATTGCTACACCGCCACCGCCAGCGTGCACGCAGCCAAGGGCGGCGCGCGCAGCACCACCAGCGTCGACCTGTCGAAAACCTATCTGGACTGGGCGCGCCGCAACCTGTCCCTCAATGGCTTCTCCGACAAGAACCGCCTGGAGCAGGGCGATGTGATGGCGTGGCTGGAAGCCAGCCGTGATGAGTTCGACCTGATCTTCATCGACCCGCCGACCTTCTCCAACTCCAAGCGCATGGAAGGTGTGTTCGACGTCCAGCGTGACCACGTGCAATTGCTCGACCTGGCCATGGCCCGCCTGGCGCCGGGCGGGGTGCTGTATTTCTCCAACAACTTCCGCAAGTTCCAGTTGGAAGACAACCTGGGCGAGCGCTATGCCGTCGAGGAAATCAGCGATAAAACCATTGATCCGGATTTTGCCCGTAACCCGAAAATCCATCGTGCCTGGAAAATCACCGCACGCTGATCGACCTTGAAGCCGCAAGCCTGGATTTTTCCGGGCTCGCGGTTTTTTTACGCTGGTCAAAAGAGGGCTCGATGGCTATAACTAACCTCTTAGCCGAAGTAGCGCTCCTGCACGCTGGTGTTTCGAGTTTTGCCTATGCCGTTGCAAGCCGTCCGCCCGAAAATACTGGGATTTATCAGCGAGCAGGCATCCGCTTGGCTGGTGGCATTGGTGGTCTTGCTGGTGGGGGTGGCGCTCACCGCCGTGCTGGCGCTGACCACGGCCGATCGGCATCACCAGCAGGTCCGCCAGCGTTTCCAGTTATTGGTCAACGAGCGCTATAGCCGCCTGGAAGAGCGTTTCGAAGACCAGGAGCAGCGCCTGGGCAGCCTGCAGCGTTTTTTCGTCAACTCCCATGATGTTTCCCGCGAAGATTTCGATGGGTTCGCCCAGCCGTTGCTGTTGCGCGCCCGTGCCTATGCCTGGGCGCCCCGGGTAGCGCGTGATCAGCGCCGGGCGTTCGAACAACAGGTGTCACGCCAGCGTGGCGCGCCTTTCTCCATTCGTGAGTTGAATGAAGCCGGGGCGCTGGTACCGGCGCACGAGCGTGACGAGTACGTGCCGGTGTTGTACAGCCAGACCCAGAGCATCCTCGGCTCGCCCTTGGGGTTTGACCTGCTGGCCCAGCCGTTGCGCCGCTCGACGATCGAGCGGGCGTACCGTTCCGCAACCATTGCCGTATCCCAACCGATGTCGCTGGTGGGGGTGGAGCCGGCGTATACCATGGGCGTGTTGCTGGTAGCACCGGTCACTCGGCCGCCCACCGCGCAAATGCCCTACAACGAACCCTACGGTTTCGTCATGGCGGTGATCAGCATGCGCCAATTGGTAGCCGACGGTTTGCCCAAGCCCGCGCGGGATAACCTGGTGATGCAGATTGTCGACACCTCCGATACTCAACAGCAGGTGCTGTATGAGTCGGACAATCCCGTGGGCGATAGCAGCCTGGAGTCGATCCGCCGGCTGACCCTGGGCGATCATGTCTACGCCTTGAGCCTGCGTCCCAGCCAGGTGTTCGTGCAGGCCAATCACTCTTCGACGAGCAGTATCCTGGCCATGGGCGGTTTGCTCAGCCTGTTGCTCAGTGCCTTGCTCTATGTGCTGGTCAGCCAGCGGCAGCGGGCGCTGAGGCTGGTCCAGCAGCGTACGGGGCAATTGCACCAGCGCGAGTATGAGTTGCGTGGCGCCCATGGCCAGTTGCGCAGCGTGCTCAACGCCGCGACCCAGGTGGCGATCATTGCCACGGACTTGCGGGGCGTGATCAGCACGTTCAATGCCGGCGCCGAGAAGATGCTGGGTTATCAGGCCGACCAGGTGCTCGGTCACATGACCCTCGAAAGCCTGCACCTGGCGCCCGAACTGGAAGCCCGTGCGGTGCAGTTGAGCCAGGCGCTGGGCAAACGGATCATGCCCGGCCAGGCGATGCTGGTGGAGGGCAGCGACAGCCTGCATGAGGCCCGGGAGTGGACGTTGGTGCGCCAGGACGGCAGCCAGTTGACCGTGAATATGCTGGCCACGGCATTGCTTGACGAGCATGGCTTGTGGATCGGGCACCTGGCGATCTGCCTGGATGTCACCGAGCAGAAACGCGCGTATGAGGCCCTGGCGGCGCGGGATCGTTTGCTGAAAAAACTCAGTGCCCACGTGCCGGGCGGGATCTTCCAGTTCACCCTCGAACCCAATGACAACTGGCGGTTTATCTACGCCAGCGATGGTATTCGCGATATCTACGAAATCGACCCGGGGTTGCTGCAACAGGATGCCAAGCAAGTCTTCGAGCGTATTCATCCCCAGGACGCAGAGCGCATCCGCGCCTCTATCCGCCTGTCCGCGCTGCAGTTGAGTCACTGGCGCGAAGAATATCGGGTACAACTGCCGGGCCGGGGCCTGCGTTGGATCCGTGGCGAGGCGACGCCGGAAGAGTTACCCGGTGGCGGTACGCTATGGCATGGCTATGTGTCGGATATCTCCGATCTCAAGCGGGTGGAAGAAGAGTTGCGGGCACTGTCCATCACCGATTCGTTGACGGGTATCCATAACCGTCGCTACTTCCAGGATCGGCTGAAGGCCGAGATGAGTCGGGTGCGGCGTACGTCGGGGTCGCTGGCGGTGATCATGCTGGATATTGATCACTTCAAGCGCATCAATGACCAGCATGGGCACGCGGCGGGGGATGGTGTGCTGCAGGAGCTGTGCCGGCGTATCAGCCTGCGCCTGCGCCGCAGCGATGTGTTCTGCCGCCTCGGCGGCGAGGAATTCATGGTGCTGTGTCCCAATACCGATGGTGTCCAGGCCTACAGCCTGGCCGTTGAGTTGTGGGAAGTGCTGCGCAGTACGCCAATGGACGGCGTCGGCACGGTGACGGCGAGTTTTGGCGTAGCCAGTTGGCGGGTCGATGAGGGCGTGGATGGCTTGTTGCTGCGCGCGGATTCGGCGGTGTATGCGGCCAAGCAGGCGGGCAGGGATCGGGTCGAGGCGCAGCGGTTGCCTGCCTGAGCACCGTATACCTAATGTGGGAGCGGGCTTGCTCGCGATGACGGTGTATCAGTCGCCAGATGTATTGACTGACACACCGTCATCGCGAGCAAGCCCGCTCCCACATTTAGTCCGCAGTGGTTGCAAAAGGTTGGTAAGCCAACCGCTCTATAGGCCCGGCGCAGCCGCCGCCAGCTTCGGCTGGCGATACAGATCCAGCAGCACCTGGTCCAGCACCGACGATGCACCCCACGGCTTCGGATCGTTGAGAATCGCCACCACCGCCCAGGTATTGCCATTGTTGTCACGGCTGAAGCCGGCAATCGCACGTACTGTGTTCAGGGTGCCGGTCTTGACGTGGGCTTCGCCGCGCAGGGCTGTGGTTCTCAGGCGCTTGCGCATGGTGCCGTCACTGCCGGCAATCGGCATCGAGCTGATGAACTCGGCCGCATACGGGCTTCTCCAGGCGGCCTGCAGCATAGTCGCCATTTCCCGGGCGCTGACCCGTTCGGCACGGGACAGGCCGGAACCGTTCTCCATTACCAAGTGCGGAGCCGTGATGCCTTTTTTCGCCAGCCACTGGCGGATCACGCGCTGTGCTGCCCTGGCGTCGTCGCCGTCGGCATCGGTGCGGTATTGCGCGCCGAGGCTGAGGAACAGCTGCTGGGCCATGGTGTTGTTACTGTATTTATTGATGTCGCGGATGATCTCGGCCAGGTCCGGGGAGAACGTCCGGGCCAGGACCTTGGCGGTTTTCGGCACCGGGGCCAGCACATCGCGGCCCTGGATCGTGCCGCCCAACTCTTTCCAGATCGCGCGCACGGCGCCGGCGGTGTAGGTGGCATGGTCGAGCAGCGACAGATACGTCTGCGAGCTGCAGCCATCGCCCAACTGGCCGCTGACGGTCACGGTGACACTGCCGTCGGCGGCGGTGACCGGGTTGTAGCGCACATCACCGGTGCACTGCTTGGCGTTGCTGGCCTTGACCTGATTGTCGATCTGGATGCTGGCAATCGGCGGTTCCACCGAGACCAACACCTTTCCCGAATCATTGCGGGTCACAAAGCGCAGGGCCTTGAGGTTGACCAGCAGGGCGTCCGGCTTGACCAGGAACGGCTTGTTGGCATCGTTGCCGTCGTCGTTGAACTCCGGCAGTTGGGGCTGGATAAAGAAGCCACGGTCCAGCACCAGGTCGCCGGTGACTTGCTGTACACCATTGGCGCGCAGGTCGCGCATCAGCAGCCAGAGCTTTTCCATGTTCAGCTTGGGATCGCCGCCGCCCTTGAGGTACAGGTTGCCCCGCAGGATGCCGCCACTGAGGGTGCCGTCGGTGTAGAACTCGGTTTTCCACTGATGGTTGGGGCCGAGCATTTCCAGGGCCGCGTAGGTGGTGACCAGTTTCATGGTCGACGCCGGGTTGACCGACACGTCAGCGTTGAACACCGTGGCGCTGCCGGGGCCATTGAGCGGAATCATTACCAGGGACAGGGCATTGTTCTGCAGTTTGGCTTTCTTCAAGGCTTCCTGGACTTTGGGTGGCAGGGTGGTATTGATCGGGGCGGCGGTGACCGAGAGCGCCAGGGGCAAAAGGAAACTGGCGAGTAATAATGGACGCAAGGATTTGATCATAAGAAGTAAGACCCTACTGCAGAGGAGGGTGAATATAGCGGGGGCTATGTAAGAAAATCCCCCAGTGGTCATGAAAGTGTCGGCATTATGCCCCAAGGTGGGGCTACTTGTGCCTCAACCATAGCTGCAAATGATGGATTTTTTTCGCGCTATCGTGCCACCCGTCTTGGATTGCCGGGCAATTCGCGCCTTAAACTGGTAGAGTGCCGGCCGTTAATACTTAAGAGGATTGTTCCAATGGCGACTAACCGTTCCCGGCGTCTGCGCAAAAAACTGTGCGTTGATGAATTTCAAGAGCTGGGTTTCGAACTGAACCTGGATTTCAAAGAAGGTTTGGACGACGAAGCGGTTGACGCTTTCCTCGACGCCTTCCTGACCGAAGCGATGGATGGCAATGGCCTGGACTACGTGGGCGGCGATGACTTCGGTCTGGTCTGCAAAGCCACCCGTGGTTCGGTCAACGAAGAACAGCGTGCAGCGGTTGAAGCGTGGCTCAAGGCTCGCCCAGAGCTGACCCGCGTTGAAGTCAGCGAACTGCTGGACGCCTGGCATCCAGAGACACCGGTTAACCCGGCTGTCTGATGTCATGAAAAAGCGACCCGCCCGGGTCGCTTTTTCGTTTCAAGGTATTAAATTCAGGCCTTGCGCCAGTTCAGAATCACCAGCGTCAACACCCCCGCCACAATCCCCCAGAATGCCGAACCGATGGAAAACAGCGTCAACCCCGACGCCGTGACCATAAAGGTGATCAGTGCTGCTTCCCGTTCCTTGGGCTCATTCATGGCAATGCTCAGGCCATTGATGATCGAGCCGAACAACGCCAATGCGGCAATCGACAGCACCAACTCCTTGGGCAATGCGGCGAACAACGCCGCCAAGGTCGCGCCAAATACCCCGGCAACCCCGTAGAAAATCCCGCACCACACGGCGGCGGTGTAGCGCTTGTTGCGGTCCTCATGGGCATGGGGGCCGGTGCAGATGGCCGCGCTGATGGCGGCCAGGTTGATGCCGTGGGAGCCAAACGGCGCGAGCACCAGTGAGGCCAGGCCGGTGGCGGTGATCAGCGGTGAGGCGGGCACGTCGTAGCCATCGGCGCGCAATACCGCGACCCCGGGCATGTTCTGCGAGGTCATCGCCACCACAAACAACGGAATGCCGATGCTGATGGTCGCCGCCAGGGAAAAGTGCGGCGTGGTCCACACCGGTGTCGCCACTCCCAGGCTGAACCCGCTGAAGTCCAGGAGCCCCATCAGCCCGGACAAGGCAGTACCGATCAGCAGCGCCGCCAGTACGGCATATCGGGGCGACAGGCGCTTGATGATCAGGTAGGTAAAGAACATGCCCAATACCAGGGCGGTACGGTGCTGCGCGGCGACGAAAATCTCGCTGCCGATCTTGAACAGGATCCCGGCCAGCAGCGCGGCGGCCAGTGAGGCAGGGATTTTCTTCACCAGTTTTTCAAAGCTGCCGGTGAGGCCACAGATCGTCACCAGTACCGCGCAGGTGATGTAGGCGCCAATGGCCTCGCCATAGCTGACCCCGCCCAGGCTGGTAATCAACAGCGCCGCGCCGGGGGTCGACCAGGCAATGGTGATGGGCGTGCGGTAGCGCAGGGACAGGCCGATGCTGCACACCGCCATGCCGATGGAAATCGCCCAGATCCACGAGGAAATTTGCCCGGTGGTCAGGCCGGCAGCCTGGCCGGCCTGGAACATCAGCACCAGGGAGCTGGTGTAACCGGTCATCATGGCGATAAAGCCGGCGACAATGGCCGAAGGCGAAGTGTCGGCCAGTGGGCGCAGCGGCGCCTGGGTCGCGTCGGTCATGGGGCGGTGTTCCTTGTACCTGGGAAATCGTGGAATCAAGCCTAAACTCAAACGTAACTGACTGTTGCAATACAGCCGGTGGCGCAAACAGCCGTACAGTGTGTTGGCGCAACGGGTTGTGTACAATGTGCGCTGTTTTTACGCGATACTTGCCAGCGACCGCTGTAGTCTTATTACAGTCAACGTCAATTCGCCGCCGTTCTCCCGACCCGAGTGCCCATGAACGAACAGTTGCAGCCCCTCAAGAAACAGCCGCGAGCCGGTAAGGCCGGTCGCAGTGGAACCCAGGACGATATCGTCTACGCGCATATCTTCGAGGCCATCCTCGAGCAACGCCTGGCGCCCGGTACCAAATTGAGTGAAGAAGCACTGGGCGAGATCTTTGGCGTCAGCCGCACCATCATCCGTCGCGCACTGTCGCGCCTGGCCCATGAAGGCGTGGTGTTGTTGCGCCCCAATCGGGGTGCGGTGGTGGCCAGCCCAAGCGTCGAGGAAGCCCGCCAGGTGTTCCTGGCCCGGCGCCTGGTCGAGCGGGCGATCACCGAATTGGCGGTGCAGCATGCCTCGACCGAAGAGCTGGCCGAACTGCGGCAGATGGTCAATGACGAGCGCGACAGCTTCTCCCGTGGCGATCGCGGCGCGGGTATCCGGCTCTCTGGCGAGTTCCACCTGAAACTGGCCGAAGCGGCAAAAAATGCCCCGCTGATCAGTTTCCAGCGCAGCCTGGTGTCCCAGACCTCGCTGATCATCGCCCAGTATGAAAGCGGCAACCGCTCACACTGTTCCTACGATGAGCACACCCAGTTGATCGACGCGATCGAAGCTCGGGATGCGGTGCTGGCGGTGGACCTGATGATGCATCACATGGATCACATCGACAGCAAGCTCAACCTCGATGAGGAAAGTGCGTCGGATGATCTGCATGCGGTGTTCTCACATTTGCTGCAGACCAAGAAGCCGGGTCGCTCCTCTATAAAACTGTAAACCCCGTTCAAACTGGGGGAGCTGGCTTGCCTTAATGCCAGTCAGTCAAGCGCAGATCCCCTGTGGGAGCGGGCTTGCTCGCGAAAGCAGTGGGTCATGGACCGACGTCTTCGCGAGCAAGCCCGCTC
>LNAP01006069.1_pt1 | contig 23260 bp, 23 predicted proteins | sample 602601 | NCBI WGS metagenome assembly LNAP01 (sample SAMN02440304, study PRJNA202911) | soil metagenome | biome: Subtropical and temperate rainforests or woodlands; isolation source: soil samples (1 kg each in a 20% v/v slurry with milli Q water) were... ...
GGCCTTGCTGGCCACGGCGCGCGAGCACGCGGCGACGCTCATGGACGCCACGCCGGACGATCTCACTTTCGATGAGGGCGCGTTCCAGGTGACCGGCACCAACCGCCACATGAGCCTGCTGGACATCGCCGCAAAGGTCGGCGGGCTGGAGGGCATCGGTGATTTCGAGCAACTCGCCGGCACCTTCCCGAACGGCGCGCATATATGCGAGGTCGCGGTCGATCCCGAGACCGGCCACATCGCCATCGAGCGCTACACCGTGGTCGACGATTTCGGCCGCACGCTGAACCCGCTGGTGCTGAGCGGGCAGATCCATGGCGGCATCGCGCAGGGCATCGGCCAAGCGATGATCGAGCGCACCGTGTACGATCCCGATAGCGGGCAATTACTGTCCGGCTCATTCATGGACTATGGGCTTCCCCGCGCGGACGACCTGCCGTTCTTCGAGGTCTCGACCCAGAACGTGCCCTGCACCACCAACCCGCTCGGCATCAAGGGCGCCGGGGAAGCCGGCGCCATCGGCGCGCCACCAGCTTTCGTCAATGCGGTGGTCGATGCGCTGGGCCCGCTCGGCATCGACCATCTCGATATGCCGCTGACGCCATCCCGGGTGTGGGAAGCGATCCAGGCGGCGCGGGGCTAGGAAACATCTGGCATGGTGGCCTCATCCGGCCACCAGCCGTCCTCGTGGAGCGTGAAGCGCGGGCAACCATAGGCGGCGCGTACATTCGCGGACGGCACGACGCCCTCCATTACCCCGCCCCAGCGATTGGTCTGCTTCATCGCGACGACGATGCCGGCGATCTCCGCGCCCGCGCGGGCCAGCAGGCGGCACGCGGCCACCGCCGTGGCGCCGGTCGAGATGGCATCATCCACCAGCACGATGCGCCGGCCTTCGATAAGCGGGAGAAGGTTGGGGTCGAGCCGCAGCCTTTTGCCTGCCTCGGGACTGGTGATCGAGGACACCGGCTCGGACAGCGCGTCGTCGTACCAGAACTTGCGGGAGTAGCCGAGCGGCACATAGCGGCTCTGCCCGAGCCGCTCCGCCACCAGCGCGGCGAAGGACAGCCCGAGCGTCGGCAGGCCAACGACGCTTTCCGCGCCCAGCCCCCTCGCCTCGCTCGCCATGATGTCGGCCAGCGCCGCCACCACGTCGTGCGAGGCCTGGTTGGCGATGAGCGAGGCGACGGCATGGTCGCAATCGGGTAGCGGGCGCAGCGGCAGTACCAGCACTTTTCCGCTCCGAAGGCGGACGGGATAGCCGTAGCGATGCGGCGCTTTGAGCGAGAACCGCGCCGGCACCTCGTCATGAAGCTCCTGCCAGTAGGTGAGCGTGGGCTCGGTGAAATCCTCGCTCACGAACGACCTCACAGTTCGCCGGCAGCCATCTGCTTGGCCATGAAGTCGGCCTGCCGGATCGCCAGCGCGACGATGGTCAGCGTCGGGTTGCAGGCGCCGCCGGTGGAAAAGCTGCTGCCGTCGGCAATGAACAGGTTCGGGACCTCGTGCGCGCGGCCATTGCCGTCGAGCACGCCATCCTCGGGCCGAGAGCTCATCCGGTTGGAGCCGAGATTGTGGCTGGCGGGGTAGGCCGGCGCCTCCACGGAACGCTTGGCGCCGGCCGCTTTGTGGATCGCGACCAGGGTTTTGTAGCCTTCGATCCGCATGATGGTGTCATTGGGGTGGTCGTCGTAATGGATGTTGGCGACCGGCACGCCGAAAGCGTCGAGCTCGTCGGTCAGCGTCACCCGGTTGCCCGGCTGCGGCATGTCCTCGCCGGACATGAAGATGCCGGCCATGTTGGCGTATTGCTCGATGACCGAGGCGAAGTCGCGCCCCCACCAGCCGGGGTCCATGAAGGCAGCGGTAGTGGGCAGGCCCATCGAGTTCATCTCGATGTAGTAGCCGCCGGCATAGCCGCGCGAGGGATCGTGGCGGACGAAGTCGTCGATCATGCCGCCCATGATCTCGCCGCGATGCATGTGAACCGGCTTGTCGAAAACGGACCAGACGGTCTGAATGAGGTGGCGTAAATAGTAGCGTCCGACGTTGCCATAGCCGTTGGCGAGGCCTTTCGAGTAGCGTCCGCTCGTCGAGTGTAGCAGCAGGCGCGAACTCTCCACGCAATTGCCCGCCAGCACTACGGCGCGAGCCTTCTGGCGATGGCGCACCCCGGCGGCATCGACATAGACCACGCTAGAGGCCTTGCCGGCCTCATCATGCTCGATGAACACGGCGCGGCTGCGCGGACGCAGCTCCAGCTTGCCGGTGGCGAGCGCGCGCGGCAGCTCGACATTCAGCGTCGACCAGCGCGAGCCGACCTTGTCGCCGGTGATGGTGAAGCCGTCCTGCGTGGTCGCCGGGCGGCCGTCATAGGGGATGGAGTTGATGGCATGGCGGCCGGTGGAGACGTTCAGCCCCAGCGCCGTGGCGCCGGCATACATCACCTTGAAATTGTTGTTGGCGGGAAGACCGGGCAAGCCATTGGTGCGGGTCACACCCATCTTGGCTTCGGCCAGATCGTAATAGGGTTCGATCTCGGCCAGCGTAATCGGCCAGTCGATCAGGCTGGCGCCGGGAATGGCACCATAGACCGAGAGCGCGCGCATCTCGTCCTCGATCAGGCGGTAGCAGCAGCCCGACCAGTGCGTGGTGGTGCCGCCGACGACCTGGCAGCTCCAGCTCGGGGTCAGCGGATGATCCTTGGCGACGCGCCATGTGCCCGAGGAGGTGCGCTTGTCGAGCCAGGACAGCATCTCGTAGCCGCCCCACTCGTCATTGACGAAATCCTCAGCGGTCAGGTGCTTGCCGGCTTCCAGCAGCACGACCTCGACGCCGCGCTTGGTGAGTTCGTGGGCCAGCGTGCCGCCGCCCGCACCGGAGCCGATAATGACGACCACGCCAGCGTCATCGAGTTCATACTTTGCCATGTCGGAAATCCGTAACTGAAGCTGCACTCAGGCGCTGCACTGTCAAATTCCTGCCGGGGGCTCCGGCAGCCAGTCGAGATCATTGAAGCCACGGTTCACATAGCCGCCAAGTTGCACCGAGGCGCCCTCATAGCCAAAGGCCTGCCACACCTCGACATCGTCATAGAGGAAGCGGACGGTGGAGCGCTGCACGAGGCGGAAGGCGGTCGTGCCCTCGATGCCGCGCAGCGCCGCCAGCCGGTAGCTCTCCGACAATTCGCGGAAGGTGAGCGGTGTCGCGCTGTCGAGCAGGTCGACGAACTCGGAAAAACTCTGCGCGGCGGCCGGCGCCATGGCGGCCATCTTGTCGAACTGGAAGACGGTGCGGCGATACACGCTGTCCGGCAGGCTCTCATGCGGATAGAGCGTGCGCGCCGCCGCCACCAGCGTCTCCGCCACATGGGCGTCAAACAGTTTTAGCGCGGCGACCCATTCCGGGCCGTCCGGCAGATCGACCGGCGGCGGCAGCTTGGGGTCCTTGTGGGCGGTGATGGTCATGAGAGGCTCTCCAGATCGATCAGCCGTTCGGGGTGAGCTGCTCGGAAGGCGGCAGCCAGGCATTGATGGCGGCAGCGTTCTTCACGAGATCGGCGGCGTGGCTGTTGCGCGAGCGCCGTTCGGCCTCCAGCAGCCGTGCCATGGACGGTTGGAAGTGCGGCACGACATGGCGCGCGAAAAGCTCGTAATGCCGCTTGGTCGCTTCCCAGTTCGCCCAGTCATGGGCGAGCATGAGTATGCAGCCGAAATCGCCGGCCCGCGCGGCAAGGCGCTTCAGAAACTCCACCGCATCGTCCGGTGTGCCGATGACGCCGATGCCGGTCTCGTTCATCCAGGCGATGCGTTCCTCGAAGGTCTCGCCCTGCGCGGTGATGGAGGGCATGGCGATGGTCTTCTGGGTGTATTCGCAGAACGCATCGAAGCCGTAGCGCATGTCCTCGATCGCCTGCTCGCGGGTTTCGGCGACATGGATGTTGACGACGAGGCGCCAGCGGCCGGGGTCCGGCGTGTGGCCGTGCTTGATGGCCTCCTCCGCATACACGTCCCAGTGCAGCGGTGGGGCCGGCATGCCGGGCTTGGGCGAGATGACGCCGGTGGAGAGCAGGCCGAGATTGTGCTTGCCGGCGATGCGCGGGCCGGCCTCGGAACGGGTGGCAGCGACGCAGACATCGAACACCGGCTCGGTATAGGGCGCGAGCTGGCAGAAGGCGTCGACCAGCCTGTAGCGGTCATTGCTGACCGTCACCGGATCGGTGGTGGTGAGCAGTTGCATCAGCACGCCAAGGTCATGGTCCAGCGCCGGGCGAAGCTCGCGCGGGTCGAGCCCGAACATCGAGGCATCGCTCGGCAGGCCGCCGGGGCCGAAGCCGGCCATGAAGCGACCGCGCATCAGATGATCCAGCAGGATCATGCGGTCGGCGACATGGTAGGGGTTGTGATAGGGCAGCGGCACGATGCCGGTGCCGAGCTTGATGTGCTTTGTCAGCGCGGCGACATAAGCGAGGAACACCATCGGGTCGGCAACGATTTCGCTGCCGGCGGAATGATGCTCGCCGACCCAGGCCTCCTCATAGCCGAGCGCATCGACCCACTGAATGGTCTCGATATTGCGCTGCAGCGACACGGTGATGTTCTGCGTCGGTGGGGAGTTCCATGGCGGCATGAAGATGCCGAAGCGGGTCTTCCTCATGGCTCGGCTCCTTCCAATTGGGTGCCTCAACGCGATGGCAGGAACTTCTTGGGCAACACGCAGTGGATGCCCTTGTTGAGGTCCACGGTCTGGGTGACGCGCAGATCGGCGGCGAGCGAGCACAGCGTGTAGGCGTCCTGCGCGGAGAGGCCGGAATGCTCGCGGATCAGCACGATCATGTCGCGCAGCGCTTCGTCGAGATCGGGGTCGAAGCCCATGGTGATCCAGTTGTCGGCCTGCTCGGCGCGCGGCGTGGTGAGCTTCATGTCCTTGCGCACATGAAATTCGAACGTGCCGGTGAGCGAGGTCTCGATGGCGGTGACGCACACCTCGCCGTCGCCCTGCCTTCCATGGCCGTCGCCGACCGAGAACAGCGCGCCCGGCGCAAACACTGGGAAGTAGGTCGTGGTGCCGACGCCGAGTTCCTTATTGTCCATGTTGCCGCCGAACACGCGCGGCTCGGTGGAGGACAGCCGGCCCCATTCCGGCTTCGGCGCGACGCCGAAATTGCCGAAGAACGGCTCCAGCGGCAATTCCTGGCCCCACGGCATGGTGGCGACGCCGCGCGCGCCGTCGACCGGGAAATGAATGCGGCGCAGCTCCGGGAAATCCTCCGGCAGCGTGCCCCAGAACGGCAGCTGGATGTTCCAGCCCCAGTCGGCGCGGAACTTGATGTCAATGAGCCGCACTTCCAGCACGTCGCCGGGCTCGGCACCTTCGACATAAATGGGTCCGGTCAGCATATGCGGACCGGGACCGCGGAAGGTGCTCTCGAAGATCGCCTGCTGGCCCGGCACGGGGGTGAAGCCGAGCGCCGGGTCCGGCATGTCTTCCGGCTCGCCCGACAGCGTGTCGATGACGACGCGGTCGCCCGACTTGATGCGCAGGGCCGGCGGCAGGCTCGCGTCCCACTGGCCCCAGTTCACATTGCCCGGCGTCGCGGGGAGATGATGCTCGGCCATGATCTCAACCCTTCACCGCGCCGAGCGTCAGCCCGCGCACGATGTGCCTCTGGAGCACGAACACGACGGCGAGCACGGGCAGCAGCGCGGTCATGCCGACCACCGCCATCTCGCCCCAGCGCACGCCCTGCGAGGTGATCAGCTTGGGGATCGAGACCGGCAGCGTCTGCACCGCCTTGCCGCCCAGCATGAAGGCGAACAGGAACTCGTTCCACGCGAAGATGAAGCACAGCACGCTGGTCGCCACGATGCCGTTGCGCAGCAGCGGGAACACCACGCGGCGGAAAATCTGCGCGCGCGACCAGCCTTCCAGCGCCGCCGCCTCCTCCAGTTCCACCGGAAGGTCGCGGCAGAAGCTGCGCAGCACCCAGACGTAGAACGACAGGTTGAACGTCATGTAGGCCAGCGTCAGGCCGAGGAAAGTGTCGAGCAGGCCGACCTTGGCGAAGATCAGATAGAACGGGATGACGAGACACACCGGCGGTGCCATGCGGGAGGCCAGGATGAACAGGAACAAATCGTCCTTCGCCCTCATCTCGAAGCGCGCAAAGGCGTAGGCCGCCGGCGTGCCGATGACCACGACCAGCGCGGTCGAGAGCGTGCACAGGAAGAACGAGGTGAGCAGGTTCCAGTGGAAGCCCTGCTGGATGACGTATTCGAAATGCTCCAGCGTCGGCACGAACAGCCACTGCGTCGGGCGCGCGAACATCGCCTCATTGGGCTTCACCATCATCAGCGCCATCCAGAAGATCGGGAACAGCACGACGAGGGCGTAGACGACGGCGACGCTGGTCCAGAGCAGACCGCGGGAGCCTTCGGGGCGGCTTGAAGCCTCACTCATGACGGCACCTCTAGAATGCGTTCAGGCGCTTCTTGGCGACCTGATAGAAGACGTTGCAGAAGGCGAAGAAGGCGAGCCAGACCAGCACGGCGAGCGCGGACGCCTCTCCGATGTTCCAGAACTCGAAGGTCATCTTGTTGGCGAGGATGGAGGGCGTCTCGGTGGAGATGCCGGGGCCGCCGCCGGTGAGGATGTAGATGGTGTCGAACACCTTGAAGGCGTCGATGAAGCGCAGCAGGCCGATCACCGCCAGCAGCGGCGTCATCATCGGCAGCGTGATGTGGAAGAACATCTGCAGCGGGTTGGCGCCATCCACCGCCGCCGCGCGATAGGGCCCGAGCGGCAGCGCCTGAAGGCCGGCGAAGAAGGCCAGCATCATGAATGGCGTCCATTGCCAGATATCGACGAAGATCAGCGCATAGAGCGCGAATTCCGGCGAGGCGAACACCGAGGTGCCTTCCAGAATATTGAAGCGCTCCAGCACGTTGTAGGAGAAGAACCCCCACGACCCGGCGAGCATGATCTTCCACAGGAGGCCGACGACGATGGGCGCCATCATGGTCGGCATGAACAAAAGCGGGATGAGCACCGAGCGCCCGCGCACATTCTGGTTCAGCACCAGCGCGCCGGCGAGGCCCAGCATGAATTCGATCGGAACCGCGATGACAACGAAGGTGGCCGCAACGCCGATAGAGTTCCAGAAGCGGGGGTCGGAGAGCAGCGTCGCGTAATTGTCGAACCAGATGAAGTCGGTCACGCGGCCGAACTTGGCCTGATGGAAGCTCAGATAGATCGCGTAGATGAACGGCGCGAGCGAGACCACGACCAGCGTGATCATCGACGGGGCGATCAGCAGATAGGGATACCAGGCCCGCTCGCGGAGCACGGGGGGCGGTGCTGCTGTCGTCGTATCGCTTGCGCTCGCCATGTGAATTCGGTCCTCGATGTTTTGGGGAGAGCGACCTCTCCCCGTACCTTCCGGTTGGGGAAGGCCGTTCGTCGATGCGTATGCCTGTGTGAAGCGCCGTCTTCCGCGCCACCCGACCGGGCATCTTCTTTCCCCTCTCCCCGTCGGGGAGAGGGTCAGGGTGAGGGGGCTGCCACGGCGCTCGGGAAAGGCCCCTCACCCCATCCCTCTCCCCGACGGGGAGAGGGAGCAGCACCTCCTGGAAGCGTCTCTCTCCAAAGAGAGAGTCAGAAGCTCACAGCGTGCAGGACTTGCCGCCGCAGAGCTTGACGAGGAAGGCCTGGCCTTCCTTGGCGCCCTGCTCAGGCGTCATCTTGCCGAGGCCGACCTGCTGCGCGATGCCGCTCATGGCGTCGAACATCTCCGGGTACTTCTCCATCTTCGGGCGCGCGGTCGCGACATCGAGCGAGGACTTCATCGCGGAGAACAGCGTCGGGTTGCTACTGTCCTTGATCGCCGGAAGCGCCCACGAGCTTTCGCGGATCGGAACGCCGCCCTGGCCGAGTTCGATGAGCTTGTCCTGCTGCTTCTTCGAGGCCAGCCATTCCAGGAACAGGAAGGTCGGCTCCGGGTTCTTGCTGGCGGCGCTGATCACCGTCACCGAAGGCTCGGCATCGGCGAAGCGCTTGCCCTCATTGCCGGCCTTGGCCGGAACCGGGCCGTAGACGAACTTGCCGGCCAGCGGCGAGACGCCGGGCTTGTCGATGCCGAGCACGAAATCGGACCAGGCGAGCGACTGGGCGGCGATGCCGTTGCCCATGACGGTGGGAACGTCGACCAGCGAGTATTCGGCGATGCCGGGGGGGGCATAGGTCCACAGCTCATGCCACATCTTCAGCGCCGCGACGGTCTGCGGGCTGTCGAACACCGGCTTGCCTGAGGCGTCGAGAACATCGCCGCCATAGTTCTTGATGAAATTGACCCAGAGGTTCGAGAAGGTCGATCCGCCCTTGATGCCTTCGAGCACGATTCCGTAGAAATCGCTGGTCAGCGGCACGCCGGCCAGCTTCTCGCCCTTCTTGCGGGTGAAGAACTGGGCGATGTCGCGCATCTGCTCGATGGTCTTGGCCGGGGCGAGGTCATAGCCGTACTTCGCCTTGAAGGCGGCCTGCTCTTCCGGGTTGTTCAGAAGGTCGGCACGCGCCCAATAGACGTGATTGTAGTTCCAGTTGATGAAGCCGTACTGCTTGCCGGCGTTGAACGCCGTGGTCTTGTAGGGCGTCTGGATGAAGTCGGCGGCGTTGAGGCCGGGATCGTTCAGCTTCGGGTTCGCGGCGAACGTGTCGAGCGGCATGATCACGCCGGCCGAAAGCATTGGGCCTAGCTGGGCGCCGTGCAGCATGATGGCATCGTAGTAGCCACGGCCCGACAGCATGTCGGCCTGGCCCTTGTTGATGACCTCGAAGTGGTTGAGCAATTCCCACTCGACCTTGATGCCGGTTTCCTTCTCGAATTCCGGAACGATCTTGGACAGCGTCTCCTGAAGCGGCGTGATCTCGTCGAGCACGCGAATGGTCGTGCCGGCATACGGCTTGCCAGCCGTCGCGTAGAAGCTCGCATCCTGCGCCTGCGAAGGCGTCACCGGCGCCATCAGCGCCGTGGAAGCCGCCAAGGCGGCGGCGAAACACCAGTATCTGCTCATCATCGCTCTTTCCCTTTGTGATCGTCGTTACAGCGGCTTGCGCTTCTCAGAGCCCGCCCCGTCGCCCCGTCGAAAAGGATCAGCCCTTCGGTCGGGAACACCATCCCGACCGGCCGGCCGATGCCATCTCCGGATCCCTCGCCCAGGGCCGCCGCGACGGCCATGGTCGTCTTCGCCTTTGCCAGCAGCCCGCCGAGATCGAGGGTGAGGATCGCGTGCTTGCCGAAAGGCTCGTTGGAATAGATTTCCGCCTCGAGCGCGCCCGGCGCATCCACCGCCGTGAAGGCGATGGTGTCCGGCCGCACGCCGAGAATGACGCTTTCGCGGGTAGCAAGATTGGTAGCGTGTGAGAGCGCCGCGGGTAGCACGAGGCGCATGGCGCGGCGCACGAAGAACAGCGTGTCGCCCTCCTGCTCCAACCTGCCCTCGATCAAATTCATCGGGGGATCGCCGAGCAGCTTGGCGACGCGGGCGCTGGCCGGGCGCTGCCAGATTTCCTCCGGCGTGCCGACCTGCTCGATCCTGCCAGAGTCGATCACCACCACGCGATCACCGACCGACATCGCCTCCATGCCGTCCGGCGTCGACCAGATGCTGGGGGCTTCCTGCGCCGACAGGCGGCGGCGGATTTCGCCGCGCAGCTTGTGGCGCGCGAGATCGGCTCGTCCAGCAGGAACAGGTCCGGCGTCTGCACCAGCGTGCGGGCCAGCGCGACGCGCTGCTTCTGCCCGCCCGACAGCGCGCCCGGCAGCCGCTCGCCGAGATGGCGGATTTCCAGCAACTCCAGCACCTCGTCGACGCGCTCGTTGGCAGCAGTGGGATCGAGACGCCCGCCCGGCGCCTGCAAGGGCGAGAGCGCGTTGCCGCGCACGGTGAGGTGCGGGTAGAGCGCGTAGGATTCGAACATCAGCGCGACGCGGCGCTGCTGCGGGGCGATGCCGGCGAGGTTGCGTCCGCCGAGTTCCACGGTGCCGGTGTCGGGATGATCGAGCCCGGCGAGGATGCGGCAGAAGGTGGTCTTGCCGGCGCCCGAAGGGCCGGTGATGGCGAGCAGTTCGCCCGGCGCGACCTCGATGCCGATATCGGCCAGCACCTTGTGGGCGAAGCTCTTGGAAATGCCGCGCGCCGTGAGGCCGGGTGTGGCGAGGTTTTGCTTGAGGGGGGCGTTCACTGCAGCACCTCCCGGTTGCGGCCGGAATCCGCATCGAACACCAGCAGCTTGCCGACATCGATGCCCAGCGACACGCGGTCGCCGGCGCGCCATCTGGAGGGACCGGGAATTTCCGCGATCAGCTTGTCGGCAACACCGTTCGCCCCATGTCCGTTGGCGGCATCGAGCGCGACGGTGAGCACGTCGGCATCGCCGCGCGGCTCGCGATAGATGATGACGCCCGTGGCCTGTGCTGACGCGTCCGGCGCCTGCACCGTGATGTTCTCCGGGCGAATGCCGGCGACCACCGCCCCTGCCCCGCCGGTGAGCACGCCGAGCCGCGCGGTCTCCAGCGTCGCGGACCAGCCGCCGCCCATGATGCGGCCGCCCTCGGCAAACTCGGCCTTCATGAGGTTCATCGGCGGCTCACCGATGAAGTTGGCGACGAACAGATTGGCGGGGCGCTCATAGAGGTCCTGCGGCGCGCCGACCTGCTGGAGCACGCCATGGTTCATCACCGCGACCCGGTCGGCCATGGCGATGGCCTCGGTCTGATCGTGGGTGACGAGGATGGAGGTGACCTGACGCAGCTTCTGCAGGCGCTTGATCTCGGCGCGCAGTTGCACCTTCTGGTCGGCATCGAGATGCGACAGCGGCTCATCGAACAGGATGACTTCCGGGTCGCGCACCAGAGCGCGGCCGATGGCGACGCGCTGCTGGGCGCCGCCCGAGAGGCCCTTGACGTCCTGATCCGCCATCTGGCGCAGGCCGAGAAGCTGAAGCACCTCGCCGATGCGCTCGGCGGCCGGCTGGCCGGTGATGCCGCGGATTTTCAGCGGGAACGCGACGTTCTCCCACACTGTCATCTGCGGGTAGAGCGCGTAATCCTCGAACACCATGGCGATGTTGCGCTGGCCCGGCGCGAGGCGCGAGACGGGCTTGTCGCCGAAATAGATTTCGCCGGATGAGACCGCCTCGATCCCGGCGGCCATCTTCAACGTCGTGCTCTTGCCGCAACCCGACGGGCCGAGCAGGGCCAGCATCTCCCCAGCCGCGCATGAGAGGTCGAGCTGCTTGACGGCATCGACCTCGCCGTAGCGCTTGAAAACGGAGACAAAAGCGATCGAGGACATCAGGCACTCCAGAGGCTATGCCGATGATCCATCCAAGTTCTGTGCCAAAGTGTGCTGGTGTATAGAAACACCGGATAAAACTGCCCAAGCCCTTTCTGGCCGACGCGCTCTGCTCAAAATGCAACCCGCGAAAAGGGTGCCGCCCAGATTTTAAGCAAAGAGCGGATTGTCGGACCGTGGAGCGCCGGGAGCCTCCGCCGCGCTAATCGCGCTCGATGGCCGCCAAAAGCCCCTCGTCTTCCAGCAGGCGGCGCGTGCTGGAGCGGTATGGCAGGTGGTCCAGCCGGGCGATGTCGCCGGGGGCATCGACATCGAACGCGATGCCCGGCGCGTGGTGAATGGCGGGCTCGATGCCGATCTGCCGCGCCGCTGCGCAATGCAGTTTGAAGCTGCCCTCGCCATAGCAGAAGGGGAGCCCGCAAGGCGGCGTCGCCAGCAGCGCATTGGTGCCCTGCCCGTCATGGGCCGCAATCAGGCTGACGGCCGGCGCGGTGCCGTGCGCAGACAAAAGCGCAGCAACCTCGGCCGGCTTCACGGCGGGGATATCGCCGGGAACCACCAGCACGCCCGCGCGCCCCTCATTGGCGAGGTTGCGCGCTGCCAGCGTGACGGCGGGATTAAGCCCGCGCACCTGCCGCTCGAATATCACGCGCGCGCCATGCTGGCCGGCGAGCATCGCGGCCTCTGGATCGGCCGTGACCACGACGACGCCGGTCAGTTGCTCGACGGCGCACAGCGCGGTGAGCACGTCATCCAGCATCGCCCGCGCCAGTTCGCGGCGCAGCGCCGGCGAATAGGCGATGGCGAGCCGCTGCTTGGCGAGCTCGAAATCCTTGACCGGCACGACGGCCCAGATGTCGCTCACCGAAACAAATCCTCGCCGGCCGGCCGCAGCAGATGGCTGGCCGGGTTGGACGCCGCCGACCAGTGGAGCCCGCGCAGCAACACGACGGGCGTGCCCTCATCGGCCTGCCCCATCAGCAGCGAGGCGCTGGCGGCGATCTCGTCGGCATAGGCGATCATGGTGACTTGCAGCTCGCGGCCGAAAAGATCGGCCTCGCCGCGCCGGTCGACCAGCGAGGGCAGGCCGGCGGCGCCAATCGCGACGCCGACAGTGCCACGCCGCCATGGCCGGCCGAAGCTGTCATTGATGATCACCGCGACTTCGACACCTGCCCGCGCGAAAAACTCGGCGCGCAGGCGCTCGGCGCTGGCATCCGGGTTCTCCGGCAGCAGCAGGGCGGCATCAAAGCCTTCCTCGCGGACATTGGACTGGTCGATGCCGGCATTGGCCATGATGAGGCCGAGCCGGTGCTCGACGATCAGCACGTTCGGCGCCTTGCGCACAACGCGCCGGCTGTCGCGCAGCACCAGCTCGACGAGGCGCGGGTCCTTGCGCACCTCCTCGGCGAGGGTCAGCGCCTCCGGCGAGGGTTCGATACTCGCGAGATCGACCAGCCGCCCCTCGGCCTTGGAGACGATCTTCTGCGCCAGCACCACGACATCGCCGGACGCCAACGTCACGCCGGCCCGCGCCAGCCCTTCGAGCACCAGCGCGGCGAGATCGTCGCCGGCCTTGACCAATGGAAAATCCGGCAGCGCGATCAGCTCAAGCCGTGCCGGTGACGCCGCCATGCCCGCTCAGCCGTACTTCGCGCGCAGGCGCGGCAGAATTTCCTGCGAGTAGAGCTGCAGGAACCGCGCCTGGTCCTCGCCCGGCGCGTGGAAGACGAGGTGCCGGAAGCCGAGCGCGATATAGGCGCCGATCTTCTCGACATGCTCGTCCGGGTCATCGGAGACGATCCAGCGGCTGGCGGCGCGCTCGACGGGAAGCGCGTCGGCGAGCTTCTCCATCTCCAGCGGGTCTTCCACCGACATCTTCTCCTCCGGCGACAGAGCGAGCGCCGCCCACAGGCGCGTGTCCTCCATGGCGCGCGCCTTGTCGGTGTCGAAGGAAACCTTCATCTCGATCATGCGAATGTAAGTGTCGGACGAGCGGTTGGCGGCTTCAAGCCCGGCGGCGACGTTCGGCAGCAGCGTCTGCGTATAAAGCTCCATCGCCTTGCCGCTGGTGCAGATGAAACCATCGCCCACGCGGCCGGCGAACTTCGCCACCATGGGGCCGGCACCAGCGACATAGATCGGCACCGGCTCGACCGGCCGGTCATAGATGGTGGCGCGCTCGGTCTTGTAATACTCGCCCTCGAAGCTCACCCGCTCCTCGGTCCAGAGCTGCTTGATCAGCTTCACGGCCTCGCGCAGGCGGGCGAAGCGCTCCTTCATCTCCGGCCACGGCGCGCCGGTGGCGGGCACCTCGTTGAGCGACTCGCCCGAGCCGACGCCGAGCACGACGCGGCCAGGGAAAAGCTGGCCCAGCGTGCCGAAGGCCTGCGCCACCATGGAGGGGTGATGACGGAAGGTCGGGGTCAGCACGCTGGTGCCCATCACGATCTTCGAGGTGCTGGCACCCAGCGCGCCGAGCCAGGCGATGGCCGAGGGGGCATGTCCGCCCGTATGGCGCCAGGGCTGGAAATGGTCGCTGACGAACACGGAATCGAACCCGCACTGCTCGGCCAGCATGGCGTAGTCGAGCAGTGTGCGCGCATCGAACTGTTCCGCCGACGCCTTGTAGCCGAGCTTCAGCACCATCATTCCCTCATCACCGATCGGGCGATGATAGATTGATATGACAGTGCAGCACAATATGAGAAATTATCATTCTATAACAATGTAATGGTTTGATTAAACGCCAGCGCAAAGCGGCCAGCGCGCCAGTGCTTTGTGCTCGGTGAGGCCCACACGGCTGTGCACCAGAACGAACTCCCGCGCGGTCCAGCGCAGCGGCTCGACGGGCTCCTCGGGAACGTTCGAGGCGCGGTCATAGAGCAGCGTCATGTGCGGGGTTTTCGACGGGGCGGAAGGCGGCTTGAGCCCCGCCTTCATCATGGCGACGCCAATGGCATTGCCGAGAGCGATCAGAGCATCGGTGCCCTCCCCGCCACGCAGCACGACGGCCCCGCCGCCGAACGAGGCGGTGTGGCTGAAGGCGATATCGAACGGCGCGACGGCAATGGTGCCGGCCGCCAGCTTGGCGGCCTCGACGGCGCTGGCGGGAAGGCCGGCGTAATTGCCGACCAGCCGAAGCGTCACATGCAGCCGGTCCGCGGTCACAGGACTGCCGTCGAGACGATGCCGGCCGGCGAGACGCGCCCGCAATTGCGACAGCCGCCCGGCAGCCTCGGCATCCGGCAGCACCGCGAAGAACAGGCTGTCCACCTGTGGGGCAGGTTCAAGTCCGGGAAAGGAAAACTGCTCGGTCACGGCGTAAGTCCTGCTGAACGGGCGGCCCTTATAAACCATCGTTATTGAGCCGGCAGTGAAACTTGGCGGCGCGGACTTGCCGCCGGTATCCCATGGGTCTATCGCCAATTGGAGGCTTCAGGGAGTTGCAGGCACGATGAGTAATCGCGGTATCGGCATAATGATCGGCATTTCAACCGCGATACTGATTGCCGGCGCGCTCTATCTGGCGCGCTCGATCTTCGCGCCGGTGGCGTTCGCCTTCTTCGTCATCGCGCTGGTCTGGCCGCTGCAGAAGGCGCTGCAGGCGCGCATCCCCAAGCTGCTCGCGCTGTTCATCACGCTCATCGTCACAATCGTCGTCATACTGGTGCTGGCCTCGATGACGGCCTGGGGGTTCGGGCGCGCCGCGCAATGGCTGATCGCCAATGCCGCGCGGTTCCAGGCGCTCTACATGCAGGGCGCCGAATGGCTGGAAGGCCATGGCCTCTATGCCGCCGGCACGCTGATGGAGACCTTCAACGTCAGCTGGCTGATCCGCTTCTTCCAGGGCGTGGCGACCCGGCTCAACGGCATGGTCGGCTTTGCCGTCGTCACCTTCATCTTCGTCATGCTGGGCCTGCTGGAGATCGACGTGATCCAGCGCAAACTCGCCAGCTCCGAGGGGGGCGAGGCCGGCCGCCGGCTGCTGCGCGCAGCTGAGGAAATCGCCTTCAAGTTCCGCCGCTACATGGTGGTGCGCACCGTGATGAGCGTGCTCACCGGCCTCGCCATGTGGGGCTTCGCCGCCGCCGCCGGGCTGGACCTTGCGTTCGCCTGGGGCGTCATCGCCTTCGCGCTGAACTACATCCCGTTTATCGGCCCGCTGGTGGCGACGCTGCTGCCGACTTTGTTCGCGGTCGCGCAGTTCGAATCCTGGCAGATGGCGATCGCGGTGTTTGCCGGCATGAACATCATCCAGTTCTTCTCGGGCTCCTACATAGAGCCGCGCATCGCCGGCAAGGCGCTGTCCATGTCGCCCTTCCTGGTGCTGCTGGCGGTGTTCTTCTGGGCGTTCATGTGGGGGCTGCCCGGCGCCTTCATCGGCGTGCCGCTGGTGATCGCCGCGCTGACCATTTGCGAGCACAATGATGGCTCGCGCTGGGTGGCGCGCCTGCTGTCCGGCCGCGCGCCCGAGACCGTTTGAGGGATAATCCGGCATGTTCCGCAGATTGAAGCGTCTGGTGCGGCTGGTCTTCATCGGGTTCGCACTGGTGCTGGTCACGTTTCTGGCGACCCGAATCTACTTCTCGCAGAGCGGCGCGCCGCTGGAGCCGTGGCACACCTTTGTGCCGCACGAACTCACCATCAAAGAGATGGACAAGGCGGACTGGCCGACCTTCCTCAAGGCCGAGGACCGCATCTTCGAAGAAGTGCGCACCGAGGTGGTGCAGAAACTGCCCGAGGACGAGCGCATCCCCTCGAACCGCTATTTCGAGGGCAGCGTGGTCTATCCCGGCCACTTCAAGCAGGACTGGAACCGCTCCTACACGCTGCAGCCCGAAGGCCCGATGAAGGGCGCCGTCGTGCTGCTGCATGGGCTGACGGATTCGCCCTACAGCCTGCGCCATATTGCGGATCGTTATGTCGCCGGGGGCTTCGGCGTCGTCGCCATCCGCATGCCCGGCCACGGCACGGTGCCGGCAGGGCTGGCGGACGTGGAGTGGGAGGACTGGCTGGCGGCCACCCGCCTTGCCGTGCGCGAGGCGCGGCGCATGGCCGGGCCGACCAACCCGCTGCACATTGTCGGCTTTTCCAATGGCGGCGCGCTGGCGCTGAAATACGCGCTCGACGCGCTGGACGACCCGAGCCTCACAAAGCCCGACCGGCTGGTGCTGATCTCGCCGATGATCGGCATCACCAGCTTTGCCCGCTTCGCCGGGTTGGCGGGCCTGCCCGCCTTCCTGCCGGCCTTCGCCAAGGCGGCGTGGCTGTCGGTGCTGCCGGAGTTCAACCCGTTCAAGTACAACTCGTTTCCGGTCAATGGCGCGCGGCAGTCGCACCGGCTGACGGTGGCGTTGCAGGCCTCGATCGCCAAGCAGGCGTCAAACGGCGGGCTGGCCGAGCTGCCGCCCGCCATCACCTTCCAGTCGGTGATGGATTTCACGGTCTCGACCCGCGCGATTCTCACGGCGTTCTATTCGCTGCTGCCGGCCAATGGCTCAGAGCTTGTGCTGTTCGATCTCAACCGCAACACCAAGCTCGGGCCGCTGCTGCGCGCCACCTCCTACGCCGCGATGACGCGAACCCTGCCGCCGGCGCCGCGCAATTTCCGCACCGTGATCATCTCCAACGCGAATGCCGACAGCGCGGAAGTGGTGGAGCGCTCGACGCCGGCCGGCTCGACGGAGGAGACCGAGCGCCCGCTGGGGCTGTTCTACCCCACCGACGTTTACTCGCTGTCCCACGTCGCCCTGCCCTTCCCGTCCAGCGACGGGCTCTATGGCTCGCATCCCGATCCCCAGGACGATTTCGGCCTTGAGCTCGGGGCGATGGCGATACGCGGCGAGCGCGGGGCGCTGATCGTCAATCTCGACGCGCTGGTGCGCATGTCGTCGAACCCGTTCTTCCCCTACGTCTCGCAGCGCGTCGACGAAGGGATTGGGCTCGCTCCGGCCTTGGCGGAGCCATCTCCCGCACCTGCTGCTGCGCCTGCGCCTGCCGCAGCACCCTGATCACAAGAAAACGGCCGCGCCATCCGGGATGACGCGGCCGATTCAAGAGTGGTTCGCAGATCAGTTTGCGGTGGCCGCCCCGATCACAGCGCCGGTGCCGGCACCGATGGCCGCGCCGACCGCCGCACCCGTACCGCCGCCGGCGATGCCGCCGATGATCGCACCGGTGCCGCCACCGATGAGAGCGCCCGTGCCGGCGCGCTTTTCAGTGGTGGTGCAGCCGGCGATCGACAGAGCCAGCAACGAGAATGCAACTACCTTAACCATTAGACGTCCCCTGCTTCGATTCACTCCAACAGGGATAAAGGTATTCAAGTCCGCAGACAATCTCACGCGGCAGCCGGCTCATCGCGCACCGCGGCGACGTAGAGCGCAGGCAGGAAGATCAGCGTCAGCACGGTCGCGACCAACAGGCCGCCCATGATCGCGAACGCCATCGGACCCCAGAACACCGTCGGCGCGATCGGGATCATGCCCAGCACGGTGGAGATCGCAGTCAGCATGATCGGCCGGAAGCGCGCGGACGAGGCGTCCATCACCGCGTCGCGCACGTTCTTGCCCGCCGCGCGCTCGGCCTCGATCTGGCCGATCAGGATCACCGCGTTCTTGATGATCATGCCGAGCAGCGCCAGGATGCCGAGGATCGCGACGAAGCCGAGCGGGCGGTTGGAGAGCAGCAGCGCCATCACCACGCCGATCAGCCCCAGCGGGGCCACGCTGAGCACCAGTATCAGCAGCTTGAAGCGGCGAAGCTGGAACATCAGCACGGTGAGCATGATGAGCAGCATCAGCGGCACCACGGCGATGACCGAGGCCAGCGACTGTGCGCTTTCCTCCACCGTGCCGCCGGTCTCGATGCGGTAGCCGGCCGGCAGCTTGGCGGAGAGTTCATCGATATCGGGGCCAAGCGAGCGCACCACCTCGTCGGGGAGCGTGCCCGGCGTCACGTCGGCCTGCACCGTCAGGCTCGGCACGCGGTCGCGGCGCCACACCAGCGGGTAGGTCTGCGCGTACTCGAAGGTGGCGAACTGGCTGAGCGGCACGGTGCGCCCGCCGGGGATCGGCACCTGCACCGTGCGCAGGGTCTCGAGCGACACGCGCTGCTCGTCGGTGGCGCGCAGCACCACGTCGATCAAGTAGATGTCGTCGCGCACCTGCGTCACCGGCGCGCCGGAGATTACCGTATTGAGCACCCCGCTGATCGCCTCGGTGGAGAGGCCGAGCAGGCGTGCCTGATCCTGGTCGACGCGGATCTTGATCTCTCGCGCCGGCTCGATCCAGTCGTAGTTCACCTTCACCGTCAGCGGGTCGGCGGCGACGATCTCGGCGAGCTGGTAGGCAATGTCGCGCACCCTGGCGAGGTCCGGCCCGATGACGCGATACTGGATCGGCCATCCCACAGGCGGGCCGAGTTCAAGCGGATAGACCCGCGAGACGATGTTGGGGAAGTCGTTCGCCAGCAGCTTCTCCAGCCTGGCGTGCAGCCGCTCGCGGGCGTCCACGTCCTTAGCCACAACGACGGCCTGCGCGAAAAAATCGTTCGGCAATTGCGCGTTCAGCGGCAGATAGAACCGGATCGCGCCCTGCCCGACATAGGTGCTCCAGCGCGCCACGTCCGGATCGTCCTTGAGCGTGGCGTCAAAACGCTTCACCGCCTCCTCGGTCGCGTAGATCGACGAGTTCTGCGGCAGGCTGAGATCGACCAGCAGTTCCGGCCGGTCCGAGGACGGGAAGAACTGCGAGGGGATCAACGGGATCAGCAGCAGCGACACCACGAATAGCGCCAGCGTCGCCGGAATGGTGATCCAGCGCGCCGTCAGTGCCACTGAGAGGAAGCCGCGATAGAGCTTGAGCACATGGCCCGGCTCGCTGTTGCCGGCGTCCTTCGGAGCCTTGAGGATGACGAGGCCGATGAGCGGCGCGAACAGCACCGCGACGAACCACGACACGATCAGCGCGATGCTGACCACGGCGAACAGCGAGAAGGTGTATTCGCCCGCCGAGCTTGCCGCGAAACCCACCGGCACGAAGCCGGCGATGGTCACCAGCGTGCCGGCCAGCATGGCGAAGGCGTAGGTCTTGAAGGCGAAGGTCGCCGCCTTCTCCTTGGGTTCGCCCAGCGCCAGCCGGTTGATGGTGGCGTCGGTCGTGGTCATGGCGTCATCGACCATCAGCGCCAGCGCGATGATGAGCGCACCGAGCGAGATGCGCTGCATGTCGATGTTCATCAAATCCATGATGGAGAACACCGCCATCAGGGTGAGCGGGATCGACAGCGCCACCACGAGGCCGGGCCGCACGCCCAATGCCACGAAGCTCACCACCAGGATGATGCCGATCGCCTGCCACAGCGACATCATGAACTCGTTGATGGCGGTATCGACTGTGACGGCCTGATCGGCCACCAGATGCGCCTCGATGCCGATCGGCAGGTCGGCCGTGATGGTTTTCATCGCCGCGTCGATGTTGCGGCCGAGGGTGAGGATGTCGCCGCCGTCGCGCATGGCGATGGCGAGGCCGATGGACGGCTCGCCATTGGTGCGGAACATCGGCGACGGCGGATCGACAAAGCCGCGCCGCACGGTGGCGATGTCGGAGAGCCGCAGCATACGGCCGTCGACGACGAAATTGATGTTGGCGATGTCGCGTTCCGAGCCGAACGCGCCCGAGACCTGCAAGGCCAGCTTCTCGTCGCCGGTCTGGATGGTGCCGGAGGGCTGCACGACGTTCTGGCTGCGCAGCGCGGCGATCAGCGCGGAGCGGTTGGAGTTGCTGCATCGAGAACTCGACGAAGATGCGCTCATTCTGCGCACCCAGAATCTCGATCTTCGAAACGTCGGGCACATTCAGCAGCTTGGAACGCACGCCCTCGACATAATCGCGCAATTCGCGATGCGTGAAGCCGTCGGCGGTGAAGCCGTAGATCAGGCCGAACGTGTCGCCGAACTCGTCATTGAAGCCGGGACCGACAATGCCCTGCGGCAGGCTGGCGCGCATGTCGCCGATGCTTTTGCGGACGTGATACCAAACGTCCGGCACCTCAGCTGCCGTTGTCGCGCCCTTCAGGTTCACGAAGATGGTGGTGATGCCGGGCCGCGTGTAGGAGCGCAGATTGTCGAGGTGCGGCGTCTCCTGCAGCGTGCGCTCGAGCCGCTCGGTCACCTGCTGGAGCGTGTCCTCGATGCTCGCGCCGGGCCACGCGGCCTGCACCACCATGGTCTTGATGATGAAGGACGGGTCTTCGCCGCGCCCGAGCCGGTTGTAGGAGAACAACCCGGCCGCGATCACCACGATCATGAAGAAGATGACGAGCGACCGTTCCTTGATCGCCCACTCCGAGAGATTGAACCGCATCAGGCACCCGATCCGAGCAGACGGACCTGCTGGCCCGGATGCAGCGCCTGGACGCCGGCGGTCACCACCATCTCACCAATGCTGAGGCCGGAGGAGATGCCGACGGTGGCGGGGTTGAAGCGCTGGACCTCGACATTGCGCAGCGACACGGTGAGCGTCGCGGGATCGACGATCCACACCGCCGGCTGGCTGTTGAACGCGGTCAGCGCCGAGGCGGGGATCTCGATCACCGGCGTGTTGTCGAGCTGCACCTGCCCGGTCACGGTGGAGCCGAGCCGCAGCGCGGCGGGCGGATTGTCGAGACCCACGCGCACGCGAAAAGTGCGGGTGACAGGATCGGCCTGCGGCGCGATCTCGCGCACCCGGCCGAGCGCCACCACCGCCGGATCGTCGGTCAGCGACACCCGGATCACCGGATCGGCCGGCACCGAGCGCAGCAGTTGCGCCGGCACATCGAACACCGCGTCGCGCCCGCCCTGCCGGGCGAGCTGGAGGATCATCTGGCCGGCCTGCACCACTTCGCCGGGCTCGGCGCCGCGCGCCGTCACCACGCCGGGAGCGTCGGCCTTCAGCTCGGTATAGCTGACGTTATCTTCGGCGATGCCGAGCTGGGCCTGCGCATCGTCGACCTGCGACTGCGCGGTGCGAAGGCCCTGCTGCGCATCATCATATTGCGCGCGGGTGGTGAAGCCGTTGCCGAGCAGGCGCTCCTGCCGGGCATAATGATTGGTCGCCTGCACCAGCCGACCCTCGGCGGCGGCAAGGCCCGCCTGCGCCGAACGCAGCGTGTTGAGCGCGTTCTGCGGATCAAGCCGCGCGACGACCTGCCCGGCCTTCACCTGATCGCCGACATTGGCGAGGCGCTCCAGCATCCGCCCGGAAACCCGGAAGGCCAGCGCGGCTTCGTCCTTGGCCTGAACGTCACCGGTGAGCGTGACGAGCTCGCCGCCATCGCCCTTCTCCACCGTGATCACCCGAACGGGGCGAACCTGCGGCACCTCATCGTCGCGGTCAGGCTGGCAGGCTCCCAGCAGCAGCGAAAAACACGCGACAACCCCCAAAGCGGACCAGGAAACGCGGCTTGAGGGGCGGGTTTTCCGTGTCATGCGGCGCGACTCGTTCGATGATGATTGGGGCGAATATGGCATCGTTTGCCTCCCGAAGCACCGCAGGCGAGCATCCCGACACCTCCCGATGTCCGATTGCGACCCAAGATCGACCGTTCCATAACTGACCTGAAATCATGACGGCGGGACAGCAAATTGAGTCGACGTGGTTCGGTTCAGGGCTATTTTCTGGAGAGCACCGTGCTGCGGGCGACGGCGTTTTTCGTCGTCTGGCTAGCGCTGACCGATGGGCTCCCGGGCGACATGCCGGTCGGCGTGATTGCCGCCGCCATCGCGACATGGGTGAGCCTGAAACTGCTGCCGCCGACGCCGGCACGGCCCTCGCCGCTGGGCTTGCTCGCACTGGCAGGTCGCTTCCTGTGCGCCTCGCTGACCGCCGGCGTGGATGTCGCCCGCCGGGCGCTCGACCCGCGTCTGCCGATCAAACCCGGCCTCATAACCTACCGCACCGGCCTGCCGCCGGGCCCAGCGCGCGACGCGTTTCGTGCGCTGATGTGCCTGCAGCCTGGCTCGCTGCCGGTCGAATCCGAGGAGGAGGACGGCTTCCTGATCCATTGCCTCGACACCGACATGCCGGCCGCCAAGGTTTTTGCGCGCGAGGAGGTTCTATTCGCGAAGGCGCTAGGGATCGAGGCCCGCAATGGCTGAATTCGTCATCGGAGCCGCCGTCTTCATCGCCCTGACGATGGCGCTTGGGCTGGTGCGCCTGCTGCGCGGCCCGACCATGGCCGATCGCATGATGGCGGCGCAACTGCTTGGCACATCGGGCGCGGCGATCTGCCTTTTGATAAGCTACGCCAGTGAGTTGCCGGCCCTCCTTGATGTCGCCCTGACGCTCGCCCTGCTCGCCGCATTGGCCGCCGCGACCATGAGCCTGAAGGCCGACGCTGCGCAGGCTGAAAAGCCATGAGCTTGGCCCTCAATGCCTTCACCGTGCTGATGGTCGGCGCCGGCGCGTTCTTCTTCCTCGCCGGCACGGTCGGCCTGCTGCGGTTTCCCGATCCGCCGACGCGGCTGCATGCACTGACCAAGGCCGACAATCTCGGCCTCGGCCTCATCGTGCTCGGCCTGTTGCCGCACGCCGGCAGTCTGCTCGGCGGGCTGAAACTCGTGCTGGTATGGGCGCTGGTGCAGATCGGCAGTTCGGCGGCCGGCCAGCTCCTGGCGCGCATTGCCCTGCGGGGGCAGCGATGATCGAGGCGCTCGCGCTGCTGCTCACCGTGCTCGTGCTCACCACCGCCTGCTGGATCGTGACCGCGCGCGACACACGCGCCGTGGTGTTCGGCTTCATCGCCTATGGTCTGCTGCTGTCGCTGGTCTGGGTGCTGCTGGCCTCGGTCGATGTCGCACTGACCGAGGCGGCGATCGGTGGCGGGGCGACCGGCATCCTGCTGCTGCGGGTCGCCTCCCGCCT
>LNAP01001846.1_pt1 | contig 23257 bp, 18 predicted proteins | sample 602601 | NCBI WGS metagenome assembly LNAP01 (sample SAMN02440304, study PRJNA202911) | soil metagenome | biome: Subtropical and temperate rainforests or woodlands; isolation source: soil samples (1 kg each in a 20% v/v slurry with milli Q water) were... ...
CGACGCGGCTCGACCGCATCACCCATCAGGGTGTTGAAGATCTGGTCGGCGCCGATTGCATCTTCGATGGTGACCTTGAGCATGCGGCGTACAGATGGGTCCATCGTGGTTTCCCATAGCTGATCCGGGTTCATTTCGCCCAGACCTTTGTAGCGCTGGATGGTGTGACGCTTGGTGCTTTCGGCCATCAGCCAGGCAAGCGCTTCCTTGAACTCGCTGACCGGCTTCTTGCGTTCGCCACGCTGTACGTAGGCGCCTTCTTCCAGCAACGTACTGATCTGCAGACCCAGAGCGGTCACAGTCTTGTAATCGTTGCTGCCGAAGAAATCACGGTTGAAGGTCACGTAGTTGGACAGGCCGTGGGAGATCAGTTCGACCTCTGGCAGCCAGACGTTACGTTCGCGATCTTCACGCAGGCTGGCTTTGTAAACCAGACCGGATTTCTCGCCGACACGCAGACGCGTGTCGAGGAGGGCGAGCCAGGCTTGCATGCCTTCGTGATCGGAAAGCTGTTCCAGGCTGACTGGCGGCAGGTAAACGAAATGCTCGGTCAGTTCCTGAGGATACAAGCGCGACAGGCGCTTGAGGGTCTTCATGACCATGCGGAAATCGTTAACCAGACGCTCCAGTTGCGGACCGGAAATGCCCGGTGCCGACTCGTTCAGGTGCAGGCTGGCATCTTCAAGCGCCGACTGAGTCATGTATTCTTCCATGGCCTCGTCGTCTTTGATGTACTGCTCTTGCTTGCCTTTCTTGACCTTGTACAGCGGCGGTTGAGCGATGTAGATATAGCCACGCTCGATCAGCTCGGGCAGCTGACGGAAGAAGAAGGTCAGCAACAAGGTGCGGATGTGCGAACCGTCGACGTCAGCATCGGTCATGATGATGATGTTGTGGTAGCGCAACTTGGCGATGTTGTATTCGTCGCGACCAATGCCGCAGCCGAGCGCAGTGATCAAGGTGCCTACTTCTTGCGAAGAGATCATCTTGTCGAAACGTGCTTTCTCGACGTTAAGGATCTTGCCTTTGAGTGGCAGGATCGCCTGGGTTTTACGGTTACGCCCCTGCTTGGCTGAGCCGCCAGCAGAGTCCCCTTCCACCAGATACAGTTCGGAGAGGGCAGGGTCTTTCTCTTGGCAGTCAGCGAGTTTGCCCGGCAAACCTGCGATGTCCAACGCGCCTTTACGGCGAGTCATCTCACGGGCCTTGCGCGCAGCTTCACGAGCGCGTGCAGCGTCGATCATCTTGCCGACAACGGCTTTGGCTTCGTTGGGGTTTTCCAGCAGGAAGTCGGAGAAGTGTTTACCCATCTCTTGCTCGACCGCAGTTTTCACTTCGGACGAAACCAGCTTGTCTTTGGTCTGCGAACTGAATTTAGGATCCGGCACCTTCACCGAAATGATTGCCGTCAAACCTTCACGCGCATCGTCACCGGTGGTCGCGACCTTGTGCTTCTTGGCCAGACCTTCCTGCTCGATGTAGGTGTTCAGGTTACGCGTCAGTGCTGAACGGAAACCCACGAGGTGAGTACCGCCATCACGCTGAGGAATGTTGTTGGTGAAGCACAACAGGTTCTCGTTGAAGCTGTCGTTCCACTGCAACGCGATTTCTACGCCGATGCCATCTTCACGCTGAATGTTGAAGTGGAACACCTGGTTGACCGGAGTCTTGTTGGTGTTCAGGTATTCAACGAACGCACGCAAACCGCCTTCGTACTTGAACAACTCTTCCTTGCCGCTGCGCTCGTCTTTAAGAACGATGCCGACACCGGAGTTCAGGAAGGACAGTTCGCGAATCCGCTTGGCCAGAATGTCCCAGCTGAAATGGATGTTCTTGAAGGTTTCTGCCGACGGCTTGAAGTGGATCTCGGTGCCCGTGGAATCGCTCTCGCCGACAATGCGCATAGGTTCCTGTGGAACACCATGGATGTAAGTCTGTTCCCAGATCTTGCCGCTGCGACGCACAGTCAGCAGCAACAGTTCGGAAAGGGCGTTCACAACCGAAACACCTACACCGTGCAGGCCGCCGGATACTTTGTAGGAGTTGTCGTCGAACTTACCGCCAGCGTGAAGCACGGTCATGATGACCTCTGCTGCCGATACGCCTTCTTCTTTATGCACGTCTACCGGAATGCCGCGACCGTTGTCGCGGACGGTAATCGATTCGTCTGGGTGGATGATGATGCTGATGTCGTCGCAATGGCCAGCCAAAGCTTCGTCGATCGAGTTATCAACCACCTCGAACACCATGTGGTGTAGACCGCTGCCATCGTCAGTGTCACCGATGTACATACCGGGACGCTTGCGTACGGCATCTAGCCCTTTCAGCACTTTGATGCTGGAGGAGTCGTACGTTTGGTTTTCGCTCATGCAATCACTCCCGATGGTCGTGGGTCTGGGTGATACGGCCTTGTTCCACGTGGAACAAGGCGACTGGCGTTTCCGTCTGCCAGCCTTCCCTCAATAATTCGTGGTCTACACAGGTAATGAAAACCTGGCAGCGTAATTCTTCCAGCAAACGGCAAAGCGCCTGGCGGTGACGCTCATCGAGTTCCGACGGCAAGTCATCCACCAGATAAATACATTGGCCGCGTCGAGCCTGGCTAACAAGATGTCCTTGGGCAATGCGCAACGCACAGACCACCAACTTCTGCTGACCCCGGGACAAAATATCCGCGGCATTATGTGCGCCTAATCTAAGGCGCAAATCAGCGCGTTGTGGTCCAGCCTGCGTATGGCCCATCTGCTGATCCCGATGCAGAGAAGAAGCGAGCACGGTGCTCAACTCTTTTTCTTTATCCCATCCTCGGTAATAGCTCAGGGTCAAACCTTCGAGCTCAACCAGCTCGCTCAAGGTTTGTTCAAAGACTGGCTTCAAAGCCTTGATGTATGCTCGGCGAAACTCATCTATTTCATCGCTGGCCAGGCACAGCTCGCGATCCCATGCCGCTTGCGAAGCGACGTCAAGTGTACCATGCCGAAGCCATGAGTTTCGCTGCCTCAAGGCCTTCTGCAGGCGCTGCCACGTCGACATGAAACGAGGTTCCACGTGGAACACTCCCCAATCGAGAAACTGCCTGCGAATTTTTGGTGCTCCTTCCAGCAAGCGAAAACTGTCCGGATTGATCAGTTGCAGCGGTAAGGTCTCGGCAAGTTGCGCCGCGCTGCGTGCGTTCTGTCCATCAATGCGGATCTGGAAATCCCCTTGGCGATCCCGTGAAACACCCAAGCTGCTATGTCCGCCTTCAGCCAGTTCGACCTGACCAAAAACCGTACACGACGGTTGCTCGTACTGAATGACGGGAAGCAAGCGCGCACTGCGAAAGGACCGGGCAAGACCGAGCAAATGGATGGCTTCCAGCACGCTGGTTTTGCCACTGCCATTTTCACCGTGGAGGATGTTGATACGGGGGGAAGGGGAGAAGGTCACCGGGTGCAGATTGCGCACCCCGGTGACCGAGACGCGGCTGAGAGACATCTAGGTTCCGCTGAACATGAACAAGCTGGTTACAGGCGCATCGGCATAACGACATAGGCGGAATCATCGTTGTCCGATTCTTGCACCAGGGCGCTGCTGTTGGAGTCCGACAGAATCAGGCGAACCTGTTCAGTGGTCATCACTCCCAGAACATCCAGCAAGTAGCTGACGTTGAAGCCGATTTCCAACGAACCACCGTTGTAGTCCACGCTGATCTCTTCTTCTGCTTCTTCCTGCTCCGGGTTGTTCGCCTGAATCTTCAACTGGCCAGCGGCCAACTGCAGACGAATGCCGCGATACTTTTCGTTGGAGAGAATTGCCGTACGGCTGAAGGCTTCGCGCAGCGCCTGACGATCGCCCAATACCAGTTTGTCGCCGCCTTTTGGCAGAACGCGCTCGTAGTCGGGGAATTTGCCGTCGACCAGTTTCGAAGTGAAGGTGAACTCACCGGTGGTCGCGCGAATGTGATGCTGACCCAGCACGATGCTGACAATGCCGTCTTGCTCGGTCAGCAGGCGCGCCAACTCAAGAATACCTTTGCGCGGCACGATGACTTGATGACGGTCGGCGTGTTCAATCTCGGCCGACATCGAGCACATCGCCAGGCGGTGACCGTCAGTGGCAACGGCGCGCAGAACTCCTGCACTGACTTCCAGCAACATACCGTTGAGGTAGTAGCGCACGTCCTGTTGAGCCATGGCAAAACTGGTGCGTTCAATCAGGCGACGCAGTTTGCTCTGCACCAGGTTGAACGTCAGGGAGCCCGGGCCTTCTTCCACGGTAGGGAAATCGTTGGCCGGTAACGTCGACAAGGTGAAGCGACTGCGGCCAGCCTTGACGATCAACTTGGCATCGTCGAGCTTGATGTCGATAAGTGCGTCGTTGGGCAGGCTTTTGCAGATGTCCATCAGCTTGCGCGCAGGTACGGTGATTTCGCCCGGCTCAGCAGGTTCTTCCAACTGGACGCGGCCGACAAGTTCGACCTCAAGGTCGGTACCGGTCAGCGACAGCTGTTGGCCTTGAACAACCAGCAGCACATTGGAGAGCACCGGCAAGGTCTGGCGGCGTTCAACCACGCCGGCGACCAATTGCAGGGGTTTCAACAGGGCTTCGCGTTGAATGGTGAAATGCATGGTCTAGTCCCTTGCCTTAATAAGCTGCGCTGGTGTCATCAGGTAGTCAGAGTACGCAGCAGGTTCTTGTAGTCCTCGCGAATGTCCGCGTCGGATTCCTTCAGTTCGTTGATCTTGCGGCATGCGTGCAAGACCGTCGTATGGTCACGGCCGCCAAACACATCGCCAATTTCTGGCAAACTGTGGTTGGTCAATTCCTTGGACAACGCCATCGCCACCTGCCGCGGGCGAGCTACAGATCGCGAACGACGCTTGGACAACAGGTCGGAAATCTTGATCTTGTAGTACTCAGCGACGGTGCGCTGAATGTTATCCACACTCACCAGCTTGTCTTGCAGAGCCAGCAAGTCTTTCAGCGATTCGCGAATCAGCTCGATGGTTATGTCGCGCCCCATGAAGTGCGAGTGGGCAATAACGCGCTTGAGCGCACCTTCGAGTTCACGAACGTTGGAGCGGATGCGCTGGGCAATGAAGAACGCGGCGTCGTGTGGCAGATCCACTTTCGCCTGATCCGCTTTCTTCATCAGAATCGCGACCCGGGTTTCGAGCTCGGGCGGCTCGACCGCAACGGTCAAGCCCCAGCCGAAACGCGATTTCAGACGTTCTTCAAGGCCTTCAATCTCTTTCGGATAGCGGTCACTGGTCAGAATGACTTGCTGCCCACCTTCGAGTAACGCGTTGAAAGTATGGAAGAATTCTTCCTGAGAACGCTCTTTGCGGGCGAAGAATTGAATGTCATCAATCAGCAGCGCGTCCACCGAACGGTAGAAGCGCTTGAACTCGTTGATCGCATTCAGTTGCAGCGCCTTGACCATGTCGGCCACGAAACGCTCCGAGTGCAGGTACACAACCTTGGCGTTCGGGTTCTTCTTTAATAGATGGTTACCCACCGCGTGCATCAAGTGGGTTTTACCCAAGCCAACACCACCATAAAGGAACAGCGGGTTGTAACCGTGCTTGGGGTTATCCGCGACTTGCCAGGCAGCAGCGCGCGCCAGTTGGTTGGACTTACCTTCGACGAAGTTCTCGAAGGTGAAGGTCCGATTCAGGTAACTGGTGTGCTTGAGCGCGCCTTCTACCTGAACCGTGCGCTGTTCGGCACGTGCCGGCGCTTGCTGAGAACTGGCTCCAGCCATCGGATCAAAACTGGCCCGCGACGGTTCGTCGTGGACAGGCATCGAATGCACAGGCACCGGCGTTGCGACGTGGGCCGGCGCGGACGCCGCGACCTGATTCTGATTGGACACCATCGCCTGAGAGGCGGCAGCGGCCAGCGGCGCATTGGGTGCGGCGCGGGGAGCAGAACTGCGTTTGCTGCCTATTAATAAGGAAAGCGCGGGCGCCAGTCCCTGACCGTGCTCACCCAGCAGTTCAAGCAGGCGACTCAGGTATTTTTCGTTGACCCAATCGAGAACAAAGCGGTTCGGCGCATAAACACGCAACTCGTCGCCTTCGGCTTCGACCTGTAGCGGACGGATCCAGGTGTTGAATTGCTGGGCAGGCAGCTCGTCGCGCAAAAGCTCCACGCACTGCTGCCAAAGTTCCACTGACACGGATATCCCCTAGGTCGAAAGCCGGTGAGGCAAAAAACAAGCGGCCATTGTAACGATCAGAGCGCGACTTATCCACATGTAGCTTGCGTACAGAGCTCTGGAAATCAGGCTTTTATCAAGAAATTACGCGACGGACGGTACGTGGATAAGCCCTGTGGATAACCACACTTCAGGTCTTTGCATAAGTCGGGTCTAAAGTCTGTGGATAACCCGCCTGTGGATAACAAGGCATTCCATGCACAGCTTTTCCGACAGCGCAGCACAGGCACAGCACCGTTTCTCGACAGTGTTGTCATTCTCTGTACGCTACGTGTTTACTGGGCTGAAGTCAGTTATCCACAGACAAGTGCTTCCCTAGCTTTAATAAGCTTTATAAAGAAGCTTTAAATACTTTCCTTCTTTATTTCTATATCTAGCGGCCTCATCCATTTCGAATCAATCTGAGGGATCGGCAAAAAAGGCCCTGCAGAAGTAAATGAAGGAAACACTGGTTGGAAATTGACCTAGAGGCGCGGTTTCTCTAGAATCCCCGGTCTCTTAAAACGGGGGCCATTCCGGCCCGTTGTGGACGAACCAGGTAACACGACATGAAACGTACTTTCCAACCAAGCACTATCAAACGCGCTCGTACTCACGGTTTCCGTGCTCGCATGGCTACCAAGAACGGCCGTGCCGTCCTGTCGCGTCGCCGCGCCAAAGGTCGTGCGCGTCTGGCAGTTTGATAATCCGGCACTGGAGGTGAGTCAGGACTTCAGTCGGGAAAAGCGTTTGCTTACTCCCCGGCATTTCAAGGCAGTCTTTGACTCCCCTACCGGCAAGGTTCCGGGGAAAAATCTCCTGCTCCTTGCGCGCAATAACGACCTTGATCATCCCCGTCTGGGGCTGGTTATCGGTAAAAAGAGCGTCAAACTCTCCGTTGAGCGCAACCGCTTGAAACGCCTGATGCGCGAATCATTTCGTCAACACCAAGATAATTTGGTCGGTTGGGATATCGTGATTGTCGCGCGCAAAGGGTTGGGTGAAATAGAAAACCCCGAATTGATTCAGCATTTCGGCAAGCTCTGGAAGCGTCTGGCGCGTAGTCAGCCGGCTCCTGCTGCAAAAACCGAAACTGTAGGGGTAGACAGTACCGATGCGTAAGCTGGCACTCGTTCCGATCCAGTTTTACCGCTATGCCATCAGCCCGCTGATGGCCAGTCACTGTCGTTTCTACCCCAGTTGCTCCTGCTACGCGTATGAAGCCATTGAAAATCATGGCCTTCTACGCGGTGGCTGGCTGACCTTTCGTCGATTAGGTCGCTGTCATCCGTGGAATGCCGGTGGCTATGACCCGGTTCCACCTGTCCCTACCTCCCGTTCTTCTTCGATGGCCGAGTAATCATGGATATTAAACGCACGATCCTGATCGTCGCCCTGGCAATCGTGACCTACGTCGGGGTTCTGAAATGGAACCAAGACTACGGCCAGGCCGCCCTGCCGACTCAGAATGTTGCTGCCAGCACCACCGCACCGGCTATACCGGATACGGCTGCAGGTACGAATGCTTCTGCAAGTGCCGATGTTCCTAGCGCCAGCGGCGATGTGACTGCTCCAATCGAAACTCCGGTTGCAACCAGCAAAGATCTCATCCAGGTCAAAACGGATGTGCTCAATCTCGAAATCGACCCGGTGGGTGGCGATGTCGTGCAACTGCGACTGCCGCTTTATCCACGTCGTCAGGACCATCCAGACGTTCCGTTCCAGCTGTTTGATAACGGCGGCGAACGTATCTTTCTGGCGCAAAGCGGTCTGACTGGCGTAAACGGCCCGGACGCTCGACCTGCTGGTCGCCCTGTTTACTCGACTGCACAGAAGTCTTATCAGCTGGTGGACGGTCAGGACCAGTTGGTCGTTGATCTGAAATTCACTGATAACGGCGTCAACTACATCAAGCGCTTTACCTTCAAGCGCGGCCTGTATGACCTGGTTGTCAGCTATGTGATCGATAACCAGAGCGCTCAGCCATGGTCCGGTAACATGTTCGCGCAACTCAAGCGCGATAACAGTTCCGATCCATCGTCGACCACTGCTACCGGTACCGCGACTTACCTGGGTGCCGCTCTGTGGACACCTTCGGAACCCTACAAAAAGGTGTCGATGAAAGACATCGACAAGGGTTCGATCAAGGAAACCGTACAAGGTGGCTGGGTTGCATGGCTGCAGCACTACTTCGTAACGGCCTGGATTCCCGACAAGAACAACAGCAATGCTGTGACCACTCGTAAGGATAGCCAGGGCAACTACATCATTGGTTTCACTGGCCCGGCGTTGACCGTTGCGCCAGGTGCCAAAGGTGAAGCGACCGCTACGTTGTATGCCGGCCCGAAAAGCCAGGCGGTACTCAAAGAGTTATCCCCAGGTCTGGAATTGACGGTCGACTACGGCATTCTGTGGTTCATCGCTCAACCGATCTTCTGGTTGCTGCAACACATCCACGCCATTGTGGGTAACTGGGGCTGGTCGATTATCTTCCTGACCATGCTGATCAAAGGGCTTTTCTTCCCTCTGTCGGCCGCCAGCTACAAATCCATGGCTCGTATGCGCGCAGTGGCACCGAAACTCGCGATTTTGAAAGAGCAACATGGCGATGACCGGCAGAAAATGTCGCAAGCCATGATGGAGTTGTACAAGAAGGAAAAGATCAACCCGTTGGGTGGATGCTTGCCTATTCTTGTACAAATGCCGGTGTTCCTGTCGCTGTACTGGGTTCTGCTTGAAAGCGTAGAAATGCGCCAGGCCCCGTGGCTGTTGTGGATTACCGACCTGTCGATCAAGGATCCGTTCTTCATCCTGCCGATCATCATGGGTGCCACGATGTTCATCCAGCAGCGTTTGAACCCGACACCTCCGGATCCGATGCAGGCCAAGGTCATGAAGCTGATGCCAATCATCTTCACGTTCTTCTTCCTGTGGTTCCCGGCTGGTCTGGTTCTGTACTGGGTTGTGAACAACACCTTGTCCATTACTCAGCAGGCGTACATCACTCGCAAGATCGAAGCGGCTACCAAGAAAGCCGAAGCCTGATCCAGCCTGTGAATAAGTTGTACAAGGCGCCCCCTAGTGGGGCGTTTTGCTATCCGTCATTTGCTCCAGGAGCCGGACCATGAATGCCCCACGTGAAACCATTGCTGCCATTGCTACAGCCCAGGGCCGCGGCGGGGTAGGCATTGTGCGTATATCCGGCCCGCTGGCTGGCAAGGCAGCGGTGGCGATTACCGGCCGCGAACTTAAACCGCGTTTTGCACATTACGGACCCTTTGCCGATGAAGCCGGGCAGGTCATTGACGAAGGCATTGCCTTGTATTTTCCGGGCCCAAATTCATTTACCGGCGAAGATGTCCTCGAACTGCAAGGCCATGGCGGACCTGTGGTTCTGGATATGCTGCTGCAAAGATGCCTGCAGCTGGGTAGCCGTCTGGCGCGGCCAGGTGAATTCAGCGAGCGCGCATTCCTCAACGACAAGCTCGACCTGGCCCAGGCCGAGGCGATTGCTGACCTGATCGAAGCCAGTTCGGCCCAGGCCGCACGCAATGCGTTGCGCTCATTACAGGGTGCTTTTTCCCGGCGTGTGGATAACTTGACCGAGAAATTGATCAGCTTGCGCATCTATGTCGAAGCAGCAATCGACTTTCCCGAGGAAGAAATCGACTTCCTTGCCGATGGTCATGTGCTGAGCATGCTGGATGCGGTGCGTGACGAGTTATCCACAGTGCTGCGTGAAGCCGGGCAGGGCGCGCTATTACGTGACGGGATGACCGTGGTTATTGCCGGTCGACCCAATGCGGGTAAATCCAGCCTATTGAACGCGCTGGCAGGCAAGGAAGCGGCGATCGTCACTGAGATTGCCGGCACTACTCGGGATATCCTGCGCGAACATATCCACATTGATGGCATGCCGCTGCACGTCGTAGACACCGCCGGGTTGCGCGACACCGAGGATCAGGTCGAGAAAATCGGCGTGGAGCGCGCACTCAAGGCCATTGGTGAGGCCGATCGGATTCTGTTGGTGGTCGATTCCACCGCTCCGGAGGCTGTGGATCCTTTTGCGTTATGGCCCGAATTTCTCGAACAACGGCCTGACCCGGCGAAAGTCACCCTGATTCGCAACAAGGCGGATTTAAGCGGCGATCTGATCGAGATACAAACCAGCGCCGACGGCCATGTGACTATCAGTCTCAGCGCCAAGGCGGAAGGGCAGGGTCTGGACTTGCTGCGCGACCACCTCAAGGCCTGCATGGGTTACGAGCAGACCTCTGAAAGCAGCTTCAGCGCACGTCGACGCCATTTGGAGGCGCTACGTCATGCCAGTAGCTCGCTGGAACACGGCAGGGCGCAGCTGACGTTGGCGGGCGCTGGAGAGTTACTGGCCGAAGATTTGCGTCAGGCGCAACAATCTTTGGCGGAAATTACCGGTGCATTTAGCTCGGACGACCTGTTGGGGCGAATATTTTCCAGCTTTTGCATCGGCAAATAGTTATTGGCGGCCAGGACATCGAACCCTGGCCGCAAATAACTTATCCACAGGTTTACCAGTTATAGCTCACCGAGCCCAGCAAGGTTCGGCTGTCCCCCCAATAGCAGCGACCAGCATCGTTACAGCCCGACACATATTCCTTGTCGAACAGGTTTTTGGCATTCAGATCCACCGACCAGTTCTTGTCTATCTGATAACCGATTGCCGCATCCACCAATGTCACGTCTCCAGAATCGAGCTTGCCGTACAGCGAACTCGCCGTGTAGGCAAAGGTGCTGTCGAAGTAGCGAATACCGCCGCCAATGTGTAGTCCATCCAGATAACCGTCGAGAAAGCGGTATTTCGCCCAGGCCGATGCCTGATTGCGCGGTACGCCGGTGATTTGATGGCCTTCAATCAACGAGCCAGCTGTGTCTTTGGTCACTCGCGCATCGGTGTAGGTGTATGAGGCGGTCAGATTCAAGTTGCGATTGAGGTCGCTGTTGACCTCCAGTTCCACGCCCTTGGAGCGGCTTTCGCCCACTTGCCGGTAGCTGGCACTGGTCGAGTCGAAATAAGTGTCGTCTTTTTTACGCAGGTCGAATACCGACGCGGTCATGGTGGTGTTCCAGCCCACCGGTTCGTATTTCAAACCCAGTTCATATTGCTCGCTGGTAATCGGGTCCAGCGGCGAGCCACCATTGGATATCTGCTGCACCGGGACGAATGCGGTGGAGTAGCTGACATACGGCGTCAGGCCGTTGTCGAACTGGTACATCACCCCACCTTGATAGGTGAATTTCTGATCGTTGGAGTTGATACCGCTGGCAGGCGCCAACTTGTTGCGGAAATCACTCTCAACCCAATCCTGACGCCCGCCCAATAAAAAGATCCAGTTGTCGTACTTACTCTGAATCTGCGCATACAAACCCTGCATCTGCTGTTCGAGCAGGGTGTTCTGCACGGCAATTGAAGTCACCGGGTCCTGTGGATAAATCGGGTTGAAAATATTGATGCGTCCCGCCGAACCGGCCTCCCAGTCCTGGCTGAATGAAGTGCGATCAAAACTGGCCCCGAACAGGACAGTGTTTTCCAGCCCGCCCGCATTGAATTTGCCTTCGAGCTGGTTATCCAGCGAATACACCATCGACTTGTTGTAACGGTCGTAAGCGGTGACGTTCAACAAGGTGCCGAAGCCCGCATTATTGAGATTGCCCGGCCATGTCTCGTGACGAGTAATCCGCGACTGCAAATAGCGAGAATTCTGCCGGAACTGCCAATCGTCGTTGAAGCTGTGGCTGAACTCGTAGCCCGCACTCCAGGTTTCACGCTCGAAGGTGTTCCAGTCCGGCACGCCGAGCATAGTGTCTTTGTCCAGCTTGCCATTGGGATTACGCAGCAATGTGCCGGAGGCGGGCAGGCCAAGCTCCATGTTGGTGTGATCCTTCTGATAGTGGCTCAGCAAGGTCAGGGTGTTGTAGTCATCGAAGTTCAGGGTCATCGATGGCGCGATGTAGATGCGGTCGTCCGGCACATGATCGGTTTGCGTATCGGCGTTGCGCCCCATCATGACCACGCGACCCAGAATATTGCCGCTGTCGTTCAGCGGACCCGAGATATCCACACCCAGCTGACGACGATTGTTCGAGCCATAACTGAGCTGCACTTCACCCTGGGCAATGGCAGTCGGACGTTTACTCACCACATTAACCAGCCCGCCCGGCGCGTTTTCGCCGTACAGGATCGACGAAGGGCCGCGAAACACCTCGACCCGCTCCAGCCCGTAAGGCTCGGTCGTGGTGTCATAACGATTGCCCTGCACACGCAAACCGTCACGCAACAGGCCGTAGCCATAATCCGTAGCGTTGAAACCGCGAATGAAAAACAGATCGCCCGCCAGGTTATCCCCAGCCGCAAAGGGCGGCGCGAAGATGCCCGGCACATAACCGAGCGCTTCGGTGAGGGTCTGGGTCTTTTGATCTTTCATGCGCTGGCCGGTCACCACGGACACCGAGCGCGGTGTTTCCGACAGCGGCGTGTCGGTCTTCGTGCCGATGCGGCTCTTTTCCGCCTTGTAACCGACATCCAGCGTACGGCCCTGACTGGCGTCATCCGCCTGAAAACTGTTCACATTGGTGGGGCCGAGCACCACCGAGCCGTTTTCCGGGACCGGTTGCAGGATGTAACTGCCCGGTGCCTGCGCCGCGATTTGCAACCGGGAACCCTGCAGCAACACGGCGAAACCCTGTTCAACCGAGTAACTGCCTTGCAGCCCGGCGCTGCGGCGATTGGCGGTCTGCTCAGGGGAAAACGACAAAATCACGTTAGCCGCCGAGGCAAACTGGCTCAACGCGCTGTCCAGCGGCCCGGCACTGATATTGAAATTTTGTGTAGCGCTGGCAGCAATGGCGCTGTTCGCCGCCAAAGCGAAGCCGACGCCGCTGGCCATCAACAGGCTGTAACTGAAGCATTGTCGGAAAAGACGCTGGCGAGCAGGAAGCGGGAGCGATGGAAAGCGCATGGTCTTGATGGCCCTGAAAGATTGAATTTCGCGTTTACCTGTAGGGCCGCGCCATGCAGAAAAAAGATAACCCTGTGGATAGATTTATTTTCAGGTGCTCTTGACCGAAACCCAATAACGCGTGAAATGGCTAACGCGAATCGGTAGCGTCGCTTGCAGGTTGGCCAGCACCGCATCGACAGCATCAAGACGGAACGCTCCTGATACCCGCAATCGAGCAGCCTTTGCGTCGCAGTGCATGACGCCGGGGCGATAGCGGCTCAGCTCATCAATCACATCCCCGAGCCGGGCGTTGAGCACCACCAATTGCCCGTCAACCCAGGCCGCTTCGGCAGGTGCGTAAGTGCGTCCCGGACTGGCCCGATGCTTGTCAAAATCTGCGCTTTCCCCTGCGTTAAGCAGAACCGGATTGCCGGTGGGATCCTTGGGCAAAAGGCTGACCTGATCTTCCAGGACGCCGACCCGAGTCGTGTTTTGCAGTTGCCGAACCGAGAAACGCGTGCCCATGGCCTGAACGCGGCCCTGATGGGTTTCAACATAAAACGGCCGGGGATCACCGCGTTTGCCGGTCTGGATCAGGATTTCGCCTGCGCGCAGGCGAATCAGGCGTTGCTGACCGTCAAACACCACGTCGATAGCCGTGTCAGTGTTCAGCTCGATCTGACTGCCATCGGCCAGTTCAATATGTTGCCGCTGGCCGACAGGCGTCCGGTAATCCGCCCAGACATTGCCCAGGCTGGTGTGCTGCTGGATATTCCAGCCCACATAGCCGGTGCCGGCGATCACCAGCATCAGTTTGAGAATGTCTCGACGCTGGCGCGGCTCGGACAGCGCGCGCCGCGTCAGATCGGCCGGTAAAGCGCCAAGTCCGCGTTGCAGTTGCTCCATTTGATTCCAGGCGGCCTGATGCGCGGGATCACTGTCCAGCCATTGCTGCCAGGCGTGTTGCTCGGCGGGCGTCGGCGGCTCCACCTGAAATTGCACGTACCAACTGGCCGCCGCCTGGAAAACCTTGCGATCCGGCACGTTGATCATGCCAAACCCGCCAGCAGCATCGAGCATTCCGTGAATGCGCGAATCATGTGCTTCTTCACTGTGGTCAGGGAAACCTGCATCTGTTCGGCGATCTGTTGATAAGTCAGACCATCGATCTGCGACAGGATGAAGATGCGATGAACTCGTGGGCCAAGGCTCGCCAGGGTTTTATCCACAGCCACCAGCGTTTCGATGATCAGCGCCTTGTCCTCCTCACTGATAACCGTGAGTTCAGGTCGGGCAGCCAGAGATTGCAGGTACGCCTGCTCGATGGCCCGTCTTCGGTAGCGGTCAATAACCAGCCCCCTGGCGATGGTCGCCAGGTAATCCCGGGGTTCACGGATCTGCGCCGCGTTGGCCGAGCCGAGAATCCGCACAAACGTATCCTGAGCCAGATCGGCAGCATCGCACGCGTTGGACAGCTTGCCCTTGAGCCAACCATGCAACCACGAGTGATGCTGCTCATAAATGCGCTGGACTGCGGTCGTGTGGGATTGAGAGGACATAGGCAAGGAGAGCGAGTTAATGATAATGCCTATTATTAGCTTTTGTTTCTGGAACTCACAAGAGCGCCGGTACCCACGTTTTTCAGGATTTATTAACGGCTCTTGACGAAAATCCCGCGAACCACCAGGCGGTTCGGACAGATTTTTCAGGCCAATCGCAAAGAATTTCATCAATAAGCCCTGTGCATAACGCACCTTTAGCTCGGTTGATAAGCGGGGGTTAAACCTGAGGAAAAACCCGCCTGTGGACAAGTACCCTTTTAATCCACAGGCTCAAGGCAGTTATCCCAACCCCTCAATGGCACATGACCACAGACTTTTGAATCTCTGTACATATTGATTTATAAGGCTTGTAGAATTCTATCCACAGAAAATGTGCTCAGTAGAAATAAACATAAAAACAAAGATTCTATAAATCTTCTCTCTTTTAATTTCTATATCTGAGAGTTTTCCACAGCTGGTTAAATTTTGTTCAACGGGTTCCTTTCAGGGGGGTGAAGTCCCTATACTTGTCAGCTATCCCAAATTCCCATCTACAACAGGCACGAGGTGCGTGGTGGATTTCCCTTCCCGTTTTGAAGTGATCGTCATCGGTGGCGGTCATGCCGGTACCGAGGCCGCACTGGCGTCGGCACGTATGGGTGCAAAAACCCTTCTGTTGACCCATAACGTGGAAACGCTGGGTCAGATGAGCTGCAACCCGGCGATCGGTGGCATTGGTAAAAGCCATCTGGTCAAGGAAATCGACGCCCTGGGCGGCGCCATGGCGATGGCCACGGACAAAGGCGGTATTCAATTCCGCGTTTTGAACAGCCGCAAAGGCCCGGCAGTACGAGCTACTCGTGCTCAGGCAGACCGCGTGCTGTACAAGGCCGCGATCCGTGAAGCCATTGAAAACCAGCCGAACCTGTGGATATTTCAACAGGCCTGTGACGACCTGATCGTCGAGCAGGACCAGGTACGTGGTGTCGTGACCCAGATGGGCCTGCGCATCATGGCCGACTCGGTTGTCTTGACCACTGGCACCTTCCTCGGTGGACTTATCCACATCGGAATGCAGAATTATTCGGGTGGTCGCGCCGGAGATCCGCCGTCGATTGCCCTGGCACAACGCCTACGTGAATTGCCGCTGCGCGTCGGTCGCCTGAAAACCGGTACGCCGCCACGCATCGATGGTCGTTCGGTAGATTTTTCGGTGATGACCGAGCAGCCGGGCGACACGCCGATCCCGGTCATGTCGTTCATGGGTTCCAAGGAACAGCATCCGGCCCAGGTCAGTTGCTGGATCACCCATACCAACGCCCGTACCCATGAAATCATTGCGGCCAACCTTGATCGTTCGCCGATGTATTCGGGAATCATCGAAGGTGTCGGTCCGCGCTATTGCCCATCGATCGAAGACAAGATCCACCGCTTTGCCGACAAGGAAAGCCATCAGGTCTTCATCGAGCCGGAAGGGCTGAATACGCACGAGCTGTATCCAAACGGCATCTCCACGTCCCTGCCGTTCGACGTTCAGTTGCAAGTAGTGCGCTCGATTCGAGGTATGGAAAACGCCCATATCGTGCGTCCCGGCTATGCCATCGAATACGACTATTTCGACCCTCGTGACCTGAAATACAGCCTGGAAACCAAGGTCATCGGCGGCCTGTTCTTTGCTGGGCAAATCAACGGCACGACCGGTTACGAAGAAGCCGGAGCCCAGGGTTTGCTGGCCGGAGCCAACGCTGCGCTGCGTGCACAAGGCAAGGAAAGCTGGTGTCCGCGACGTGACGAGGCGTACATCGGCGTGCTGGTCGACGACCTGATTACCCTGGGAACCCAGGAACCGTACCGGATGTTCACGTCCCGGGCGGAATACCGTTTGATCCTGCGCGAAGACAACGCCGACCTGCGTCTGACCGAGAAGGGCCGCGAGTTGGGTCTGGTCGATGATCAGCGTTGGGCGGCGTTCTGCACCAAGCGCGAAAGCATCGAGCGCGAAGAACAACGTCTGAAAAGTACCTGGGTTCGTCCCGGCACCGAACAGGGCGAAGCGATTGCCAGTCATTTCGGCACGCCGCTGACCCACGAATACAATCTGCTCAACCTGCTGACCCGTCCGGAAATCGATTACGCCAGTCTGGTGTCGATCACTGGCGATGGCTGCCTGGATCCACAAGTGGCAGAACAGGTCGAGATCAAGGCCAAGTACGCCGGTTACATTGACCGTCAGCAGGACGAGATTGCCCGGTTGCGGGCCAGCGAAGACACAAAACTTCCTGAAGACATCGACTACACCGGCATTTCCGGGCTGTCGAAAGAAATTCAGAGCAAGCTGGGGATAACCCGGCCGGAAACCCTCGGACAGGCTTCACGCATCCCCGGCGTTACCCCGGCGGCGATTTCCCTGTTGATGATTCATTTGAAAAAACGCGGCGCGGGCCGTCAGTTGGAGCAAAGCGCTTGAGTTCTATGGTCACCCCGCAACACGCCGAAGAGTTGTCCCGCGGCGCCCAACTGTTGGGTGTCAGCCTCAGCGAAGGCCAGCATAGCCAGCTGCTGGCTTATCTGGCGCTGCTGATCAAGTGGAACAAGGCCTACAATCTCACTGCGGTGCGTAATCCAGACGAGATGGTTTCGCGGCATTTGCTCGACAGTCTGAGCGTCGTCCCCTTCATCGAAGGCCCGCGTTGGCTCGATGTCGGCAGTGGCGGCGGCATGCCAGGCATTCCATTGGCTATCCTGTTTCCGGAGATGAAAGTCACCGTACTGGACAGCAATGGCAAAAAAACACGATTTCTGACCCAGGTTAAACTCGAGCTCAAGCTCGACAATCTGGAAGTTATCCACAGCCGTGCAGAGTCTTATCAGCCCGCAGTACCGTTTACCGGGATTGTTTCCCGGGCGTTCAGCAGCCTCGAGGACTTTACCGGGTGGACCCGTCATATGGGGGACACCGATACCCGATGGCTGGCGATGAAAGGGCTGCATCCTGCCGATGAGCTGGTAGCATTACCGGCAGATTTTTACCTCGATAGCGCACAAGCCTTGACCGTTCCAGGTTGCCAAGGCCAACGCCATCTGCTGATACTGCGCCGCACGGCATGACGGGGAACACAAGCAAGAATGGCTAAGGTATTCGCGATAGCGAACCAAAAGGGTGGTGTGGGCAAAACCACCACCTGCATCAACCTCGCAGCGTCACTGGTCGCGACCAAGCGCCGCGTCCTGTTGATCGATCTCGACCCGCAAGGCAACGCTACGATGGGTAGCGGTGTGGATAAACACGGCCTGGAAAACTCCATTTACGACGTACTGATCGGCGAATGTGATCTGGTGCAGGCTATGCAGTTTTCCGAGCATGGCGGTTACCAACTGCTGCCGGCCAACCGCGACCTCACGGCTGCGGAAGTCAATCTGCTGGAAATGCAGATGAAGGAAAGTCGCCTGCGCAATGCGCTGGCGCCAATCCGCGAGAATTACGACTACATCCTCATCGACTGTCCGCCGTCGCTGTCGATGCTCACATTGAACGCCCTGGTTGCAGCCGACGGGGTGATTATCCCGATGCAGTGCGAGTACTTCGCGCTCGAAGGGCTCAGTGACCTTGTGGATAACATCAAGCGCATTGGCGAACTGCTCAACCCGCAGTTGAAGATCGAAGGCCTGTTGCGGACCATGTATGACCCGCGCCTGAGCCTGATCAACGACGTTTCTGCCCAGCTCAAGGAACACTTTGGCGAGCAGCTGTACGACACGGTGATTCCGCGCAACATCCGTCTGGCCGAGGCACCGAGTTTCGGCATGCCGGCGCTGGCGTATGACAAGTCATCGCGCGGTGCGCTGGCCTACCTGGCTCTGGCCGGGGAAATGGTTCGTCGTCAACGGCGCACTACGCGCACAGCTCAGCCAACTTAAGGGAATCCCATGGCCGTCAAGAAACGAGGTCTCGGACGTGGGCTGGACGCACTTCTGAGCAGTCCAACCGTCAGTTCGCTGGAAGAACAGGCCGTCAAGGCCGATCAGCGCGAATTGCAGCACGTACCGCTGGACCTGATCCAGCGCGGCAAATATCAACCGCGCCGCGACATGGACCCGCAAGCTCTCGAAGAGCTGGCCCAGTCGATCAAGGCCCAAGGGGTGATGCAGCCCATCGTGGTGCGACCGCTTGCCGACAACCGTTTTGAAATCATTGCCGGTGAGCGCCGCTGGCGTGCCAGCCAGCAGGCCGGGATGGAGACCATTCCCGCGATGGTGCGCGATGTGCCGGATGAAACGGCCATCGCCATGGCGCTGATCGAGAATATTCAGCGTGAAGACCTCAATCCCATCGAGGAAGCGGTCGCCCTGCAGCGTTTGCAGCAGGAATTCCAGCTCACCCAACAGCAAGTCGCCGACGCGGTGGGTAAGTCCCGCGTCAGCGTGGCCAACCTGCTGCGCCTGATTGCGCTGCCGGAAGTCATCAAGACCATGCTGTCCCATGGCGACCTGGAAATGGGTCATGCCCGCGCTTTGCTCGGTTTGCCCGAAGACAGGCAGGTCGAAGGGGCGCGACACGTTGTCGCACGTGGCCTGACGGTGCGTCAGACCGAGGCCTTGGTTCGCCAGTGGTTGAGCGGCAAACCGGCGGCTGCGGAACCGGTAAAAAGCGATCCCGACATCAGCCGCCTGGAACAGCGATTGGCCGAGCGGCTGGGCTCCGCGGTGCAAATTCGCCACGGGCAAAAGGGAAAAGGTCAATTAGTGATCCGATATAACTCACTGGATGAGCTTCAAGGCGTACTCGCACACATCCGCTGAAACAATTGCTGTGTAGCGTGTAGTCGGAAATCACTACCTGACGGTTGAATAGGGGCTTAAGCGCCCCTATACTCTGCGCGCATTTTGTCGGCACATTTTATGCCAAGTTATTGATTTTGGCGGCCGACGCACCAGGAGCAATTGTGATGGAATCACGCATGCCAAACCGCTTGCCGTTCCATCGCCTGGCGGTTTTTCCGGTACTGCTGGCTCAATTTATTGTCCTGCTGCTGGCAGCCTTGGCGCTTTGGCAGTGGCACGGGGTCGTAGCTGGATACTCAGGGCTGTGCGGAGGCCTGATAGCTTGGCTCCCCAATTTGTATTTCGCTCACAAGGCTTTCCGGTTTACCGGGGCTAGAGCAGCGCAAGCCATTGTCCGGTCTTTTTATGCCGGCGAGGCGGGCAAACTGATTTTGACGGCAGTGCTGTTTGCACTGACGTTCGCAGGTGTGAAGCCATTGGCGCCGCTGGCTGTATTCGGCGTCTTCATGCTGACCCAACTGGTCAGCTGGTTCGCACCGGTGCTTATGAGAACAAGACTTTCGAGACCTTAGGGCGTTTGAGGCAACCATGGCAGAGCAAACAGCTTCGGGCTATATCCAGCACCACTTGCAGAACCTGACCTTTGGTCATTTGCCGGACGGCACTTGGGGCTTCGCCCACGATGCGGCCGCGGCGAAGGAAATGGGTTTTTGGGCTTTCCACGTCGATACGCTCGGCTGGTCGGTCGCACTGGGTCTGATCTTCGTCCTGATTTTCCGCATGGCGGCAAAGAAGGCGACTTCCGGTCAACCAGGTGCACTGCAGAACTTCGTTGAAGTGCTTGTCGAATTCGTCGACGGCAGCGTGAAGGACAGTTTCCACGGTCGTAGCCCGGTGATTGCACCGCTGGCACTGACCATTTTCGTCTGGGTTTTCCTGATGAACGCCGTCGACCTTATCCCGGTCGACTGGATTCCTCAGCTGGCGATCCTGATCACCGGGGACTCTCACATTCCGTTCCGTGCGGTATCGACGACTGACCCTAACGCGACCCTGGGCATGGCCCTGTCGGTGTTTGCGTTGATCATCATCTACAGTATCAAGGTCAAGGGCATCGGCGGCTTCATCGGCGAACTGACCCTTCACCCGTTCGGCAGCAAGAACATCTTTGTTCAGGCGCTGTTGATTCCGGTGAACTTCCTGCTTGAATTCGTGACTCTGATTGCCAAGCCTATTTCGTTGGCACTGCGTCTGTTCGGCAACATGTACGCTGGCGAGCTGGTGTTTATCCTGATCGCCGTCATGTTCGGCAGCGGCCTGCTCTGGCTGAGCGGCCTGGGCGTGGTTCTGCAATGGGCGTGGGCTGTCTTCCACATCCTGATCATCACCTTGCAGGCGTTCATCTTCATGATGCTGACCATCGTTTACCTGTCGATGGCTCACGAAGACAACCATTAAGACTCGCCTGGCGCGTCTGGATGTACCTCTCGTTTCGGCGAGAGGATAGCCGCAAGCGGGTAACCGCAAGGGCTGATGCTGGAAACGATTTGTTTTACCGCTTTAATCTAAAAAACCTAACCAATACGACGTAAAAGTCGGGAGGAAAGATGGAAACTGTAGTTGGTCTAACTGCTATCGCTGTTGCACTGTTGATCGGCCTGGGCGCACTGGGTACTGCAATCGGTTTCGGCCTGCTGGGCGGCAAGTTCCTGGAAGGCGCTGCTCGCCAACCAGAAATGGTTCCAATGCTGCAGGTCAAAATGTTCATCGTTGCCGGTCTGCTCGACGCCGTGACCATGATCGGTGTTGGTATCGCTCTGTTCTTCACCTTTGCGAACCCCTTCGTTGGTCAACTCGCTGGCTAATCTCTCGAATATTCGAGGTGATTGGTGTGATGGACAACGAACGAGCGAGGTGTTGGCGTGAACATTAATGCAACCCTGATTGGCCAGTCCGTTGCGTTCTTCATTTTTGTGCTGTTCTGCATGAAGTACGTTTGGCCTCCGGTCATTACGGCTTTGCACGAACGTCAGAAGAAGATCGCGGATGGACTGGACGCTGCCAGCCGAGCAGCTCGCGACCTGGAGTTGGCCCAAGAGAAAGCGGGTCATCAACTGCGCGATGCAAAAGCTCAGGCAGCTGAAATCATTGAGCAAGCCAAGAAACGCGGTACTCAGATTGTCGACGAAGCCCGGGAACAGGCTCGCGTTGAAGCTGAACGTGTGAAGGCTCAGGCTCAGGCCGAGATCGAGCAGGAACTGAACAGTGTCAAAGATGCGCTGCGCGCCCAATTGGGTAGCCTGGCAGTCAATGGTGCAGAGAAGATCCTGGGTGCCACAATCGATCAAAACGCGCACGCGGAGCTGGTTAATAAACTGGCTGCTGAAATTTAAGCGAGGGCGATCATGGCAGAACTGACCACGTTGGCCGCTGCCTTCGAGTACGCCCAGGCTCACCAGCAACTGGCCAATTGGTCAGCCATGCTCGGCCTGGCTGCAGCGGTGTCGGAAGACGACACCATGCAGCGCGTACTCAAGGCCCCGCGACTGACGAGCGCAGACAAGGCCACCACTTTTATTGAAGTGTGTGGCGACAAGTTCGATGCCAAGGCACAGAATTTCATCCACATCGTTGCTGAAAACGACCGTCTTCCGCTTTTGCCGGAGATCGCCGAACTGTTCGACCTGTACAAGGCCGAGCAGGAAAAATCAGTCGATGTCGATGTCACCAGTGCTTTTGCATTGAACCAAGAACAGCAAGACAAACTCGCCAAGGTTCTCAGTGCACGGCTCGGCCGGGAAGTGCGCCTGCACGCTGCGGAGGATGCCACCCTGATCGGTGGTGTCGTAATCCGCGCCGGCGACCTGGTTATCGATGGCTCAGTTCGCGGCAAACTCGCGCAACTAGCCGAAGCATTGAAATCTTGAGTTTGAAGGGGCAGCAGAGCAATGCAGCAACTCAATCCTTCCGAAATAAGTGAAATCATCAAGGGTCGCATCGCCCAAGCCCGTAACGAAGGCACAGTCGTCAGCGTATCTGACGGCATCGTGCGGATTCACGGTCTGGCCGACGTAATGTACGGCGAGATGATCGAGTTTCCGGGCGGCGTCTACGGTATGGCGCTGAACCTTGAGCAAGACTCTGTAGGTGCCGTGGTACTGGGCGCTTACACGACTCTGGCTGAAGGCATGAGCGCCAAGTGCACTGGCCGCATCCTTGAAGTTCCGGTTGGTCCGGAATTGCTTGGCCGCGTAGTCGATGCACTGGGTAACCCTGTTGACGGCAAAGGCCCTCTGAACAACGTCATCACTGACGCTGTCGAGAAGGTTGCACCGGGCGTGATCTGGCGTAAGTCGGTCGACCAGCCTGTGCAGACCGGCTATAAAGCCGTCGATGCCATGATTCCAGTCGGCCGTGGCCAGCGTGAGCTGATCATCGGTGACCGTCAGATCGGTAAAACCGCTCTGGCCATCGACGCAATCATCAACCAGAAAGACAGCGGCATCTTCTGCGTCTACGTAGCAATTGGTCAGAAACAATCGACCATCGCCAACGTGGTTCGCAAACTCGAAGAAAACGGCGCGTTGGCTAACACCATCGTCGTTGCTGCCAGTGCTTCCGAATCCGCTGCGCTGCAGTTCCTTGCACCGTACTCGGGTTGCACCATGGGCGAGTATTTCCGCGACCGCGGTGAAGACGCGCTGATCGTTTATGACGATCTGTCCAAGCAAGCAGTGGCTTACCGCCAGATTTCCCTGCTGCTGCGCCGTCCACCA
>LNAP01011075.1_pt1 | contig 23254 bp, 19 predicted proteins | sample 602601 | NCBI WGS metagenome assembly LNAP01 (sample SAMN02440304, study PRJNA202911) | soil metagenome | biome: Subtropical and temperate rainforests or woodlands; isolation source: soil samples (1 kg each in a 20% v/v slurry with milli Q water) were... ...
CTGAGCCTAGTCTAACCGCATTCACAGGGCTTACAGGGCCACAGAGCGCGATGAATACCCTTTGCTTCGATGGTATTTACATAGGTAAGGCAAAAAACCTCAAAAGGTTTTTTTTCAGATGAACCTGTTCAGTCTGCGCCGCAGTCCTCCCAGTCTTGATGATCTGGTCATGGACGCCTCCCCGCCATCCCAAGGCGTTAACCTTTCCAGCGAGTACTTGATGCCCAGTGTCGAGCGGCCAAAACAGGTGTTTGTGCGTGGCCAGGGTTCATGGTTGTGGGACAGCGATGATCGTGCGTACCTGGATTTTTCCCAGGGCGGCGGGGCTAACAGCCTCGGTCATAGCCCTTCGGTACTGGTCAATGCAATCACAGCCCAGGCTCAGTCGCTGATCAACCCGGGTTTTGGTCTGCATAACCGCGGCATGCTCAGCCTCGCCGAACATTTGTGTGCCAGCACCGGCAGTGATCAGGCCTACCTGCTCAATACCGGCAGCGAAGCCTGCGAGGCGGCGATCAAGCTGGCACGTAAATGGGGTCAACGGCATCGCGGCGGTGCGTCACGAATCATTGTGGCTAACAACGGTTGCCACGGCCGGAGCCTGGCGACGATTTCGGCGTCGGACAGTTCGACATTGGCCAACCGGTTCGAGCCGCAATTGCCAGGCTTCAGTCGTGTTCCGTTCAATGACCTGCCAGCGATGCATGCGGCCGTGGATGAACGGACCGTAGCGATCATGCTCGAGCCGATCCAGAGCGAAGCCGGCGTGGTCCCGGCCACCGCGCACTATCTCAAGGGCGTTGAACGCCTGTGCCGTGAACTCGGCATTTTGCTGATCTTCGACGAAGTGCAAACCGGCATCGGCCGTTGTGGCACCTTGCTCGCGGAGCAGTCCTGCGGCGTCACGGCGGATATCGTCGTGCTCGGCAAAGGCTTGGGCGGCGGCGTGCCTTTGGCCGCGCTGCTGGCGCGGGGCAAAGCTTGCTGTTTCGACATTGGCGAGTTGGCAGGTACTCATCACGGTAGTGCGTTGATGACCGCGGCGGGGCTTTCGGTGCTCGACACCGTGCAGGACAAGACTTTCCTCAAGCACGTCGCAGAGGCCGGTCAACACCTGCGTGAAGGTTTAGGGCGTTTGGCCCATCGTTACGGTCACGGCGAGTTGCGCGGACAAGGGCTGCTGTGGGGGCTGACGCTGTCGGACGACTCCGCTGACGCGGTGGTCAAGGCCGCGCTGTACGAAGGCTTGTTGCTCAATGCCCCGCAACCCGACTGCCTGCGCTTTACCCCTGCGCTAAATGTCAGCAACGCCAACATCGATGAAATGCTCCTGCGCCTGGCGCGCGCCTTCTCCCGAGTGCGAACCGCGCAATTGCAGTGCCGCAAAGGGATTGCCGTCTGATCAGACGCGCCCTGCACACATTCCAGAACCGTCTCGCGGTAATACGCACGCCCCACGCCCGATACTTTTGGCGTGGGGCGTTTTTTTGTGGCCGGTTTTTTCCAAAGGCAGTTTCGGCTTGAGCGGTTAACACATCAATGGCTTTCTAGCGTGCATCGGCAGGGAGTGCCGGTGCCAGCGAAATGGTGTTGCTGTCGCGTTGGTTTTGATTTCTATACCACTGGGTGGTATGTTTTATGGAAGGGATGTCCATGTCACCAAGGCTGTTCAAGACAAAGCGCTTCGCAATGCAGGCTGCCAAGGCCTGGATCGGTGATGACGAACTCCGGGAGGCATTCACCGAAATGCTCAATGGTCGGGCTGACAATTTGGGTGGCGGGGTCTGGAAGAAGCGCTTGAATGCCAACCGCCATCGCTCGATTATCCTGGCCAGGGGCGGTGCTCATTGGGTCTATCAGTTTCTGTACGCAAAAAAAGATCAGAGCAATATCAGTCCCAGGCATTTGCTCGACTTGCGAGAGTTGGCCAAGACATATGGTGGACTGACCGAAATGGAAATTCAGCAATTGCTGGATGCAAAGGAGTTTGTGGAGATACTAAATGAGTAAAAAATTCAAAAGTGAGCTATCGGAGTCGATCCACGAATCGGCCAGTGCCTTGTACGCCATAGGTGCAATCAGTAAGGCGACCATGCGTGAGTTCGATGAGTCCTGTCTTGCAAGAGTGCCGGATGCGATTCCCGCGCAGGAGATCAAGGCACTGCGCGAGCGCAACAATGTCAGCCAACCGGTGTTCGCGCGCTATCTGAACACCAGTGCTTCCACGGTCAAGCAATGGGAAGCAGGGGATAAGCACCCCAGTGGCATGGCGTTGAAGTTGCTGAGTATCGTGCGCAAACACGGTCTGGAGATACTGGCCTGAGGAATCGGGCTGAACCCTGACAAACGGCACAGGTCGATTAGCTGTAGGGCTCGAACGAGTCCACCCCCAATCAGGAGCTGTCCCATGGACTTTATTCGCATCATCATCGCCATCCTGTTGCCGCCACTGGGTGTGTTTCTGCAAGTAGGATTCGGCGGGGCGTTCTGGCTGAATATTCTGCTGACGTTGTGCGGTTACATTCCGGGGATCGTGCATGCGGTGTACATCATCGCCAAGCGCTGAATTTTTGCGGAGTTAGATCGATCGCTTTCGCGGGCAAGCCGTTTCGGCAATGAACGCAGGCTTCAGCCCACTGAATCCATCACCCGCCGATAAAACAACCACTCCTGCTCCAGCGCATGGGCCTGGTTACCGGCCTTGCGAAAGCCATGGCGTTCATCTGCGTAGTAATGCGCTTCGACCAGGATGCCGTTGTCCTGCAGTGCCGTGACCATGTCGCGGGTCTGTTGCGGGACGACCACGGCATCCAGTTCTCCTTGAAAGAAGATCATTGGCACGCGGATGTTGCCGGCATGCAGCAGCGGCGTGCGTGCGGCGTAGCGTTCGGCATCCAGTTGCGGATCGCCGATTAGCCAATCCAGATAGTCGCTTTCGAATTTGTGGGTCGCGCGCCCCAGCGCCACCGGGTCGCTGACCCCATACAGGCTGGCGCCGGCGCGGAACACGTTGTGAAAGGCCAAGGCGCAAAGGCTGGTGTAGCCGCCGGCGCTGCCGCCGCGAATGAATGCCTGGTCGCCGTCGATCAAGCCTCGCTGCTTGAGGTAACTGACCACTGCGCAGGCGTCTTGCACATCAACATCACCCCAACTCAGGTGCAGTGCCTGGCGATAGGCCCGCCCATAACCGCTGCTGCCGCGATAGTTGAGGTCGGCCACGGCGAAGCCCCGCTGTGCCCAGTACTGGATACGCGGATCGAGCATCGGGTAACACGCCGAAGTCGGTCCGCCATGGACGAACACTACCAATGGCGGTTTCGCCTCGCCGGTCATCGCCGGGTAGAAGAAGCCGTGTGCTTCGCCTGAGCCACTTGGGTAGCGCAAGGTTTGCGGGCGGCTGATCTGTTCGGGTGCAAGCGGTGCGATGCCGCCGGCCAGCACTTGCACTTGCCGGCTCTGACGCTCGATGGCGATGACGGCGGTTGAGCTGACAGGCGACGCCGCGATGCAATAGATGAACTGCTCATCCACGGCGAGATGGCGGAAGCGGCTGTAGTCGCCGGTAAAGTCGGCGCTGGAGTCGCCGCCTATGCCCAGTCGGCCAAACCCGCCCTCGGTCCAACTGGCCAGATAACTGTTGTCGCTAAGCGGCAACCAGGTGCTGCCGCCGAGTTGCCAGGGCGCGGGGCCATGGTCGGCGCTGGCACTTGGCAATGGGCTCAGGCCTTTTTCAGATTCTTTCCATGGCTGCCAATAACCCGCGCGATCCGTCAGGCAATACAGGCGACCGCCGGCATCAAACCGCGGTTGTTGCACAGACTCTTGAGTGCCGTCGCCCGCCACACAACGCGCCTCGGCAAAGCCGCCGTTGGCGAGGCGCTCGGCAACCATCAAACGGGTCGCTGTCCATGGCTGATCCGGGCGACTCCACTCGATCCAGGCCAGGCGCCGGGCATCAGGGCTCAGTGTCGGTGCCGCGTAGAAATCAGCACCCTCGGCCAGCGAGTGACGTGCGCCATCCAACAGATCGATCGCCACCAATCGGTGTTGATCGCGGTGCTCCTCGACCGCCAGCACTTGCCCGTTGGCGAACTGTAAATCGCCATAACGGCACGTCCCGGACGTCAGCCTTTCGGGCGCTTCGTCTTGCAGTGATTGCCGATACAACTGCTGGTCGGCCTCATTGACGAAAACGATTCCATCGTCCGTCAGACAAAACGCTCCACCACCATATTCGTACACCCGACTGCGCACGCTGAACCCTGGTGGCGTCAGGCATTTCGCTGCGCCGTCACACCAGTGCCAGATCCGGCACGCAGCGTCTTCGGGGCGGTATTCGTTCCAGAACAGGCCCTGTCGACCGACCTGCAGTTCGGCAAAATCGATACCGGCGGCCACGGCTTTGGCAGCGCTGAAAGGTTCAGCTTTTGGCGATGAGGCGTGAGTTTCGTTCATTGCGAAAGGCCAGTTGGTCGATGGTCGGCTTCTTCGCGAGCCTTGAGGATCACGCCGTGTTGTGGCGACTTGCTGCATACCGGGTCTGCATTGCTTGCATCGCCGGTGAGCATGAACGCCTGGCAGCGGCAGCCGCCGAAGTCTTTTTCTTTCTCGTCACAGGAGCGGCACGGCTCGGGCATCCAGTCGTACCCGCGAAAGCGGTTGAAGCCGAACGAGTCGTACCAGATGTGCTGCATGCTGTGGTCACGCACGTTGGGAAACTGCACCGGCATCTGTCGGGCACCGTGACAGGGCAGGGCGGTTCCGTCTGGCGTGACCGTCAGGAAAATACTGCCCCAGCCGTTCATGCAGGCTTTCGGGCGTTCCTCGTAATAATCCGGCGTGACGAAAATCAGCTTGCACGGGTGCCCTTCGGCTTCCAGTTTGGCGCGGTATTCGTTGGTGATGCGTTCGGCGCGCACCAGTTGCTCCTTGGTCGGCAAAAGCCCAACGCGATTGAGTTGCGCCCAGCCGTAGAACTGGCAGGTGGCAAGCTCGACGAAGTCCGCTTCCAGTGCGATGCACAACTCGATGATGCGGTCGATCTGGTCGATATTGTGCCGATGGGTGACGAAGTTCAGCACCATCGGATAACCGTGGGACTTCACCGCCCGGGCCATTTCCAGTTTCTGCGCGAAGGCCTTTTTCGAGCCGGCCAGCAGATTGTTCACCTGCTCGTCACTGGCTTGGAAGCTGATCTGGATGTGATCGAGACCGGCCTTCTTGAAGTCGCTGATTTTCTGTTCGGTCAGTCCGATGCCGGACGTGATCAGGTTGGTATAGAAACCCAGCTTGCGCGCTTCAACGATCAGCTCGGCGAGGTCCTGACGCACCAGCGGTTCGCCACCGGAAAAGCCAAGCTGCGCGGCGCCCATTTCCCGCGCTTCACGAAACACCTTGATCCACTGCTCGGTGCTCAGCTCTTTGCCTTGCTCGGCGAAATCCAGCGGATTGGAGCAGTATGGGCATTGCAGCGGGCAGCGATAGGTCAGCTCGGCGAGCAGCCACAGCGGCAAGCCGACCTCGGGTTTGGGCGGTACTTGCCTTGATGAATCAGGCAAGTTCGATCCAGTGCTGTGCACGGGCAACCTCCATGAATTGCTCGATGTCGTCACCGAGTTCGGGCACGTCGGGAAACTGCCGGTCGAGCTCATTGATGATGGCCGCGACATCCCGTTCACCATCAATCAAACCGCCGATCAGCGCGGCACTTTCGTTGAGCTTGATCATGCCTTCCGGGTACAGCAGCACGTGGCCTTTTTGCGCCGGTTCGTACTGGAACCGGTAGCCGGGACGCCAGGTCGGGGTCTTGCTGCGATCGAAACTCATAAGGTGATTCCTTTGTGCCAGACCCGTTCCCCGGTCACGCTGTGATACGGCGGGCGTTTCAGTTCGTAGGCCATGCTCATGGCATCAAGCATGCTCCAAAGAATGTCCAGTTTGAACTGGAGAATTTCCAGCATGCGCTCCTGGCCTTCACGGGTGGTGTAGTGCTGCAACGTGATCGCCAGACCATGCTCGACATCACGCCGTGCCTGGCCCAGGCGCGTGCGGAAATACTCGTAGCCGGCCGGGTCGATCCATGGGTAGTGCTGGGGCCAACTGTCGAGGCGCGATTGGTGGATCTGCGGGGCGAACAGTTCGGTCAGCGAGCTGCTCGCGGCTTCCTGCCAACTGGCGCGGCGGGCGAAATTGACATAGGCGTCCACGGCGAAGCGCACGCCGGGCAGTACCAGCTCCTGGGAACGCAGTTGGTCCGGGTCGAGGCCCACGGCCTGGCCCAGGCGCAGCCAGGCTTCGATGCCGCCGTCTTCACCGGGCGCACCGTCGTGGTCCAGCAGGCGTTGAATCCACTCGCGGCGGATCTCGCGGTCCGGGCAGTTAGCCAGAATGGCCGCGTCCTTCAGGGGGATGTTCACCTGATAGTAGAAACGGTTGGCGACCCAGCCCTGTATCTGTTCTCGGGTGGCCCGGCCTTCGTACATCGCCACGTGATAGGGGTGATGGATGTGGTAGTAGGCGCCCTTGGCGCGCAGGGCCGCTTCGAATTGTGCGGGGGACATTGGGGTGTCAGTCATTGCGGTTCTCCGGGGAACAACCAGGATATGTGTTGCTGCTGCCGGCCTCATCGCGAGCAAGCTCGCTCCCACAGGGGAATGCGGTCAACTGTGGGAGCGAGCTTGCTCGCGATAGGGTCATCCGCTACAGCACAATACTCATGCCGTCATACGCCACTTCAACCTGACGCCGATCCAGTTCCGCGCGTTCTGGCGAGTCTTCATCGAGAATCGGGTTGGTGTTGTTGATGTGGATAAGTACTTTGCGCTGGTTGGGCAATTGCTCAAGCACCTCAAGCATGCCACCGGGGCCGTTCTGCGCCAGGTGTCCCATCTCGCGGCCGGTGCGGGTGCCGACGCCGCGACGCTGCATTTCATCGTCATCCCACAACGTTCCATCGACCAGCAGGCAATCGCTGCCGGCCATGATCTCCAGAAGCCCAGCATCCACCTTGCCCAGGCCCGGTGCGTAGAACAGTTTGCCGCCGGTGTTGAGGTCTTCGACGATCAGGCCGATGTTGTCGCCCGGATGGGGGTCGAAGCGGTGTGGTGAGTACGGCGGCGCGGCACTGCGCAACGGCAGCGGGGTGAAGCGCAGGTTCGGGCATGCCGGTACGCTGAAGCTCTGGTCGAGTTCGATGCGATTCCAGGTCAGCCCGCCATTCCAGTGGTTGAGCATGGTGAACAGCGGAAATCCGGTGCTCAGGTCTTCATGGACCATGTCGGTGCACCACACCTGATGCGGGCACCCTTCGCGCAACATGAGCAGGCCGGTGGTGTGGTCGATCTGGCTGTCCATCAGGATGATTGCGCCGATCCCGGTATCGCGCAGGGCGCGGCCCGGCTGCATCGGGGCGAAGCCCTGGAGTTGGGCGCGGATGTCCGGGGAGGTGTTGCACAGCACCCAGTTCACGCCGTCATCGGAAATCGCGATGGACGATTGCGTCCGCGCCTTGGCCCGCAGGCTGCCGTCGCGAAAGCCCGCGCAGTTCACGCAGTTGCAGTTCCACTGGGGGAAGCCGCCGCCGGCAGCGGAACCTAGAATCTGGACAAACATGGACGCTCCATCATTTCAACGCTGAAAGTAAAACGCCTCGGATAACCGAGGCGTTGTGCTGCATCTCTGCCAAAGCTGAGATTAGCGGCTTGCGAAGTACATGGTGACTTCAAAGCCAATACGCAGGTCGGTGTAAGCCGGTTTGGTCCAGGCCATAAATTGAACTCCTTCAGGTAGGGTAGGACAGCGCTATCTATAGGTATAGTCCACCTCAAATCAGAGAGGTTCCAGATAGTTAGGTTGCTATGTTACTCAAAATTTCAAAGAAATTGCCCGTGAAACTTTGAGAAAGCTCCTTGCAGCCCCGGTAATGATCATTTTGCCGCTTGCCATGGCGCGCCCGGGGTAACGCTGTTGGCAATGCACAGCCAGCCGCCTTCGGCCTGATTCAGGCGTTGGGCCGCAGCCAGTAGAACGCTCCGGTCAATGCGCACAATGGCCTCGGGCAAGTGCGTCAGATAATCCGACGAGCGGCCGGCCAGTTTGCCTTGCCAGAGCAATTCGGCCGCTTGAGCCGTGGTGAGCGCAGCGCTGCAAAACTGATCCGCCAGGGCCTGGCGTTGAGCGTTGAAGGTGGTGTCGTCGAGTGCGTTGATCAGTTCCGGCAATCGATTCAGGAATTGCTCAATGTGTTGCAGCAGCTCCACAGGCGCAACGCTTGGCGATTGCACGCCGAACAGCATCCCGGTTTGCCCGTGAATCTGCCGCAGGGCGCTGAACACCGCATAGCCGAGTTGCAACTCCACCCGCAGGCGTTGGTAGAACGGTGTCTGGCAGACATGCGCGAGCAAACGCCACGCGGCTTCGTCGGCCATTTCCTGGGTGGCTGCAGGACAGAACAGCAGCAACGCGTGCTCGCTGGAGGCGGTATCGACAGTGCTCCACAGATGCCGTGCAAGGATCGAAGAGGGCGGCGTCAGTTGATTGTCCGGCGTGCCGGGTATGCGACTCAAGGCCAGGCCCATAGCCGCTTGAGTCTGAGCCGATAACCCGATGGCCAGCCCATCCCATCGCGCACTCGACCAGAGTGACTGCACGTCATCCGAGTTCGCGGTATGCCCGAGGCAGTGATCGGGTAATGCCTTGAGCAGTTGTCGAATAGGTATTGGCGCAACGCTCGTCGATTCGGCTTGTGAGACAGCGGTGTCAGGTTTTGTCAGTTCTTTCAGCACATGCTCCAGGGCGCTGGGCATCGGTTCCTGCAGCCCGTTCAGTTTGAGCAGCCATTCGTTGCCCGATGCACTGAAGGAAAATTCCACACCGGCCTGGTGCGCGTCTTCGCGCAACGGTTGCAGGTGGTTTTCCAGCCGTGATTGAAGGTGGCTGCCAGGAGCCGAGTCCAGACGCCAGCGCAGATAAATCGCGCCTTCAGCACCGTTGTCTGGCCATGCCTGGCTGAATTGCATCGGCGAACGTTCACGACGGCTGCGCGAACGGTCCTGGGCAAAAGTGCGCAGGCCTCGGTGGGCGCTGGTCTGGCCGCGAATCAATCCGGCGTTGGCTGCCGGTGCTTCGGAGCACAAGAACGGGTTGGGTGCCGGCAATTGCCATGGGCCGCTGAAGTTATCCACAGCGCCGATTTGTTGAAGGATTTGCTTGAGGGCTGTAACACCCGGCTCGGATAACCCGACTTCGCGTTGTTCGCTGTCCAGTCGGGCCAGTTGCAAGGCGCTGCTGACTTGCTGCTGGCGCCGGAGCAGGGTGGCGTACTCTTCGCGCAATTGGTTCCAGTCTTGCGCGGCAAAGAAACCGAGCCAGTCCATCAAGCGTTCGTGGATGCCTGAAGCCGGGTCTGCGGTGGGCAGGGTGAATTCGATATGCAGCAAGGCTTGCCCGGCGAACTGGTACAGCGGCTGGGCTTTGAGGTGATCGGCCAGCCCGCGTTCGCGCAGATCGGCTATTAAGCCGCCGGGTTTTGCCAGGTTCAGCCAGTGGCACAGGAATGCCAACGCATCGGCAGAGAAGTCGGGCAGCACTTCAAGGGCAAACAGCAGATCCAGGCGTCGCTCGCCAGCCTGTTGATAACTGTTGGTTGAGGCGTCCATCAGCGGTACAGGGGGGTGTTGAGTGGCTGTCTGGCCTTTGGCAATGACACTGCCAAAGGCTTCGGCCATTGCCTTCAACTCAACGAGACTCTGTGGCCCGGCCAGGCTCAAGGTCATTTGCCCGGTCTGGTAAAACCGCTGATAAAAATCCTGCAGCGCCTGCTGAAACTCGGGTTGTTGCAGCGGCAGACTGTCGCGATTGCCGGCATGAAAACCCCGTAGTGGATGGGCCTCGGCCAGGCCATTGAACAGCGCAAATTGCTGCTGCGCCTTGGCATCCTGCGACCAGGCGACAAACTCTGCCTGCAGCACTTCCCGTTCCCGCTGCTGGTCGTCCGGATTCATACGTGGATGGGCGAGCATGTCTGACAGACGCTCCAACCCACCGGCAAACGCTTGGGGCGGCAGTTCGAAAAAGTAGTCCGTGGTGCGTTCGCTGGTCCGCGCGTTTACCTGGCCGCCATGACTCTGGACGTAGGCCATCAACCCTTGCCCGGCGGGAAAACGCTCAGTGCCCAGAAACAGCAGATGCTCAAGAAAGTGCGCCAGACCGGGCCACGCCAGCGGCACATCATGGCTGCCCGCGGCGACCCGCAACGCTGCTGCGCAACGCTTCAAATTCGGGGCATGACGCAGCGTCACCCGCAGACCATTGGCCAGGGTTTCAGTGTGGGGGCGAGGGTGATTCAGCGCGGGCATGGGCACTTCCAGAACAGTGAAGTGCCAATGCTAGCGGATTAGGACTTGTTCAGCTCGCCGTAAAGCTCGGGGCGGCGATCGAGGAGGTAGCGATTGGCGGCGCGGGATTCGACCATCAACTGACGATCCAGCTCACCGACAATCAATGCTTCATCCAGGCCTGCCTGGGCGATACGGCTGCCATCCGGTGCGGCGATGCTGCTCTGGCCGCAATAATGGATGTCGCCTTCATGGCCGCAGTAGTTGGCGTAAGCCACGTAGCACTGGTTTTCGAAGGCGCGGGCGCGCACGGTGACATCGGCGACGAAATCGAACGGAATCATGTTCGCAGTCGGCACCAGGATCAGCTCGGCACCGCCCAGGGCCAAGCGTCGAGCGTTCTCCGGAAATTCCAGGTCGTAGCAGATCAAGAAACCGAGCTTCCAGCCGTTGAGCTCAACGATGGGAAACTCGTCGGAACCTGCGCTGAACATCGAGTGATCCAGATCGCCGAACAGATGGGTTTTGCGGTAGTTGCAGACGCGCTCGCCGTCAGAGTCGATCAACTGCACCGCGTTGTAGATCTGTCCGTCCTCGGTGCGTTCGGGGTAGCCATACAAAATGGCGATCCCGGCAGCCTTGGCAATGCGCGCAACCTGCTGCGCCGACTCACCGTTGTACGCCTCCGCCAGTACGCTGACGGCATCGACGCCGATGTTGTAGCCAGTCAGGAACATCTCCGGCAGCACCAGCAGATCCGCACCTCTGGCTTCCTGTGCAAGCTGCTGCAAGCGTTGCAGGTTGCCAGCGACATCCAGAGGCAGCGGCGGACATTGGTAAAGGGCTACGCGCATTTCGGATTCCTCTTACTCGGGCAGGGCGATCGGTCCGATCTCGTTGAACACATCTCCTGGACCCGGATTCTCGCCGCCGAAGTGTTTCATGATGCCCCACACCGCGTTGAGCGAGGTCTGTACCGCGCCCTCAACCCAGGCCGGCGTCCACGAAACGTCGTCGCCAGCGATGAAGATCCCGCGCTGTTCGGCTGGCATGTCGTCCTGCATGAAGTGGGCGTACATGCGTTGGTTGTAGCGGTAGTGGCCGGGCAGGGCGCCTTTGAACGCGCCGAGGAAATGCGGGTCGGCTTCCCACGAAACGGTGATCGGGTCGCCGATGATCCGCGCGGCGATGTCGACTTTCGGGTAGATCTTTTTCAGTGCATCCAGCGCCAGTTTCACGCGTTTTTCCACCGGTTGCGGCAGCATTTTCAGCGCGTCGCTCATCCACGAGTACGACAGGCAGATCACCCCCGGCTTGTCGTCGCCGTTGTCGAACAGATAAGTGCCACGGGTCAAGCGGTCGGTGAGGGTCATGCTCATCAGGTCGCGGCCGGTTTCCGGATCCTTGTCCTTCCAGAACGGGCGGTCGACCATCACGAAAGTCTTCGACGACTGCATGTAGCGGGTGCGGTCCAGAGCCATCCACATCTTTTGCGAGAACAGGGTTTCGTCGCATTCGATCTGGGTGGTCAGCAGCCAGCTCTGGCAGGTGGTCAGCACGGCCGCGTATTCGCGGGTGTCACCCCAGTTGTCGGTGACGGCGAAACGGCCGCCCGGCGCGTGGGCAATCTTCTTTACGCCGGTGCGCGGTGCGCCGTTGTGCAGCGAGCTGAGGCTGGTGCCGGCCGGCCAATGCGCGCAACGCTCCGGCACATGGCGCCAGATGCCTTGTGGCACCTGTTCCACGCCGCCGACCACCAGGTGCTGGTGATCGTCGCAGTTGGTCATCACCACGCGGAAGATTTCCAGCATCGAGTTCGGGAAGTCCGAGTCCCAGCCGCCGGTGCCGAAACCGACTTGGCCGAATACTTCACGGTGATGGAACGAGAGCTTGGCGAACGCCTTGGAGGTGGCGACGAAGTCGTAGAAGGTGCGGTCGTCCCACAGCGGCACCAGGGTGTTCCACAGTTCCTTGAGGCGTGGTACGTCGCGGTCGCGAATGGCTTGCTGGATATCGGAGAACTGCGAGCCGGCTTCCAGGGCATCGGCCCAGGCGTCAGCCACTTCCTGGAACAGTGCAGGAAGGTCCGACAGTTTCTGTGCGTAATGGGTCTGACCTTCGAGGTCGATCACCGTGCTGCCCGACGCGGGCGTTAGCGGGTTGGGAAACGGTTTGGTTTCCAGGCCCAGTTTGTCGACGTAGTGGTAGAACGCGGTTGACGACACCGGGAAGCGCATCCCGCCCAGTTCGGCAACGATGCCTTCAGCGCCATTGAATGCCTGGGAGCGCAGACGGCCACCCATTTTCGAAGCTTCGTAGACGACCGGTTTCAGGCCCAGCTTCATCAACTCATACGCCGCCACCAGGCCGGCGATCCCGCCGCCGACAATCGCCACTTCGGCACCGTGATTGTGCTCGGGAATACTGCCCAGCCCGGCGGGGTGTTCGATCCAGTCGTCGAAGGCGAAAGGAAAGTCCGGTCCGAAAATGGTGACTGGTTTCTTACCGTCTGCAGGATGGCGATTGTTCTTGTTCATGGCTGACCTTACTGGCGACCTGACGCGCAATGCGCATCTGAGTATAGGAAAAGATGCCAGCCATTCTAGAGAGCACGGAACACGTTAATAAGACGCAAAGTGTCGTCATTTTGCTATTAGTTTGATCAGTATGACGATATATCAATGCACACTGACCATTGTGGGAGCGGGCTTGCCCGCGAAGAGGCCAGCTCTGGCACCCAAAAAACTACAGGCAGAAACTCAAACCGGCTGCCCCCGATCAATCTTGCTGCTCAAGATGATCGAAGTCGTGGTCTTCTCCACCCCATCCACACTGCCAATCTGGTCCAGCAACTGATCCAGTTGCTCCGGCGAATCGGTGCGCAACCACGCCACATAATCAAATTCGCCACTCACCGCACACAACTGCTGTACCTGCGCCATCGCGCTCAGGCGCCGCAGCACCTCCTTGCCGGAGCGTGGTTGCACGGTGATCCCCACATACGCCTGCAACCCGCCATCCACCACCCGCTGTCCGAGGCGAACACCGTAACCGGTAATCACCTTGGCCTTTTCCAGCCGCGCCAGGCGCGAAGTCACTGTGGTACGGGCAATGCCCAATTGCCGGGCGAGCATAGCCACGCTCTCGCGGGCGTTGATCTGCAGGGCGGCAATCAATTGGCGGTCGATTTCATCGAGAACAGGCGTGCGAATGTCAGGCAAAGGGTTATCTCCAGCGGCATGGATCAGTGCGCAAGCATGTTACAGGCAGTTTCTGCAGGACGCTCGCGACGGAGATTTGATCTAGCCTCAATCACCGTTCATGACATTTTTGCCTGCGACAAATTGCCATAAGTAACTAGGTAGTACATTATTCCGCCCTTGTCACAAATGGGGAAAATTTCCGACATGAACAATTCTGGAGCTGCCGCCGGCAGTAAATGGTTGCTGGCGGGGCTGGGTGTGCTGATTGCACTGATCGGGCTGGGCCTGGCCGGTGGCGGTGGTTATCTGATCGCGCTGGGCGGCAGTTGGTATTTCCTGCTGATGGGGCTGGCGATGCTGGCGTCCGGGTTGATGATTGCCCGGCGCAAGCCGCTCGGCGCCTGGCTGTATGGTGTGGCGTTGGTCCTCACTGCGATTTGGGCCGTTTGGGATGCGGGCCTCGAATACTGGCCACTGGTCTCACGGATACTGACCTTTGCCGTGATCGGTCTGGTTGTGGCGCTGATCTATCCGACCCTGGTCCGTGCTTCGGGCGCGACCGGCGGGCGTGGTGCCTACGGTTTGGCCGGTATTCTGGGCGTCGGTGTGGTCGCAACAATGGCCTACATGTTCGTCCCGACCCACGTGGTCAAGGCCACCACCGAACCTGCGGTTACGCCGGTCACTCCGGGTACCGAACAGAAAGACTGGGCGCACTGGGGCAACACTACCGCCGGTAATCGCTTTGCGGCCCTGGACCAGATCAACAAGGGCAACATCGACAAATTGCAGGTCGCCTGGACCTTCCGCACCGGCGATATTCCGCAAAGCACCGGTGCCGGCGCCGAAGACCAGAACACTCCACTGCAAATCGGTGATACCGTCTACACCTGCACCGCCTACGGCAAAGTCTTCGCCCTGGATGCCGACACCGGCGCCCAGCGCTGGAAGTTCGACCCGCAAGGCACCGCGCCCAACTGGCAGCGTTGCCGTGGCCTGGGTTACTCCGAAACCCCGGTGTCTTCGGACAATCAGCCAACAGCCTGTACGAAACGTCTGTTTCTGCCGACCGGCGACGCGCGTCTGATTGCCATCAACGCCGACACCGGCAAGCCCTGCGTAGAGTTCGGCAACAAGGGCACCGTTGACCTGACCACTGACATGGGCGAAGTGAAGCCCGGTTACTACCAGCAAACCTCGACCCCATTGGTCGCTGGGGACGTAGTGATCGTCGGCGGTCGCGTGGCCGATAACTACTCCACCGGCGAACCACCGGGTGTAGTCCGCGCCTACGACGTACGCAGTGGTGAACTGGTATGGGCATGGGACCCGGGCAACCCGAACACCACCAAACGCCCACCTGCTGGCGAGACCTACACCCGTGGCACGCCGAACGTGTGGTCGGCCATGTCCTACGACGCCAAGCTCGGTCTGGTGTACCTGCCAACTGGCAACGCGACGCCAGACTTCTTCGGCGGCCAACGTACCGAGTTCGACGACAAGTGGAGCTCGTCCATCGTCGCTATCGATGTGAAGACCGGCCAGGTACGCTGGCACTTCCAGACCACTCACCACGACCTGTGGGACTTCGACCTGCCGGCACAGCCACTGCTGTACGACGTGCCGGACGACAAGGGCGGCACCCAGCCAGCCCTGGCGCAAGTCACCAAGCAGGGCGAGATCTTCCTGCTAAACCGCGAAACCGGCGTGCCTATCGCCCGCGTCGAAGAGCGCCCGGTGCCGCAAGGCAAGGTTCCCGGCGAACGCTACTCGCCAACCCAGCCGTTCTCGGTGGACATGCCGTCAATCGGCAACAAGACCCTGACTGAATCCGACATGTGGGGTGCCACCCCGTTTGATCAGTTGATGTGCCGCATCCAGTTCAAAGGCATGCGTCACGAAGGCGTCTACACCCCACCGGGCATGGACCGCGCCCTGCAATTCCCGGGCTCGCTGGGCGGCATGAACTGGGGCAGCGTCTCGGTTGATCCGAACACGAACTACATGTTCGTCAACGACATGCGCCTGGGCCTGGCCAACTACATGATCCCGCGCGACAAGATCAAAGCCGGGGCCAGCGGTATCGAAATGGGCGTGGTACCGCAGGAAGGCACGCCGTTCGGCGCCATGCGCGAGCGCTTCCTCTCGGCGGTCGGCATTCCGTGCCAGAAACCACCGTTCGGCACCATGTCGGCCATCGACCTCAAGACCCACAAGCTGGTGTGGCAAGTCCCGGTCGGCACCGTGCAAGACACCGGCCCGCTGGGCATCCGCATGCACCTGCCGATCCCGATCGGCATGCCGACCCTCGGCGCTTCGCTGGCCACCCAGTCGGGCCTGCTGTTCTTCGCCGGCACCCAGGACTTCTACCTGCGCGCCTTCGACACTGGCAACGGCAACGAAATCTGGAAGTCGCGTTTGCCAGTGGGCAGCCAGTCCGGGCCGATGACTTACGTATCGCCGAAAACCGGCAAGCAGTACATCCTGCTGACGGTGGGTGGTGCGCGGCAGTCGACCGATCGTGGGGATTATGTGATTGCCTACGCTTTGCCCAAATAAGGTGATGTAGGAGCGAGCTTGCTCGCGAAGGTCGTGAACGATAACGCTTGCTGTCTGGATGGATGCGGTGCGTTCAAGTCCATCGCGAGCAGGCTCGCTCCTACATTATTGTGCGGGGCGACAGGATGGACAGCGACCGTCACTCGTAGTCGAATGCGAGAACGAAGGTTCCGAGGCAATGGATATGACGAGGAAGATGCCCCCCGCAGTACGCGATCATGCCCTGCAGATCGCCCATCACGAAATGGGCCACTACGTCGTGGCCCGCGCCCTGGGGTTTGAAACGGGCGGCGTGACCCTGACAGTGACTATGGATCTGCGGCACCAGGGAGGGGCCTGCATTACGCTGGTGCGCCCGATTTCGTCGATAGAAGCCATGAAGGAGTATCTGGAAGCCCGGATGATGGTGCTCCTGGCTGGCGCAATGGCGCAAACAATGCCTTCAAAACCTTCAGCCGCCAAACGCGTCGACAAGCCGAAAGCCACAGCCATCCTCAAAGGTGGGCAGGGGGCGGAACAGGATTACGCAAAAATCAGGGAGCTTCAGCATCTGCTGCGCAATATCACTTGCCCCGATACCGATCCTACGTCGTCTGAGCAGATAGCGGCGGAGCTTAAAGCGATGACAGATCGGGTTTGGATTCGGACTCAAGGAATTATCGAAGATCAGGCCGGGACGATTGCCGAATTGGCGGCGACATTGGTCGACGGCATGGTGCTCGTTGAGCAATGGGGGCGGGGGGCGGATACGTATGAGGTTGTGTACACCGGGCTGATGCTGGAACGGTTGCGGGCGGTGCAGGCCATCCCTTCGTTACGTGTTTGGACTGACAGTTGCAGTGATGCCGTTCAGTACTGGAAATAACGAAGAGCTGAAGTGTTATTTGCTATCAAACATTGTGTCTTGTACCCGTAGCAACAGTGCATCAGTCGCCCCTAGTAGCTCAGCCAGAAGGGTTTCGTCCACATCCATATAACCTTCGTACTCAGCCAGATTGCGGCGCTCGTGACAAAGCGCAAACAGGCGTACCTGGATTTTGTTCAGACCGAGAGTATGTACAAGGCACTGAAACACCAGATAACGGCGGTCAGAGCGAAAACCCTGTAGACGCATGGCCGTCAGTGCCAGGGCATGTGCAGCGTTGTAGGCGAGGTCGAAGCGACTGGCGAAGGACAGGGCCGAACTGTGAGCATCCTTCAAACGGTCCGTGGCCGATCTAAGCAGTCCTTCACATTCCTTGCGATCTGGAGGTTCGGCTTTGAGGCCGCCGCTACGCACCAGGTTCTCCAGATTTTCGTTACTGCCCATCGGCTACCTCTGCTGGATTGCGGCCAATCAAATCAATTTTGTCCTGTTGTTCAACCCGCACTACAAAACTGTTGCCGGCCGCCTTCTTGGCTTGCCAGTCGGCCAGGGTGTAGAGCGTTGGGTTAATGGTGCGGCCTAGTTGTTCCTCTACGGGTAGTACCCGTTCCATCAAGTCGCTGTAACTGAGATTTTCGCCAATCAACATCAGGTCAATGTCACTGCCTGCATGCTCGTTACCCTTGGCAATGGAGCCATAGATGAACGCCCATACCAACTGATCAGACAGTGGAGACAATGCCGCACGCAGCTGCTCTGCTATGCCAAAAGTTTTACGCACTATCCCAAGCAATTCAACATAGATGGGGCACTCAGGGTTGGCCTGGTAGTGTGTCTGATTACCCCGTCGACTCATGGTGAGAATGCCTGCGCCATGCAGACGCTCCAGCTCACGCATCAGGCTGCCCTTGCCGACCTGCGCCCAGCGGGATATTTCATTGGCATAGAAGCTCTGATCCGGTTTGCCATACAACATGCCCAGCACTTTTTGCTGGGTGGCAGTAAAGAGAGCATCGCTTAGCGGGATGGCAGGCATGGTCGAAAAGGGAACGATAGGTCCCTTTTTGGGAATTATCAACTCTGCCGTGATTATCTGTTTTTCGATGGGGCTGCTTCCTTTCTCGTTTGAACAGGCCCGCGTTCCAGCACCTTCGTCACATCATCAATCACTGCCTTGCTCATGGCTGTCAGGTAGTGCGCCGCCCAGGCGCGTTGGTCGGTGTCTTTGCCGTAGGCGGCGTCCATGGTCAACCCCTTGGCGAGATACAACAGATCGGAGGCCTGAGCTAATGCTTCGGCAAGGGGGACGCCGCGACTGACGTGGAATAGCGCTTGGTTTTTGCAGTAGATGAAGGGGGTGAAGCCGATGGTTTTGAGTTCTGAAGGTAAGGGCGGATTCGCTTCGGACATTATTTTGCTCCTAGGTTCGAAGAGCTGCCACTTTCGTTACCACACGAGAAGGTGGCAGCTGTACGCAGGGTGGTAAACCGGGAACCGAGGAAACCGGCACGCCCTAAGGCGTCCCACGCACAGCCGCCATAACTCAAGATCACAGACTTAAGCGTCTGAATTCATGATGAAGGCACAGTTGCGCTGGTTTCTCCGGGTTACCACGCCCGATCGCTGATTGGTCAGCGACGTCCAAAGACTATCCCGTCAAAGAAAAGCGCAACAAGGCGGCAAAGTGCCCAAATAGAAGATTCGGAGTTTGCCTACAAGGTCCTAAGGCGTCATCTGATAAAGCGAGACCTTAAGTAAACAAAACCAAACGCCAGACACGAAAAAGCCGCCTATTACGCGGCTTTTTGATTGGACTGTCGGCAACCGAGTTCGACCAAACGTTAGAGGCAGAAACGAAAAAAGACGCCATAGGCGTCTTCTTCGATTCGGTAAAACAGATCCGGACACCACTTGCGAACCACCTTGCGCGGTTACGGCTTTCGCCGCTGGGAAGCGCTCAATCTCATCCGGTCAGTCGCTTCGATGGAGCCAATCTGATGAAGGCCGCGTAAAAACGCGGCTTTCTTGTTTGGTGGGCCCACACGGACTTGAACCGTGGACCAAAGGATTATGAGTCCTCTGCTCTAACCAACTGAGCTATAGGCCCTCAGTAGCGGTTTTGCGACTGTGCTATCCGAAAAAGCCTTTACTGCTGTACGAAGAAACGTTGCGGCAAATTCGTCGGGGGGTAGGGGCAGGCTGACGATGTAGCCCTGGATTTGTTCACAGCCTTCGGCGGCGAGGAATTGCTGTTGCGCGTGGGTCTCGACTCCTTCGGCAATCACGGTGAACTGCATGCTGCGTCCGAGGGCGATGATGGCGCGCACGATCGCCGCGTCGTGGGGATCGTCCGGCAGGCCGCGGACGAAGGACTGGTCGATCTTGAGGATGTCCAGCGGCAGGCGCTTGAGGTAACTCAAGGACGAGTAGCCGGTGCCGAAGTCATCGATGGCCAGTTGCACGCCCAGATGTTTGAGTTGATGCAATACCGCCAGCGCTTCCTCTGCCTGGCTCATGATGAAGTTTTCGGTGATTTCCAGTTGAAGGAAACCGGGGTTGAGACCGTTGTCCTTGAGCAACTGTTCGATGCGACCCAGCAGGTTGGGTTGGCGTAGTTGGGCACCTGCCAGGTTGACCGACAGCGGGCCGGGATTTTCGTACAGCCGGTGCCATTCGGCCATCTGCCGGCAGGCGGTTTCCAGGACCCAGTCGCCGATTTGCAGGATCATGCCGTTTTCTTCGGCCAGTGGGATGAAGTGTTCCCGGGGCACGTCGCCAAAGGTCGGATGGTGCCAGCGGATCAGGGCTTCGGCGCCGACCAGGCTGTAGTCTTCGAGGCTGATTTTCGGTTGGTAGCACAGGCGCAACTCGTTGCGCTCGATGGCACGGCGCAGTTCGTGTTCCAGCGCCACGCGTTCGCTGGCCTGGGCGGTGAGGTCGCGGGTGTAGCTTTCGACACGGTTGCGGCCCTTGGCCTTGGAGCGGTACATCGCGGCGTCGGCGTTCTTGATCAGTGTGGCAACGTCGCAGCCATCCTTCGGATAGAGGCTGGTGCCGATGCTGGCGCTGATGAAGAACTCGTGCTCACCGGCCTGGAACGGCGCGGCGAAACAGTTGAGCAGTTTGGTGGCGATGTGGTCGGCATCGCTGGATTGTTGCAGGCCCGGCAGCAGGATAATGAATTCGTCACCCCCCAGGCGCGCCACGGTGTCGATGTCACGCAACTGCTCCTTGAGGCGCACAGCAATGCCCTTGAGCAGCAGGTCGCCGACTGGGTGGCCGAGGCTGTCGTTGATGTGCTTGAAGCGGTCGAGGTCGAGGAACAGCACCGCGCCCTGGCCGCCGTTTTCCTGCTGGCTGTTGAGCGCCGTCAGCAGACGGCTTTCGAACAGCGTGCGGTTCGGCAGGCCGGTCAGCGGGTCGTGGTGTGCCTGGTAGTCGAGTTTGGCCTGGGCGTGCTTGAGGCTGGAAATGTCGGCGAACACCGCGACAAAGTGGGTGATGAAGTTCTCCCGGTTGCGCACGGCACTGATGGTCAGCCAGCTTGGATACAGCTCGCCATTCTTGCGTCGGTTGGAAATCTCGCCTTGCCAGTGGCCTTCTGCGGTCAATTGATGCCACATGGCCGCGTAGAACGCGCTGTCATGCAGGCCCGAGGCGAGCAGGCGTGGCGTGTGGCCCAGGGCTTCGCTTTCGCTGTAACCGGTGATTTCGGTGAAAGCACGGTTGACCGCGCTGATGTGCTGTTGGGTGTCGGTGATCAATACGCCTTCGGCGGTGCTTTCGAACACGGTGGCGGCCTGTTGCAGTTTTTCCTGCATCAGGTGCCGCTCGGTGATGTCCCGGGCGATGGTCAGCATGCAGTCGTCATCGCCAATCGGCAGTGGTCGGCTGGATACTTCACAGAGTCGGATCTGCCCGTCGCTGCGTCGGATATGGCAGCTGAAGTCGCGGACAAAACCATCGCGGCGCAGCAGGTCGAGCATTTGCTTGCGTTCATTGAGGTTGACCCAGATCCCCAGGTCCAGTGCCGAACGATCCACCGACATGGCGCTGTTGAACCCGGTGATACGACTAAAACCGTCGTTAACCTCCAACAGCAAGCCATCGCTTTGCCGTGATAGCAGCAAACCGTCGGGGGAGGCATGGAAGGCCTTGGCGAATTTTTCTTCGGACGTTTGCAGCTGTTGCTGGGTCTCCTTGAGTTGGGTGATGTCCCGCACCACGACCACCAGCGCCGGTGTCATGTCGAGGTCGAACGGTTCGGCGGAGATCAGGCCGGTAAACACCTGGCCGTTGCTGCGGCGAAAGGGCATTTCCAGGTTGCGGATGCTGCCGGCCTGCAAGCGTTGCAGCAGGCCCGGCCCGACACCGGGAATCCCCCAGATGTTCAGGTTGGTGGCGGTCTGGCCAATGACGTCCTCGGCCTTGAGGCCGATTTGCTCCTCGAATGCTTCGTTGACCTCCAGCAGGCAACCGTCGCTCAGGCGCGCGATCACCAGAATGTCCGGGCATTGCTGGAACACGGAGGCAAATTTCTGTTCCGACAGGCGCAGTGCTTCTTCAGTGCGCTTGGCGTCGGTGATATCGATCATCAAGCCGCGCAGCACCGGCTCATGCCCGTGCTCGATCAGGCTGACGATATCTCGCACCCACAGGCAGCGGCCGTCGGCGGTAATCACCCGGTAATCGAGGCGGTGATCGCGCCCGGCCAGTACTTCGTGATCGCAGAAGGTCTGGGCTCGGGTCAGGTCGGCGGGGTGAATGATGTTGCGCCAGAAGCCTGGAATCAGCCAATGGGACAGGGGATAACCGAGAAGGTCTTCGGCGTGGGGCGATACATAGCTGTAGGTGAAGTCCGTGACTTTTGCTTCCCAGGCGATTGCCGACAGGCTCTCCACCAGGCCGCGGTAGTGGTATTCGCTGCTGCGCAGTTCCTGTTCAAGGTCGACCCGGCGGGCGATTTCCGAGCTCAAGCGGCGGTTGATGCGGATAACCACCGCCAGCACAGTAGTCAGCAGCAGCAATCCGGGCAGGCCGTACACCAGCAAGTCACTCCAGAAAGTTCGATGATCGAGGACGTTACCGACCCAATGCTCCTGAATGGCGCTGATTTCAGCCGGGCTCATGTCCGCCAGGACTTTATCGAGAATGCCGACCAGCATCTTGTTGTTGCGGGGTACACCCATGGCCAGTTGATAGCGATAGGGCGTTTCACCGCTGACATACAACCCATCGAGCTTGAGTTGGCGCAGGCTCCAGACGCTGGAAGCCAGATCGCCTACCACTGCGTCTACTTCGTCGATGGCCAGCGCCTGCAGCGCCGAACTGACGTTGGGCATTGCCACAAGGTTCAAGTCAGGATGGTGGGTGCGCAGCAGTTCGTGGGGGGCGTAGTTTTCCACCACGGCGATTTTCAGGCCGTACAGGTCTTTCAGGTTATGTGGCTGAGGGCCCCCGACATGGGCCAGGATGACAATCGGAAAATCCAGATAGGGGCGGGTGAACGACAGGTAATTCTGGCGTTCCGGGGTCGACATGATGCCCGGCAGCAGGTCCAGCTTGCCCTTTTTAGCCTGTTCCAGGACGGCGGTCCAACTCACCGGCTCGATGGGCGTGAGCCGGGTTGCCAGCCTTTTGCGGATGACCTCAATGTAATCCGCGGCAAGGCCCTGGTAGCGGCCCTCATCGTCACGAAATTCGAAGGGCGGCCACGACGCATCAACACCCAGGCGCAATTCCGGGTGAGCCGCCAACCAGCTACGTTCTTCGTCAGTGAGAGTCAGCGCGCCAGCCGTTGCGGTCCAGGTCATCAGCGACAGCAAAAAAAGCACGGTCGGCAGTCTGGGCATAACGGTCTCGTTATGGCTCGGGGGAATGTTTCGAGTGTAGACGGCTACAGGGCGGAGGTGGGAAGCAGGGGGATTTAATCTGTACAAAGCAAAACCCCCGGCCTGGGCCGGGGGTTCTGTGATCACTCGTCGAGGAAGGAGCGCAGATGCTCGCTTCTCGTCGGGTGGCGCAGCTTGCGCAGCGCCTTGGCTTCGATCTGACGAATCCGCTCACGGGTCACGTCGAACTGCTTACCAACCTCCTCAAGGGTGTGGTCGGTATTCATGTCGATACCGAAACGCATGCGCAATACCTTGGCTTCACGGGCAGTGAGGCCGGACAGTACTTCGCGAGTCGCTTCTTTAAGGCTCTCAACGGTTGCAACATCGATTGGCGACTGCATGGTCGAGTCTTCGATGAAGTCACCCAGATGGGAGTCTTCGTCATCACCGATCGGGGTT
>LNAP01006392.1_pt1 | contig 23251 bp, 20 predicted proteins | sample 602601 | NCBI WGS metagenome assembly LNAP01 (sample SAMN02440304, study PRJNA202911) | soil metagenome | biome: Subtropical and temperate rainforests or woodlands; isolation source: soil samples (1 kg each in a 20% v/v slurry with milli Q water) were... ...
TGAAGAGCGCAACCGGCTATTGTTCATTCGCCGCAGCCGCGCACTGGGTTTCAGCCTGGATGACATTCGTGAGTTGCTGGGCCTTGCTGATCGACGCGATGCTTCCTGTGCTGCGGTGGACGCAAAAGTCGAAGGGCAATTAGAGCAGGTGCGAATGCGTATTCGAGACTTACAAGGTTTAGAAGCCGAACTGACACGACTCAGCGTTTGCTGTCAGGGTGGTGTTATAGAGCAATGCCGCATCATTGAGTCGCTGTCGAGTCGCAGTTAACTGACGAAGTATTTCGTCGCAATTCAAAGACAGCAGAATGGGCGGCATCTACCGGTTGAATCCACAGTCGTTCTCTGCCGGTCATGGCCACGCAGTGTGATGATCAAATCCGATGTAAATGATTGGTCAAGTCTGTGCAATTACCCAAACTGACAAGGAAATCGGTATGACTCAGCTGCACGAAGCTCCACAGGACATCGTTGACACTTTTCTGCCGACGATTTTTGAGAATGATGCGAAGGGTATTTTGGCTGATTTGTTGGCTCAACCTGGGCTTGCCATGCACTTCATGGCCTTCTCTAAAGCCGGAACACTGAAAGCCATTCGACACGTGGTCGGCATCCTTGAAGAGTGCTACCGCGCAGGTCACCTCAAGGTTGCAGTGAGTCATGAAAACGGTCGGCTATACGGTTATGCCATATTCTTCGTGCACCCGGATCCCTCCATCTCACGTTACTGCCACAAAATCTTCGTGTTCGAGCCCTACAGAGGACATGGCATTGGCACTCAGTTGCTGAATGGCGTCTTGGACTATTCGCAAGGCACTTGCCTGCTTTGCAATCACGATTTGATTCCGTTCTATGAGCGTGCAGGTTTGGAATTCAAAGGCGACTTCACCCCCCCGACCGCTCAGCAAGGCTTTGCCCTTACGAGGGATATGTACGTTGCCCTCGCCATCATGGGAAGCCCCGGGATTGAAGGCTCGTCGCCGGTTTTCATGCTGAACGATGACGACATTAAACAGCTTCTAGCTGTCTGAATTCCCGTAGCTACTAGCTCTTCTGCGTCGGGAAGTGCTGCACGGGTATAAGAAAAGGAAGAAGAAAAGGCTGCGCCCTGGTGCGAATGTCCTTATATTGAATCCACTAGCCGAGGGAAACGAGGGCGAAAGCCTCCACCCGCGGACATATGAAAGTGCTTCTCGAAAAACTCACCTGCCGGTGGGTTTTTTCGTTTCTGTCGCCGAATTTACAGCAATCCTTCAAAGCTTTCATTCCCCGTGACAATGTTCGCTGGTGTGCAGGGACATGTCCCGCTCCGGCGCTCACCGTTTTCCCTTCTGGGCTCGGCCCGCGCAGCGGGCACAAAGAACCCGGCCGACGCCGGGATCCTTTAGGCGCGAGCCGGCCAGACTACCAGTCCATGACCTGGATCTTGCCAGGCACGCTAGTCGGCGCCGTGCGCGGTTTCGTCGCCGGTGAAGGCGCTGGCGTTTCCAGCCGAATGACCGGATCCGGCGCCACAGGCACAGCCGGCACAGAGCGAGAAGCAGCCGGTTGCACCGGGGACACGGGAGCTTTCAGCTCCAGTGCCTCATTGACGTAGCGCAGGTATTCAGCACCGGCCTGGACTTTCGCCCGTTCAGCCTGGTAGTGCTCATCGAGCTTCGGGCTTGTCCCGGTAGCGATCCAGCTTTCGCGATCGAGATCAATGAATGCCTCGAACGCGACGGGATCAATTCCTTGGAGGGGCTTGTACGGTGCTGGATACCGGCGCAGCATTTCGGCAACGGCGGGATCCTTGTCTTTGTCCGCCAGCAGCCGCTGGAAACGCTCCTGAAGCGCATCACGCTCAGTACTGACCTGCGTCTGCATGGCAATCATGCGCTTCTGTAGTCCGGCAACTTTAGCCGTAGCGATACGCTTTTCCTCGGTCAGGCGTTCTGCCTCGGCTTTCTCCACAGCCGCTACGCGCGCAGCTTCTTCGCGGATCCCCTGGGTAACGTGGCCCGCGCCGGCTGCAACGGCGATGCAGAGCGCAGCGACGCCGATAGCTTTCAGGAAGCGCCCCGCCTTGTCGTGTAGGGGCTCGCCGGTGATAACAGCGCTGACCTGGAGCAGCTCGCCGTGCTGGGCGAGGAGATGAGCGGAAGAGTTTTTCATGCTGCCACCTCCTCAGCAGCCAGTACGGTTTTCGTTTCGCTCGGGAATGCGAACATGGGATTGAGCCGGATCTGCGCGCGACGAATAGTCCCGCAGCGGTTGACCGACGCGAGCGCGGTGAATTTATTCATCGTCAGCGACCGGATCTCATCCGGCGACACGAGCGGGATCTCGCCAATTTTTACGCTGCCAGCCGGCCGCTCCCGACGAATTGCGGCAGGCAGCTGCTGCCATGCCTGTTCAGCGCCCAGCTTCTTCGCTAACTCAGAGACAGTGCTGATAGCCTGGCCGACATGACTATACGAGCGCCCCACTTTGATCATCTCGTCTGATGTCTGCGCTTTGGCAGCCAAGGTTCCGGTGGAGTAACCGCCAGCATTGGCGCCGTAAAGGTTCGCCGTGGCCACTGGATCAGTTGTGTTCGCAGCGACCTCAGAAAACACCACGCGAGGCGCAGCCCCCAGGCGCTGGGAAACGTAGTCGAGGGTCATCTCAGAGCCGACTTGCATGCTCACCACAGAACGGAATTGATCCAGGAGCATGATCGTGGCCTGCTCGTCCTGCAGTGCAACCTGCAGACCATCGAGGCCCTGAGTCGAGTACAACGCGCACAGACCGAGCGAGCGGGCTTTAGGCAGGATTGCCAGCTCTTCATGCGAAACCAGATCCTGTGCCTCGTCGACTACCAGGAGCACAGGCTCCTGACCTTCGGCTTTCCAGTGGTCGCCACGGCGCTTGATCGCGCTATAGAAGCGACGCTTGGCCAGCGCCGAAATGGCAACGCCAGTCTGGGTATCAGGTAGAGCCAGCCCAATCATTGCGCCGTAGAGGCAGTCCTCGATCTCGACACCTTCAACACAGTCAGCCCACGCACCAAGCTCCTGATCATTGATGAGAGTACCGAGCCAGGTTTCCAAATTGAGTTCGATGGACGAACGGGTTTCGGTGGCTTTCTGCAGGTGGCGCACCATGAACGAGTTATAAGCACGATGCAGGTGTCCAGGCAGAAGATGCATGCAATCGCTTTCGATCAGTTCTTTTGCGTGATCACGGCTACTTGGCTCGAATGCGAGTTTGTAGATTGAGCTGAGATTCCATGGCCACTCGACCGGCTCCAAGGCATTCATGAGGGCAAGAACTTTCGCCGTGCTGCGCAGCAGCTCACGGGCGAATTGCTCCCACTCGTTGCCCGAAACGTTGCCCGCATTACCTTTATCGGAGCTGAATAGCTGGAAAAGAGTATCGGCGACTTCATCCGGCTGGAGATTCTGGATGGCGTTGAAGTTCGACGATTCGGGGCTGATAACCTGGTAACCGGGCAGGCCGGCGAGCTCTTTCGGAAGTTGACCCTTGCCGTCCAGTACCAGCAGGCCGCCTGCTTTCGCCTGTTGCCATTGCCAGACCACTGGCCGAATCACCGCTGCCGTTTTACCGGTCCCGGTTTGGCCCAGTACAAGCATGTGCGTCGAAAGGTCCCCCACGGACAGGCCGAAAGGCATGCCAGCTTGGGCAGGGCTATACGGATCACGTCGTTCAGCAAATAGATCAGTTGCAGTGCCCAGGTCGATGAACGAAGACTTTTCGCTCATTGCTCGTTCGATCTGTTCATTCAATGCGCGATCGAAGTCCGCGAATTTGCTCTTACCTTCCTGCTCAATGAGTTTGGGATAGGCAGATACAGCCAGGGCCTCGCGCGCCGCCGCAGCGCGGGTCTTAGCGATCGAGGACAGATCGAAGATCGCCAGGAACGACCAAGCTGCGGCGCCGCCGGCGACGACCGGCGCGATGAACCAGCTCAGGGAATCTGAAGCGACGAATAGACCGGCCAGCAGGATGGCGATTCCGGCGACAGCCATTGGCATCGACTCATCAACCAGGGCTTTGCGCAAGTAGGACACCGATAGGTCATCGGGCACGATCTGGCCATCAACAGGATTGCCGTCGCGATCGTACGTCCATGATCGATACGAGCCCACCAGATCGGCAGGAGTCCGAGGCGGAGTTACGCGCAGCAACACGCGAGAGCCGAACTTTTTCACATCCTGGATTTCAACTTTAGTCAGCAGCGGGCCGGCAGGGACCATCAGGCGCCAAGCCGCAGGCGTCAGACCGAGCGAGCAACGGAAAACGTACCCCCCCGCCACAGCGATGCAGAGACCGGCAGAGATCGAACCCCATTGCCAGGCGAGGCTGGAACCGTTGCGACCCAAGAGGTAGGCCGTTGCGGATACCAGGAAGAACGCACCGACGCTCAGCGCGTAATTCCGGGCGCGTAGGCGCTTCTGGAGTCGAGCGCCCGCATGGAATGCAGCGCGGCCATAGAAGGCGCGGCGCGTAAGCGACGCACGATCCGATGGGAGGGCCTCGATCACATCATCGTGGAGGATCTGATTGGCCGGCCAACCGCGAGTATCCGCGCTCAGTTGTGGGCCAAGCGCTATGCGAATGGCCTGTGTACGGCGCTCGCGCCAGGCGCGTTTTGCTGCTTCAGGATCTGTGACCCAAAGAAGCAGATTTTCCATATAATTACGGAATTGCGTTACCATACAATTTCTTCCTTTCGTGGGTTTTTCCTGCCGCGAAACCGGCTCACCTGAGTTGCCGCTCAGGTGAGCCACCCTTTCATTGCGCTTGCTTTGTTGCGTTCGCCGCCGCAGCAATTTGAGCGCTCTCGATTACCAGCGCCCGCGATGCATCAGCAATTTTTGCTCGGGTGTCCGCATTGCGGACCCGTTGCTCAAAATGACGCAATTGCGGCATCCGGCCAGTTGTTTCTGTCTGAATCAGGTCCGATTTCATTTCAGGCTCGGATAAAACTTGAGGCTGCTGACGTCAGGTGGAGTGCCAGTTGCCAAGGCCAGACGAAGAGCGCGATTCTCCGTTTCGAGTAGTGCGATTCTCAGATCAGCAGCGATTAACCCAACATGCATTGCCGCTTGTCCGGACTGCCTCAGGTCATACAATCCCAGCATGTCGTCACGAGACTGAAACTGAGGCTCGCTCAATCCAGGAAGGCAATCTTCCAAAGGACAAGCGCCCACTTGGCCGGTGAAGATTGCGACCAGTGCCGATGCCGCAATGAGGGTTCTGTTATCCATCACATCGATCTCCCTTGCTTCGCTTCTTCCTGGGATTGTTCGTTTCCCTGGTGCATTTGCTTTTCCTGAGAGTTGACCTCGTTCATCTGCACCAACATGCGCTCACTGCGCTCGCGCAAGTGATTACCCTTATCGGCCTTGTCATGCTCTGATTGGCGCTGTTGGTGCTGTTTCTGGATCGCATCCATGTGCGGATCACGGGCCAGCCTGTCGAGGCCATCCATGTCGATACCCACAACTGCTTTGAATTGCTCGCGCTCTTCGCGCTTGGCTTTGATCCAGGCCTCGGCGTCGTAGCCGAGAATCCGCGCCTGTTTCTTGCGGCCGCGGAAATCTTCATCGTCGCTATGGGTAGCCATGCGATTTCGCTCCTTCAGTGGTGTGCGGGTTAGCGCTGTTGGTAGTGTTGGGTGGGTTGCTTTAGGTACTGCTCAGCGGCCGGCACAAGTGTGGTCAGAGAGACAACAGCACCGATCACCAGGCACACGCAGCAGTCACGCAACCTGACGTTGGCCGAGTGCCTGCTCGCCTCCGCGAAGTCGTCGGCGAGCAGGCCGAACGATTTGTCCTTGTCCTCCTCGAAATATTTCATTCGATGGGCCAGTGCATCGCATTTGATCCGCTCTGATTCCAGTAGGCCGCGCAGCTTGTTGCGTTCAGCAAGGAAGTTGGCCGAGCTTTCCCCCAACTGCGACATCGCCAGCTTGATCTTTGAGCTCAACTCATCGATGGCGATCTGAGCCGCTTCGTCCTGTACCTGGATCTTCGCATCGATAATCGAGTCAGACAGAACCTGTGCGATCGACTCGCGCAACGCCGCTTTGAACTGCATGTCGTCTGCCGACCGCAGCAGGCGCTCGGGCAGGGCGTCCAGTTGCTCACTCAGTTGGGCTGCGCTCGTAAGCTGGCCAGACACAGCTTTGAGGCTTTCGGCCAGATCCGAGGCCTGAGCCAGAATTCCAGGGTAAGCGTCAGTGCCACGCAGTAGAACGTGGAGGCGGGTGGCCTCCTCGACCAGCTCATCAATCGAACGAATGGCGCCGCCGATGTCACTCATTGCTACCACCCAGCGCATAAAGCAGGTACGGCGCGATCAGCTGCTGTGATGTAAACGATTTGCCGACCCCGCCCTTGGTCGAAACGACCATGATGCGCAGGCGATCAAGTTGACCGAGGATCTGATCGAGGCGTTTGAACACCACATTGATCATCTCGCGCACGGTTTTCGAGCCGGTCACGGCGCGCATCAGGCGCGTATTTAGCTTGGCGCGGTCGAGGTCACCAGCTTGCTCGGCCTCGATGATGATGTTGCGCAGTCTCTCAACGATTGCGTCACGCTCTTCGGAAATTTCCCACTGAGTCAGACCGAGGCGACGACTGCGGCCGTAACGCTCGATGCGGGGCATGACCAAGAGCTCGGTACCGCTCTGTTCAGCCAAATCGAAAACTTCGGCAAACGTCTCGCGCAACGCCAAATCCTTCGTGTCCTGGGTACGGCTGGTGATGTCATTGAGCAAGATAGCAATCGGGGCTTGCTTATCGTATTCGCGGATCAGCTTGATGGTTTTGAAGGCGTTATCCACATCCTGCCCTTCGTCGCGCACGGGGATCAGAGTCAGATTAAAGTGCCGCAGTAGCATCTGCTCGCCGATAGCCGTGATGGTCTTGCTCGCAGTCTCATTGCCACCGATGTCCAGAACGAAACTGTCCAGCCCGCTGCCGTAGATCAAGTGTTCAATCGACGCGCCAGGGTCGCTACCGACCGGAAGTTGTTGCGGGTGGATCCGCGACGCAGTGAGCCACGACGAATCGAGGTTAAGGTCGTCCATCTCCACCAAGTGTGCAACGGCTGCTACTTTTGCCATTTTCTCTTCCTTCTTGCTCATGGGTTTTCCCGTTGATTTTTAGAGAAACTTTCGAGGGGTTGCCGCCCGCTCTAAGTCAAGGTTTCCTGCGGTTGAACCGCGCTCTTCGTTAACGTTCGGTACTTCTGCTGGTCGCTTATCGAAGGCTTCAGGGGTGTTCTTGCTGATGACTTCAGGGTGTAACTCACGCCCAAAATCAGGATCAGCTCCGGTCGTTCGTACGTTCGCCAGAAACTCTCGGTACTCGCGAGCCAGGAATTTCTGGATGAACTTGCGCAGGCTGTTGTAGCTAACAACGATTCCAGCCCTTTCCAGCATTTCCTGTTGTTGCGTGATCGGTGTTCCTAAGCGCGTTGCTTCGCGGAGGATTTCGATCCTCGGCAGCAAAGCTTTCGTGACGCTTCCCCTTACGTTCTTCTGCCCACTGCCAGATTCAGCGGCGGCCTTCATACGCTCCAGCTCGGCTTTCAATGCCGCCGTTTTCCGGTCGGCCTCTTCCTGCTGCATCCGCATCCACTCCAGCTGGTCCTGCTCATCACGGGCGCGTTCGGCGTCTGTGCGTCGGTCAAACATGGCATTCACCTATGGTCGCTGCGTTTGTTTAAAACTGCTTGCTAACTCTACCAAAGGTTTTGCTTCTAGTTGGCGGTTTGTTGCAAACAAGCTGCAAAGGTTGGCCGCTTGGGATCTATATTAGTTGCAAACTAGTGCGAGTCAAGCAAAACTTGCTTAAAGAGCTGATAGATGCTTGCATATGTGCAGCTTTCGTTAACACATCTGCACCCTTTGGGTGCTTCGCGTCGGCCCGGATCCCGCGCAGTTCGCGGACTCCAAGCCGTAAAGCCAACAAAGCAAAAGCAAGGTACGCCGGCTAAAGCCGTCTACCTGAGAAGCGTTCTCAGAAGGGAAAAGGAAAATGGCGCGGAAAAAGGCTGGGGCAAAGACCTCGACCCAGTACCTGAATGAAGTTGCAGCGGTGCGCTTGGAGCGCCTTTCAGCACGCTTGGGCGTTGCTCAAGGCCGCGTACTCGATGCCCTCATGTCCCAGCGTACAGACGAAGAGATCGCGGGCTTCCTAGAAGCGCAGCGTTTCTGCGCCGAGCCGTCTCGTCCGGTACCTGTTCTGCTCGATGGCCCGGTTGTGGCTTCGATTGCAGGCGCAATTACCCAATCCGTTTCTTCCCTTCTGGGCTCTGCTCTTCCTGATCTGCTGTTGCAGGTTCTCGCCAGCCAGGCCGAGCGTCGGCCTGAACTGCTCGCTGGCACCATCGAGCCGATGCTCAATCGGCTCGTGCCGATGGTTATGGATCGCCTCATTGCCGAGCAGACAGGCATGGAGATTGAGCGATGAGCCACTACGGGATGAGCAACCAGAAGACCACGGCCGGTAATTTTGCGGCCAAGGCTTCCTACTTCGAAAAGAAGCTGAAGGAGCTCCAGGCCTTACGTGAGAAGCGCATTGATCTCGGCGCAGAGCGTGGCGTGACAGATGAGGTCATGGCTGCCGAACTGGCGAAAGTCGACGCCGAGATCGCCGCTATCGTCAGTCAGGTGGAGGGCGACCAGGGCACAGGGCGAGAGGACTACTACCACAAGTCCGGCAACGACACTTTGGCATCGGGTATTGCAGGACCGTTGGCCAACAAGCTGGGCCTCGGTGAGCATCCCCAGGACGGTGATTACCTAGCTCTTTTCCGTGGAATCAACCCACGCACCGGAGAGGCGTTCCTTGATGAGAAGCGCCAAAAGGCCATCGACAAGGCTATTCAGGAAGCTGAATCGAAGAAGGCAAACCCGTCCTCGAAAAAGCAGCTAGACGCCGGCGACCTGGAGCGACTGGAGAAGGACGGGAAAGAAAAATCGGCAAAGGATCCTGTTCTCGGCTTCAGCTCGTGTGTGAGCCTGCAGAAGTCCATCAGCATCTACTGGGCACAGGCCGACGACCAAACCCGTCGCGTGATCCAGGAATGCATGATGGGGGCTGTGAACGATGCGATCGAGCGCGAGCACCGTACTGGCCGGATTCGCGGACGTGAAGGCGCTCAGGGCGCAGAATCTGTAACCGGCGAGTGCGTCACTCTGACATATGCCCATTGCACAGCACGTCGCGTCCCCGGCCAGGACTTCCCTGATCCTCAGCTTCACGTACACCTGGAACGGCCGAATTTCGTTCGCACCGTCGACGGCAAGTTCCTGACCCTCGATGCGGGGTGGCTGTACAAGAGCCAGAAGGAGTTTGGTGCAGTCGTCGACGTGGCCTTATATCAGCGTCTCCAGGCACGCCTCCCTGAGTTGGCTTCTGCGATGGTCGTTGATTGGAGCGGGCATGGCCTGCGTCTCAACGATGCTTCAGTTTCGAAGGAACTCGTCGCCGAGTTTTCCAAGCGCAGCGAGCAGATCCAGGCAGAGAAGAAGACTATGGCCACCGCTGGCCAAGCTGCAGCTCAGGCTATCGCAGTCCGAAGCCGCGATGCGAAGGACATCGAGCTAGGCGACAGCCTGGATGGTCATTGGCGCGAAGCGATTCCCACTGTCGAGCTGAAGGCATCAACCGCCAAAGATCTCCAGGCACCGAGTCTCGCTGAGCTGCAGCGCATGGTGTTCCGCGGATCCACCGTGATCGATGAATTCGCGATCGATTCCGCGGCCGCGCACCTGACCATTGGCAAAGGTGGCCTTGAAGAAATCGAAGCAACCAAGTCGGAGATTTACAAACAACTCGGCCTCATCGAAATTCCCCAGCAGCCGGACGAAAACGGCCGCATGCCGCCGAAGCGTTACACGACGAAGGAGCTCTTCACTCTTGAAGCCGACTGCGTAAAGGCGGTGCATGCTGGTCTCGATGATCCGAGTTGGAATGTTGGCCGTGCCTTTGTTGACCAGGTGATTGGCGACTATGAGAAGGAAAAACAGGCGACCCAGAAGCCAGGCGAAAAGCCTTTTCGGCTCACTCAGGAGCAGCGCCAAGCTGCCTACGATCTGACTGGACCAGGTCAGTACACATTCTTTAAGGGGGCCGCTGGCGTTGGTAAGTCTTCCACTCTGGCGCCGACCTTCCGCGTATACGCCGAAGTTTTCAAGGCGCAGGGGCGCCGTGTAATTGGCGTTGCGCCTGCAAACAAGCAGGCAACGGAGCTGTCTAAGTCGACTGGTATTCAGGCCCAGACTGTCCATTCACTACTGATCAAGCACCAGAACGCGCTTGCCGCGCAGCAGGCTGGGCAGCGTTTCAAACAACAGGATCTCATCGGACGCGGCGATATCGTCGTGTGCGACGAAGCCGGCATGCTGGACACCTACCAGATGCATAACCTGGTGGTGGCTTGTCACCAGGCAGGCGCCCGCCTGATCTGCGTTGGTGATAGAAACCAGCATGACGCAGTGGAGACCGCCGCATTGTTCGGCCTTCTGCACGACGTTGTTGGGGATCGCTGCGCCAAGATCGAAACGATCGCCCGCCAAGTCGACCAGTTCAGGCCTACTGCTCAGGCCCTTTATGAAGGCAAGGTGAGCGATGCGGTCCGCCACATGCAGAGCGATGATCAGCTCAAGGTTTTCGCTGACGGTGTGAACGAAGCTGACGAGTTGGTTGGCGATGTTTTCGCTGACATGAAAGCTGGCCTGCCAGGGAAGGATAGCGTTGTCCGTGAGTTGGACTGGTCCCAGATTCTTATCCTCACTGATACGAACGAACAGGTACGGGCGCTCAACGACAAAATTCGTGATGCCCGATTCGCTCGTGGTGAATTGAGTGCTGTAGGCAGCGTAAGCATCGAAACCGAGGTACTGCCCGGCGAGCGATTCACGATTCAGGTTGCGATTGGTGACCGCCTGCTTTTGCGCAAAACGGCCAAGGACTCTCAGAATGAACCGATCTACAATGGGGACCTTGGCACCGTGCTGGGTATCGAGCGAGTCACCCGCGAAGTCGACGGTGAGCGGATCGAGGACATTCTGTTCACGATCACCCGGGACGATGGGAGGACGGTCAAGATCAATGCCAGTGAATACGAGTCGCTGCAGCACGGCTATGCGATGACCGGCCATAAAGCGCAGGGCATGACTGTTATGCAGTCTTACTACCTGCCGTCATCCTACGCTTCTCTGCAGGCTTGGTATGTCGCCTATACCCGCGGAATCCACGGGTGCAAAACGTACCTGAGTGAAGCCAACTGGCTCCCATTCAAGAAGTCGACGGCGGAATTCGTCTATAAAGAGAACGCTCTCGACCTGATGCCTCAGGCTCGCGAAGCTATTCGCGCATCTGTGCACACCGGCCAGCCGTTCAGGCTGACCCCTCAGAAACTTTCCGTCCTCGATCGTCTCCAGGGGGCCTCTCCACTTTTCCAGTTCCCCGGCCAGGCGAAGGAACAGCCCCAAGAACAACCCTGCCAGTCCGTCACCTTCCTGCCGCCCGTAGAGGTTGAGATCGAGCACGCCAAGGCCTTCGGCGCTGAAATCGTCGACTTTCGCATCGACGAACAGACCTGGCCGGCTGATGCCCGCCGCGTTGCCGTTGTAGCTGCAGAAAACCCCGCTCCAGGTCAAGAAGTTGCGCGATGGACAAACCCCGGCTCATCCGTTCCCCCAGAGCAGCGCCGCGACCTTTGCGAAACGCTCCAGGGAATGAAGACCGCCTTATTCACCACGAAGCTGAAACTGATCAAGCCTGAGCCTCAGGAGGCCCGCTATGTCCGAATTGATCCTGTCCGACCTGCCACGCTTGCCGGCCTCGGCCGATACCCCCGCGTTGATGGACGACCTGTCGCCGCCGCCGATGGAGTTTCCCGACCCGAATCCCGAGCCGGCGCCGCAGGCCAGCGAGTCGCCGGCAACCTCGGCCAATTTGACCGCGCCGCCGGCGCCGGTGACGCAGCAAACGAAGAAGCCTTCTCCCGTCCGCTCGGCAACATTAAACGCCCTGCAGGGCGAGCTCCCTCAGACTGTCTGCGTACGTTGTCCACATGCGATCTGGCAGCAGGTCCCGGAAGGGGACGTGAGGGTGTATTGCCCGATAACACACTCGCTGATCGACAGCCTCTTGGTCGAGTGCGACGGCAGGTTCCTGGTACTGCTTTAGCACGCTCGATGAAATACGACAAAGCATCAGACGCCCGCGAAGTCGCCGCGATGAAACGCGACGTTGACCTGACCGACTACGCTGCTCACCTGGGCATGGAGTACGACAAGAAGGCCTCGTACAAAGGACATGCTGTTTTCCGCCACGGCTCAGGGAAATACGACATTTACCAAGCCGCTGATGACAATTGGGTCTGGCATGACCGCCATTCGGGCAAGAGCGGTGACATCTTCAAGCTCTATCAGGAAGCCAGTGGCGGCACCTTCATCCAGGCCAAGGACGATATTCGTGCGTTTCAGGGGGGCGTTCTGCCTTCGCTGGGTAAATCAGCGGAAGAGCAGGCCCGTATTGATCGGGCACGCGAAGAGTCGCGACAGAGGAAGGAACGCGAGCGCCTAGAGACAATCGCAACCAGCACGGAAAACCACTACCGCACTTTCGGTTTCATGTCTCGCCGTGATAGCTACCTGAGCCAAGAGCGAGGTATCTCGTCCGAAGTGTTGGCCGAAACGCGCTGGCGTACGAGCCGGCATGGCTCCGCTGTGTTTCCTCACATTGATGCTAATGCAAAGTTCTGCGGGTATGAGTACCGCGGCGCTCAGGTTATCAATGGCGAACGACGTGAGTTAAAGGGTTTTACGACAGAAACTGAAAAAGGTGTCTACCTCGCCAACCCGAAATGCGCGAACCCCACCGAAATCCGCTTCAGCGAGGGTGGTGTCGACACCCTGAGCACCTACCAGTTGGCTAGCCCAGAAGAGCGGCAGCGGATACTGTTCATCGGCACTACCGGCGAACCTGGTCCAAACACTGAGGCGGCAATCATCGCCTTGGCCGAGCGCTATAAAATCCAGCGCTTTTCGCTTGCTTATGATCGCGACCAAGGCGGCGATAGCCTTACGGTGAAGCGTCATGCTCGACTCGTCAGCCAGTTCGCTGGTGCGCAGATCGAGGATGTTCGCGAGCGTGTTGGTCTGCAGCTTGGCGAAGATCCCAACGACGAAGCGATGAGCGCCCAGCGAGAAGTGCAGAATTCTGAAACCATTGCTCCGGCAGAACCGACAACAAGGCCGGCTGCCCAGCCAGAAACTCAACCTTCGTATGAAGAAGGTGAAGCAACTTATAGCCACAGGAGATCGATCTAATGTCTAGGGATCATGAAAAATTCCTTAATCAGATCCAAGCTCTTGGCAAGCAGATGCTTGCTTTAGAGATCTCCAATCTCGCGGTCCAACTTGAACAGCTTCGCGCTTCGCTTACCAACGAAAACGCAGGTCCTTTCGTACTCATGTTAGCTATCGCTCAGCAGGTGTTGCCGATTAAAGAGGCGTACGTCGTTCCCCATCCGCTATCCGATGAGAAATGCTGGGAGGGAAGTGGTGGTTGGCACTTGGCGCTATTTTCGGAAAACGCCCCTGATGAGATCGGCTTACTCAATCTTCGTAATCGCCTTTTCGACGACGGCCCTCGCTCGGTAGCGAGTCGATTCGAAGTATTCAGCTACATCAAACATGCTGGGTATCTAGGGCAGGCGATGGCCGTCGGCATCCAGATCCCTCTTTTGGAGTTACATCATGACTAAACGCTTGAGCTTCAGCCTGGACCTGAACGCAAATGACCTTGATGCTCTACAGACCGTGCTGGCAAACCCGAGGGCCGTCGCGATGGCTGTTGCACCGAATGATCCGTGGGAGCATGCGCGCATTGTTGATGTGTTGGTGGAAATGACTGAGAGTGTTGCCACTGCAATGAAGTCAGCAGCGGATTGCGAATCGCCAGGTTAGGTCGCTCTCCGCCGCCACGGCGAGGTTACGTCGCGGAATCAATTTTCGGTGACGTACCTATGCACCGTGCATAGCTCGCCGTTTGCGTGGATCACTGCAGTCATTGCGTGCATGATGAGTAGCAGATAGCCCGTGCGCATCCTGCATAGCCTCGCCATGCCGTATCAGTTTAGAACACATACCCGGTATATGACTGAGGCTAGGCATTGGCTTCGCTTTAATCTAATTAGCTTAGGCTAAAAGTACTGATGATTTCGCAATCACGACATGTAAGGTAGATACTAATGTCCTTCATCTTAAGGGTGTGCTCCAGCGAGCCACATTCTGGGCAGAAAAGATTGTTATCTCGTTTGTTTGGTTCATCATGCGGTAGTCGATGGCTTAGCACATCTCTCCAGTACTTGCCCGGTGCTACCTTGAAAGCCGCGTCTACGTCACCGAGATAAAAATCGAAGAATATTTTACTGATTACCGAACGCGGCGCGTTTATATCTCTCGAGAACTCAAATACTTCGCGTTTTTTTGAAGCGTGCGCCTCTGCAAGCGATAGCATTTTGCCAGGAATAGTGTTGGCTGCATGTCTATGGCTTACGTGTTTTTTTTTGTAGAAAAGATGGGCGTTATCAACGGCGTTAGAAGCTAGCGTGTAAAGCTGTGATGTAGAATGAGTTTCGAGAAGCTGCCTAATAATTGCAGGGGTCTTTGTTTCGGCACCAAAACTAACATCTAGGATATTTGCTTTAAGGTGTAGGTATTGGATTACTTCCTCCTGAGGTATTTGGAATAGTATTTCTTTTATCTCTGAGGACCAGCTGCTTGATATGTTTTCATTGAGGTCTTTATTTATTGCGTTGTAAAGCGCCGTGAGCGTTGTTCGATGTTGACCGTCTAGCGTTACGTTTGATAACCACTGGACATTGAATGTATCTGGGTCTTTATTTCTGAGTGAATTGGGTGCTGAGTTAGGATCGATAATGATTGCTTTGCATTTGTAAAGCGATGTTAGCAACTGTTCTGTAAAGCTTGCTGTTGGAGTCAATAAATGATTTTTATGGCTGTGTGTGATGGGTATTATATAGTCGAAGCTTTCCGGCGTTTGGCTGCGAAGTAAGCTTATCAATGTAAGCTTGTGTTTGAAATTTAGATTTGCGTACGGTATTGGTGTTACCAATTCGGGGTTATACTTTTCTTTAATTTTTTTTTGGAACTCCAGCTCGCGGTGTACTTCCGCTTCTTTCCGCTTTAATTGGCATGGTTTGCAGTTGCAGTGTTTTTTGAAGCGACCGGACTGCGGGTCTTCAAAGTGACCGCAGTCTAAACATTTTATTATATTCTCCTCGGATGCATGTTGGGTTTTATTTTTGCGTTTGCTTGACATGGCAGAGTGGCAATATGGGCATGGTTTGTCATTTAGTATTAGAGGAGGGAATAGGTATATAAGTTGTTTGGCTGTATTTGGAATTCGAAATTCGGCCTGAAGCACGGATATTTTTTCACCAGCGAGATAGCGTGTGTATAGCGCTTCAATCTCCTCCGGATCAAGATGAGCGATTTGTGACGCTAGGGGCGGAAGGTTTCTCATAGAAGTCCAAGTAATATGATTTTAACGAGAGTGCTGGTCGTGGATCCTTGCGGTCCGGTTTCTTCGGGCGAAAAAGGAGCTGAGCTTTCGGCCAACGTCATTGCCATTCTTTCACTACCCGCGCAGTCAACGCCACAGGTTGCCTGCGGCGGTAATGTCAGAACGACTCGCCACGGGGGCGAATAGCCGTACGCCTTACCAGGGCCGAGTCGTCTCGGTGCGGTGCAGAACAAAATCTGTGTTCATTCACCCATTTGTTGTAGCGACGACGGTTGATCATATCCCCTGAAATTGAGTTCGTTGTTGGTTCCACCAGCGGGCGCCCCATTGGTGATGAACAGGAACGACGGCAGAAAAGTGATCCATATCACCAGGAAGGCGGCCACACCCCGCCCTTTACGGCAAGTACCGTGCTAGTTGGATTGCCATAAAGGACGGCGAGCGCCTCCCGGGAACAGAGAAGTGGCTAGAGCAGGATATCCACAGTTTCAAGCATCAGAGCGGCGTGGATGAATTGTGATTGGGCCGATCAACAGACAATCCACCTCGATGAGGTCCCTCCGACTGTCGTTAAACAGATCACTAGTAGTTCAGCCGTCATTTGGATACTGTTGAGCAAAATGCCATCAACGGGCATAGGGAAATGTCATGCGCATCGTTTCAGTGAGTATTCAGCATTTTCGCGGGATTGAATCTCTTCATTGGTCACCTGCTCCAGGCATGAACTGTCTGATCGGCCCCGGCGACTCGACAAAAACCTCCATACTTGATGCGATCGAGCTTTGTCTAAACCCTAAGCCTTACACGCTGGCAGACGACTGCGATTTCTATAATTTGGACACCTCGAAACCAGTCGACATTATGGTGACGTTGGTAGACCTGCCCGCGGCATTCCTGTCTGAAGAGCGTTATGGGATGCAGATGCGAGGGTGGAATGCTGAAACGCTAAAAATTGAAGACGAGCCAAACGAGGGACTGCACTACGCCCTAACGCTGCGGATGACTATTGACGCATCCCTCGAGGCTCGTTGGTCGCTTTATAACGATCGGATAAACGCAGCTGAGAAAGACCCTCCAACCTTGCGTTATAAAGACTGGAAATTGCTGTCCGTTACACGTCTCGGCCCTTATGCAGAGCGACACTTGGCTTGGGGGCGGTCATCTGTATTGACGCGAGTGGGGGAGTCCAACAGCGGGTATTCGCTCCAGCTGGCTGATGCCGGAAGGGCTGCCAGGAAGGCTTTCGGGGACACCAATCAGAACATTTTCAAGTCAGTAATCGATCGCGTGGAGATTCTGAGCAGGAAATTTTCCGTACCGGCTAGGGGCGCCTATGCTGCGGCTTTAGACGTAGATGGGGTTAATATCACGGCGGGAGGTATTTCTCTGCATGATGATGGATTACCACTGCGCCTGCTTGGCACCGGTTCCTCCCGATTGATTGTGTCTGCTCTCCAGCATGAGGTAGGCCAACAACATATTTCGATGATCGATGAGCTTGAGTTTGGTCTTGAGCCTCATCGAATCGCTAGGTTGCTGAAGCTTCTGAAAACGGCTCCGCTAGGTGAAGGGGCGAGCAAGGCACAGATATTCATCACCACGCACTCACCAGTCGTAATTTGCGAACTGAAGGCAGAGGATATTTTTTCTGTCAGGTCATCTGCCGGTGTTACCGAAGTTAAATCTATATCTGCGGCAGTAAGGAAGCTAGGCACCGCACAACGGCACTTGCGAGGTGCACCAGAAGCGTTCCTCGCCAGACGAATCGTTGTCGGAGAAGGTCGGACAGAGCAAGGCATTGTTCGTGGCCTTGATAACTGCTGGGTTGAACGAGGAATGGACTCATTGGCCGCCCAAGGCGTTGTCGCGGTCAATGGTTCAGGCAAAGACAGTGCGCCGGTGATCGCCGAGCATCTTTGTGACCTCGGTTATGAAGTGTTGATGTTGCTCGACTCCGACGAGCCACCAAACCCTGCAGCAATGGCGAGAGCGCAGGCCAAAGGCGCTAGCTGCCTTCAGTGGCCAGGACAATATTCAACTGAAGAACGCCTGTTTATTGACTTGCCGTGGGACGGGGTTGAGGCCGCAGTCAAATACGCGAGTGGGTGTGTCAGCGCCGACAGTATCTTGAGTGGTATTAACAAAACACTGAAAGTCATGGGCATCGACCAGATTGGCGACCTAGCCCTGCCACCTTGGAGAGATGAGCCGAATTTCAGACTTGCTTTGGGCAAAACAGCGAAGGAAGAAAGCTGGTTCAAGGACATCACCAGAGGGGAAGGTTTAGGGGAAATAATCGCGAACAATTTTCCTCCCAACGACGTGACGCCCTTCGCGAATATCATTTCCGATCTACGGAAGTGGATCGATGCTTGAGTCGCCTGAGAATACCCTGAGCCTGTACATTTCTGGTTTGGAACGTGCAAGCATTGTGGCCGCGGCGGGGTGTGGAAAAACCGAGCAGATAGCGCGGGCGGTGGCTTGTTCAGGTCAGCGTCGCTTAATTCTCACGCATACACACGCGGGGGTAGATGCGATCACCGCGAGACTTAACAAACTCTCGGTTCCAAGTGACAAGTTCAAGGTCGAGACCATCGCAGGCTGGTGTTTAAGGTTCGCCGCTTCGTTTCCCTTACGCTCAAAAATCAAAGCTATTCGACCGACTACTTCAGCAGAGTGGAATGCAGTCTACGACGCCGCTCTGAGACTCCTTCAGACCGAGGCAGTCGCCGAAATTATTGGTGCTTCCTACGAAGGTTTGTTTGTAGACGAGTACCAGGATTGTTCACCTGTACAGCATCGGGTGGTTTGTCTTTTAGCCAATCAACTTCCCACCTGTATTTTCGGTGACCCACTGCAAGCGATCTTTGATTTCAAAGGGCAGAATCCCGTGAGCTGGGGGACGGAGGTTTATCCCGCGTTCCCGTTGGTAGCCGAGTTAGATACACCATGGCGGTGGAAGGCATCGAACAACACTCCCCTTGCTGATTGGTTACGAGATGTACGCAAAAAACTTGAAGCAGGGATGGCAGTCGATTTGAGGGCTGCTCCAGCATGTGTTGAGTGGTTCGAGCTTCCTGATAATCCTATGTATCAGCAGCCCGTCATCTATGCGCAGTGCCTGAAATCGATATACGACGGTGAGAGCGTTGTTGTCATTGGGAATAGCACCAACGAGGCAAGCCGAGCATCACTAGCGCAAAAGCTTTCAAAGAGAGCGTTCTCCACTATTGAAGCAGTCAATTGTAAATCTCTGGTCAAAAATGCAAAAGCAATCGAGGGTGCTGTGGGCGAGCAGCTTTTTGGCGCTTTGCTGAATTTCGCCAGTGAGTGCATGACGGGTACTGACAAAACCCCAATGGAAAAGGCCATCGCCTCTCGCATCAAGGGAGGTCGATCCGGGATGAAATTTTCCCCATTGTTTCCTGCCATTGATTCGCTTATCAGCACCAACACTGGGGACGCAGCGGTAGCGTTCTTGGATGCTCTCAAAGGAATGCCGGGGACATATCTGTTCAGACGCGAAATGTTTTACGCGATGCGCTCGGCGCTGATTCTGAAGGGGAGCGTGGAGGGGGATACCCTAATGTCCGCGGTCGCGGAGGTGCAGAATAGGCAACGGCATATGGGGCGCAAGCTGCCGCTTCGTTGCATTGGCAGTACGCTTTTAGTGAAAGGGCTTGAGTTCGACCATGCAGTGGTTGTGCAGTCGGCCAATATGTCCGCGAAGGATTGGTATGTGGCCCTGACCAGAGCAACCAGAACCATCAGGATCGTAAGCTCTCATCCTGTTATTCGAGTGGTCTAGGAGCCGTGGCCTGAAGGCGGCTATTTTTTGATCTACCTCCTGCGGTTCAGCAAGTGATGCATGTTCAGCGTCACAGACTTTTACCATAGGGTCGGTGCTCCATACATTAGCCGACTCTCTCGCGCAGCTTTCATAAATTCCTCTCAGTAGGAGCTGACTATCTTGTCGTTCATCGGACTTGCACCCACGTCGCCCGCTAGGTCTTCGGCACCGAAAGGCAGCGCTCTCGATAGCGCACACGCAGGCGTCAAGCTCGCTGGTAGTATGCGGCGAGGCTGACGCTTGAGCGTTTCGAGCGTTGTTGATCCTATTTTCCAGAAGGAAACTGCATGCGTTCAGTTGTTGGTTGTAGTGTCGTGCTGGCTTTGGCCACGCTCGCTGGTTGTGCTACCTGGGGGGGCGCCGATAAAGGGCCTGTTGTCGTCGACTATTACGCTGGGACGACCGATCTTTCTGGCTATCCCGGTATGGGGATTGGGGCAGGCAATGTGCTTTACGGCAATGCCGGCGCCGCAGACGGTTATCGATATCAGCCTCTTGAAGTACGGCAATGCAATGCGCAGAAATCCGCGTGTGCGTTGGGCATTGTGAACCTTGTCAGTCAGATCCAGATACTTTCGGTCGGCGATACAGTTGCGAAGCTTCGGGTCGACCTTAATTACCAGGTTGGTGCTGAGGGGCGCCGGGAGTGGCCAGAGAACACCTATGTTGAAAAGCTTTCCGTACCTGAGATCATCAACGATGAGGGCACGGTTTCGCGAACTGCTGAGGTTCCCTACGGCGAAGTTCGGCACATTGAACTGCCTTATGGGGTGAGCCTTACACTATGTGTCTCTCCGCCGGGTGTATCGAACATGAATACCAGGCCATGCGCAGGGCAGCTGAAAGTGAAGGATACAACCGGCGTTCCGGTGTTTTAACTGACGAAAGCAGCCCCGACATGTCGGGGCTGAGCCAATAGATGAGCGTGCATTTTCGCGTCCGCGAAATCGAGGGAACGAAGGTATGGGTAAATAGCCGACCAACGGATGCTCTGATCAGTCTGCAAAGCGAGGTGCGCTGAGATATACCCACGCATCAACCTTCTAGTTAATGATCTAAATAGCAAGGAGTGATAATGCAACAGATCAACCAGGAACGATTAAAGCAAGAAATTGGGGCTGGTTTTAAGCCGCTCGCTCTAGACGTTGGGTTATCAGCTCTTCCATATGATGAACTAGGCGATCGTGACTTTGAGAATTTAATTTATTGTCTTGTGAATTCGGAGATAACGCTAGGCGAGTATGGGGTTTTTGATAATGTCATGTTAATGCAGGGCGTCGGCGAGAGAGGGCGAGACTGCGTTTTGTACACATCTCAAAAAGTTTCAGGAACAATTCAATGTAAAAAAATGAAAGCAAGGCTTTCTCGCCCAGCGCTAATCAAAGAACTCGTTAAGTTTCTGTTGTACACTATTCTTGATAAAGATTTGATGCCGGGTGACACCTGCTTTGAATATCACTGTTACGCATCTGGCGGTTTCAGCGAGCCAGCTCTTAAATTGGCGTCATCATTTACAAGCGAAATAGAACTTGAGATATCTGACGGGCGCCTAGCTGAATATTTAAAACAAGTATCCGACGACTTTGAGTCTTTCAGTGATTTTAGAAATACTCCTCCATTCGACTTAATCAATCAAGCCCTTCGAAAAATTGTTTTCAAAACATTTGATGGGACATCTATCAATGCAAGGCTGGCCCAAAAAAGCAGCGTGCTTTCTTCATTTTTTCAAGTCCATTTAGTAGTCGAGCATCAGGCTGTAAAAAGCTATTTTAGACAGGAGTTCGAAAGCGCTGGGTTAAATTTTCTAACTGATGAAAATTTGAAATCCCTCCACTCTCGCCTTATGTCCACAACAAAAGACTCTAGGGTGGCACTCGGCTCTGTTGATCTTTATGGCTACAATATGGAATTTCTTAAGTACCTAAAGAATGATGGGTTCTCTGAGCTCATCAAAAAAACAACTGATTTGCGAACCTTTTTAGATGCCGGCCTGACTAAATATCTGGCGGACAAAATAGGCCGAATGGTGTACAGCGAAATTACCGTTCCGTTTGTATTTGAAGAGGTAGTTCTTCCTTTCACCACAAGCGTGGTAATGCAATACTTACTGCGCCTAGCTCTACCGAAAATATCTGAAGGAGCAATCCCCGAGAAAGCATTTCTCAAGATGTATCCGACAGCTAAAAATAGTCCTGAGGAGGTTTTAAAAATAGTCGCAGAAGATAGTCTCTTGAGCCAAAGAATGGTAGCGAGAGGCGACTACAGTCGCTTTCCTGACCCAGATCCTGATCGAGAGAAGCGTCTATGGTTATTCGAGTCTTTGAGGGCAGGTTGCAGTGTGGAAGACCTTGAGGCGAGGTTTTGGAAGGACATGGAGAAAATTAGGCGAGTAGTCAGCTCAATTTCTTCAGAAATTGCGGAAGAATTTAGCGGAACAAGAACTGTAATAATCAAAGATTCAGCTTTCCTGTCTGATCCGGTTGAAATGAAGCGGGTTATTGAGAACATGAAAATATTGAATGAAATTCCAGGCTCAGAGTCCTCTACTGCAAAATCGTAACGATCAAACTGATCTTCAAGAAAGATGGAATCATTCAGTGATAGGAACGCTAATGAGTAACGATCCACAACACATTGAACTATTGCGAATGGTCGACAACCTGTTATCAGCGGTGGAGTCGTTAAATGGCTGTTTCGAAGATCAAGAGGCTGCAAACGTGGATGGCCGTTTAGCCGCCGCCCGAGCAGTACTCCGGACTTCATCGAATGAAGCTCGCGCCGTAGTCGAGCGTCAACGCGCTGGCAGTGAAGTCTGCGAGTCGACGAAGCGCAGTAAACCTTCACAAGCGGAGGTGCTAAAAATCGCAGCTGAGGCCCTCGAGTGGCAGGCCGCGAAGCAAAATGCAAATGGTGATGCTCAAGGAGCGACTCAGTCAGCCGAGAATGCAAGATTGCTGCGCGAGGAGGCTGGCGAGAGAAGCGTTATTGATCGCAGAAATGCCATGAAATTGGTTAGCACCGACTAGTTAAGGAGAGGTTCTATGGATCTTGAGACATGCCTTCGTCAGCTCGCCGGCGCGGGTGTAGGCTTCACGGTGAAACATATCAGCCCAAGCGGTGAAGTGACGGCTGAAATTGAGGCTGCGGACGTAGTGCGTTACTGCGCAGATCCAGACGCATTTTGGGGGGCTCGCTATGGAGTGACCCCGCGCCAGTACCGGCTCTGGCATGACAGCAAATATGCGGTAGCTTGTTCTGGTTACACCGTTCGTGACGAACCCTGCAAGGCGATTGTGACCGGTGGATCGCTCGTAGATACACCTTAAAAATGGGTAGCCCTGCAAGGTCATTATTGTCACGTTCATGAGAATGGACGTTAGTGACGTCACGACCCGCCTACTTTCTTCGTGCAATAAAGGCACCATTGCATGAGCGGAGGTGCCGCTGATCTCGCGGCAAAAGAGCGAGTGCGCGAACTGATGGCGTGTGCCTACGCAGAGACCGGACTGTGTTCGTTATGCTGTGAAATTGCACTCCGCTAGACACCTGTTTGTATTCGAGCAGACCAGTAATTTGCGTTCGATCTGACCACCGAATGCATCGGATTGATCAGCACGCTTCGTAGCCATGACCGGCAGAGAACTGCCCATAGGTGCTGGTGGTGACAGGCAGAAATCGACCCATAGCTGTCAGTCAGTATCGGCTGAAATTGGCTTTTTGAAGTCTGTCGCGGCAGGCATGCAAACGCATGGTCACGGCTTATCAATTGGTCATGGCCGTGTGGATGCTGCCCCTTGCAGCCATGAGGGGGCTGTTGGGCATCGCCAAGTGCTCATCC